>JRHI01001295.1_pt3 | contig 17916 bp, 16 predicted proteins | sample 215371 | NCBI WGS metagenome assembly JRHI01 (sample SAMN02929681, study PRJNA255918) | sediment metagenome | biome: cave system; feature: Ice Cave; material: Sediment; isolation source: sediment from deep within a dark volcanic ice cave with no known source of... ...
GCGTCRCYCAGCATGTCCGCGCCCACGGACCGGGCGAGCCGATCTGCGACTTCTGGCACTACCTCCCGGTCCTACTTCGCAAGCCGGGCGCCTTCAGCAACGCCATCCCAGTTCGTCAGGCGCGCTTCGCCGAGGAGGTCGGGGCGATGCTCCGAGCGCTCGAGGAACGGCACGGTGACGACCGGCGCCGTGCCCACCGAGAGTTCCTCGGCGTCTGCGCTCTCGCCGTCGACGTCGAGCCGGTGCGCTGGCAGGCGGCGTGTGCCGCCGCACTGGCCCGTGGTGAGGTGAGCGCTGCGGGCGTTCGTGCCGCCCTCCACGGCGATCCGTCGGGAGGGGCCACCGCGGTGACCGTGCGTCTGCCGGAGCGCCTCGCCGCCGTCAAGGTCCCCGCCGGCGACGTGGGCCAGTACAGCCGGCTGCTGGAGGCGGTGGGATGACTGCCATCGCCGCCGAGCTGCGCATCCGCACCGACGCCAAGCGCCTGCGGCTGCCGCTGATCGCCGGCCAGGCGGTCCGCTACGCCGAGGAGGCGGCGGCAGCGCGTCACGACCATCTCGAGTTTCTGGCGGCGCTGCTCGACGCCGAGGTGGCGCAGCGCGATGTCAACGTGGAGCGGACCCGGGTGATTGCGGCACGCTTCCCCGAACTCAAGGAGCTGAGCGACTTCAACTTCTCCTTGGTCCCGTCGCTCAACGCCCCGCTGATCAGCGACCTGTCTCGTTGCAGCTTCATCGACCGCCGCGAGGTGGTCCTCGCGGTCGGCCCTCCGGGCACAGGAAAGACCCACACCGCCATCGGCTTGGGGCTGGCAGCATGCCGACGGGGGAAACGCGTCCGCTTCGTCACCGTCGCCGAGTTGGTGACGGAGCTGGCCGAAGCTCAGGCGCAGCATCGCCTCAGCCGGCTCGAGGCGCAGCTGGACCGCATCGACCTGCTGGTCTGCGACGAGCTCGGTTTCCTGAGGCTGGACGCGGACCAGGCGCAGCTGCTCTTCATCCTGCTCGCGCACCGATACACCCGCGGTGGACTTGTCCTGACCTCGAATCTGGAGTTCGCCGACTGGACCTCCGTCTTCAACGACGACGCCCGACTCACCGCCGCCCTGCTCGACCGACTCACCCATCGCTGCCACCTGTTGCAGTTCCGGGGCGACTCGTATCGCTTCCGCGAGAGCCTCGCGGCCCGGTCATCGACCGACGAGAACCCTCGCTCACGTCCGCGACGGACCGCCAAGCCGCCGGCGACCCCCACAGAGGAGGAACCGCCCCCGGAGGCATGACCGGGGCCGCGCACAGGGCTTCTCCCACCGATCACGCCGCCAGCGTGACGCTGGGAGCGCCCAGGAGCCTCGGGACGTAGGCACGTCGACCTGGGCACCCCGCCAGTTATCCACAGTTCCCAGGTTGTTCAACCCCTTCTCCCGGACCCTCATCCCCATCACGACGACGAACACAGATCCTTCAACACCCGAGGTGGTCCTCCTTCTGACTATCGCGGTGGGTCCGTTTCTGCTTGACGTTCACAGGTGCAGATCAACGAGTACTTCGCCGGCCATCCGGAGCACATCCTCGGCGACCTGCGTGCGGTCCACGGGCAGTACTCGGCCGTCGACGTCACGGTGCGCCCGGGGCGGGTGCCGCTCGGGTCGGCGTTGCCGGCCGCGCTGGCGTCGATCACACAAGCGGCGCTGAAGCGCGGTTTGGGATGGAAGCCGCGCCGACCGGAAGGGCACGGCGCGCTGCCCGCGCCGGTGTCGCTGGGGATGCCGCGGCGGCTGAAGGAGGGGAGCATCGTCGCGACGGGCGGAGGGTTTGCTCGCATCGTTGCCGGCACGCCCGAGACATTCGTGCCCCGGCCGGCCCGTGACGTTGCCGAACTCGCCGAGCTGGTGCAGCTGCGCGACCTGCTCACCGAGCTTCTTGACCGCCAGTCGAGCGTGGCGGGGGAGGACCCGCACTTGGGCGTACTTCAAGGCAGGCTCGGCGAGCGATATGACGCCTACGTCCGGAGGCACGGGCCGCTGAACCGCTTTCGGCTGATACCTACTGGGCGCACGGCGGACCCGGACGACGATGAGCCCGTGCGCCGCATGGAACCGCCTATGGGCGGCATGCGTGCGGACCCGGACTTCCCGGCGCTGCGCGCGTTGGAGATGTTCGATCCCGAGACGCAGACCGCGCGGAAGGCGGCGATCTTCACCAGACGGGTGGTTGCGCCGCGGCACCGTCCGCTCGGTGCCGAGTCCGCGCAGGACGCGCTGGCCCTGTGCCTCGACGAGCGCGGCCGTGTCGACCTGGACGCCATCGCGGGCCTGCTGGGCGTCGACCCGCCGGCGGCGCGAACAGACTTGGGCGACCTGGTCTGGGACGACCCTGCAAGTGGCACTATCGTGACCGCGGAGGAGTACCTGAGCGGCGATGTGCGCGCCAAGTTGGCCGCCGCGCAGGCTGCCGCGGCCACCGATGCGCGGTGGTCGGCCAACGTCGCCGCGCTCGCAGCGGTCGTGCCTTCCGACCTGGAGCCGGGGGACATCGACGCCCGGCTCGGAGCGCCCTGGATTGACGCCGCGGAGGTCGCTGCCTTCGGGCGGGAGGTCCTGGGAGCACGGTGGCTCGATGTGGAGTACGTCGCGGCCAGCGGAACGTGGTCCGTCCAGGCCCCGGCGGCGGAGCGGCGCACGGTGGCGATGACGAGTGAGTGGGGAACGTCGCGTGCGGATGGCGTCGTGCTGCTCGGCTGGTCGCTGCGGCAGCAGACAGCGGCGGTCTACGACCACCACGACGACGGCAGCCGGACTCTCAACCCGGAGGAGACGCTGGCGGCCCGCGAGAAGCAGGAGGCGCTCGAGGAGCGCTTTCGCATCTGGGTGTGGGAGGAGCCAGAGCGCGCGGCTCGCCTGGCAGCCCGCTACAACACGCTCTTCAACTCACGGGTACTTCCCGTGTACGACGGCAGCCACCTTTCGCTCCCGGGGGTGGCCGAGACGTTCACGCCGCATCCCCATCAGCGGGCTGCGGTGTGGCGGATCGTCCAGGAGCCAACCGTCCTCCTGGCGCACGCCGTGGGCGCCGGCAAGACCGCCACCATGGTCATGGCGGGGATGGAGCTTCGTCGGCTGGGGCTGGTGAGGAAGCCGGCCTACGTGGTCCCCAACCACATGCTTGAGCAGTTCTCGCGGGAGTTCCTCCAGCTCTACCCGCAGGCGAGCATCCTGGTGGCCACCCGGGACCGGGTGACGCCGCAGGGGCGCCGCGAGTTCGTCGCTCGCTGCGCCACCGGCGACTGGGACGCGATCGTCATCACGCAGTCGGCGTTCGAGCGCATTCCAGTGTCGGCCGCCACCGAGGCTCGGTTCGTGGCCGAGCAGATCGAGGGGTACCGTGCCGCCATCGCCGGCGCCGAGCATCCGATGACGGTAAAGCGGCTTCAGGGCGCCATGCTCCGCGAGGAGCAGCGGCACCGGCGACTGCTGAACACGGAGCGACGAGACGTGGGCGTGACCTTCGAAATGACGGGAATCGACTACCTCTTCGCCGATGAGGCGCACGCTTACAAGAACCTGCACTTCACGACCCACGTGCAGGGCGTGGGAGGGGAGGGCTCGCACCGGGCCGAGGATCTCGACCTCAAGCTGTCCTACCTGCGCAGCCGTCACGGCGGGCGGGTGGCAACGCTGGCGACGGCGACGCCGATCGCCAACAGCATCGCCGAGATGTTTGTCATGCAGTCGTACCTCCAGCCAGGGACGCTTGATGCCGCCCGCATCAGGTCCTTCGACGCCTGGGCTGCCACGTTCGGCCGGAGCGTCACGGCACTCGAACTCGCCCCCGACGGTGGCAGTTACCGGCTGAAGACGCGCTTCGCGCGCTTCGCCAACGTGCCCGAACTGCTCACCATGTTCCGGGCCGTCGCGGACGTCCGGACCCCCGAGGACCTGCGGCTGTCCATCCCCGTGATGGCGGGGGGCCGGGCAGAGACCGTCGTGGTTCCGGCGAGCGAGGGGCTCACCGAGTACGTGGCTACTCTCGTCGAGCGCGCCGAGCGGGTGCGCAACCGCGCCGTGGCCTCGCATGAGGACAACATGCTGAAGATCAGCGGGGATGGCCGGCGCGCCGCGCTCGACCTGCGCCTGGTTGGCTCGGAGCCGGATCCGAGCGGCGGCAAGATCGCCGCGGCGGCCGCGCGCATCGCCCAGATCGAAGTCGCCACACGTGCCCTCCGCTACGTGGATGCCGACCGCGCCGCGGACGTGCGTCCGGGTGCCCTGCAACTGGTCTTCTGCGACCTGTCCACGCCGCAGGAGGGCTGGAACGCATACGACGAGCTGCGCTCACGACTTGTCGCCCTGGGGATCCCGCGCGAACGCATCCGGTTCATCCACGAGGCGAATGACGATCGAGCCAAGGCCGAGCTGTTCGCCGCCGCGCGTGATGGGCGGGTGGCAGTCCTGCTCGGGAGCACCGAGCGCATGGGGGTCGGAACCAACGTCCAGCAGCGTGCTGTCGCGCTCCACCACCTCGACTGCCCCTGGCGCCCGGCCGACATCGAGCAGCGCGAGGGTCGGATCCTCCGCCAGGGCAATCAGAACTCCGATGTGGAGATCGTGCGCTACGCCACCGAGGGGTCGTTCGACATCTTCATGTGGCAGACGGTGGAGCGGAAGGCCGGCTTCATCCACCAGGTGATGCGGGGCGGCGTTGACGCCCGCGAGATCGACGACGTCGGCGAGCAAGCCTTGAGCTTCGCCGAGGTGAAGGCGCTGGCCACAGGGAACCCGCTGATCATGGAACTCGCCGGCGTGGATGGGGAGATCGCGAAGTTGGAGCGCCTCGCAGCGTCCCACCAGCGTGACCGCCGCACGCTGGAATGGCGTGCTGACGAGGCGACCCACCGGGCGGAGCGAATGGCAGGCGTGGTGACTTCGTGCGATGCGGCGACGGCGCTTCGACGCGACACGCGCGGAGACCGCTTCTCGATGTCCGTCGGAGGCCAGGTCCACAGCAAGCGGGTGGACGCCGGCCAGCGCCTGCGCCAGGTCGTCGCCCAGGAGCTGGAGCGCGGGGGCCCGGCAGTCAGCGCCCCCATCGGCGAGGTGGGCGGCCTTCCCATCGTGCTGCGGGTGCGGCGCGACCTGGACGAGCCGCGCGTCGAGCTCTCGCTCAGCGGCGTCCCGGGCCGCGCCACCTCCCTCACGAGGGCGGACGTGCTCACTGCGGAGCCAGTTGGGCTGGTGCAGCGCCTGGAGCACTGCCTCGAGGCGCTGGAAACCATTCGGCGCGACGCCGAGTCGGGCGCCGCCGCGGCCCGGTTGGAGGCCGAGCAGGCGCGGGCGCGCACTGTCAAACCGTTCGAGCACGGAGCGCGCCTGGCCGGCCTCCGCAGTCGCCAAACGGCGATCAAGGAACAGTTGATGCCACCGGCACCGGCGGATCGCTGCACGCCGGACGCCCCATCCCCCCTGGCGCCGGTGGCGCTGGCGGCACGGCGGCTGCCGCCACCGGACACTGATCAATCGGTGCCGATCGGGGCGCTGAGCCCGTCTGCACGCCCTCCCGGACCGAGTGCCTGACCGGCCGGGAGGACCCACTGCCGTCGGCGACCACGTCGGCAAGCAGGAGCGCATCCGTCCGGCGTGGGCCGAGACCGACACTGACGAGGTGGCGACGCGCCATCGAGCAGCCGGCGGCGACCTGGCGCGCCCCGATGGAGTGCGCCCTTGTCCTCTACCTGGAGCGGCCGGTCAGGCAGACCTGATGGGGCGCAGCACGATCCGCCGACGTCGCCGCCTGGGCCCGCGCGGGCGCAGGTCGATCACGGCCAGGACGAGGCCGATCATCAGTAGGGCCCCGACTACGATCGAAGCGACGATGTCGATCACGTCGAGCACCGTGCCGAGCGTGCGGTGCCCCATCGTGCGCGGGAGCCGCCATACCGCATCAAGGACGAAGACGGGACCCATGATGATCAGTGCCCAGCGGAACGCTCGCACCGCGCGGCGGGCTCTCACCAGCATCGCCGTTTGCCAGAGGATGAACGCCAGACCGGCGATCATCACGTCGGAGAGCAGATCGGGGGTGGCGGCCGCGAGCGGAAACTGCATGCGCGGTCCAAGTTTGAATGGTGTCGGCCGCCCTTGTCCAGAGCAGCAGCGAAGAGTGCGCGGTGCGGGATATGCCTCGGGAGCACTCCGAGGCAACGATGGGGACCAGGTTCGGAAATCATCGAACCGCACTCGCAATCAGATCCTGTGCGCCAACGCCCCATTGGCACCCGTCATGGCTGGGCTCGAGGACCTCGCCGCGGGTTCATGGCCGGATTATGCGAGGGCGATATGGTGGCTGCATGCGGGGGAGAAGAACACACCGAACCTGGAGTGACCTGCGAGCACCGGCGGGCGGCGTGCGCGTCACGCGGCCCTCCGTGAGAACCCTGCTACAATCGTGTGTAACGTGCGCGATTGTCTTGGAGTTCCATGATGAGCAGCGGTCGAACCCACCACCCCTACGGCTGGCACGACGCGGCGCCCGCGGCGCCGCTGGAGGCGCCGTGGGCCATAGATCAGGCGGGCGGCGTTGATGAATGGCCACAGATTCTCGGCCATGCTCCATCCGAGGTCCGCGCCAAACTCCTCTGCCTGGCGCTGAGAGAGCACGCGCGGGAGTCGCAGCGACGGTCGCCCTCGAACCCGGGTGTGGCCGAGCGCCGCGAGCGGTTCTCCTATCGCTGCCACGACCGCGGCCTCACGGCGCCCGTCGCGGTCCGCTGGGCCGTGTACCCCGAACTCGGCGCAGTGGTCGAGACACCGCAGGCCGTCGCCTACACACACTCCGAGGACGTCGCCGCGGAGTTCGCCGCGGCGCTGACCACCGCCGCCCGTCTATCTCGGGAGGCGATCCCAACCGCGGCGAGAACCTACGTCTCCGCCCGCATGGCCTCGCCGATGTAGGCATCGGCCGCGGCAGCACGCATGGCACGACGCGCCTGGGCGCGGCGGGCTCGATCTCCGCCGTCACCGTGGTCGGTGGCGTTGCATCCGGAGAGACTCTGGCGGGCCGCCTCAAGGACGCCGGGCATGGTGACGAGATGCCACTCCACCAGGGAGCGGGCACTGGCCGAACGTACCACCGGCGAGCGGTCCGCCCCCTCGGACATCGGGGCCCATACCTCGCGGTGAGCCCAGCGCAGCGCCAGGATGTGCTGGACGACCCCAGGGTGACGCCCCCAACAGGGGGTGAGCCGGGTCTCGAGCTCGTACGTTTCCACCCACCAGTCGACCCAGTCGACGAGATCCGTCCAGGCGGTCTCACGCTGCTGCTCGGTGAGCAGGCTCCAGTTCCACGGCGGGTGCGGCAGAGCACTCGGCCGCTGTACCCCGCGGACCGCGTCCGCGATCGAACTGATGCTGTCCTCGAGGCTGGCAAGGCGGGCACGAATCGACGTGAGCTGCGCCATGGAAAGATCGCTGGCGGGCGTCGAACTGGAACCGTTGGGGTGCGTCACGGATGTGGATGTGGCTGTGGGCGGGGTCCGCGCCACTCGTAGGCGTTATCGGTGACATGGGCCGTCGGTGGAATGGGGCGGCTACTCAGCAAATCCTGGGGCACTTCCTCCCCGGTGGGCTCACCATCAGCGGTCGGTGCCCAGTGCACGTCGATGCCGCCCGTAATACCTTGCCCGGCGGTAAGGCCTTTCGCAGATTCCTCCTGTGCGATTACCGCTCCGGGCGAGGAGGCCGGCTCACCCAGGTCGACGTAATCCACCGTCTCAGCATTGTCGTGACCGCTGGGGACAGAGTTCGGCGAAGACCGGACCGGAGCGGCAGCGCGGCGCACACCTGCAGATCCCCCGTCCGCGACAGCCCCTGCACGGACGGTGTCGTGCTCCACTGCCTCGTTCACCTCCGCGCCGATAGCGGGCTCCCATGCTTCTGGTTGGGGAGGATCATCATGGTCTGATCCAACGCTGGGAGACCGGTCGTGCGGAGTCCATCTCTTCGTGAGGGTCGGGTCGGGGGTCGGCGACGGCGTTGGCGAGCCCGGGCCCGGGTCGGTGGGCTCCGAGTCGGCAGGGGCTGCAGGGAGTAGGTGGACCCGCTCGCCGCGTTCGAGCCAGAGCTGTGCCCTCTGGTCCATGCTCCAGTGCTGGTTGACGGCCTCGTGCAACTCCTCGAACAGATCGGTCTGACGCGGGCTCATCCGCAAGGCAACGGGCCCGATGCTCAGGATGTTCACGCGGTATGCGTGCTCGATGAGGAGTTCGGTCCGCTCTGCAAACATGCCGTCAGGACTTGGCGGCACGGCGGCGTCGACGACGCTGCCGGCAGCGACTCCCTCGCGCTCCAGCTCGCGGCGCAGACTCTCCGCCTCGCGCCAGCGGTAGACGGCCTCCACCAGGCCGAGCAGAGCGAGGTGCAGCTCCCCATCGAGGTTGGGGCTCATGTCCAGGCCGTCCAGTTCCAGCTGCTGCGCCGCAGCGATCAGCCGTTCGACGATTTCGTTCACGTCGCAGCCGCTCCCGGTGGGCGGTCGGTCCACGCCGCCGTGGTGTGCAGGGCCCGCGACGGCAGCGCTGGTGTGGCGGCGGCGATGGCAGTCGACTGAGCGGCGGTCATGCAGTCAACCGACCGGCGAGGCGGGCGGTAGCGCCTGCCGGCGTCGCTGGCGACAACTCCTGAGGAACCAGGCGCGTCGTCGCCAGCGAGATGGCGGGTGGCGGTGCCTCGCGAGACGTTGCGCCTGCTGCGCCGTGACCAGGCGCCTGCCCCAAGCGGCGGCCCTCCCGGTGAGCACGAACCGCGAGCGGCAGGACTGCCGGGTCCCAGACGACCTGCAGATCGGAGCGCTTCGTCGCTGCGGCGAGAACCCGCTGCAGCTCCCGGGTGACGCCGCGGGCACTCCACACGGGCTCCACCCGCTCCCCGTCGGAAAGATGGGGCCACGGAGCCGACGGTGGCAGAACCTCGAGGCGCCAGGGATCGCGCGCGTCGGAGAGCAGGACGGCGTCGTGCATGGTCACGATATCGAGCGGCCCCAGGCTGGACAGCTGTGCCGCGAGCTCTGGGGTCATCACGTGACAGGCCGTCTCGATGCCGAGCAGGGTCGCGACCGGCTGCAATGTGATTTCGAGCAGCTCACCGCGGGCCGTGCCCACCTCGTCGATGAGGGGGTCATTCCATCGCAGCGTTGCATGCGTGGGCAGCAGGCGGAGTTGGGCGACGACGGCGGCCTGGAGGTACTCGACAGGAGACGGCTCACGCCGCATCGTCTTCCTCCCGCCGGCGGCCATCACGCGCCGCCGCGTACGACCGTCGGGCTGCGCCAAGTGCGCGCGAGTCCGCGTCGTGACCGCCTTCTCGCCAGCGCGTCAGCCGGACCTGGATGGGTCGCAGCGCGCGGAAGAGCAGCGTCGCCCGTCCCGAGCGCTGCTCACGCAACTCGGCGGCGCTCTGCATCGACACCCAGCGCTCGCCTTCATTCGTCGAGTAGCGGCCAGCTCGGTCGCTGCTGCGACTCCGCGTCGGGCGCGCCACCTCGGGAAGCAGCTTGGCAATGGCCTCAAGGTCGCGAGAGTCGCCCAGGCCACCGAGGACAATTTTGGCCGTGGCGTTGCTCAGGATGGTGGCGGCCCGGTCGTGGTCCCAGGCGGTCCGCATCTGCGACGGCGCCTGGAACAGGAAGACGGGCGTGATGCCCCGCCCGCCGCCGCTCTGGGTCAACTCGGCTGCCGACCGCAACGGGCACGACTCCGCCATCTCGTCGATGCAGACCAGGAGCGGCGGTACCAGTCGCTCGTGAGGCAGGCGGGCAGCGCGCGCCTTGGCCGCTGCGATGATGCGCTCGACCAGGATCGTGGCCACCGCCGCGAGACCAGCCTGCTCGACGCCGGCAATGACGAAGAGGCGTCCGCGGCCACCGGTGACGAGCTCGTCGACGTCGAACATGGGCCGCGGGCCGCCCGACGACAGCAGGTCGCGGACGTCCGGATCATCGAGCGCCGATAGGGCAGCCGCCGCCGCGAAGAGGACGCCACCGCGCGTTTCAGCCGGAAGCCGGTCGATGCTGAGGAGCACCTCGGACCAGCCCCGAGCTGCTGCCGGTTGTGCTGCCAGCACGTCCGCCGCCGTGCGCAGCGACTCAGTTGCGACAACTCGGTGGACCCAGTGGGCGTCGCGGCGGGCGAGGGCGCCGGCATGGAGAACGCCGGTGAGAACCTGGACGCCCCGCGCCCTCCACTCACCGCCGAGTGCCGTACTGCCGGACGTCGCACCACTCTGCGCGTGGACGAGCGCAACGAAGGTCTCCGCAGTGAGCCGAGCCGTCGCCAGGTGGCGGCACGGCGTCACCAGGTCATAACCGTGGACCGCGACCGGCGACTGAGGCCGCGGCCGACCGTCCAGCCCCACTGGCCCCTGGAGGTCAACAACCCACAGCGGCTCTCCCCGCCGAGTCTCGAGAAACGCCAGGTGCTCCAGCAGGTCCTGCTTGGCGCTGACGACAACCTGCGGCCCCACTGCCCGGCGGAGCAGCGGCATGGCCAGCATGCGGGTCTTGCCGCTGCGGGGCGGACCGATGACGACGATGCTGTCCTCGCGCGTGGCCCACAGCGCTCGGCCGCTGCCGTCGCAGCCGAGGTACAGCCCGCACTCATCGAGGGCCGGTGGGGTGGGCCCGGGGAGCACGACGCGCCCCAGCCGGCGTGCCGCCCGGGCGGAGAGCGCGGTCCGGACCGACGCTCCGGTGGCGAAGCCCTGGGCGGCGCCCGGGCCGCGAAGCCGCATCCAGGCCCAGACACCGGCGATGACGACGCCCGCCTCCAGTGCGACACCGAGGGCGAGCGCGGTCCAGTAGAGGCCGCGGCCGGGTGCAGACGGCGCGGCTGCGGCCGGCCAGGCATGTTCCGGAGCGGAGGGGCTGCGCACCCACGCCAGGGCCGCGCCCGCGCCGTCCTCGAAGTTGGAGAGAACCGGCCAATTCCCGCGCACGAATCGAGCAGCGATCTCCTCGACACCGAGGAGACCAGCGAGCGCGGCGATCACAACGGCCAGCACCACCGCGGCGGGGAACAGCCCATCGGTGGAGAGAGGCGCTGCAGGCTGGCGATTCACGACACCACCGCCGAGCCGCTGTCGTCAGGCACCGGGATGAACCCCGCCTGATTCCCTGGCAGGGTGATCCGACGCATGTCGACGCGGTACTGACCGACCACGTTCATCTCGCTGACCGTGTAAGTGGCAGCGTCGACGGTGACCACCACGGCGACGTGGCCCCACGCGGTTGCGTCCGACCCGGGGATGTAGTTCCGCGGCCAGACGACGATGGCTCCCAGGGTCGGCACGGACGACGTCATGTATCCCTGCGCGGCCGCGTTCGCCAACCACTGCCAGGCGTCCCCGGCCCAGGTCACGCCGCGACCCCGGTGGCCTGGCCACAGGAAGGCTGCCCAGGTGGTGCACTGGCCAGCGGGGTTGAGGTAGCTGTCCGGGTAGCCCCCTGGGGGGACATACGGCAGCGCTCCGGGAGGGACGTTCCCGCCGACGTACGACGGCCCGTGCCCGGCCTGGACCGGCAACGCGACGCCCGTCTGCCCAACACCGGCTGACCCTGCTGCCGGCGAAGCCGCGGCACCGGCGCCGCCGACGAAGAGGAAGGGGGTCAGTACCAGCAAAAGCACCGCCGCCGGGCCGGCGATCAGCGCGATGACTGCTTTCCCGGCCATCTCACGCCGCCTCGGTGGCCACGGCGCGGTCAGTCATGGCGCCATCGGTCTCGCAGATATCGCGTTCGATCTCACTCAGCTCCAGCTGCACAAGAAAGGAGCGCTGCCCGACACGCCAGAGCGCACGCCCCCGGGGCAGGCCCGTCAGGACGGCTGCCTCCCCATCGGTCAGGCCCAGCAACTCCCGGGTCGTGGCCACCTCACTGGCCGACTGGCTCAGCAGGATCTGCGTCTCGCTGTCCGCGACCAGGCCGCGGGCGATGGCGACCTGCTCGCTGCCCTCGGCGCCGGCGGCCAGCAGGTCGCTGAAGCGGTGCAGGACGACAAGGCATTGATAGCCGTACTCCCTGGCCAGCTTGTAGGCAGCCCGGAGCCACTGGGCCAGCGGCAGACTGCCCAGGCAGGCCCAGGCCTCATCGAGGACGAGGATCCGCTTCACCCCGTCCTTACGGCAGAGCAACTTCTGGAGCCACGCGGCGGCGCAGACGGTGAGGATGCCGAGCGCTTCGCTGCCGTGGAGGGCGCTCAGATCGAAGGATGTCAGCGGGCCGCCAAGGCGCAGTGCGGGCGTCGTGGGTCCGTCGAACATGCCGGCGAGTGGCCCCTCGACGAGCTCCTCGAGTGCCAGCGCTGCTGACAGGCTGGCCTCGCCAAGCTGCCGCCCGGTTAGCCCGACGGCCGCGGCCGCGGACTCGTCGGGCGCGAACATGGCGCGAGCCAGAAGTGGCAGCGTCGGCTCCTCTCCCCCTTGCACGCCTCCTTCGGCGGCCGCCAGGCCAACCCGGCACGCCTTGCGCTCCGGCATGGTGAGCGGCCGGCACAGGACGGCGCCGATGACGGCGTAGAGCATCTCCAGGCGCTCCGTCCGCACCTCACGATCGGTCCGCATGACACCGCCGACGCGGGAGTCCAGCGGGTTGAGCCGCACGCCCCCGCCGGGTGCCAGGCGGATGGGCTCGACGCCGAGCAGCCGGCACAACGGACCGTCCTCGCCCTTGGGGTCGAGGATCACGGCCTCACGGCCGAAGGCGACCTGGCGGAGGATGTACGCCTTGCGCAGCGCCGACTTCCCCTTGCCCGGCATCCCCACCATGCAAGCGTTCGATCCCGTGATCACCTCGCTGGCGCACAGCTGCCAGGGGTCGTAGCAGAAGGCGCCGTTGCCGCCCAGCCAGTCCTGGCCGATGTACACACCCGGGGCCCAGACGCCGCTGTCGGCAACGAACGGATACAGGGCGCAGGCGTGCGCCGAGGTCGCTTCGTGGGCCAGATTGGCGGACCGCACCTTCATCGCAGTCCCCTCCCCAGAGGAAGGGTGAACGTAAATGCCCCTCCCTGCATCCCGTACTGCGCTCGCACCTCGAGTCCCGACGCTCGGGCCTGCCGCTCGACGTCAGCGCATCCGGCCTCGAGCTCCGCCCGCGTCCGCCCCGACACCGTGATGTAGGCGCTGAACCGCAGCGCCGCATGGCCCGACGCCAGCTCGCACTCACGTCGCACCGCGCCCTCCTGCTCTCGTTGACGTCGGGCGCTACTGGCAGTGAAGCCCAGCCGCTGGCGTGTCGCCTCGGTGCTGGTATCGCCGTGCCGTTGCGCCTGGGCCCGCCGCACCGCTCGGCTGGGAGCGTCGATGGCCATGACCAGCGAGACCGTCCGCTGCCGCGGCGTCCGCAGCAACAGCGGCACCATCAGGTCGGCACCGACCTCGGTCCTGGGCAGCTCCGAGACCCAGTAGGTCCGGTGGAAGGCGCCGTCGGCCCGCATCTCACCCCACCACTCCTGGCACGCCTGGGGGTAGGCGTCGGACGCGACGGCGCCGGCATGTTCGGGCGCCGCGGCAGCCCGGTGGGCTAGTCCTGCTGCGGCGCCAGGATCAAAACTCACACGCAGCAGCCGCGCCAGCGGCCGAACGCCCAGCACGCCCAGTACCAGCAGACCGGCCTCAGCCAGCGCCGCGCTGACGCCATCGACCTCGTGTGCCAGCACCTCGCATGCGTCCAGCCGGCGCGAGCCACGGCGCTGCGCAGAGCTCCCCAGCTGACGTTCCCCCACCGTCAGCACCAGGTAGAGCTCGTGCTGCTGCGTCGTCAGGCCAACGCCGTCGAGGAGCGCCAGGTAGCTCCGCACCGCCGGTGACTCGTGGTCGGCGATCCGGCGCTCGCCGAAGTCTCGCACCACGCTGTCGCTGTCATCGGGAACGGTGCGCTCCAGCCACTGCAGCCGGACCAGCGGGCTCCGTTCCCGTGCCAGCCCGGCGAGGACCCTGCTCCAGTCGTCGAGGCGCGCCTCCTTCTCGCCGCGGTCGGCGAGTGCGAAGGAGCGACCGCGGACGGCGATCACCGCGGACCAGCGCTGCCACTCCGCATCGCGAATGACGCCGATCTCTCCATCCCCCCACTGCGCTCCCCAGAGCTCGACGCCACGCAGGAACGAGGGGACTGACCGACGGCCGTCAACCCGACGCACCCCCGAGATCCACGACTCGTCGACGCCGTCACCATCGCCGCGCGGATCTCGGCTCGGGGCGCCTGGCAATGGCGTGCCCGACGCGACCCGGTGGCCCACCACCGCTTCACTCGAGACCCATCGGGTCCTGCGGGCCACACGCGCTGTGAGATGCCGGGCCGTCACCACCGCCCACTCGTCGAGCGCCCGCCCTCCAACCGGGAGCAGGGCGACGACGCCGAGCGCCGCAAGCAGGACGACGACCGCCGCCGCTCCGACCGCGTTGGGCGCGACGTTGAAGATGCTGAGCACCGCGGCCATGCCCACCGCGAAGAGGATCAGGTGCCCCAGGCGAACACCCAACATGACCCCACGGCGCTCCAGGGGGCCGAATGTGTAGGTGCGCGCCTGTCTCTGCTCGGTCGTGATCACCGTCCATCTCCATGCGTGGATCGATCCGATCCATTCCGTGCCGGTGCCGCCGGCGGTGGTCCTTGCACCCCACTCACCGGCGCCGTCGCCACGCCCGACTGTCTGGCTGCGTTAGAGGACGCGCCCTCACTCCCTGTCGGAGCCGGAGTTGCCAGCCCACCGGGCTGGCCCTGGCCGGAGCCGGATCCAGGCCGCTGTCGGCGGGAGCCGGCGGCCTGGCCGCCGCGTCGCTGCGAAGGCCCAGCTGACCCCCCACCGCCGGTGGCAGCGGTTCGGCCGCCCATGAGCACGGGCACGCCGCCGTTGGCGCGCCCACCCGCGCCTCGCCCCGTGCTCGCGGAAGCGCTCATCCCCCTGGTCGCCGCCCCCCCGGCGCTCATCGCCGCGGACTTGACCATGGGGCCACCCTTGCCCACCCCAGTTCCCGCCATCGCCGCCACGGCTTCCGGGGCATGGCTGATGAAGGACAGCAACGCCACCGGGGCCATCACCGCCAGCAACAGCAGCACCACCCCGACGACGAAGTAACCGATCGTCTGGCCCGGATGGGCGGCTGCCTGCGCGCCCACCAGAAGTCCTGACGCAGGGCCGCCCGCAGCGGCCGCCGGCCCGGTCGACCCGGCAAACAGGTCGAGGGCCAGCGCCAGGGTGACGAAGATGACGAACTTGCTGAAGATCGCCGCGATCAGGACCGACAGCAGCTTGCGCAGCGCCCCGGCCGCCGGCGACCACACCGATGCCGCCAGCATCAACGGCAGGAACACCACTGCCAGGTCGACCGCCGCCGCTCGGATGCCCAGCTCGATGAAGAGCACCAGCCCGATGAGGACGGTGAGCACCGCGGAGGCCGCCAACAGGAATAGCGACATCGACCCGTTGTCGATGGCCGTGTGGAAGCTGTTCCCCAGGCCGACGACGAACGAATTGGCGTGGTCGGACAGAGGGCCACCGACGACGATTCCGGTCATCTCGTCCGCGACACCGAGCAGGACACGAGTCCCCCAGACGATGCCTCCCGTGGCGAGTCCGGCAACAGCCAGCCGCTGGACTCCGCTCCAGAGGACCGCCACCGACCCGCGCATCGCCGCCTGCACCACCACCAGGAGCAGCCAGAAGACACCCGTCGTGGCCGCCAGCGCGGACATCCGTCGCAGGGTGCCCCCAACCGGGCCGGCTCCCGGATCGGGAGTGAACGAGGCGTCGGCCAGGTCGAGGACGCCGCCCAGCAGCGCGGCCGCTCCGTCAGCGATCCATCCCGTCACTGCCTTGGTCACGTCGCCGGCAACCCCCGAGGCCACAGCGCCGAGGGCCGCGCACCCCGTGTGGATGAGCGGAACGTCGCAGACGCCGAACTCGACGATGGAGGCGGCTCGGACGGCCGACGGTTGCGGCTCGGCTCCTCGAGGGCCGGCCGCGGCCGACGAGACGGCCCCCATGATCAGCGCCGCCAGGGCGAGGATCGCGGCGGCTGCAACCGCCGCGATCGCCCTACGGGTGAGCGGGGGCAGCCGGGACATCGCCCAGTGGCTCCAGGTCCGAGAGGAACGGCAGCGCCATGCCGAGCTGTGGCCATGACGCCGCTGTCGAGGTCCAGCCGCGGATCGTGTGCATCGCCACCACCCGCCAGTCGCCGCCCTGGCCGGGGGCGGTCGTCCATTGCAGGGTCCAGTCCCCGCCATCGAAGAAACCCTGCGGAGCGGTCGTGCCCACCCCCACGACTCCCGCCTCGAGGATCTCCACGTGAGCTGTGATTCCGTCGTACGCGGTCACCCGGCCCGCGAGCGGCCACGCTTGGACGACCACCGGCAGACCGTGGGCAGCGTTGCTGATGAGGTGGTTGGCGGACTCGGCGCCGGTGAGCAGCGTGTCCGCCTGCGCCCGGAGGGTCTCCTGTGCCGATGGGGCCGCCATCGCCTGCATCGCCGCCCGGTAGGCATCGGGATGGACTACCAGCCCGCTGGCGAGAACCTCTCCGTATACCGCGGCGGCCATCCGAGCGCCCTGCGGCGAATGGTCGTAGCCCACGGGCACTCCGGCCGACACCCCGCGCGGACCCACGCCTCCGGCTGGCATCGCCGGAAGACCGACGACCGGCAGCGCTCCGGAGCTGGGCATGGCCCCCTGTGCCGGCTCTCCCGCGGTAGCTCGGCCCACCCCCATTCCCACCGCCACCAGCACCAGGCCCGCCGTCAGGACCAGACCGATGACCGCCAACGGCGGCGCGTCGCCCGCCATGTCCCGACGCCAGCCGGGCCTCACGCCGCCTCTCCCAGGTGGAAGAAGAAGTGGTTGAGTGCCGCTGCCATGCCCACCAGGAAGGCCGCCGTCGTCGACGCGAGAAGTCCCTTCTTGCCGCTGTCGGAGGAGCCGTAATGGTTCGTGAAGTGCCCGAACCCCATCAGTGCGCAGCTCACCAGGAAGGAGAGCAGGCTCACCCCCAACGCGATCGCGCCGGTGTAGTTGATGAGGGTCTGGATTCCCGTCGCGCCGGGTCCGTTGCCGAACTGGGGTTGGCTCCCGAAGAGGTTGCCGCTGCTACTGCTTGTGCTGCTGTCTGCAGTGACCGCGCGCAGCACCTCCATCACCGTCACCTGGGTTCCTCCGCCGCGGCCGATTCCGTGATGGCCGTCCGCGGACCGGCCACGGCGGCCATGTCACCAGCCGGTGGTCACCACTCAGTCACGCGCGACTGCCCGGACCGTCCCCTCAGCGCCGGTCACAAGCCCACGCGGCCGGTCACGTGCCCCGAACCGGTCACAGCCCGGCAGTGCCTTCGCCGGCGTACGGTCAATGGCGTGAATGTGCCGGCGGCCGGCGCGGACACCACGCGTCAGGGCGCTGTGACCGGTCCTGGACCCGTGTGACCGCATGCAGAATTGAGCTGTGACCGGGGCGCGATTGCCGTGATCGCGCTCCTGATGACCTGTGACCGCGGGAGCTCAGAGCCTCCTTCGTGGCGATCGAAGGCGCGCGGCGACGGTACGGCCCAAGCCGTGTTCCCGGCGTCCGAACACTCAGGGACGCGGACGATGTCCCGGAACTGGCGTGTGCCGCTCCGGCATGCGATCACCCTCTTCGCTGAGGCCTGCCGGCTGGCGGGTCGCGATCGCGCTCAGGTCGGTCTCTACTCGTCCGGACTCTGTAGTCGGATCCAGGATGACGCCGGCCGGCAAGGATTTAGTCGACGCGGCAGCGGCCTCGAGGCGTGCGACCAGCGAGTCGGCAGCGCGCTGGAGCACCGGCTGAGGGGCACTGCTGACGTTGTGGTCGCTGGCCGTCATTGAGCTCCCGTCAAGCCCTGTGGAAACTCTTCCAGGGTCG
>JRHI01001644.1_pt1 | contig 17913 bp, 15 predicted proteins | sample 215371 | NCBI WGS metagenome assembly JRHI01 (sample SAMN02929681, study PRJNA255918) | sediment metagenome | biome: cave system; feature: Ice Cave; material: Sediment; isolation source: sediment from deep within a dark volcanic ice cave with no known source of... ...
GGCTCGGTGCATATCGGCGGCATTGTTCGCCACGCGGCGCATCCAACAAAACCCAACCAAGCGCTCAACGGCGGCCCGCAAATGGTCGAAATCAGCCGTGACGGCAAGCGCGTATACTTCACCAACTCGCTCTACCGGTCGTGGGATGAGCAATTCTATCCCGAAGGCATCAAGAGCTGGATGGTCAAGCTCGATGTCAACCCGAGCGGCGGCATCGCGTTCGATCAGAAATTCTTTCTCGAGTTCGCAGATCGGCGGTCGCATCAAGTCCGGTTGCAGGGCGGTGACGCGTCGAGCGATTCCTACTGCTATCCATAGGAACGAACCATAGGCTCAACAACTGCGCGGGCGCGACTTGATGATTTGTGGCGCGAATAAAATTCGCACCACCATCGATCTTATTATTTCACGTAGTTGGTTACGCGAGGACCCATCCCGCTGATCTGGACAACCGACGCGCCCTTAGCCACACCGTAATGACGCACGCCCTTCGGAACGTAATAAAAGGTGCCCGGCCCAAATGGTTTCAGCTTTGTTGCGTCCTCCTTATCGGTGAAGGCAAACATGAGAGTACCGCTGAGGACGGTGACGTGTTCGTCTTGTGGATGCCAATGTAGTAAAGTCTTCGCGCCATCTTCAAACTTGACGCGTATGATAAAGGGCCCAGGTTTTGTGGGATCGCCCCAAACCGCAGCCGTTTGAACGCCAGGAACATTCTTTAATGGCGCCCATTTGAGACTATCGGGCATGACTACTGTAGGTGCTGACGATGTGGCCGCCGAGGAAATAGTCACCGCGCCTATCGCGGCGAGGAACGCAAGGCAGATTACAATGATTGCTCTCTTCACTAGTTCTCCTTCGGTAAACGCCAAAGCGAAGTCGGAGGCCGCTCGAAGAGCGAGCCTCCTAGAAGTCGACGTAGGCGAACAGCTTTTGCCCCAGAGGCGGTAGTTCCTGGCCCGAGATTGAGTGCTACGGCCGAACCGCGAGGGCGACGGCCGCTTCGGGCGAGAGCTCGGCGCCTTCAGCGAGCAATCGCGTGAGCTCGTCGGGCGCGAGTTGCTCGCGCAGGAGTGCAGTCACGCGATTGTGCCTGGTCACCTCATCGAACTCGCGACCGAAGCCGTGTCTGGTCAACGCAGGCTCAAACGTGACCTGCGAGTCTCGATTACGAGGAACTGAACGTGGGTCCGACATTGCGCTTGATGCAAGGAATCTAGACCTGTCGAGAAACGCCTAGAATCATGACAAAAATTGCGAAAGATGCAAAAGTGTCGCGAACGATGCTTGGCTGACAGCCAACCCAACCGCCAGTTAGTGACGATGAAGCGGAGGCTCAACCAAAGTGCCCAGCACCGGATGCCAATGATCAGTGTGGTCGTGTTCGTGGGTATGAATGATGCCGTCGGCATGCCGGTGGACGTGCCGGTGGCTGCTCAAAGCTTTCGAAGCGTTGTGCTTTTTTCCGCTGCGCGGAGCGTTTGGCTGCGCGACCGCATGCCGGTGCGCGCCGCCAATGACTTTTGCTTGCCATCCGAGGTAGCGCATCAGCGTCGACTCAAGCTCGCTAAAAATTGCCTCGCTCGAATGCTTGCTTACGCCCGTTCGCACCGCAACCTCGATGTGTGCTAAAACGACGAAGCTGGCCAGTTTATCCCAGGCCTGCCGAACCGCGGAGATCTGCTGAAGTACGTCCGGTGTGGCAGCTCCCTCGACCCACATACGGCGCACCGCTTTTGTGTGGCCCTCAATCCCGGCGAGCCGGCTGGCGATCTCGGCGTCGACCTTCATGCCGTAACGCTTGCGATCAACGCCTTTTTCAGGGCGAGCTATTTTCGCGGAGGCTGACTTCTTCATGCCGCATATTTTCGTCGATGCTCGCCAACAATCCGGTTACCCAAAGTCGCTCCCCACGCAAGAGGTAGCGCGAGGCCGCAGCAGGGAAAGGATCCCCTCCACGGGAGGGGTATGATTCTCACCATCACCAATAAGCTGTGGCGGGAGGCCTCGCCGGACTTACGCCGTCGCCTCGTCCTGATTTACGGGTTTCTCGCAGCTTTAAACGTGCTCGTGTGGATTGCCGCGCTGCTGGCGTCCAGCCGTTATCCGCTGCTGCTGGGTCTAGCCGCGGTCGCATACGGTTTTGGGTTGCGCCATGCTGTTGATCCCGACCATATCGCCGCCATTGATAACACGACCCGCAAGCTAATGCAGGATGGGCAGAATCCCGTCGGCGTAGGATTTTACTTTTCGCTGGGCCATTCAACGGTAGTTTTCGGCTTATCTGTGCTTATCGCGCTCTCGACCGCGTTCGTGAAGGAACACCTCCCGCAGATGCAATCGGTCGGCGCCGTCATCGGCACGGGAGCTTCGGGGCTTTTTCTCATCGGGATTGCGATCCTCAACATCGTCATCTTGAGCGACATCTTCAGGACCTGGCGGCGGGTCGTGCGTGGGGGGACCTACGATCAGAAAAAACTCGACGAATATCTGAACAATCGCGGTTTGTTGGCGCGACTGCTGCGGCCGCTGCTGAGGGTTGTGCGCCACTCGTGGAACATGTATCCAATCGGTTTCTTGTTTGGCCTAGGGTTTGACACGGCGAGCGAGGTCGGCATTTTGGGCATTACGGCGGCAACCGCGTTAGGTCCGCACGGCATGCCCGTCTACCTCATCCTGCTTTTGCCGCTACTGTTTGTCGCCGGGATGTCGCTGGCGGACACCACTGACGGAGTCGCTATGCTGGGCGCGTACGGATGGGCGTTCGTGAGGCCGGTTCGCAAGCTGTATTACAATATGACCATTACGTTTATTTCCGTGGTTGTGGCGCTGTTGATCGGGGGCCTCGAAATCGCCCAGGTACTGATACAAGAGACCGGGGCTAGGGGCGGCTTGTGGAATGCACTGGGCGCCATCCAGCTCGCCAACACCGGTTTTGTCATCTTGGGAATATTCTTGGCCTGCTGGATCGCTTCTGTCCTCTACTACCGCTGGAGCAAAATTGACCGATTGGAGGAGAGCTTAGCCGGCGCACGATCTTCACCCCCTGGGGGGCAGGGGAGTTTCTCGGCGACCAATAATCCAAACCGACCGTTATTTCGTTGCTCCCATGGGAGGGCCGACAAAATGCGTCGTTGTGATTTGATCGTTGGATTGAGCGTGCTGGTAGCGGGGTCAATCTTGTTTGCGCAACCGGCCAAGGCGGCGAGCGGCGGATTAGCTGGAATAGTTCGGGATGCTGCGAGCGGGGCGCCGATCGCAGTAGCGCGCGTTGAAATCGTCAGCGCATCGAGATCGCTGGCGACTCAATCCTCCAAAGACGGACGTTTCTCGTTCTCGGCGCTCGCAGCAGACACGTATGCGGTGACAGCGACGAGAGATGGGTACCGCGTCGTGACTCTGGCAGGGGTGGGCGTCTTCGATGGCCAGACTGCAAACGTAACGCTCGAAATGCAACGCGGCCTCACGACCCTCGGGTCGGTCGAGGTCAGGGGTCGTCGCGGCGACCTCGTCGGCATCGCTGCTTCAGCGGCGACTGGTGTGGTGGGACCAAAAGAATTGGCGCAGCGGCCGATTCTGCGCCCGGGCGAAGTGCTGGAAACAGTGCCCGGCGTCGTGATCAGCCAGCATAGCGGCGGCGGCAAGGCCAATCAGTACTATCTGCGAGGCTTCAATCTCGATCACGGAACCGACATCGCAATATCCATCGCGGGTGTCCCCATCAACAACCGAACGCATGCGCACGGCCAAGGATATTCAGACATCAATTTCCTCATTCCCGAACTCGTCTCGGGCTTACAGTACAAGAAGGGGCCCTATGCCGCCGACGAAGGCGATTTTTCCACCTCAGGGGCGGTCAACATTGACTATGCCAACACCATCCCGAGCATTTTGGAGCTCGGCGTCGGCCAAGAGGGCTACGATCGCCTCCTGGTCGCCGCTTCACCGCGGGTTGGCGCAGGTCACCTACTATATGGTTTCGAGCAGTATCACGAAGACGGCCCCTGGGTGTTGCCCGACAACTACCGCCGTTCGAACGGCATTCTGCGATTCAGCGTCGAGCGGCCCACCAGCACCTTCAGCATTACGGCAATTGGATATCAGGGTGAGTTCCACTCAAGCGATCAGATAGCGCAACGCGCGGTATTGGCCGGCCAAATCGACCGCTTCGGATTCATCGATGCGACCGACGGCGGTCGCACCCATCGTTACAGCGTCTCGGCGTTGTGGCAGCGCTTTGGATCAAATGTCACCACGAACATCGCGGCGTACGCGGTCGACTACCAGCTCAACCTTTTTTCAGATTTCACCTACTTTCTCGAGCGTCCGACCACGATGGACCAGTTCGAACAGGCTGATAAACGATTCTTCACGGGCGCAAATATCAGCAACATATACCAGGGAAAAATGGGCGCTCTACCAACCGAAGATACCGTAGGCGTTCAGCTGCGCAACGACAACATAGCAAAAAATGCTTTGTACCATACCCAGGCGCGGCGCGAGTTCGAAACGGTTGACAACGACCACATCGTAGAATCCAGCGAAGCGTTATACCTACAACGTTCGGTGAAGTTTTCAAACGTGTTCCGCGGCATTTTCGGTCTTCGCGGGGACCTCTACCAGTTCAAAGTAGCTGCCAACGTCCCGGCGAATTCGGGCAGCGTTAGCGCTTCCATCGCTTCGCCGAAAACCACGCTCATCTTCGGGCCATTTCACCAAACGGAGTACTACGTCAATTTCGGTGAAAGCTTCCACAGCAACGACGGGCGCGGAACGACGATCACAATCGATCCTAATTCAGTGCTCGAAAACCAGCGCGATCCTAGCAAGCCCATTCTCCCAGCCGATAAAGTGACGCCGCTCGTGCGCGCGCGCGGATTAGAAGTTGGCTTGCGCTCGGATGCGATCCGCAATCTACGCACGACACTTGGGCTGTTCGACTTACGGCTCGGCAGTGAACTCGTGTTTAATGGTGACGGGGGAAACACAGCGCCGAGCCGGCCGAGCCAGCGCACCGGTGTGGAATGGGCTAACTTCTTTACGCCAAACAGGCACTTGACGATTGACGCTGACGCTTCTTATACGACGGCGCACTTCACCGACGTCTGTACAGACCTCCAAGCGGCTGCCGGAACCTGCGGAGTTGGCAACCAAATTCCAGGCGCGCTTCAGACCGTTTATGCTGCGGGTGCTGCTCTTGACTCCGGGCCTACGGGTTTGTTTGGAAGTCTGCGCTACCGCTATTTTGGCCCTCGTCCCCTCATCGAAGACAACAGCGTACGCTCCAATAGTTCAGCGCTGGTCAATGCGCAACTGGGTATCATATCTGCGAGCAAGTTACGCTACACGCTCGACATCTTCAATCTGTTCAACAGCCATGCGAGCGACATCGACTATTATTACACATCGCGTTTGCCGGGTGAGCCAATTAGCGGCGTGAACGGCATCCATTTCCATCCCACGGTGCCGCGAACGATGCGCTTTAGCATTCGCTGGAAGACATAATTGTTCGAACGCGGAAGAGGCAGTCTTGCGTCGCGCTTTGATCCCAAGCAAAGCAGAGCACTATTCGTCGAGGCAATTTTGTCACCGTCTTTTTTGAGATGTAGACCTCACAACCGCAGCCACGCGTTGTGAAGATGCTCATTCTCGGCGGCACACGCTTTGTTGGCCGCCATATCGTTGACGCGGCGCTCGCGCGCGGCCACGAGGTCACCATATTTCACCGCGGCAAAACTAAGTCTGCGCGAGCAAGGGAGGTTGAGTCGCTACTCGGCGACCGCGACAATGGTCTCCGTGCGCTCGCCGGACGTACGTGGGACGCCGCAATCGACGTCAATGGCTACGTCCCTCGCATCGTCGCGCAATCGGTTCAACTCCTTTCGCAAGCTGTCGGTCACTATACGTTCGTCTCCTCCATCAGCGTGTACGCATCGATCGGAGCGGATGGACGACTCAACGAGCGCGCGCCCGTTCAAACGGTCGAAGACGAAGCACGTGAGGATTGCGGGAATCCGGAGGCCTACGGAGCACTAAAGATCCTTAGTGAAAGGGCAGTTGACGAAAGATTTGCCGACCGGGCATTTGTGCCGAGATTGAGTCTCGTTGTCGGGCCCTACGATCATACAGACCGCTATACGTATTGGCCGACTCGCGTGGCGCGTGGAGGTGAGGTCCTCGCCTTCGGAACTCCAAACCGTTTAGTCACGCCGCTCATAGACGTTCGTGATGCGGCAGCGTGGATTGTGCAGAGCGCGGAAGAACAGCGGTCGGGAATTTTTAACCTCGGCGGCCCGTCGGGCATGACCATCGGCGCCGTCCTCAACGGATGCGTCGAAGCCTCGAGTGCGGACGCGCTCTTCATCTGGGCCAATGACGACTTTTTGCTTGGCGCAGGGGTCGGGCCCTGGATTGAATTGCCTCTATGGGTTCCCGCCGAGGATGATATCACCGCTCGCCTTGATACGACAGCAGCCCACAGCGCTGGGCTCAAGACTCGGTCGCTCGCGGAGACCGCGCGGGCCACGCTTGCATGGGACCAAACGCGCCCAGCTGAACAGCCTCGCGCCGCCGGTCTGGCACCCGACCGCGAGCAAGAGCTCATACGGCAATGGAGCGAGCGTGCATCACAGGCGAAACGTATGACTGCCGGCTAGGTTCCCGCAAGCGGAGAACCGAAATTTCTCATCAATGCCACGCGCAAGTGAGGCGGCAGAGAAATCAAAGCGACGCGTGTCGTTTCCTACCGGCGCCGTAACGTTTCTCTTTACCGACATCGAGGGTAGTACGCAGCGCTGGGAAACGCACCAGCAGGCGATGCATGCTGCGGTCGAGCGCCACGACCAACTGATGCGCTCGGCGATCGAGCAGCATGGTGGTTACGTGTTCAAGACCGTTGGAGATGCGTTTTGCGCGGCGTTCCACAGCACGCCGGCTGCGCTTGCCGCCGCCCTTGACGCGCAACGCGCCATCAACAAAGAAAACTTCTCGGGCGTCGCGGGCTTGGCGGTGCGAATGGGCCTCCACACAGGCCACGCCCTCGAGCGTGATGCCGATTATTTCGGCCCGACGGTTAACCGGGTAGCACGCTTGATGTCGGTCGGTCACGGCGGCCAAGTACTTCTCTCCGGCGCAACAAGAGATCTTATCGGCGATGAGTTGCCTCACGGCACGTCACTCATCGACCTCGGCTCCCACCGCCTCAAGGACCTTTCGCAAGCCGAGCAGATTTGGCAGCTCACGATCGCCGATTTGCCTTCCAAATTTCCACCGCTCAATTCGTTGGACGCAAGACCGAACAACTTACCGATCCAGCTGACTAACCTCTTGGGGCGCGACACGGATCTTGAAACAGTGAAATCGCTTTTTTCAGAGCATCGCCTGCTTTCGCTTACTGGTGCCGGCGGCGTGGGTAAGACGCGGATGGCGCTCCAGGTTGGCGCAGATCTCATCGATGATAATCGCGACGGCGTGTGGTTCGTGGATCTTGCCCCTCTCTCTGATCCGGCGCTCGTCGCGAGCGTCGTCGCTAAAATCTTAGGAATAACCGCGCCGGAAGGCGTCAGCGTGGATGAATCCATCCCACCATGGTTGCGGCGCAGGCGTATGCTGCTCATCTTCGACAACTGCGAGCACCTATTGGGGGCCGTCGCCGGACTGGTGGATGCAATCCTCAAGACCGCTCCCGATGTGCGGATCCTCGCGACCTCGCGTCAAGCTCTGGACATTCACGGCGAGGTTGTTTACCCGCTGCCCTCGCTCGCAGTACCCGAGAAGCCTGAAGGCTTACAGTTGCAAGGGGCACTCGAGTACGGCGCGATCGCGCTTTTCGTTGAGAGAGCGAGGTCCTCCGATAATCGCTTTGCACTCACTGACGAGAGCGCGCCCATTGTGGCCGACATATGCCGGCGACTCGATGGTATTCCGCTCGCCATCGAACTGGCTGCTGCGCGCGTAAAAGTTCTTTCTATTCCGAACCTCGCGCGACGGCTCGACGAGCGCTTCAAGATCCTCACCAGCGGCAGCCGCACGGCGCTTCCGAGGCAGAAGACCCTCGTTGCTCTTATCGACTGGAGCTACGACCTACTCTCAGAGCAAGAACAAACGCTTTTCAATCGGCTGGGCATCTTCGCGGGCGGCTTCAGCCTTGATGCAGCCACAGCCGTTTGTGCCGGCGAGGCCATCGATGAGATCGACATCCTGGACCTGTTGTCGTCGCTGGCCGACAAGTCGTTGATAGTCGCTGAAACTGCGCGCGAGAAGGAACGTTACCGGCTGCTTGAGTCGACCCGAGCCTACGCCTTGGAGAAGCTCGCGACCACAAATGAGCGAGATTTGCTGGCCCGGCGCCACGCTGCGTACTTCCGTGATGAGGCACACGCCGCGGACATCCATTACGGCACGGGGTCTACGGCGGCTTGGCTTGCGGCCGTGGAGCTCGACCTCGACAACTATCGTGCTATGATGGAATGGGCGCTCACCGAGGGACACGATGCGGCGATGGGTTCCGCCGTAGTTGGCGCCTTGGGGCGGTTGTGGTCCAACGGGGGGCTGACTGCGGAGGGGCGCTATTGGATCGAGCGCGCGCAAGCCAAGCTTGACGAATCCGCCCACCCAAAAGTGGCAGCGCGGTTGTGGCGTGCCCTGGCCCAGCTTTCCGACGCCAAACATAGTTACGACTGCGCGCAGCGTGCTCTGCTGCTATACCAGGCGGCTGGCGACCGGCATGGCGCTGGCTTGGCGCACCTCGCCACGGGTTTTGGTCTTTATCAAATGGGTCGCCTCGTGGAGGCAAGACAGGCGAATGCGTACGCGCTCGCGGCGTTGCGCGAGTGCGGCGATGAACGCGGACGAGCTGTCTGCCTTACCCATCTGGCGATTATCCATCGACATTGCGGCGAAGTAGATGCTGGGCGCGAGACGTACGCGCAGGCGCTCGAGGCGTACAAGGCTTTGGGAAACGAGTCCGGAGTCGCCACAGTGCTGTTGGACCTCGCCGACTTGGAGTTCGCAGCGGGCAATGTTGAACGGGCGCTGCAACTAGTGAACGAGTCGCTGGAGATAACTGCGCTCGGAAAAAACGCGACGTACGTGGCCTGTGCTAACAATAATATCGCCGCCTATTCGATTGTGCTGGGCAATTTGGATCGGGCACGTGAGGCCGCACGCGAGGGAATGCACTGGGCGCGGAAGGGACAGTATGCGCTGGGCTTCGTCGTTGCGCTCCAGCACTTGGCGCTACTCGCGGCGCTCTACCGGCAGGTGCGCACCGCGGCACGGCTCAGCGGTTACGTTGATGCGCGGTTCGAGGAACTCGGATCAGATCGCGAACCCACCGAGAAAACGGAGCATGACAAGCTCCTCGGCTCACTGCGCGAGCAACTTGCCGAAGCCGAAATAGACACGCTTGCGGCCCATGGCGCTGCCTGGTCGGAAGATCAGGCGGTGGAAGAAGCCCTCAAGGTCTAAATAGATAGTATAAAAAGAAGTTCGCAACTTTGTGCGGGCTTCTTGATATCTATGCTACCTCACAAAGGCCTTAACCGCCTGCGATTGCTCCAAGGATCAGAAAAGGTTCTGCCCCCGTCGCGACCTGGTCGGGCAGCGGCGCATCGGGCGACTCGTGAGACAAATCCTCGGAGCAGGCGAAGAATCTCACGAAGGCGCGCCGCTGAAACGTGACGTGATCGCGGATCGTGCCTCGCAACATCGGATAGTGCGTTTCGAGTGCGTCGAGGATGGCGCGCTGTGTCACCTGACCCTCGACGTCTAGTGTGACCTCGCGGTCGACGTGCGCCAGTGTCCGCAGATGAGGCGGGAGCACGACGCGAATCATTTCGGCGTTTGGACTTCGACGGACAGCACGGGCGGAAGATCTCGCACGATGGGCTGCCAACTGTCTCCGGCGTTGGCCGAGGCGTACACTTGCCCGCCGGTCGTACCGAAGTACACGCCGCACGAATCGAGAGAGTCGACGGCCATCGCGTCGCGCAACACGTTAACGTAACAGTCTTTCTGTGGCAGACCCTTCGTAAGCGCCTCCCACTCGTTTCCGCCTGTGCGGCTGCGGTAAACACGCAGCTTTCCCTCAGGCGGATAGTGCTCCGAATCGCTGTGGATGGGAACGACGTAGATGGTCTCCGGCTCGTGGGCGTGCACGTCTATGGGGAAGCCGAAATCGCTCGGCAAATTGCCGCTGACCTCTTTCCATGACTCGCCGGCGTCGCCGCTGCGCATGACGTCCCAATGTTTCTGCATGAACAGCACGTCCGGACCGATGCGTGCATCGCAATGCGGTGAACGCAGTGGCCGACTTCAGCGGTCGGGTCGGGCATGAATTCGGATCGCAAGCCTCGGTTGATCGGTCGCCACGTCTCGCCGGAGTCATCCGTTCGGAAAACACCCGCGGCCGAGATGGCCGTAAAGATCCGTTTCGGATTGCGCGGATCCACAATGATCGTATGCAGGCACATTCCGCCCGCACCGGGCTGCCAGGACTTGCCGGTGTCGTGGCCTCGCAATCCGGGAAGCTCCTTCCAAGTCTGGCCCTCGTCGGTCGAGCGAAAGATCGCGGCGTTACCTCACGCCTTGGAATGCGACGTTTGTTCTGAGCGTCATAACAGTGGCGCTTTTCGCGCTGGCGGCTTTGAGCACGAGCGTCAATCAAATCTTGAAGGACACGATCAACGCAATTGGTGTGTTGATCGCAGTATACTATGGTCTTTCAGGGTTCGCGTGCGCCAAGTATTATGCCGCAGCCAATCGCACTGACAAAAGGCTGTGGTGGTTTCGTGGCGCTTGGCCGGTTGCGTCGGCTTTGTTCGTTTTCGCGGTCGCCGCTGCACAACTCGCAACCGCCGGCCTGCGCGCGGATGCACTCGTCATCGGGGTGCTCTTGGTCGGTGTTTTGCCGCTGCTCTACTATCGCCGCCACTACGGCAGCCGCTACTACACCCAAGCCCTCGAACAAGCTCCGGCCGAATCGTATTAATTCGAGCGGCCGTGTTGCAAAGCGGCGCTGCACGACTGACGGTGAGCGCATTGTTAGGCCAACGCGCGTACTGCTTCCGTGAAGACGCGCGTGTGGATGTCGATGTCGGCCGCAGTCGTAGCCGGACACACAAGCGCCATGTTATGAAACGGCGTCAACAAGATCCCGCGATTCAGGGCGAACAAGTGCATGAAGCGGTCGAGTTCAAAATCGGAGGAGCGCGCGGCCTCGGCACCGTTGCGCGCGGGTTCGGAACGAAAAAGATACTCGGCACGGCAGCCAAGACGTGCGACATGCCACGGCATACCCGAGTTCTCCATAGCACTCTGGACGCCGGCGGCAAAACGTTCGGCGAGCGGAATCACCCGCGCATAGGCATCTTCGGTGAGCACGTGCTCAAGCGTCGCGCGCATTGCGGCCAGTGAGAGGGCATTGCCAGCAAGGGTGCCACCGATGCCGCCCGTGTCGCAATCTTCGAGGTTAGTGTGCGCGACGATCTGCTTGCCCACTGCTTCGGTGAAGCCGTACACGGCGCCGGGAATGCCGCCGCCGATCGGCTTTCCTAAAGTCAAGAAATCCGGGTCGAGGTTGAAGGCGCGCGTGTAGCCGCCCGGTGCCGTCGAAATGGTATGCGTCTCATCGATGATGAGAAGGGTGCCGTATTTGCGGGTGAGCTCGCGCAAAGCAACGTGGAAGCCCGGCTCCGGGTGCACGATTCCTACATTAGTAAGTGCAGGCTCGGTGAGCACGCAGGCGACATCGCCATGCGCGAGGGCTGCTTCCAACGCGGCCACGTCGTTGAATTCTGTCACCCGCGTCGTTACGCTAGGATTAACCGGTGGACCGAAATTACCGCGGCGCGGCACGGGCTTGCCGTCGTCGAGGGTGATGAATGCTTCATCCACGGAGCCGTGGTAGCAATAGTTGAAGACGAGGATCTTCGGCCGCTTGCTGATCTCGCGCGCGATACGGATAGAGAAGCGGTTTGCGTCGGTCGCCGTCAGCGTGAATTGCCAGTAGCGGAGGCCGAAACGGCGCTGCAGTTCCTCGCCCACCCAAAGAGCGTCTTCCGATGGCAACATCAGCGTGATGCCACGCTGCAGCTGGGCAGCAACGGCCTCAACCGTCGCCTTCGGCGAATGGCCACTCATCGCGCCCGTGTCGCCCATGCACAGGTCTACGTATTCATGTCCGTCGACGCAGGTGAAGTGTGCACCGCCGGCGCTTTGCACGAACACGGGAAACGCACCGGCCCACTTGACCATCCAATTCATGGGCACGCCTTGTAAAAGTGAACCCGCGGCTCGTTCCGAAAGCGCTTTTGACTTGGGGTGGGCGTCGATAAAGCGCTTTTGCTCGGTTTTGTGGAGCTGGCGTAACCGGTCGCGATCAATCGTTGCAGCGTTTTTTGCGATGCTCATCTCAACTCGTTTCCACTGTTTATGGGCGGCGGTGCAGCAGTATGATTTTTTCGGGTGGACCTTTAAAGCCTTGGTCATGAATTTGAACGGAAAGATAGCGATCGTCACGGGTGCAGGCAGCGCCGCCGGCATCGGTTTCGCGAGCGCGCGCGCTCTTGGGTCTGCGGGGGCGAGCGTGATGATAACCTCGACCACAGATAGAATTTACCAACGATTGCGGGAGCTCCAAAAGCTGGAGATCACCGCCGAATCGCTGGTGCTCGATCTGCGTTCGACCGCAAGCATCGCAGCGTTAATCGCACGGACGCTGGAGCGCTTTGGCCGCATTGATATTTGCGTGAACAATGCGGGTATGGCCGTCATGGGAAAGTTGGATCCAGCGGGACCCACCGAAAACTTTAGCGACGAGCAGTGGGAAACAAGCATCGCGCGCAATCTCACGCTTACTTTTGCGATGACGCGTGCCGTGCTCGCTCCAATGCGATCGCAGAAATATGGGCGCATCATCAACATGTCATCGACCAGCGGAACGGTGGTTGCGATGCCACGCGACGCAGCATACGCGGCATCCAAGGCTGGCATTGTCGGACTGACAAAGTCGGTAGCATTGGAAGCGGCGCGCGATGGCATCACCGTGAACGCAATCGCGCCGGGTTGGATCCAAACCGACTCGTTGGCGGCCGCCGAGCTGGCGGCGGGAGATGCATCGCCCATGGGCCGGCCGGGCCGCCCCGACGAAGTCGCTTCTGTGGTGGCCTACCTGGCATCAGACGCCGCGTCGTATGTCACTGGGCAACTCGTCGTCGTTGATGGCGGCAACTCGCTGATCGAGGACAAACGCGCGTGAAGCCGGTAGTATTTATTGCAGGCGGTGCCGGCGGTATTGGAAGCGCAGTCGCCGAGCGTTTTCTCGCCGGCGACTGGACCGTGGTGCTGTGCGACCGCGACGCCGCTCGCTTAGCAGATGTGTCCACGCGGCTCAACTGCGCTGGCGCGATCACCGCCGATCTTCGCATGAAATCGGAATGTGCGCGCGCCGTGGAGAGCGCGGTCGCGGAACACGGTCGCCTCGACATGCTTGTGAATGCCGCCGGTATCTGGCGCGAAGGTCGGGTAGAGGAAACATCCGAGGATGACTTTGCCCTGGTGATGGACACCAACGTCAAGGCGACTTACTTTCTGTGTGCAGCCGCGATTCCGCATCTTCGCGCTTCAAAAGGCGCGATTTTGAATTTGTCGTCGGATGCGGGCCTGCAGGGGAACACCGGTGCTGCGCTTTACTGCGCTTCAAAAGGCGCGGTCGCCATTTTCTCCAAGGCGCTCGCGCTCGACTTGGCGCCCGACGGTGTTCGCGTAAACGCCATCTGCCCCGGCGATGTGATCTCGCCGATGCTTGAATTTCAAGCAAAAACCTATGGCGACCCGACACCGGAATCGTACTTCGCAAAGCTGCTGGCGGGCTATCCGCAAGGGAAGACTGCGCGTTTCATCCAGCCGCGTGAGATCGCAGAGTTCATTTGGTTTCTGGCGCAATCGGAATCCGCAGCGATCACCGGCGCATGCCTTTCAATCGACTTCGGTCTGACAGCGGGAAAATAGCTTCAGACGATTTCCTGGGCCCGCAATCCTCCATTTTCAGTGTTTGTTCAGGTTTGAGGGGTACGGTTAGGTACTCGTTCCCTCGCACTATGTGGAGACAGCTTCATGGCTAATGCATTCAGGTCGATCGTGCCTGCGACTCTGTCCGTAGCGCTGCTCGCTTTGACAGCCTGCAGTGGCGGAAATTCTGGATTAAGCGCACCGGGAAATACAGTTCAAGCGCTTCCGAATTCACCACAAACCGCGGCAGTAGCCGGCTCGAACGCGAATCGCGACCTTTTCACGAGCGACACCGTTTCCGTCCTCAATCAGCTCGACAACAAGCAGACGATCGGTTCCACCGTCGACCCGATCAACGGCGATCAAAATCCCTACGGCCTCGACGTCGCGCGCGCCAACAACGGGAAATTTGATCCGGGAGACCTCGTGGTATGCAACTTCAACGACCGCGCGAATGTTCAGGGCAAAGGCACAACGATTATCGCGCTGCATCCGCGGCCCGGTTCGAACCCGCTGCACGTGGCACAGGAACACTCTTTGTTGGGCTGCGCTGCACTAGCGCTTGCCCCTGACGACACCATCTGGGCGGCGTCGTTTGTCGCCAACGAAAATCCGATCTTAGACACGAACGGCAACCTTCTGACCGAACTTTCCAACGGCCCGTGGCATGGTCCATTCGGTCAAGCGTTTTCTCCCACTGCCGGTCCGTTTGGAGTTGCAGCCTTCTACGAAAGCAATGCGGCCGATGGCAGCATTGTACGCATAAATATTAGTAGCGGACCGTTTACGTTTGATGTCATCGCGACAGGCTTTGCAGTAAATCATGGGGCGCCAGGAAGCATTCTCGGTCCATCCGGATTGCAATACGATGCGCAGCACGATCGTCTTTATATCGTTGACGGCGCAGACAATACACTCGTCGCCTTCAATGGCGTGTCCAGCATCCCCGCGGGCGGCGTCGTCGTTCACGGTAAGACATTCTCCGGGCCGTTCGCAAGCCGAGCTCACCTGATATTTTCCGGACCACCGCTCAACGGTCCGATCAGTTCGGCTTTGTTTGCAGGCGGTCATTTGGTTCTCGGCAACACTGGGGATCCGGCTGGTAAGAACTTGATGATAGAGATCACGCCGGCCGGTAAAATGCTCGCAGTCAAAAATGTGGATACTGGGGCGGCTGGAGCGATTTTTGGAATGGTCGCCATAGGCACAAGTCTCCATGATACAAAACTTTACTTTAACGACGACAACGACAATACGGTAAAAGTCCTCAGCCCCTAGATCGGCGCGGCTTCCTAAACGATCCACGTAAGAAGCCCGCGGAGGTGAGTCCGCGGGCTTCCTCTCCGTCGTGCCAGGCCGCGCACCTTTGGGTTGAATGACCTTGCCACCGGCAGCGGTGACCTTCTTGAGGCAGGCGTCGACTGATGGCCCGCTTGATGGTGTTCGCATTTTGAGAATTGCCGTCGCGTTTGGACGACCTTTGGTCGAGCGTAGACATTTTCCAGCATTCACCGCAATGATTGAAGCAGAATCATGTTCAGCTCACCTTTGATGGTCAAGGCGGAACTCAATCCCTTGAGTCAGGGAGCCTGGAGCGCGCCCTTCAACATCAACGGCGTCGGCATTCACTCGACGCTACTGCAGAACGGCAAGGTGCTTCTCTGACAATATATCAACGGGCCGAGCGCGGGCAGTCCCGCCTTCCTGTGGGACTCCTCAACTGGGGCGCTGACCGACGTCACCATACCGTATAGGCGGGATGCATTCTGTGCCGGAGAGATCCACTTGCCTGACGGACGCGTCATGGTGGTCGGTGGACAGGACTATAATGCTAGCGGCAACGTCGGTGTGAGGTTTACAGACTTCTTCGACCCGATGACACAGCGCTGGAGCCGAGGACCGCTGATGCAGTACAAACGGTGGTATCCAACGGATATCGAGCTTCCGGACGGTTCGATTATGGTATTCGGCGGTCAGGCAAACGACATATCACCCACAATGCAGGTAGAGCAATACAACTCGACCACAAACGCCTTCAGGACTTTTCCGCCGAGAGCAAATAGATTCGTAAGCCTGTTCCCAAGGATGTTCGTTCTCCCGAACGGCGCTATTTTCCGAGCAGGCGACGATACGGATATAGAGATTTTCGATCCGGTTACCGCCACCTGGACTCTGGTGGGCAATTTCAACATCGGAGGGAGATTTAGCGGTTCCTCGGTGTTGCTGCCCGGATTGCGCAGGGTGTTGGCCGTTGGCGGCGCGCCTGACGGCGTCCATGAAACGAGCACGGTTGAAATGATCGACTTCGGAAACCGGAATCCACGCTGGCGTTACACAGCTTCAATGCATTACCCGCGCGTGGAGGCGAACGCGGTGCTCCTGCCCGATGGCAAAGTGCTCGTCGTCGGCGGCGGGCGACAAGATCCTTACACTGATCCGGTAAGACAAGCCGAATTGTTCGACCCCGAGAGCCAGACCTGGACGGTGATGGCTGCGCAGCGCGCTCCCCGCATGTATCATTCAACAGCAGTGCTCTTGCCGGACGGACGAGTTTTGTCTGCGGGCAGTGATGCGCCGACCTCTGCGTTTCAGACCACCGGGGAAGTCTATTCACCACCCTACTTATTCAAGGGTTCCAGGCCGACAATCACATCTGCACCGCAGACGGTTTCCTACAACATGCCTTTCGCGGTATTGACGCCAAACGCAAATCAGATCGGTCGAATTGCACTCATCAAGCTTGGCGCGACGACTCACGCCGTAAACTTTGACCAGCGCTATGTGGCTTTGAGTTTTGGGGTGGATCGGGGCAGGCTGCTGGTCAACGCGCCGGCCGGACCCAATTTGGCACCGCCCGGCTGGTATATGCTTTTCGTTGTTGATTCTCGCGGCGTGCCTTCAATTACGAAAATGGTGCAAGTGCGCGCGAATTCTTTTAAAAATCCGGGCTCGCCGCTTCGCGTTGCAACAGCAACCGCAGGTTGACGACCACTAAGATAGCAAGACCTCAGTCAGCAGTCGTCGTCGCGTCCGAGTTCAAGTTTCTCGTAACTGTTGCCGACTTGTCGGTAGTAGCCGGCGCCCTCGAGTCCGGTCTCATGCCAGTCAGTGGTTGGGTTGAACAAGAAATTCTGACCCGTTGTCGGCGAGTGGGCGTATTGCGTTCCCAATTCTTTATTGTACCCACGCAAGTTCCCGGCGCCGCAGCCGGCCCGCTCAGACTTGCCGTTGCGCCGGGCGACTTCGGCGGTCGGTTCGGGCACGAGTTGGGTATGGCAACGGATCGAAACGGCGACGCCTGCTGCGGTGCCTTTATTTTTTGCCCACAGTGATTTTTTGGCGATGGCCAAGTAGACGGACTCGACGTAGGTCTGAGGCCACGCAACAGGGTAGATCTTATAAAAGACGAGACCGCTCGTATTGTCGGTCGTAAAATAGTTCAGCTGGAAATAGTTCAAAAACGGCTTTGACTTAGAGGTAAAGCGCGGCGTGCTCGCATCAGAAAAATTGGAGCGCGCTGCCAAGCCGATAATCGTGCGGATTGACGTCAGCGGATCGCCGTAGAAGCTGCCGTAATACGGTTGCATGCCGCGGTCGATTGCCGCGCCGCCCCAGCCTGCATACATGGTCCTGTCGCCGCTGACCAGGTCGACGGCGGAAGCTTGCGGATTCGACCCGATGGTCCAGTCCGCGGGGGTAAAGGCGCTGCAGTGGCCACTTTGCTTGACCACCATTAGTATGCCACGTTGTGGTTTTGGATGCGCGGCCAGCGCGATGGACGGCTGCAATGACGCCAGAAAGAAAACCAACGCCAGGAGTGCCAGTAAGCGTGACTTCCACCTCTCGATTTCCATGGCGCGCGCGTTCGTTAGCGGCATACCCTGAGCCTCCCCACAATCGGTG
>JRHI01001645.1_pt1 | contig 17907 bp, 8 predicted proteins | sample 215371 | NCBI WGS metagenome assembly JRHI01 (sample SAMN02929681, study PRJNA255918) | sediment metagenome | biome: cave system; feature: Ice Cave; material: Sediment; isolation source: sediment from deep within a dark volcanic ice cave with no known source of... ...
CAACAGCCGCCACAGGCCATAACAGACCAATACCGCTCCCAGCAGGATCCCGGCCGTAAGCAATACCAGCGGCAGGAAAGCCAGCCGACCGCCGAAGAGTCCGTCGTTGGCGATGATCCGCGTCATCGCCAGCTGCGGCCATCCATGATGAGCCTGCCACAACAGGCTGGGTAGCGCCGTGAGCACCGCGAGCACCGCCCCGAGCCATAGTGCCCCCCTGCGCAGCAGTTCTCGCGGACCTACGACGAGCACGCTGATACCAACGCCGAGCCAAAAAAATATAATCAGCCACTTGTTCTGCAAAGCGATAGCCGTCAGGCCACCGAGCACGAGTAGCAACCGATCGTCGTGAATCCGCACCCAGCGCACCAGCAACCAGTTCGCCACCGTCCACACGAATATGTCGACTGCGGCCGTGGTGAGCTGATGACCGTAGACCAGCATCCCCATCGCATACAGGCCCGCGGTCAGCACTTGCGCTCGGTGCCGCCCACCGAACTCTCGGGCAATCAGTGCGGCCACTACCACACCTACCGCGGTCAGCACCGTTACTGGCAGCCGTTCACCGACCAGTGAGCCGGGAAAGATGATATCCATAGCACGGGCCAGCAACGGCAGCAGAGGTCCTTGATCAGCATACGCCCAAGCTAGATGATGGCCAGCGGTTAAAAAATAGAGCTCGTCATCGAAATAGCCCACCTGACCGCTGACCAGCAATAGCACCAGTCCGACACCGGTTGAGATGCCGAGCACTGGCCAACGGGCTAGCGAAGCGATGGGAAAGTGCTCTCTAGTCGGCGTGGGCGGTTGCTCACCATCAACGGGCAATGTGCGAATTCGGCCCGCTCGCACTAATGGCTGCACTTCACCTCCCCGGTTCGGCTGTCGGACACACCGGCGAAGAACAGCAACACCTGTGTTCGCCGATCGGGCTCCGGCAGATTCCAGGCGCGCGCCACATCAGCAGCCGTAACGGCCTTTATGTCGTCGAAGCCCGCCTCTCGCAGGGCCGTCACGATGTCGTTACGAGTGCGCGCGTCGCGCTCAAAGCTTCGCCCACCCGTGAACGGTTTCATCACCGTCGCCAGCAGACGCCCGGCGATGTCGCGTTCGGGCTCCTCGTCCATTGGCACCAGGTCGAATAAGAACCGCAGCTCTCCGGTGGTTGCCGCGAGATTCCGCACCTTCGCGAAAAGGCGACGGCGAGCGTCGGCGGCCAGATACATCATGAGGCCTTCCGCGATGACGAATACCGGTTCGCCGCGTCGCACGAACGGTTCGAGCGCCACGGTCTCGACGTCTCCCTCGACGAGGCACAACCCGGGCCGCCCGAGCACCGCGCGCCCTTCCTCAGTGCGCTGGAGAAGCTCGCGTTTGCGCTCGACGACGTGCGGTAAGTCGAGCTCGGTGTATTGCACGTGCGCGTCGCAGGTGGCAGCGGCGCCACGTCGAGAAAGCCCCGCTGCCAGTTCGATGACGTGTCGATAGCCCGACCCCCGCAACAGGTGATCGATCATTGCGTGGCGATGGAGCAGTGAGTGGCGAAGCGGCGCGAGCTTACGATTGAACATCCTCGCAGTCGCGAGCGCAGCGTTGGTCACGTCGAATACGCGTTTGGCATCCGAGCTGGCAAACAGGTGCGCGTGCGAGAGCTCACCCCACGCCCACACCTGCGAGGTATAAAGCGCCGTCACCGACAGGTCTCCTCGCTTGGCCGTCATTGACGGTGGTCTAAGATGTTTTCGATTACTCTCCGTCGCCCATAGCCGTATCGGCTGCTGACGCTGATACTGGTCAACCCGCCTCACGAGGGAGCACCTCCTTGCGCTTCTGGCCGTCTTCCGATCCAAGTGCGCGCCGGCTCAGCGGTATGGACGCGGTATTCCTCAGTCTCGAGATGTCCGAGCAACCGATGCAGACCGTCGTCCTCGGACTGCTGCGGGCAGGCGCCGGCGGCCCCCTCGCGCTTGAAGACCTGCGCCGGCACCTCGCCGCCCGGCTCGGCCAGCTCCCGGCATTCCGGCGCAGAGTCGTTCCCGTCCCCTTCGGCCTGGCCCATCCCGTCTTTATCGAGGACCCCCACTTCGACCTCGGAGCTCACCTCTCCCATGCGGTTCTGCCTGAGCCAGGTGCGGTGGAGGAACTCGATGCCGCCTGTGCCCATCTCGCCTCCCAGTGCCTGGATCGGGAGCGGCCGCTGTGGCGGATGACCCTGATCGACGGCCTCGCCGACGGGCGGCAGGCACTGGTGCTGGAGATCCATCACGCCTTGATGGATGGGCTTGCCACCCGCGCCACGATGGCGCGGATCTTCTCGGAAGAGGCGCCGGCAGCCTTGCCGATCCCGTGGCAGCCGGACAAGGTGCCACCATGTGGGCGGCTGGTCGCTGGGGCTCTGGCTCATGACGCCCGGAGTTTGACCCGGCTGCCGGAGCTGGTCGGTCGCACGATGCGGGCGACCGACGCAGTGCGCCGACGGCGGGCAAAAGCGGCTGTAGAGGGGCCCCAGGAACGTGTCAACACCCCCGTGTCGGCCATCAACCGAGGATTCACGCCCGAACGCCGCTTCGCCCGGGCGTCGCTGCCGCTGGCGGACGTGTTGGCTGTGAAGGAGGTTGCGGGTGTCACGGTCAACGATGTCGCCCTGGCCCTCGTCGGGGGTGCCCTGCGTGGCTACCTTCACTCGCGCGGGTTGCTGCCTGAGCAGTCGTTGGTGGCAACTGTCCCCATCGGTATGGAGGGACCAGAAGCCACCCCGCGGGCGGTGGGCAACCGTCTCTCCCGCCTGACCACATCTCTTGCTACCGAAATCGTCGATCCTTGGGAGCGCCTTCAGCGGATCAGCGCGGTCGCCGCGGAGGAGAAGGCGTGCCTTGATCTCGCGGGCCGGGAGCTGCTGGCGGACTGGCTCGACTGTGTTCCGCCAGTGCTCATGTGCGCCATCGTGCGGCGCGGCCAGGCGGCGAGGCGTCGCCCCGGGAAGCGACGGGTCAAGCTTTATGCCAACGTCCTGGTCTCCAACCTGCGAGGGCCCTCCGTCCCCTGGCGGCTCGGACCCACCGTTGTGGAGGAGATGTATCTGGCGGGGCCACCAAACAGCGGAGTCGGCGTGACGTTCGTGCTCTGGGACTATGGGGGCCGCCTGCAGTTCGGAATCCTGTCCTTCGCTGACTCGGTGCACGACCCCGGGGAGCTCGCGGTGCGTCTGTCCCGCTCCCTTGAAGAGCTCGTCGCGTCCGCCGAATGCCGCCGCGTCCGGGCAACGTGACGTTCGACCGGTCACGTCAGTTTCTCCAGGTGGTCTACTGCGGTGGTGGCACCGCCCGCGGTGGCGAACGAGGTCTGTACCCGCCGCGCCGCCGCCTGATAGGACGGGTCGTCCAGTACGGCCGTGATGGCGTTGTGCAGCTCGGTGGCGCCGACCCGACCGAAGTGCACCCGGATGCCGGCCCCGGCGTCGACGACTTGCCTTGCGATTACGGGCTGGTCGTCGCGGATCGGAGCCACCACGAGCGGCACGCCGTGCGCGAGAGTTTCACACACCGTGTTGTGGCCGGCGTGGCTGACCACCGCATGCAGGTGCGGCAGAAGATCGAGTTGTGGGACGAATTCTCGGACTAGTACGTGGTCGGGTGGCGCGTCGACCAGGTGCGACGGGGCGACGAGGATCAGCTGCAGCCGGTCGGCGAGCGGGGCCACCGCCTGCACGGCGGTGGCAAAAAACCGCCGACCGACCTCGCGGTTGAGTGTGCCCAGCGAGACCAGGACATGCTGACGATCTGCGTTGAGCCAGTCCCAAGGGAACTGGGGCGCGCCGGTCCGCGCACCGAGTACGGGACCTACGAATACATAGTGGCTGGGTAAGTCGCGGAGCGGCCCGACCAGCGCCTCGGTTGTGAAGGCCAGCACAAGATCGTCGGAAAATCGTAGGTCGACGGGGTCTGATACGGCGCAGGCGTGCTGGAAGTCCATCAAACACTGGCGTGCCCAGGCGCCGAGTTTGGGCATCGTGGCGTACTGGTCGGTCAGCTCCGCCGAGGTGGTGGCTGAGGTCGCCCACGGCAACCCGCGCTGGCGGGCCACCAACGCCCCCGCAACCGTATGCTGATCGACGACCAGCACGTCCGGGGCGAATTCGTCCACCGCCGCAACTACGCCGGGCACCATGCAGGTTGCTAGCGGGATCAACAGCTCTGCCCACAAGAACCGGAACGCCGCAGCCCCCCGCAAGCCCCGCCAGCGGTGCAGGACCTGCACCAGCGATTGACCCCCGAAATTCGCGTCGACCGGGATCAGCCTTGCCCCCGGAGGCAGCAGCGGCCCGACGGCCTCGGCGTGGCCAACCCAAGCCACCTGGTGCCCGCGGACGAGGAGTTCGTGGCCGAGGGCAACTGTGGGCATGATGTGTCCCACCAGCGGCGGCACCACGAACAGGAACCGGCTCACGAGAAACTGCTCGAAGACGAGTTGCTTGCGGAGAATTCGACAGCGGTCGGGGTGGCGAACCAATCCAGGACGATTGTGCGCAACACTCGCGTCGGGTGGGACAACATCCAATGGTCGAGACCCGGCAGGATAGTGAGCTTGTATTGGGACAGCGCACCATCGAGTAGGCGTGCATAGTGCAGCACATCGGAGTGTTCCCCGTATATGGCGCGGACTGGGCCGGTGAACATCCGCAGTTCGCGCTCTGAAAGAGGTTCGGTGGCCAGCAGATCGGCCACGAGGGTGGTGTGATTGATCAAGTCGTCGAGCGCGTCCAGCCGGGTGTGCTTGCGTTTCGGGGCGATCCACCGGCCCCCATAGCCCCCGGCGAGATCCGACCCGACCTGCTTGATCGTAGTGGCCATCTGCTCGGCCCACCCTGGCACGGGGACGTGTGCCTCGATCAGCAGCATGCTGGCCACCCGTTCGGGATACGCCACAGCGAAGCTGAGCGCGATCGCGCCTCCGTAGCTGTAGCCGACGAGGTGTACCGGACCGTCGACGCCAAGGGCGTCGAGAATCGCTGCGAGATCGGCGACCGAGTCACGGACCTGGTAACCGGTATGCGGGCGTTCGGACAGGCCGTGGCCGCGCAGGTCGTAAAGGATCACCTCCGAACCGGCGTGGGCCACCGGGTTAGCCAACGTGTAATAGAAGCTGGAAAGGTTGCCAATGGCCAGTCCGTGAATGAATACAACCGGGTGCTCTGGTCGACTTGGTCGCTGGCGTGGCGTCAGCCGCTGGACGTGAAACCGCACACCACCCGCGGTGATCTCAGCCATCGAAGGCGCCCGTCAGCGCCAAGCAGCCCGCAATATAGGTGACCAACTCGCCGACCGTCATCTCGATGATCTGGTCGAGCTCCTTGTTTGCGAGAAACGCCACGAAGTCGACTCGGTCACCGTAATGCTCACTAAGCATTGTGGCCAGCTTCACGAACTCGATGCTCTCCAGCTCAAGATCAGCGTCGAACGAGGTGTCCATGCCGATGTCGAGACTCAATGCGTATTCCACGCCGATGATCTCGATCAGCATCGTGCGTACCTCGGTCAGAATCTGATCGAGCGTCATCCGATTGCCTCCTCTTGTGTGCATTGTCTCTGCGCGAAAACGAGATCTGGCTGTTCCGGTGGGGTCCAGGCCACCGCGTACGGCTCAGGTTCGGTGCGAACCTCGGTCTGCACCCAACGGCTGGGTGCCCCGTCACCGGCCGCGACCAGGAGCCGGTCCCCGTCGACCCGCTCGACCGCGAACCGGTGCGGGCGCCCTGCCAACCCGGTGCCCGCGGCCTTGCCAACGGCCTCCTTGGCGGCCCAGAACCGGGTAACCCAACTGTGCCGTTCCGAATTCGAGGCACACACGGCATCGATCAAGTCACGCTCCGTGGCGGTAAGGATCGCCGCCACGGTCTGGTCATCCCGCTCGACGATCCGCTCGATGTCGATGCCGACGCCAATGGGGGCTCCGGGACGGCCGACCAGCGCCGCGGCCAGCGAGCCGGTGTGCGCTAGCGATACCTGCGGTGCCTCGGTGAAGGGTCCCGCCACCCGCGGCCGTCCCGAGGCCTCGTTGCTGACCGTGACCTCGATCGGAAAAGTCGGGCCGGCGCCGTCGTCCCACAACCACTGCCGGACCGCGTCCTTGACCGCGATGCGCCCCAGCAGCCACTGCCGTGCCACCCGCGGGGTGCGTCGCTGGTAATCCGCGCGTTCGGCAGCGCTGAGATAGCGACGCATGATCAGTTCTCGGGTAGCCGGATCCGGCCACCGATCCGACAGGAGGAACCATCCGCCGGGTTGACGCTGCGCAATCCGGTTGCGCTCCGGGAAGAGGGAGACCGGCCAGGTCACCTCGTCGGTATTGAAACGACGGTCAGTCCACCGTTCGATGCGGGCCCACAGCCGGCCGTCCGCGCGCCGCAGCTCGAGGTCGGCGACGACTTCGGTCGCTGAGACGGAGCTGATCCGGACGGAGCACTGGACCCGCTCACCTCGTGAAGGCGCAGCGCCGTAGTAGCGCAGCTGGTCTATCGCGGCCGGGAACGCGCACTTGTCACGCACGGTCTGAGTCATGATCCAGAAGCCCAGCAGTTGACCGGCGTTGTCGAGCAGCGCGCCCGGCGCGGATGGGACCGTCAGCTCGCCGACGATCCCGTCATCGGCGATTGGGCCGAGTTCGGTGACCCCTTGGTAGGCCGGGCCGTGGAACATCCACCGGTCGGTGTACAGGTCCTGCGCCGTGATCGCGCAGGGTCGTGGCCCAGCCAGCGGCTGATCGGGTAGCTGTGGCGGCGCCGGGTAGCCGTCGGCGAGTAGCACCGTGCCGCGCGCGTAGCCGTCGAGCACCACGGTGACGTTGCCGTCCGGGTGCAGCGTTGTGCTGGTCGTGACGGTGACCGGCGGCGCGACCGCAAGCCAGCGCAATGCCCGGACGCCCCGGATGCCGACGACGGTGCGCCCAGGGCACCGCACCCGAGCAGCGTCCGCCATCAGCTCAAGCACTGTGGTCAGCGGCACCACTGGGTATCGATCTGCCGGTTCGGGCCAGCCGTCGGGCTGCCGGTAGAAGCAGTGGTCGGCGAGATATGGCATGGTCGCCAGGGAAAGGACTCGTGTCGTGCCGGCCTGCCTGGGGATGGTCTGAACCCAGCTACCGACGACCTCCGTGGCGGCGGCTGTGGCTTCCCGCAGTGTGGCGTCGAACTCGGTCAGCACCGGATGTTGGCGAAACTCCACCGGCCAGGCAGCGGCGCCCGGGGCTGCGGTGGGTGTGAGCGGGGCGACCGTGTCGCCGAGCCGGACCAGTGGCGCGCCCAGGTCGAGCGGAACTGCCCGGCCGGACTGCGCGAGGCGGGTCCGTGGCGCAGCGGCTGGTAGGCGGTCGAAGCGGGGTGCCCAACCCTCTGTCCACAATGCGGTGGCGACCCGGCGGAGCTGGCCAAGACCGGACTGCCGGGGGGTGCTGGCAGTCACCGTCAGGTGCGGCAGACCGGCCAGGGTGTCGGCCATGAAGCCGGGCAGGCTACCCGTGCCGACTTGCACGAACGCCCGTACGCCCTCCTCGTGCAGCCTCTTAATCAGCGCGCCGAAGCGGACTGGTTCCAGCAGGTGACGGGTAGCGAGCCTACGGATGGCCGTCGGCTCATCGGGATACCGGTCGACGGTGGTGGCTGACCAGGTCGGGATGATGGGCGGTCGGATAGGCAGGCTGGCGAAGGTGGTCTCGAACTGGCCCAGGTATGGCTTGAGCATCGGTGAGTGGAAACCGGATCGGAATGGCAGTACCTGCCCAGTGCCGCCGCGCGCCCGCAGCCGGTCCAGCACACCGGCCACGGCAGCTTCCGCACCGCAGATGATCGACTGGTGTGGGCAGTTGTCGTGGGACACCACCACCCCGTTCGTTTCACCAATCGCCTCGGCGGCCTGGTCGGCTCCGCAGCCCAGTGCGGCGAATACGAGGCCGGGAACCCGCAACGTGGCTGGGTCGAACGAGGCGATGAGTTCCTCGACTGCACTGCGCGGGTGGATGCCTGCCGCGACCATTGCGTTCCACTCGCCAACGCTGTGCCCGGCCACCAGGTCGGGTGTCACGCCGAGCTCGCGCAGCGCGGCGTCGAGTAGCTGGCCGACAGTGAATACACCGAGGGCGTGTCGGCCGAGTCCCGCGTTGTCACCGAGAATTGGACGGCCCACTCCTAGGTGGTCGGCGACGTCGTCCACCCGGGGCTCGAAACTTGGCTCCAACCCCGGAAAGACGAACGCCAGCTGACCTGGGACCGACGTCGAGTGCAAGGGCGCAGCGGTGAACCAGATGTCATCGCGGCCCCGCCACGGCGTGCCCTGGGCGACGATTCTGCGCGCCAGCGTCAGCCGCCGCGCGGTGAGCGCGACGATCGCCAGCCGGCAGGGCCCACCTGCAGGTGGGGTGCCCGCGTCGTCCCGGTCGAGCAGGGCGGCGTCCGCCACATCAAGCTGCCGGGACAGCTCGGCCGGGGTGCGCCCGGCCAGCAGCAGTACCCGCTCGGGACCGGCCGGTGTCGCTCGCCGCGAGCGTTGGTTGCACGGTGGCTGCTCCAGGATGGCGTGCGCGTTAATGCCGCCGAAGCCGAATGCGTCGATCCCGGCCCGGCGCGGTGTGCAACCGCGGGAGGGCCATGGTCGGGCCTCGGTGACCGGCGTGAAGCGGGAGCCGACCAGCGCCGGGTGCGGGTCGTCGCAATGCAGGGTGGGCGGCAGCACGCCGTGGTGTACGGCCAACGCGGCTTTGATCAGGCCGGCGATGCCGGCGGCCGGCATCGCGTGGCCGATCATCGACTTGACCGATCCGATGCCGATGTCGCGACCGGCGCCGTTCGGTGGCCCGAACACCCGGGCCAGCGAGGCCAGCTCTGTCTCGTCGCCAGCCTGGGTCGCCGTACCGTGCGCCTCGAGCAGGCCGAGCGCACCAGGTTCGGTGGGATCGAGATCGGCGGTCAGCCAGGCCCGCTCGATGGCGCGTATCTGGCCGTCGGCGCGGGGGCTCATTAGGCTGCTCGCTCGGCCGTCGCTGGCGATTCCGGTTCCGCGGATCACCGCATAAATTCGATCATCGCCCGCGTCGGCCAACCGCTTGAGCACCACCATTCCGGTGCCCTCGCCGATGAGGATGCCATCGGCGCCGCGATGGAAGGGGCGGATCTGCTGGCTGGGACTCAGCGCGCCGAGCTGGCTGAACACGCTCCACAGCGTGATGTCGTGGCAGTGGTGCACCCCGCCGGCGAACATGACGTCGCAGCGGCCGGCGGTCAGTTCCGCGACGGCATGGTCGATGGCGATCAGCGATGAGGCGCAGGCGGCGTCGACGGTGTAGGCGGGGCCGGCCAGGTCGAGCCGGTTGGCTACTCTCGACGCGACCAGGTTCGGTACCAGGTCGATCGCGGACTCCGGTCGATCCGGGCCCAGCTGGGCCTGGAATGCGGTGCGGACCTGGTCCAGCTCGGCGTCGTCGAGATCCGGGAGCAGCTCGCGCAGCGTGGTGACGAGCTGGTTCGCGGTGCGGATCCGCTGGTCCAGCCGAGCCAGGCCCGGCGTGAGGTAGCCGCCGCGGCCGACGATCACGCCGACCCGAGATCGATCGCCGAGCCGGTCGTCGCCGCCGGCGTCGGCCAGCGCTTCCGCAGCTACGTGCAGTGCGAGCAGCTGGTCTGGTTCCGCGCCGGAGACCGCCATCGGCATGATGCCGAACCGGGCCGGGTCGAATGTGGCTGCCTCGACGAACCCACCACGGCGGCAGTACAGCCGGTCGCCGCGCCCGGTCGCGGCAGCCTCGGGATCGTAGTAGCACGGGTCCCAGCGAGAGGCGGGAACGTCGGTGATCGCGTCAACGCCAGCCAGGATGTTGGACCAATAGGTGGCCAGGTCGGGTGCGCCCGGGAATATCGCGGCCATCCCCACGATGGCCACCTCGACCGGTTCAGCCATCCTGGCCGACCTCAACCGTTCCGACTTCCACTGGGCCGCCGTCGAACGACGCTGGATCGGCGCACATGTACACCACCTGGGGTTCGGTGCCGCCGGCCAGTTCGGCGAGCAGGCATGCGACTCCGTCGTCCGGCTCGATCAGCCCGATGCCTCGCCGGGCGTACTCGCGTGTCAGCTCGGCGGAGACCATCCCGGTCTCGTCGTTGGCCGCCCACGGTCCCCAGTCGACCGCGAGCACCCGGCTGTGGGTCCGTGCCGCCCAGATCCGTGCCAGCGTGTCCAATGCGTCGTTGGCCGCGGAGTAGTCGGCCTGCCCCCGGTTGCCGAACACTCCCGACACGCTGCCGAACAGCACCAGAAAGCCGAGATCATCCCGGGCCGTCTCGGTCAATGCTCGGGCCCCTTCGACCTTGGTACCCCACACCCGGGCGAATCCCTCGATTGTCTTGTCGGTCAGCAAACTGTCGGCCAGCACCCCAGCACCGTGCACGATCCCGTCCAACCGCCCGTGCCGCTGATACACGCCATCCACCAGGGCGGCCACCGCTGCCGGATCGCGGACGTCGAACGAGGAATAGCGAGCCGAGACGGCCATCCCGGCCAGCTCCGCGAGCGTCGTGCGGATCTCCCGTTCGGCAAGGATCCGGCTGGCCGCCGCATCAATGTCGGCTGGTGTGCGGTTCCCGGCCTGGGCCAGCACCCGTCGCAACGCGATCCGGTCGGCCGCTGCCGCCGTCACCGGATCCTCCTCATTGTCTGGCGGTGGGGTCCGGCCGACCAGCTCCAGGTGACCGGCACCGGCCCGAGCTAGCCCGATCGCAACCCGCGAGGTGATGCCGCGAGCGCCCCCGGTGAGCAGCACCACGGACTGCGACCCGAGCCTGAGACCGCCAGATCCACCCGGGTCCAGCGGCGCGGCGGCGAGCTGTAGCTTGACCCGCTGCCCAGCCGCGTATCCCACAGCGATGGGGGAGTTGGGGGTGAGTAGTTCGCTCAGCAGGTGCCCTGCGATATGGACCGGCTCCTCTTTGGGGTCCACATCGATGACCCGAACCAGGCGATCCGGGAACTCGCGAGCGATCGTGCGGACGAGGCCGGGGAGCCCGATCCCAGCCACGCCATTGGGGTTGTGCGCCCGACCGAACCGGCCACCTGAGCCGGTGATGACCAGCAGCTGGCTTACCCCCCCGAGGACCGCATCCCGAAGCCCGGCAAACCCCTGCGGTAACACCGGTGCCCGGCCCCGGTCCAGTGCGGCGAGATAGATGAGGGCATCAGTCCGGGTGACCTCTGTGGGCTGGTCCGGGCTGAGCAGCCGTACCTCGGCGCCGCGCCGCTCCAGCAGCACCGACAGCTCCAGCGCGATGCCCGCCCCATCCCCGACGATGGCGATCCGGCGCCCGATGAGCGATGCGTCGGGCGGTCCACCCAGTGGCGGCAATGCGACGGCCTCGACGAGGTAGCGCCGCGCTCGCTGAACATTCCTGGTCTGAGCCGGTGCGGCCGTGGCCGGCGGGTCGGTCCGGCTGGTGACCCAACCGACGATGCCGCGCAGCGTACGCAGCCGCGCCAGTTCTTCCAGCACTGATTCATCCAGCGCAGAGGCGGCGCCAGCCAGTCCAAGCCGGTCGGTGAGCAGACCGATCAGCTCGGTCCGCTTGATCGAGTCGATACTCAGGTCGGCCTCGAGGTCGAGGTCGGCATCGAGCATGTCCACCGGGTAGCCGGTTCGTTCGCTCACGAGAGACCGCACTGTGGCCAGCACTGCCTCGGGTGTCAGGTCAGCCGCCTCGGTCAGCTGGGCAGGTCCGGATTCGAGTATCTGGTCAGAGGCGGGGTTCTGCACGGCGGAGGACTGCACGGCGAACGGCTGCACCGCGGCGGGTGGCAACGGAGCCGCTGACCCTGCAGGAGCAGGGGTACCGAGGTAGCTCAGCATGACCTCGCGCTGCGCCGCGACGAGCTCCCGGCTAGTGCGCACGAACTCCAGCACGGCCGCATCTCGGCCGGCCGCCGCGCTCATCACCGGCCCAGAATGCGGTGCAGTCAGCTGTTGGGCCGGCCGCAACCCACCCGGCAGGTGCCGCCCGTCGGCGGTCTTGACCAGATGGCCGTTGACCAGCCACCCGGGGCGGCGGGGAAGAGCAGACCCAGACGCCGGCTGGGCGTTGCGGCCGTGGAAGAGCCCGGTGGGATCTACCGGAACTCCGGCGACGGCCAGCTCGGCGAGCGTAAGCAGCAGCCGCCGCAGACCGGGCTCGCCCGATACGTCGGTGGAGACCGCGACGTGAGGGCGGTCGGCAAGGATGGTGTCGACCAACTGGGTGAGTACCCGGCCTGGGCCGGTCTCGACGAAGATCCGAACCCCGGCCGTGTACATCGCCTCGACCTGCTCGACGAACCTGACGGGCTCGGCGACGTGGGCGGCCAGCGTTGCCCGGATCGCAGCGGGCTCGGTCGGGTACAGCGCAGCGGTGGTGTTCGACCACACCGGCAACCGCGGTGAATCGACGGCGTGACGAGCCAGTTCGGCGGCGAAGACCTGGGTAGCCCCGGCCACCACCGGGCTGTGGAATGCGCAGGCTACCGGGATGCGCGCACCGGTCATTCCCTCCGCGGCGAGCCGCTTCAGCGCGGCGTCCACCGCCGGGGTGGGTCCGGAGATCACTGCTTGCCTGGGTGCGTTGTGGTTGGCCACCACGACGGGCTCATTGCCCAGCGCAGCCCGGACCTGCTCGACAGCACCGGCGACTGCGGCCATCGTGCCCGGGTCGGCCCCGGCAGCTGCGAGGATGGCCTGTCCACGGGCCTCGCTGAGCTCTAGCAGCTCAGCGGGATCGACCGCGCCGGCAGCGGCCAGCGCGACCAGCTCACCGTAGCTGTGCCCGCCAAGATGGTCCGGTTGTATCCCCAGTGAGGTGAGCAGCTCGTGCATGGCCAGCCCAGCGATACCGAGCGCCGGCTGAGCGACTCGCGTGTCGGTCAGCGCCGCACGTTGCCGCGCCGACTCCTCCTTGCCAAGCGCGGCCGGCGGGAACATCGCACCGGCCCACCGGTCGCCGAGCTCCAGGAATCGACGTAACCGGGGAAACGCCACGAACAGCTCAGCCAGCATCCCGGGGCGTTGGCTGCCCTGCCCGGGAAACAGAAAAGCGACCTGGCCTACGCCATCGCCGCCCAGCGGGTCACTGTCGGGTGCGAGAAAGACACCATCCGCCGCCGTAGCCGCCCGAGCCTGAGCCACCTTGGTGGCGAGGTCCTCCAGATCCGTGGCCACCACCGCGGCCCACACCCGGTTGCGGCCGTGCTCCATAGAACGGCTCCGGCCGAGATCCCGCAGCCGCCAAGGCCGTCCCGCTTCGTCATTGGCCACAAGGAACTCGGCTAGCCGATCCAGCTGCGCGACCGCCCCCGCCCGATCCGCACCGGTGAACAGGAACAGCTCAGCCGGCCACGCGTCCAGCCCGTGCCGGGGTTCGGGTGCACCGTCATAGGAAGTGAGGACGGCATGGAAGTTCGTGCCGCCGAACCCGAACGCGCTCACCCCGGCGACCCGGCGTGCCGATGAGACCCACGGTCGTGCCGCGACGTCGAAGGAGAACGGGCTTGTGCTGCGGTCCCAGTACGGGTTCGGATCCCGCAGCGCAGCGGTGGGTGGACGCACCCCGGTGTGCACCGCACACGTCGCCTTGATCAATCCGGCGATCCCAGCGGCGCACTTGGTGTGCCCGATCTGAGATTTCACCGATCCCAGCGTGCAGCTGCCGACCGGTGTGCCGGCCTCGGTGAACAACTCGGTCAGTACGGCTAGCTCGGTGCGGTCGCCGACCACGGTGCCGGTGCCGTGCGCCTCCACCAACCCGACCTCGGCCGGTGAGATCCCGGCCATCCGGTAGGCGCGCTCCAGTGTCCGGCGCTGCCCCTCCGGCCGGGGCGCGGTCAGCCCCAGCGAGCGTCCATCGCTGGCCGAGCCGATTCCCTTGATCACCGCGTAGATCCGGTCGCCGTCGCGTTCGGCGTCAGCGAGCCGCTTGAGCACCACGCACCCCACGCCCTCGCCGAGCGCGATGCCGTCGGCGGCGGCGTCGAACGGGCGACACCGGCCGGTCGGCGAGAGCGCGTGTACGGAGGCGAACATCAGATAGTCGTTGATGCTGTTGTGCACATCGGCGCCACCGGCGAGCACCATGCTGCTGGTGCCCGTCCGCAGCTCTTTGCAAGCCAGGTCGATCGCGGCCAGCGAGGAGGCGCAGGCGGCGTCCACCGTGTAATTGGCGCCGCCGAGATCCAACCGGTTGGCGATTCGACCCGCGATCACGTTGGCCAGCACGCCGGGGAAGGAGTCCTCGGTCAGCTTCGGTAGTTGCTCATCCAGCTCGGGAGGCAGCGCCCCGTGGTAAGCCGGGTAGAGCGAACGGAACCCGTATGCGCTGCCCAGGTCGGCTCCGGCCTCGGCGCCGAAGATCACCGACGTACGCTCCCGGTCGAAGCTGCGCTGCGCGTACCCGGCATCGCGCAGTGCGCGGGCGGCCACCTCCAGCGCCAGGAGCTGGACCGGTTCGATGCTGGCCAGCGCGGCCGGTGGAATGCCGTAGGACAACGCGTCGAACGGGATGTTCGGCAGGAACCCGCCCCACTTCGCGGTCTCGCCGTACACCGCCGGGTCCCACCGCTCAGCTGGTACCTCGGTGACCGCGTCCACCCCGGCCAGCACATTGGCCCAGTAGCCGGCCAGGTCCTCGGCACCCGGGAACACTCCGGCCATACCGACGATCGCCACGTCCAGCGGATGGGTTTCTGGGACCTCGACCGGCTGGCCATCGCTGGTCGGCTCGATGCCTAGCTCGGCGGCCCTGGCAGTGAGAAAACCGGCCGCGCCCTCGGTCACCTGTGTGTGCAACGCCTCGATCGTCGTGGTCGCCGAGCGCAGCGTGGCTACCTCGCCGAGCATGACCATGCCGTCTTCGTGCTGGACTTCCTCGTCCACCGCGACCAGCGCGTCACCGTCGCGGCGCAGCCCCTTGCTGGCGATCCGCAGCCGACCCAGGTTGAGCTGTTCCAGCTCGGCCCACATCTGATCGCGGGGCACTCCCGCGGCCACCAACCGGGCCCGGGTCTCGGTGAAAGTGCGCTGATACGGCGAGTCTGCGCAGCGAGTGGCATGGCCGGGTGCGGTCTCCAGCAGCACGGTCTGCTCGCAAGCCAGCGCCGCCTGCTGGAACCCTGGCCGGATGGCCCCAGCCGTGACCGCCTCTTCGGTGAACAGGTAAGCGGTGCCCATCAACATTCCGATTTGGGCGCCCCGCTCGACCAGGGGAGCGGCCAACGCGGCGACCATGGCTGCTGAACGCTCGTCGTGGATCCCACCGGCGAACAGCACGTGAAGTTGGCCGGCGCATCCGTGCGCGTCGTCGTAGCGCAACAGCCGCTGCAACTGGATTTCCCACAGCGGGAAGCTGGCCTGCGGTCCGATGTGCCCGCCGCACTCCCGGCCTTCGAACACGAACCGCCGGGCCCCCTCGGTCAGGAACCGGTCCAGCAGGCCGGGGGAGGGCACGTGCAGAAACGTGGCGATCCCGGCGGCTTCCAGCGGGACCGCCTGCGCCGGCCGGCCCCCAGCGATCAGCGCATATGGTGGGCGCACCTGGTGCACCGCGGTCAATTGTGCGTCGCGGACATCCGGTGGGGCAAAACCGAGAATGCCCACTCCCCACGGCCGTCCATCCAGCTGGGCAGCGGTCTGCTCGAGTAGTGCGCGCGTCTGCTCGCCGTTGCTCAGCGCTAAAGCCAGGAACGGTAACCCGCCTGCTGCGGCCACCTCGGCAGCGAACTTTGCTTGGTCACTGACCCGGGTCATGGGCCCCTGCACCACCAGTGGCGCCACGCCGTGCGCGGTCTGCGATAGGGCGGCGCGTAGCTGGTCGGTAACTGCGGAACGGATCGCCGCCACGACGCCCCCCGCGGTCACATACCGCTGGGCCAGCGAAGCGGCCAGTGCGCCGTCCTGCCCGATGGGCAGTGCACCAAGATCCCGGGCGCCCAACTGGGTCGCAACCGAGTCGGGGTCCACAGCCGGAAGGTCCGGGCGGGTGTAGAGGCGGTGACCGCCGACGACCGCGGTTTCGCTGCCGTCCATCAACCGGATCGCTGCGGCTACCGCATCGGGCAGGTCGGCCTCGGCAACCAGAGCCAGCTGCGCGTCGAGGATCACTCCGGCTGCGCCGCCGGCCACCGCCGCAGCCGCCGTGTGCGGCCCGATCCCGCCGGCCGCCCAGATCGGGATGGTGATCTGCGGGTCTGCCAGCAGCTGCTGCAGCAGGACGAACGTGGTCGTGGTACCGACCTGACCGCCGGCCTCGGCGCCCTTGGCGATCAATCCGTACGCCCCGGCCCGGACCGCCGCCCGAGCTTGCGCTACCGAAACGACCTCGACAAACGCGCGCCGCCCAGATGCGATGGGCCACGGTGAACTGGGCCCATGCACCACAATGTCCACCTGCTCCGGCAGGTCGATCGGCCGCAGCGGGCACTCGGACGCTACCCGGACCCCGAACGCGCCGCCCCACCATCGGCAGACGTCCGCCATGGCGACCCGCGCCCGTGTCGCGTCCCGGCCCAGGTTGAGGACGCCAAGCGCGCCAGCTCGCGCGAGTGCGACCGCGAGAGCTGAGTTGGGCTCCTCGAAAGGCGTGATCCCCACCACGAGCTCTTGATCCTGCATGGTCATCCTCGGCCCTCTTCTCCCGTACCCGGGCTAGCCCGGTAGTCCGCACCTGGGTCCTGACCTGGTCCCGGCGCGCGTCTAGTCGATGTGCAGGCTTGGGGTGACCCGGGTGGTCCCCCTCGGTGATCACCCGGGCGCGTCAACCGACCAGATGTGTGGTGGCTGGACGGGCGTGCCGCCGCCTCATGGAGGTGGCCAGCGCGCTGGGTTGCACCCTAGGGCGCGACTCCGTTCGCCCTAGCCAATCTTGATCTTGTGATCAGTGGAGTTGAAACCACCATTGCATCGAGCACGGCTAGGCCCCCCTGCCATATCGCACCCCACCACTGACCCCTCATCCAGGGCTACGGACTCACCAAGAGTAACACTAGGTGATAGCTAGGGCGCAAGTGGCGGTATGAATACTCGGATGGGCTATTAGTACTGACTGGAATGGCGTATCAGTACTTACTCCTTGGATTGGCGCTACCTAGATGGTGCGTGACCGTCGCCATCGGGCTTCGCCTCGACCGCCCACGGCGGCTCGTCATCCCGCACCGCGCGGGCAGCTCCACTGACCCGGTGAGGGTCAGCACCGGTGGCCCGATGAGAGTCAACGGTGGGCGCCGTGGCCGGCTGGGCCTGCCGCAGGCGGCATCACGCCACCAAGGATGCCGGCCAGGTTGTAGCTCGCACCGGCGCCTGTGTAGCGGTAGCTGGGAGCGCCGACCGAACCAGTCCGAGGAGATCGTCGACACGACTACGGCCAGCGCCATCGCTGCGCCGGCCACGATGCCGAGGGACAGCATCAGTGTGCGGCTCACCGCAGCGCCGGTGGGGCTGGTGCTGTAGTTGGTGAGGTAGGTCGTATTGGTGTAGACCAGCGCGAACATCATCGTGAGCGACCGCTGCTCGGAATACCGGCGTTTCCTCGATCTTCAACCGGACGTGGAGTCCGGCTGCCACCATCACGATGCCGGCCAGAAACGGGATGCTCCATCCGTATGGAAAAAGGCCTCGGTGCTGCCGAGCGCTAGGTTTGCCGCCTCCCACGACTAGCACTTACGGCGTTCACCAGAAAAAGCCGCTGCCAGATACCTCGAGTCTAACGGATCGTCGCCACAGGGCAGGAGCGGTGGTCTTCATGATCATTTAGTTCGGTTGTCGAGTCTTTGAAAAATCCCTTATCGCGAGCTCTGATGACCCCCGAGATTGTCGGGGGTGGGTGCGACAATGGTCACGTGATCGAGACGCAGCTGG
>JRHI01001646.1_pt1 | contig 17881 bp, 20 predicted proteins | sample 215371 | NCBI WGS metagenome assembly JRHI01 (sample SAMN02929681, study PRJNA255918) | sediment metagenome | biome: cave system; feature: Ice Cave; material: Sediment; isolation source: sediment from deep within a dark volcanic ice cave with no known source of... ...
AGCCCGAAGTGGGGCCAGGTAACGTTGCCGAACCTACGGAGGGGTCCGGGGCTCGATCACCACGACATCGGCAGGATGGCCGGCCGCGACCTAGTCGGTGTGATCGTCGCACGCGAGCGGACCTGCCGCGGCGAGACGTTCCCGCCACCATGGGCCACCACCCCGCCTCGCTGAACGGATGTGACCGAAACGGACGGAGCCGGGATCACGGCGCTGAGCGCCGCCTACCGGCGGACGCGTGAGGCCTCCGACCGCAGGCCGGCGCGCTGGTGCAGACCAGACCGGCTCGCTCTCGGGCCACCGCCAGACGGATGGTCCAGCCGACCCTCGCGACCCCGGTGACCGGCATCCCGGGGCGGGCGACCCCGATGACCGGGTCACCGCATCCGCCGCTCGTACCAGGCCACGTCCCAGTAGCGCCCCAGCTTGCGCCCCTGCTCGGAGAACACGCCGACCCTCGTGAACCCGAGCCGCTCGTGCAGCGCGACCGAGGCCGGGTTGGGCAGGGTGATGCCGGCACAGGCACGATGCACGTCCTCGCCCTCGAGGACGGCGAAGAGCTCCGCGTAGAGCCGCGCCCCGAGCCCGCGGCCGGTGCTCCGGGGATCCAGGTAGACGCTGGTCTCGACCGAGACGTCGTAGGCCTTCCTCGGCCGGTAGGGGCTGCTGGTCGCGTAGCCGGCCACGCCCTCCGCGCCCGCGGCCACCAGCAGCCGGTGCCGGCCCTGCAGGGCGTGGTGCGCGAACCACTCCGCGCGCCGCTCGATGGTCCAGGGCTCGACGTCGAAGGTGACGTGGCTGCCCGCCACGTACTGGTTGTAGATCAGGTTGATGCCGGGGAGGTCGTCGCGGGTGGCGGGCCTGATGACCACCGGAGCGTCCTTCATCGTGGGCGCGGAGCGTGGCCGAGGCGCCGGCGGTACGCGTCCCAGTCCCAGGTCCCGGGACAGTGGGCGCGGTTCACCGAGTCGATCTGGAAGTGGCCGATGACGATGTTCGCAAGCTCGCCCGCGTCACGGCGCGCGACCAGGTGGTCGCCGGCGAGGCCCCGCCGGGGCAGCTCGGCGAGCAGCCAGCGCACCAGCGCCAGGCTGGCGCGCAGCTGCGGCGTGGTGAGTGGGTCGGAGTTGTCGGTGGAGTGCTTGGCGTGCTCGATGCTGACGGTGTAGTGGTTGGGGTTGACCGGCGCGCGCTCGGCGATCAGCGGCCAGCTGGGGTGGTCGGGGATCCCGTTGCCCCACGCCGAGTCGGCCAGGCGCACCAGCTGGAAGACGGTGCCGTCCTGTCCGATCACGAAGTGGGTGCTCGCCTCCCGCGCCGGGTTGCTGAGCAGAGCCGCGACCCCCGGCCCGTCGCCACCCGCGGTGCCGTGGAGGACGATGCCGTCCACCCGGTAGCCGGCGCGCCCCGACCAGAAGTTGGGGCTGGGGTGCCAGATCGCCCCGGGCAGCTCGGCGGTCCCGCCTACGCTCCGGGGGCGTGCCAGTTCACGTAGCTCTGGCCGGAGAGGCTGGGCGCCTGCGCCGCCGGCTTCACCACCGCCGGCGACCCCGAGCAGCCGGCCTGGGGGTAGACGCGCAGCTCCTGCATCGGGTCGGAGTCGCCGTCCATCGCCGAGCCCACGGTGCCGTCGTGACAGAGGTCGTCGAGCAGAACGGTCACGGTCCCGCTGTAGCCGGCCGAGGGCCAGACGCACACCTCGCCGGCGGTGCAGTCGGCGGCGGCCGCGCGGGCGGTGATCGGCGGCAGCGCCAGCGGTCCGGCGACGAGGGCCAGGGTTGCCGCGGGAGCGATCAGACAGCGACTGCGTCGCCGCATCGAGCTACCTCCGAAATTACCAATAGGAGCGATCAACCCGTTCTGGTCACCGGAGTCTAGCAGCGGGCATCGGAGGCCACGGGATCGCAGCGGGCGGCCTCAGCAGCCGGGGATGCTGCCCACCCCTCGCGGGATGACGCAGGTGACCACGCCGTGCTGGTTGGTCGGCACCAGCGCGTTGCCCAGCTGCCAGAAGCCGTAGATGGTGCCCACCACGGCCCAGAGCACGACCAGGGCGATGCACCGGATCAGCAGCACCTGGCGCACCGCGGCGCGCGCCCCGGGGGTGATCACCGCGGTCATCGGCTTCGCAGAGGACACCCGCGGGGGTGCGGTGGGCAGGACCGGCGCCTGCGGAGCGACGACCGCCACCCGGGGCCTGAAGTTCGCCCGGTGGTGATCGAGAACCAGGTCGGCGACCGGGCTGCGGACGCCGAGTGCGATCGTGGTTGACACCCCGCCCTTGTGTGGGTCACCGATGTGGACGACGTCGAGGTTGGTGCGGTGATCCCCGGTCATTGTAGCGGTGCGGAGGGGCGGTGCGAACATCGGTACGGACCTCGCGTCGAGCGGCCCCCGTCCGCGAACTCGCCACCGCCGTCATCAACGGCGCACGGGCCACCGGGAACACCATCCAGAGCGCCACCGGCGCCTACGCAGGGCGCCAGGGCACGGTCATCATGAGCGGCGCCAACGACCTGAAGGGCTATCCGAATGAGCTCATCCAGGACGACTTCTGGCTGATCCCGCTGCAGTAGACGCCTGCGGGCCGGAAGCGGAGGCCGCGCATGAACCCGGTTGTCCCGGCCATCCCCGGCCCTCCGAACCAGCCGAGCATCTTCTGGGCGCCGTGACCGGCCATCGCCAGGCCCAGCGCCAGCCGCAGAATCAAGAGTGCCGCATCCATGTCATCACCTCGTCGTGGAGCCCGATCCAACGTGGTGCAACATACCTTTCGTAAGTTGTTTCCAAACCCTTTAGCCGCAGGGCATACTCCGGGCATGGCCAGCACACCCCGCTGGGAGGCGGTCGCCGACGTTCAGAGCCGCGCCTTCTGCCCCCGATACCACCACGCCGTCGAGCTCATCGGCCGGCGCTGGACCGGGGCGATCGTGCGGGTGCTGCTCCAGGGGCCGCGCCGCTTCAGCGAGATCGCCGCCGCGGTGCCCGGCCTCTCCGAGCGGCTGCTGTCGCAGCGCCTGCGCGAGCTCGAGACCGAGGGGCTGGTGGTGCGGCGGGGCATCCCCGGGCCGCCGGTGGGGGTGGAGTACGCGCTCACCGACGCCGGTCACGAGCTGGAGGCGGTGGTCACCGCGGTGGCCGCGTGGGCCCACCGGTGGGGGCCGCCCGCCGAGCCCGGCGAGGCCTGACCGCTCAGCGCCCGGGGTCGGCCCCCGCGGTCCGCACCCAGTGGCAGAGGCGCTCGAGCGCGGTGGCCGCCTCGACCGCCCAGATCCGGCAGGCGGTGCTCATCGCCACCGGGTCGGCGAGGACCTCGTCCCCGGGGACCATCCGCGGCAGCCGCAGCCACCAGGCACCGTCGAAGACGAAGATGCCGTACTCGGCGAGATGCTCGTCGTACTCGGCGACGGCGTCGCCCAGGCTCTCCCGCCACAGCCCGGTCCAGCTGCACGCGCAGCGCACCCTCCAGCCGCGCACCGGCTGGTCGTCGCGGGTCACGTCCACCTCGGCGTAGTGCTGGGGGTCCACGGCGCACACCATGGGATGACCGGGGGGGCATCGCGCGCCCGGCGACGGGCCTGTGACCGGCTCTTCACGCTGCCTCGACGGCGACGACCGATCAGCCGCCCCGCGGCGGCCGGCGGCTCAGCACCCCGGCGGCCTCCAGCGCCTCCACCTCGGCGGCCCCGAGCCCGAGCAGCTCCTCGAGCACCTCGCGGTTGTGCTCGCCGCGGAACGCGGGCACGCCGCGCACCCCGGTGGTGGCGCCGGAGAACCGCCACGGCGAGTTGGGAAGTCGCAGCCGCCCGCCACCCCGGTCGGCGACCTCGACCACCGCGCCGCGCTCGCGCGCCCACTCGCCCGCGCCCACCTCCTCGACGCTGCGCACCACCCCGGTGGCCAGGCGCTGCGGGGCCAGCGCCGCCTCCAGGGCCTCGGCGCTCTCCAGCCCGCCGGCCCAGTCCTGCAGCAGCGCGAGCAGCTGATCGCGGTTCTCGAGCCGGGCGACGTCGGTGGCGAAGCGGGGATCGTCGCGCAGCTCGGGGCGGCCGATCACCGTGCACCACGACTCGAACACGCCCCGGGTGACGGGGTTGCCGGTGACCACCACGCGCCGCCCGTCGCCGGTGGTGAGCATCGGCGTGGCCGCCCCGCCCGCGGGCGAGTACGGGTCCTCGGCGGCGCCGGCGAGCTCCCGCGCGGCCCACTCGTTGACCACGAGCAGGGTCTCCGCCATCGCCACGTCGACGCGCTGGCCGCGGCCGGTGGACCCCCGCTGCAGCAGCGCCGCGAGGATGCCGGCGAGGCACTCCAGCCCGGTGTAGGTGTCGGCGTGGCTGAAGGGGGTGTGGGGATCGCCGTGGTCGCGGCCGAGCATCTCCGTCATCCCCATCTCGGCGTGGATGATGTCGGCGTAGGCGCGACGGTGCGCGCTCGCCCCTCCCTGCCCGAAGCCGGAGATGGAGGCGTAGACGGCGCGCGGGTTGCGCGCGCTCACCGTCGCGTAGCCGAGGCCGAGCCGGTCCATCACCCCGGGACGGAAGTTCTCGACGACCACGTCGACCCGCTCGGCGAGGCGGAGCAGCAGCTCGACCGCCTCGGGGCGGCGCAGGTCGGCAGAGAGGTTGCGCTTGCCGCAGTTCTGCTGCGCGTGGTACAGCGACATCGACCCCGCGCGCGGCCGGAAGAAGCGGGTGATGTCGCCCTCCGGCGGCTCGACCTTGATGACGTCGGCGCCGAGGTCGACCAGCATCCGGGTGCAGTGCGGACCGGACATCACCCGCGAGAAGTCGAGCACCCGCACCGCGTCGAGCGGTCCCGGGCCGGTCTCGGTCACGCCGGCGATGCTACCCCAGAAAGGAGAGAGCCGGTCCCCGTGGGGACCGGCTCCCGAGAGCTCGCGACCGTGACGGTCAGCCGGGCGCACCCACCGGAAGGACGGTGCGCTTGAAGGTGGCGTTGGTCACCTCGGCGAAGGAGGTGTAGAACGCGGCGCACGCGGTGAGGATGCCGAGGAAGCCGCCGATGTGGGTCCAGTCCACGCTGTTGTTCCACTTGCCGATGGCGAGGGCGAAGAACGTGAGCGTGAGCAGGAAGAACACCAGCTGGACCGCCCTGGCCGCGGCCAGCGAGGCGATCAGCATGTAGGCGGTGAAGACGCCCCACATGAAGAGGTACAGGCCGAGGATGGTGTTGAGGTGAGCGGTCGCCTCCGCGGTGATCTGGGCCGTGGTGGCTCCCGGTCCCAGCGCCTTGGCGGTGCCCGCCACGACCATCGGGGCGTAGAACTGGACGATGAGCCAGAAGCTCAGCCAGAAGGCGCCGTAGCTGGTGAAGGCGGTGGCCGCGAAGGTGTTGCCCCTGCGGAACGCCCACATCCCGGCGAGCAGCTGGGCGGTGCCGCCGTAGGCGATGGCGAGGCCGAGGACGATGGGCTCGTCGACGGCTCCGATCCAGCCCGCGTTGATGGCCGAGAGCACCATCGTGGTGAGGGCGAAGGCGGCGAGTCCGAGTGGTCCCGGATCGGCGATCTCCACCGCCGGTGCCGAGACCGCCGCCCCCGCCCCGCTCAGCGGGCGACTGGTCTGCATGGTTGCCATGTATCCGTGTCTCCTCTCTGACGAGTGGATGCGTGGTGGTCGAAGTGCCGGGGATGCCTCAGTCTTCCTTTGATGCATCCTCCTGTGCGCGGGACTGGAGGTCCGACACCACGCCCGGGTCGGCGAGGGTGGTGGTGTCACCGAGCTCCCGGTTCTCGGCCACGTCGCGGAGCAGCCGGCGCATGATCTTCCCGCTGCGCGTCTTGGGCAGGTCGGGGGTGAAGGCGATGTACTTGGGCTTGGCGATCGCCCCGATCAGCTTGGCCACGTGGTTCCGGAGCTCGGCGATCAGCTCCGTCGACTCCTCGTTGCCGCTGCGCAGGGTGACGAAGGCCGCGATCGCCTGGCCGGTGGAGGCGTCGCTGCGGCCCACCACCGCCGCCTCGACGACCGCGGGATGGTCGACCAGCGCCGACTCCACCTCGGTGGTGGAGATGCGGTGGCCGCTGATGTTCATGACGTCGTCGACGCGGCCCATGAACCAGAAGAAGCCGTCCTCGTCGATGCGGGCGCCGTCGCCCGCGAAGTATTTGTCGCCGTACTTCCGCCAGTAGGTCTCCTTGTAGCGCTCGTCGTCGCCGTAGATGCCGCGCAGCATCCCCGGCCACGGCTTCTTCACCACGACATAGCCGCCGCCGCCGAGGGGGACGTCCCTGCCCTCCTCGTCGACCACGCTGGCGTCGATCCCCGGGAAGGGACGGGTCGCCGAGCCCGGCTTGGTGGTGATCACGCCCGGAAGCGGGGTGATCATGATGCCGCCGGTCTCGGTCTGCCACCAGGTGTCGACCACCGGGCACTTCCCGCCGCCGATCGTCTCCCGGTACCAGATCCAGGCCTCGGGGTTGATCGGCTCGCCGACGGTGCCGAGCACGCGCAGCGAGGTGAGATCGTGCCGGTCCGGGTACTCCGCGCCCCACTTCATGAAGGTGCGGATCGCGGTCGGCGCGCAGTAGAGGACGGTGACCCCGTACTTCTCGATGATCGACCACCAGCGGTCCTTGTCGGGGAAGTCGGGGACGCCCTCGTACATCACGCTGGTGCAGCCGTTGGTCAGCGGCCCGTAGACGATGTAGCTGTGGCCGGTGACCCAGCCGATGTCGGCGGCGCACCAGTACACCGTGTCGGGCTGGATGTCGAAGATCAGCTTGTGGGTGGTGGCCACGTGGGTCAGGTAGCCGCCGGTGGTGTGCTTGATGCCCTTCGGCTTGGCGGTGGTGCCCGAGGTGTAGAGGAGGAACAGCAGGTCCTCCGACTCCATGTGCTCGGGCTCGCACTCCTCCGACTCGCCGTCGACGAGCTCGTGCCACCAGTGGTCGCGGCCCTCGACCCAGCTCACCTCTCCGCCGGTGCGCCGCACCACCACGCAGTTCTTGACCGACGGCGCCCCGGACAGGGCCTCGTCGGTGCTGGCCTTGAGCGGCACCGTCTTGCCCCGCCGCCAGCCCTCGTCGGCGGTGATCACCAGGTTGGCCTGGGCGTCGTTGCAGCGGTCCTTCAGGGCGTCGGCGCTGAAGCCGCCGAAGACCACCGAATGGGCGGCGCCGATGCGCGCGCAGGCGAGCATCGCCACCGCCAGCTCCGGGATCATCGGGAGGTAGATGCCCACGCGGTCGCCGCGCTTGACCCCGAGGTTCTTCAGCGCGTTGGCGAAGCGGCAGACGTCCTTGAGCAGCTGCCCGTAGGTGATGGTCAGGGTGTCGCCCGGCTCGCCCTCCCAGTGGTAGGCGACCTGGTCCCCCCGGCCCGCCTCGACGTGGCGGTCGAGACAGTTGTAGCTGACGTTCAGCTCGCCGCCGGTGAACCACCTGGCGAAGGGCAGCTCCCACTCCAGGGTGATGTCGAAGTCCTTGAACCAGGAGACGTGCTCGCGCGCCATCCGGGCCCAGAAGGCCTCGGGATCGGCGGCCGCCTCGGCGTAGATGCTGTCGTCCTTGACGTTGGCCCGCTCTGCGAAGCCGTCGGGAGGCGCATAGCTCCGACGCTCCTGCAGGAGTGCCTCGATCGTCCGCGCGTCGACGCTCAAAGCCATATTCCTCCACACTCATCCGGCCCGAATCCGCGGGGGGTCCCCCTATTCGGCCAGAGCTGCACCGTACGCACAAGGACACGAGATCGCAAACCGGCGCCGGTGAGCGGTCAGAAGTGGCGGGTGAGCGGTCGGCGGCGGCCGCCGAGCGGCGGCCGCCGGCCTCGCGGCTTGCGCCCCGCCCACCGGTTCACGATGATCGGCGCCATGGGGGTCCTCGCAGGTCTGCTGGTCCAGGTCCTGCTCACCGCGGTGGCGGCGGTCGCCGTCTACCTGCTGGTCAGCCGGCAGCGGCGCAGCTTCGGCACCGCCGAGGACCGGGCCACCCTGCGGACCCTGGCCCTGGCGACCTCGACGATGGGGGCGCTGCGCCGCGGCCTCACCGCCCGGAGCGCCGCCGAGGTGCTGCCCGAGGTCGCCGAGCAGGCCGGCGCCTCGGTGGCCATCTACGACACCGGCGGGCTGCTCGCCTACGAGCCCGGGCCGACGGCGCTGGCGGCCGGGCACCGCCTCCACCTCGAGGACGACGCCGGCGCGGTGCTGGAGGCGCTGGCCACCGGCCGGCTGCGCCTCCTCCCCCTCCACGACGAGCCCACCGGCGGCTGCGGGCTGCGTGCCGCGGCGGTGGCGCCGCTGCTGGTCAACGACCTCCCGGTCGCCGCCCTGGTCTCGTACCACCCCCAGACCCCGGGGCCGACGGCGCTGCGGATCACCTCCGATCTCGCCGAGCTGCTCGCCACCCAGCTGCGCCTCCAGCAGGCCGACCAGCAGCGCGTCGCCCTGGTGCGGTCGGAGCTGCGCGCCCTGCGCGCCCAGATCTCCCCGCATTTCATCTACAACACGCTGACCACGATCGCCTCCTTCATCCGCACCGACCCGGACCGCGCCCGCGAGCTGCTCACCCTCTTCGCCGACTTCACCCGCAAGGCCTTCAGCGGCCCCCAGGACGAGTTCGCGTCGCTCGCCGACGAGCTCGTCTACGTCCACCAGTACCTGCTGTTCGAGCAGGCGCGGTTCGGCGAGCGGCTGACGGTACGCTACAAGGTCGAGCCCGAGGTGCTCAACGCCATCGTCCCCACCCTGGTGGTGCAGCCGCTGGTGGAGAACGCGGTGAAGCACGGCATGGAGTCGAGTACCGGTCACGGCACCGTGAGCATCATCGCCGAGGACCGGGACGACGAGTGCTGGATCGTCGTCCGCGACAACGGCCGCGGGTTCGACGCCGCCGGCGTGGTCGGCGGCGAGGGCGGCGGCGCGCTCGCCAACATCGACCGGCGGCTGCGTGAGACCTTCGGCCCCACCCACGGGCTGCACATCGACTCGACGCCGGGCACCGGGACCACCGTGCGGATGCGGATCCCCAAGTATCGCCCCGGGGTGCGGGTCTCGTGAGCGCCGGCGAGGCCGGGCTGCGGGTGCTGGTCGTCGACGACGAGCGGCCGGCGCGCGACGAGCTCGCCTTCCAGCTGGGCAACCTCGACGACATCGCCGACGTGCTCCATGCCGCCGAGGCCACCGAGTGCCTGCGCCTGCTGGAGAGCGGCGACGTCGACGCCGTCTTCCTCGACGTCCGCATGCCCGGGCTCGACGGCCTGGAGGTGGGACGGATCGTGCGCCTGCTGGCCCGGCCGCCGATGCTGGTCTTCGTCACCGCCTTCGACGGCTACGCGGTCGAGGCCTTCGGCCTGGCCGCGGTCGACTACCTGCTCAAGCCGGTGCGGCCGGAGCGGCTGCGGGCGACGGTGAAGCGCCTGGTCGAGACCCGTCGCGGCCTCGAGGGCGCCGCCGGCGTGGCCGGGCACCCCGAGGACGAGGACGCCATGGGCGATCGCCTGCCGGTGCTCGCCCACGGCCGGATCGTGCTCGTCAACGTCTCCGACATCCGCGTCGCCCTGGTCGCCGGCGAGCGGGTCATCGTGCACACCCACGAAGGACGCTTCCAGGCCCGTCACACCCTGGCGGAGCTGGAGCACCGCCTCCGCGGCCGCGGCTTCCTGCGCGTGCACCGCTCCTACCTGGTCAACCTCCGGCACGTGCTCACCATCGAAACCTTCTTCAACGGCACCTACCTGCTGAAGCTGCGCAACGTGCCCGGCCTCACCGTGCCGGTCTCACGCCGCCACGCCAGTGACCTGCGTGCGGCGGTGCACCTGTAGACGTCATGGCGCTGCACCGCCGCGATCCCGAGCGCGCTGGCAGGCGGCTGCGCGACCTGCTCGAGCAGACGCAGGTCGGCGCCGTCTTCCTCCACGCGCTGATGCGCCGCCAGCTCCGCCTCAGCCTCGCCGTCACCGTCGCCTTCCTCGTCGGCCTCGGCATCCAGCCGGTGCTGCCGGTGATCTGGCCCCGGTACGGCGACGCCACCGTGCTCGGCCTGCCCCTTCCCTGGCTGGTCCTGGGAGTGCTGACCTACCCGGTGCTGGTGGTGCTCGGACTGCTCTACGTGCGCCGCGCCGAGGGCATCGACGACGACTTCACCGACCTGCTGCAGTGATCGTCTCCGCCGGCGCCGTCGTCGGTCTCCTGCTGATGGCCATGGTGACGGTGGCGGTCGGCGCCTACGCGCGCCGCTATGCGCGCACCACCTCCGACTTCCTGGTGGCGGCCAGGGCGGTGCCGCCCCGGCTCAACGCCGGGGCGATCAGCGGCGAGTACCTGAGCGCCGCCTCCTTCCTCGGCGTCGCCGGGCTGGTGATGCAGTTCGGCTACGACGTGCTCTGGTACCCGGTGGGGTACGCCGCCGGCTACCTGGTGCTGCTGGTGTTCATCGCCGGCCCGCTGCGGCGGTTCGGCGCGTACACGATCCCCGACTTCGCCGAGGGACGCTTCGGCAGCCCCCGCTTCCGCCGCCTCGCGGTGGGCCTGGTCATCCTCATCGGCCTCTTCTACACCCTGCCCCAGATGAAGGCGGCGGGGATCACCGTCTCGACCGCCGCGGGGATGCCGTACCCCGCCGGGGTGGCGATCGTCGCCGTGGTGGTGGTGAGCATCGTGGTCGCCGGGGGGATGCGGGGGATCACCCTGGTGCAGGCGATGCAGTTCGCGGTGAAGCTCTTCGCCATCAGCGTCCCGGTGTTCGCGCTGCTGATCCACTACGGCAGCCCGGCGCGGCTGGTGGCGACCGCGGGCGCCGAGCCGGTGCCCCGGCTCAGCTCGCCCACCTCGTTCCGGGTCGGCGCCGGCGACCTCTGGTCGCTGAGCCGGCCGCTGACCCTCACCGTCGAGGGCCACGCCACCGCCACCCTGCTCCCCCCCGGCGAGCGCGGCGGCACCGCGCGCACCACCTACGTCGGCGTCCCCCTGTCCACCGCCTCTCAGCCCGCCGTGCCCCCCCGGCCGGTGGTCCTGTCGGGACGCAGCACCGTCCCCGCCGGCCGTGTCCACTGGGAGCAGGACGCCCGCGTGACCCTCGCCGCCGGCGCCCCGGCGCCCTTCGGCAGCGACACCCCGCCGAGCAGCGGCAGCGCCTGGCTGCACCCCTTCGGACCGCTCGCCGGGGGCAGCGGCCATCCGCTGCTGTTCACCTACTCGCTGATCATCGGGATCGTCTTCGGGACCATGGGACTGCCCCACATCCTGGTGCGCTTCTACACCAACCCCGACGCCCGGGCGGCGCGGCGCACCGCCTGGTACGTGCTCGTCCTGGTCAGCCTCTTCTACATCTGGCCGCCCCTCTACGGGGTGGTCGGCCGGCTCCGCGCCGCCCAGCTGTACACCACCAACCTCACCGACGCGGTGGTGCTCATCCTGCCCCGCCAGCTCGGCCCCCCGTGGCTCGGCGAGACGCTCGCCGCGGTGGTGGCCGCGGGCGCCTTCGCCGCCTTCTCCTCGACGCTCAGCGGCCTGCTGGTCTCGCTCGCCGGCGCCCTCGGCCACGACATCTACGGGCGCTGGCTCCGCCCCGAGGCGAGCGCCCGGGCGCGCAGCCGCGCCTTCCAGCTCGGCGCCCTGGCGGCGGGGACGGTGGCCGCGGTGCTCGGTCTCTCGGTCGAGCACTTCGACATCAGCATCCTCGTCGGCTGGGCCTTCGCGATCGCCGCCAGCTCCTTCTTCCCCCTGCTGGTGCTGGGGATCTGGTGGCGCCGGCTGACCCTGCTGGGCGCGGCGACCGGCGCGGCGGTGGGTGGGCTGGCCGCCACCGCCGGGATCGTGGTCACCATGCTCGCCTTCGTGAGCGCGCCGCTGGCGCGGCTGCTCGACGCCCACTCGGCGCTGGCGGTGGTGCTCGCCCAGCCCGCGATCCTCACCATCCCGCTCGCCTTCTCGGTGATGGTGGGACTCTCGCTGCTCGACGGCCGGGTTCCCCCCGAGGTGGGCTCGACGATGCTCCAGCTCCACGCCCCCGACCGCCTCGGGCTGCGCCGCGACTACGTGCCCGACTAGGTGAGCGAGGCCCAGCGCTTCCTCCTCCTGCTCGTCGGGCTGAGCCTGGCGGCGGTGCTGCTCCGCGCGGTGTCCCGCCGGGCCCGGATGCCCTACGCGGTGGTGCTCGCCGCCGGGGGGGTCGCCGTCGGGCTGATCCCGGGGGTGCCCCGGCAGGTGATCAGCCCCGACCTGATCCTGCTCGCCTTCGTCCCCGGGCTGGTCTTCCAGGCCAGCCTCACCGTCGACCTCTCCGCCCTCCGCCGGGTGCTCGTCCCGGTGGCGCTGCTCGCCACCGCCGGGGTGGCCGTCACCGTCGTGGTCATCGGCGTGCTGGCCCACGCACTCCTGGGGCTGCGCCTCGCCGACGGCATGCTGCTCGGCGCCGTGCTCGCTCCCACCGACCCCATCGCCATGGTGTCGGTGCTGCGCCGCCAGCGCGCCCCGGCGCGGCTCGCCGCCCTGCTCGAGGGCGAGAGCCTGCTGAACGACGGCACCGGCGTCGCCGTCTTCGCCGCCCTCGTGGTCTCCATCGGCAGCGGTGCCCCGTCGGCGGGCGACGTGCTCATCCGCTTCGCCGTGGAGACCGCGGGCGGCGCCGCGGTGGGACTTCTCGTCGGGGCCCTCGGCGTCGCCCTCCTCCGCGCCTTCACCCACCCCCACGACCCGCAGGTGGAGATCCTGGTCAGCCTGATGATCGCCTACGGCGGCTACCTCGCCGCCGACCTGCTCGGCGCCTCCGGGATCATCGCCGTGGTCGCCGTCGGCGTCGTGGTCGCGGGCACCGGACGCCGGCTTCACCTGCACGGCGAGGAGCTCACCGACTTCTGGGAGGTGCTCGCCTTCCTGCTCAACGCCATCCTCTTCCTGCTGGTGGGCGCCGCCCTCCCCGCACGGCTACTGCTGGACGCGGTGGGGATCGTGGCGGCGGCGTTCCTGCTCATGGTCGTGACCCGGGCGGTCCCCGTGTACGGCCTGCTGCTGCTCGCCGACCCCCGGGCACGGCGCATCCCCTGGCGGTGGCGGCACCTGGCCTTCTGGGCGGGGCTCCGCGGTGCCCTCTCGGTGGCCCTGGCGCTCTCGCTCACCGGCAACCCCCGGGTCTCACCCCAGGTGCCGACCATCGCCTACGGGGTGGTTGTGCTCTCCCTGCTGGTGCAGGGCGGGCTCGCCGGCGCCGTCGCCCGGGGGCTCGGAATCGGCGGGGTGAACCGCGCCGGCGCCGGTGGGGCGTCCCGCTGATCGCGGGACACCCCGGGCCGGCCGGATGTGACGGTGGATCGGCTCAGAGAACCGTCTCGGTCTCGGTGACGCGCTCCTCGGCGCAGCGGTCGAGAAGCATCAGCCAGGCGGGAACGACGAGGCTGGAAGCCGCCGCCCTCGCCGCATGACGGCACGCCAGGATGTGGCGCTGGTGCGCGGCACGCGCCAGCCGCTCCTGGTGGACCGCGTGCGCCAGCTCATGGTGCAGCAGCGGATGCATGGTGGAATCTCCCGTGGTGGGCACGGTGCCGGCGTCGCACCGGCGACGTCGGCGACGACCTGGTCAGGACGCGGACGCGCTCATCGGCATCTCGGCTTCACCTCCGTTGAATCTGCTGGCAACGAAAAGGACCGGGCGGTGACCGCTCCGATCCTCGGTGAGCCGGACGACAACGTATCGGCTACCGGGTCGGTGCGCAGCTCCGCGGATGCGGAACCAGTCACGAATCCAGGCACACATGCACCAGTCCTTGGTCAGCGGTTCTCCAGTCGCCAAACCGGCGCGCACCGACTCCGCACGTTTGCACGAACAAATACGCAAACAGCGTGGCAACGTTGCGCAGCGCGCCGCGCCGCTGCCTCAACAGGGGCGTCGCGATGTTGTGCGCAGACCATGACGCGGCCATAACCAGTGCCCGTGGTAGCCTGCTGATGCTCTGCAACAGTGCGGACACCGGACCCGCAACAGGGATCAGGAATGATGCGAATCTGGTGTGAGATGGCCGTGTGCCTGCTCACCCACGCTCACGCGGTGCGCCTGGACGAGCGGCTCGCCGCGCCGCGATGAGGGGGACTTCGATGATCGAGGACGAGCCCTGGTGGGAGGACGTGGTCGGCGACCTGGTCGAGATCCTGCTCGAGCTCGGCGAGGTCGGGTGCGCAGGCCGCACCCTCGACGTCTACTGCAGCACCCAGCGGGCGCAGCGCTGGCGGGTCGGCGCGACCGTCGAGCTGCGCTGCCGCGCCCTCCTCAGCGCCGCGAGCGGCGACCTCCCCGGCGCCCTGAGCCAGCTCGACGCCGCCGCCGAGGGCCTCGACGACGCCTGGACGGTCGACCTCGGCCGCGCCCTGCTCGCGCGCGGCAGCCTGCTCCGCCTGCTCGGGCGCAACTGGGAGGCGCGATTCGACCTCAAGCGCGCCCTGTCGATCTTCACCCGCCACGGCCTCGCCAGCTGGCGCTCCGCGGTGCTGCGTGCGCTGATCGGCACCGTCGCCGCCGACCCCGCCCCCGGGGTGTCCCCCGATCCCGCACGCATCGTCGCCGAGCTCACCGGAGGCCACTGGTCCGACCACGAGATCGCCTCGCGCCTGCAGCTCTCGCTCCTCGCCGTCGAACGCGAGCTCGGAGTGCCCGCTCTCGAGCTCCCCGTCGCCGAGTCCTTGTAGCGACACGGTGGGCCGGGCGACGGCGCTCGGCGTTGCTGAGACCGTACATCCACCCGGCCGAGTGCTGAGAGCGACTCTCAGCCTGGCCGCATCCCACGGGGACGCACCGACTACGTCAGGACGGGCGTCGGGGTGTCGGGGTCGATGCGGTAGCGTTCCATGGCCTCGCTGACGACGGCGGGGTCGATGCGCTCGTCGCGGCCGAGGGCGGCGAGCACGGCGAGGACGATGTGGGCGGCGTCGGTCTCGAAGTGGCGGCGGAGCGCCTCGCGGGTGTCGCTGCGGCCGTAGCCGTCGGTGCCGAGCACCGTGAAGCTGGCGGGGACGAAGCGGGAGATCTGGTCGGGGACGGCCCTGACCATGTCGCTCACCGCGACCACGGGCGCCGGCGCGACCGACAGCTGGGCGGTGACGTAGGGGACCCGCGGCCGCTTCTGCGGATGCAGCCGGTTCCAGCGCTCCACGTCGAGGGCGTCGTTGCGGAGCTGCTGGTAGCTGGTCGCGCTCCAGACGTCGGCAGCCACGTCGTGGTGCTCGGCGAGCAGGCGCTGGGCCTCGAGGGCTGCGAGCATCGCCGTGCCGCTGGCGAGCACGTGGGCGCGATGGCGGCGCGGCTCCGGCGCGGGCTGGTAGCGGTAGAGGCCGCGGAGCACGCCCTCCTCGACGCCCTCGGGCATCGCCGGCATCGGGAAGTTCTCGTTGTACAGGGTGATGTAGTAGAAGACGTCCTCGCCGTCCTGGTACATCCGGCGCATGCCGTCACGGATCACGACCGCCAGCTCGTAGGCGAAGGCTGGGTCGTAGATCAGGACGTTCGGCACCACCGAGAACAGCAGCGGGCTGTGGCCGTCCTCGTGCTGCAGACCCTCGCCGTTCAGCGTGGTGCGTCCGGCGGTGGCGCCGAGCAGGAACCCGCGGCCGCGCGAGTCGCCGAAGGCCCACACCAGGTCGCCGATGCGCTGGAAGCCGAACATCGAGTAGAAGATGTAGAAGGGGATCATCGGCTCGCCGTGGGTCGCGTACGCGGTGCCGGCGGCGGTGAAGCTGGCCATCGAGCCGGCCTCGGTGATGCCCTCCTCGAGGATCTGCCCGTCGGTCGCCTCCCGGTAGGAGAGGACCATGTTGGCGTCGACCGGCTCGTACTGCTGGCCGAACGGCGCGTAGATCTTCACCTCGCGGAAGAGCCCGTCCATCCCGAAGGTGCGGGCCTCGTCGGGGATGATCGGCACCACCCGCTTGCCCACCTGCTTGTCGCGGAGCAGGCTGCGGATGATGCCGGCGAACGCCATCGTGGTCGACGCCGAGCGGCCGCCCGAGCCCGCCAGGGGCTCGGTCCACGCGCCGTCGTCGACGACCGGCAGCGGCTTGGAGCGCACCACCCTGCGCGGCACCGAGCCGTGCAGCATGCGGCGGCGAACCCGCAGATACTCGACCTCCTCGGAGTCCTCGCCGGGGTGGAAGTAGGGCGGGGTGCCCTGCTCCAGCTGGCGGTCGCCGATGGGGAGCTCGAGGGTGTCGCGGAAGGCCTTGAGCTCCTGGTCGCTCATCTTCTTGATCTGATGGGTCGAGTTGCGCGCGGTGAAGCCCGGCCCCAGCGCCCATCCCTTGATGGTGTGGGCGAGGATCACCGTGGGCGCGCCCTCGTACTCCGTTGCCAGCTTGTACGCTGCATAGAGCTTGCGATAGTCGTGGCCGCCGCGGCGCAGGTGGGTCAGCTCCTCGTCGGAGAGATGGCTGACCATCCGCTGCAGCCGGGGGTCGGGGCCGAAGAAGTGCTCGCGGATGTACGCGCCGGTTTCGGTCGAGTACTTCTGAAACTGGCCGTCGTTGGTGGTGTTCATCTTGTTGACGAGCACACCGTCGACGTCGCGGGCGAGCAGGTCGTCCCACTCCCGGCCCCAGATCGCCTTGATGACGTTCCAGCCGGCGCCGCGGAACACCGCCTCCAGCTCCTGGATGATCTTCCCGTTGCCGCGCACCGGGCCGTCGAGCCGCTGCAGGTTGCAGGAGACCACGAAGATCAGGTTGTCGAGCTGCTCGCGGGCGGCCACGCCGAGGGCGCCCAGCGACTCGGGCTCGTCGCACTCGCCGTCACCGAGGAAGCACCACACCCTCGACTCCGAGGTGTCGGCGATGCGGCGGTTGAGCAGGTAGCGGTTGAAGCGCGCCTGGTAGATGGCGTTGAGCGGGCCGAGCCCCATCGAGACGGTGGGGAACTCCCAGAAGTCGGGCATCAGCCGGGGATGCGGGTACGAGCTGAGGCCCTGGCCGCCCACCTCCTGGCGGAAGTTGTCGAGCCGGGCCTCGCTGAGCCGGCCCTCGAGGAAGGCGCGGGCGTAGACCCCCGGGGCGGCGTGGCCCTGGTAGAAGACCTGGTCGCCGGCCCGGCCGTCGTCCTTGCCGTGGAAGAAGTGGTTGAAGCCCACCTCGTACAGCGACGCCGACGAGGCGTAGGTGGAGATGTGGCCGCCGATCCCCTCGGAGCGCTTGTTCGCGCGGGTGACCATGACCGCGGCGTTCCAGCGGACGATGCGCCGGATCCGCCGCTCCATCTCCTCGTCGCCCGGGAACCACGGCTCGCGGTCCGGGGGGACGGTGTTGATGTAGTCGGTCGAGACCAGCGAGGGCAGGCCGACCTGCTGCGCGCGGGCCCGCTCCAGCAGCTTGGTGACCAGGAAGCGGGCGCGCGTGCGTCCGCCCATGGCAACCACCGACTCGAAGGAGTCGAGCCATTCACGGGTCTCGTCGGGGTCGACGTCTGGAAGCTGTGTATGGAGCCCGTCGAAGGTCATGAGGTGCCGCTCCGGCGAGTGTGGAGAACTCGGGATTGAGCACCCTGTATACCACCCCGTCCCCTCCGGAGGATCTCCTGCGGCGGGGGTCGCCCCGTTGACGCCGGTGTCAGCCAGAGCTGAGCACGTCGTCGCCGGTGGCCGCGACGACGTGGGTCGAGTAGCGGAGATCACCGCTCTGCAGGCGGCCGAGAGCGGCGACCGCGGAGGCGAGGGTGCGGTAGCCGACGCAGAGGGCGGGCCCGTCCGGACACTCCAGGATGGCGTACATCAAGAACTTCCCCGTTGCGGTGCGGCGCTGTGGCGGACTTCCGTTCATCGTCGATGGTAGCCACACAACGGGCTCCAGACATTGTGCGGGTAGCAACAATTGACGAGGGCCTGGTTATGGCCGATCACGTTTCGGTGACAGCCTTAGAGCTTGCGCCAATAGGTGATTGGCGCGTTCACGG
>JRHI01001647.1_pt1 | contig 17878 bp, 21 predicted proteins | sample 215371 | NCBI WGS metagenome assembly JRHI01 (sample SAMN02929681, study PRJNA255918) | sediment metagenome | biome: cave system; feature: Ice Cave; material: Sediment; isolation source: sediment from deep within a dark volcanic ice cave with no known source of... ...
ACGATCCCTCCGCCTGGGTCACGAATTAACGCCGGGCGCCACTAGCTCACCGTCGCCGTGGCCTGAGGACCGCCTGCTACCCGGGAGGGGTCAGCCCATGTCCGGCCAGGGCGACTGCTCGCCCTGTTCGCCCTCGTCGCCCTCGCCGCGCTGGCGGTAGCGCTCGGCGACCATCTTCAGGGCGACGTTCTTCGGCAGGCCCAGCTTGATGAGCTGCTTGACCTCGTCGGCCATCACCTTGTCGCGGGCGGTCTCGACCGCGGTGAGGACGTCGTCGATGGACACGGTGTTGCGCTTCGCCATGTGATCCCAGAGTACCAAGACTCGGGGAATCACGGGCCGAGCCCTCCCCCCGCCGGTCGGCACGGCACCGCGCGGCATACTTGGAGGCGATGGCCTACCTTCCCCTGGACGACGCCGACCGCCGCGCCATGCTGGAGGTCGTCGGCGCCGCCTCGGCGGACGACCTCTTCAGCTCCGTCCCCGCATCGCTGCGCAACCCACCGCTGGAGCTGCCGCCCCCGCTCGGCGAGCAGGAGCTGGTCGAGGAGCTGAGCCGCCTGGCGGCGCGCAACCAGCCGCTGGGCGGGGTCGACGCCTTCCTCGGCGCCGGCGTGTACCGCCGCTTCATCCCCGCGATCGTGCGCGCCACGGTGGGCCGCCCGGAGTTCTACACCGCCTACACCCCCTACCAGGCGGAGGCCTCGCAGGGAACCCTGCAGACCATCTTCGAGTTCCAGTCGATGATCTGCGCGCTCACCGGGCTCGACGTCGCCAACGCCTCGATGTACGACGGCGCCACCGCCGCCGCCGAGGCGCTGCTGATGGCGGTGGCGCACACCGGGCGCACCCGGGTGGTGGTCTCCGCGGGGCTCCATCCCGAGGTGCTCCGGGTGATCGACACCTACGCCCGGGCCCGCGGCGTCACCGTCGACCGCATCGAACTCGAGGGCGGGCTCAGCGATCCCGCCGCGGTCGCCGCCCGCGTCGGCGCCGAGCACGCCGCGCTGCTGGTCGCCCAGCCCACCTTCCTCGGCACCCTGGAGAGCCTGGGCGAGCTCGCCGAGGCCGCCCACGCCGCCGGGGCGCTCGCCATCGCCTCCGTCGACCCGATCGCCTGCGCCGCGCTGCTGCCCCCGGGCGAGGCGGGCTTCGACATCGCCGTCGGCGACGGCCAGCCGCTGGGCATCCCGCCGTCGTTCGGCGGTCCCCACGTCGGCTTCATGGCGGCGCGGCAGGGGCTGGTGCGAAGGCTCCCCGGGCGGCTGGTGGGGATGAGCAGCGACCGCTCCGGGCGGCGCGCCTTCACCCTCACCCTGCAGACCCGCGAGCAGCACATCCGCCGCGAGCAGGCCACCTCCAACATCTGCACCAACCACGCGCTGATGGCGCTTGCCGCCACCGTCTACATGGCCCACATGGGCGCCGGCGGCATGCGCGCGATCGCCGAGGTCAGCGCCCGCCGCGCCCACCACCTCGCCTCCGGCCTCAGCCGCCTCGAGGGGGTCGAGCTCGCCTTCCCGGCCGCACCCTACCTCTGGGAGTTCGCGGTGCGGGTCCCGGGGGACGCCGCGTCGCTGGCCGCGCGGATGCGCGAGCGCGGCATCATCGCCGGCCTCCCCCTCGGCCAGGTGGATGGTCGCCTCGGCGACCACCTGCTGGTGTGCTGCACCGAGACCACCTCGCCGGCGGCGATCGACCGCTACCTGGCCGCCGCCCGCGAGCTGGTTCCCGCGCTGCGGCGGGAGAAGGTCGCATGAGCTCCGCCAACGGGCACGCCCGTCCCCTCGGCGGGGAGCCGGCGGAGGCCGCCTGGGCGGGTCCCGACCCGGTCGTCTTCGAGCTCGGCGGCGACCTCGACGCCGCCCCGCGGGTGCCCGCCGCGGGCGTGCCGGCGCCGCCCCTCGACCAGCTGCTGCCGGCGCGGCTGCTCCGCCGCGCCCCCGCCGCGATCCCCGCGGTCGCCGAGCCGGTGCTCGCCCGCCACCTCGGCCGCCTCGCCCGGCGCAACCACAACCTCCACCAGGGGATGTACCCGCTGGGCTCCTGCACCATGAAGTACAACCCGATCGTCGACGAGCATCTCGCCGGGCTCGACGGCTTCGCCGACCTCCACCCCTACCAGGACGCCGCCGACGTCCAGGGCACGCTCGAGCTGATGTGGGAGCTGGAGCGGCTGCTCGCGGCGATCACCGGCATGGCCCGGATGTCGCTGCAGCCCGCCGCCGGCGCCCACGGGGAGTGGACCGGCCTGCGAATGATCCAGGCCTATCACGCCGCCCGCGGCGACACCGGACGCACCCGGGTGCTCGTCCCCGACAGCGCCCACGGCACCAATCCCGCCTCGGCGGGGATGAGCGGGCTCGAGGTGGTGACCCTTCGCAGCACCGCCCAGGGCACCGTCGACGTCGCCGACCTCCGCCGCCACCTCGACGGCAGCACCGCCGCCGTGATGATGACCAACCCCAACACCCTCGGCGTCTTCGAGACCGAGATCCTCGAGATCGCCGAGGCGGCTCACGAGGCGGGCGCGCTCCTCTACTACGACGGCGCCAACCTCAACGCCCTGGTGGGCATCGCCCGGCCCGGCGACATGGGCTTCGACGTGGTCCACCTCAACCTCCACAAGACCTTCTCCACCCCGCACGGCGGCGGCGGTCCCGGGGCCGGCCCCGTGGGGGTGGCGCCGGCGCTGGTCGACCTCCTTCCCTCGCCGACGGTCGAGAGGGACGGCGACCGGTTCTTCCTCGACGACGACCGCCCCCGGAGCATCGGCAAGGTGCGCGCCTTCCACGGCAACGTGGGCATGCTCGTCCGCGCCTACGCCTACATCCGCGCCTACGGCGACACCCTCCCGCAGGTGGCCCGCGACGCGGTGCTCAACGCCCGGTACCTCCAGGCCCGGCTGCGCGGCCACCTCGCGATGGCGGTCGACGCCCCCAGCATGCACGAGTTCGTGGCCACGACCCGCGGCGGCCGGGTCCCCGGCCTGAAGGCGATGGACGTGGCCAAGCGGATGATCGACTTCGGCGTCTACCCGCCGACGGTGTACTTCCCCACCACGGTGCCCGAGGCGATGATGTTCGAGCCCACCGAGACCGAGTCGCGGCGCAGCCTCGACGGGCTCGCCGACATCCTCGCGACGATCGTCGACGAGGCCGAGGCCGACCTCGGCTTCGTCCAGGCGGCGCCGCACAACGCCCCGGTCGAGCGCGTCGACGAGGTGCAGGCGGCGCGGCGCCCGGTGCTGCGCTGGTCTCCGGACACGACCACGTGACCGGCGAGGCGCTCCGCACCGAGCTCCAGGGGCTGCTCCACCGCCGCTCCTTCCGGTACGGCGACTTCCTGCTCAGCAGCGGCCGCCGCAGCGACTTCTACTTCGACGGCAAGCAGGTGACCCTCGAGGGCCGCGGCCTCTACCTCGCCTCCCGCCTGATCCTCGACCGCTGCCGGGAGCTGGGGGTGAGCGCGGTGGGCGGCCTCACTCTCGGCGCCGATCCGATCGCCGCCGGGGTTGTCGCGCTGAGCGGCACCGACCCGCTGCCACTGCGCGCCTTCATCGTCCGCAAGGAGGCCAAGCAGCACGGCACCGGCCGGGCGATCGAGGGCCCCTCGCTCGGCCCCCACGACCGCTGCCTGCTCGTCGACGACGTGGTCACCACCGGCGCGGGCTTCCTCACCGCCCTCGAGCAGGTGCGCGCCACCGGCGCCGAGGTGGTCGAGGCGCTCGCCCTCGTCGACCGCGAGGAGGGCGGCGAGGCCGCGCTCAGCGCCGCCGGACTGCCGCTCCACGCCCTCTTCCGGCGCAGCGAGTTCCCCGCCCCCGCCGGCGCCTGAGGGGCGTCCCCCGCGCCCTCTCAGTGGAACAGGATGCCGCCCCCGCCCGGGGTGGGGGTGCTGCCGGGGGTCGGCGACGGGCTCGGGCTCGGAGTCGGCGACGATCCCGGGCTCGGCGACGCGGTGGTCCCGAACGGGCTGTCCGAGGACGACGGCGAGGCGCCCGGTGACGGGCTCGTCGCCGGGGCGGCGGCATGGTGGCCGATCACCCCGGTCTGGACGAGGATGCCGACGGTGCCGCCGACGGCGGTGATCATGGCGGCCACCCCGGCGATCATCGAGGCGGTGTTCTGACCGCGCTGGGATCGGCGCCGGGGGCGGTCGGGAGGTGCGGTCGGGGCGCGCGGCGACGGCGGGAGAGAGCTCATGGACATCTCCTGAGAGGGTCACGAGGTACCCGACCCACGCTATCAGCCCTGTGCGAATCCCTGCAACCGCACTATCAATTGATCGAACAGTAGGTTGGTGGGCGGAGCTAGTACCTGGCGCCGGCGACGCGCTCGGCGAGGCGGCTGGGTGAGGGCAGGGTAGCCGGTCCCGGCGCCCGGCGGAGGCCGAGCGGGGCCAGCACCTTGGTGGCGACGGTGGCGAGGCTGTCGCCGCCCTCGATCCGCACCCGGTTCAGGGAGAGCTGCAGGCGTGGTTCCTCGGAGGCGCCGACGACCGTGGTCACGGCGTCGTGGAAGCCGGCCGCCGCCACCATCGCCTGCACCGCGCGCGAGGTGTCGCCGTAGGGGTAGGCGAAATCGTTCACCGGCTGCCCGGAGACCTGCTCCAGCTGCTGGCGGGAGACCTCGATCTCCACCCGGGCGATGCCGGCGGGGATGTGCGCGAGCTGGACGTGGTGCACCGTGTGGGCTCCGATCGTCATCCCCGCGGCGGCGGCGGCGACGACGTCGGCGGCGGTCATGTACCCGGGACGGCCGAGGAAGCCGCTGACCACGAACACGGTGGCGCGGAACCCGTGGGAACGGAGCACCGGGACCGCGGCGGTGCTGAAGTCCTTGTAGCCGTCGTCGAAGGTCAGCACCACCGCCCGCGGTGGCAGTGGACGGCCGCCGCCGAGGGCTGCGACCACGTCGTCCAGGGTCACCGTGGCCACCCCGGCGTGGTGGAGCATCGCCATCTGGGCGGCGAACTCGCGGGGGCTCACCGAGAGGCTCTCGCCGAGACGGTCGTGCCGCACCGGGTTCACCCGGATGTAGTGGTACATCAGGATCGGCACGACCAGGCGCGGCCCGGTGTTGCGGCGGAGGTCGACGGCGTCGTGGGGCAGGGCGGAGAGCAGGCGGTCCTCGCTGCCGGGGAGGAGGAGGTCGGCGAGCGGGATGCTGGCGCCGTCGGCGGTGTCCTCGATGCTCGCCGCCGCGGCGGCCGGGCCGGAGAGGGGGTCGGCGACCGGGGCGGCGACGGCGGTGTCGGGCAGCGGCCGGCCGGCGTCGGCGAGGGCCCCGGGCACGGTGGCGACCAGCGCGCAGGCGAGCGCGATGGCGGTGAGGGCGAGGCGGCGGCCGGGGAGCGACGGGCGCGGCCACACCCGCGAGGGGGGCATGTCGTGGATCGTATGTTCGCCCCTGTCGAGGATCGGACACCGCGCTCCAACGGTCCGTTGACAGGCTCACGGCGGTGGTGTCGCGGCGGCCGCACCCCACAGGTTGGGGTTGGACCTGAGGCGGATACCTGTGATAGGGTGCCGCCGACGCGGCCGGTTAGCCCTCTCATCCGCCGCTCGCCGATCCCTCGTGCCCGGGTTGTGAGGACCGGAGTCCGGGGGCGGCGATCCCACCCGAGACAGCGGTGGATGTCGCGGGCTCCACCAGTCACGCGTCGGCCGAGTGCGCCTGCACCGAGAGGGGGGGACAGAAGCTTTGGGAGGTTTGTATTTGCGGTTGCCACAACGAACGCGGGGCGTGATGGCGGGACTCGCCGTCCTCCTCCTCGCCCCGATCTTCGCCATCGTCGCCCGGAGCCACCTGGCCGCGGCGACGGTATCCGAGCAGGTGGCCTTCGTGGCCCCCGCCAGCGTCACGGGCCTCGAGCGCTCGCTCAAGCCGCTCCTCGTACGCGACCCCCAGGTGGGTCTTCCCGATCCGACAGCGACGGCTCTTCCCATCCTGAGCCCGCCCCACAGGGCGCCGAGGCCTGCCCGCCCGGCGACCACTCCCGCGGCTGCTCTGGGCCTCCCGGTCGGACCCGTGCTCGCACCCGATTCGGTCGAGGGCATCATCCGGGCCGCCGCGGCGCGCCACGGAGTGTCCCCGGACTGGATGGTGAAGATCGCACGGTGCGAATCCGGCCTCCGTCCCCACGCCTTCAATCCGGTGGGGCCCTACTACGGGATCTTCCAGTTCCTCATGTCGACCTTCCGCGCCCATGGCGGGACCGACATCTGGGACCCCTCCCAGCAGGCGGAGATCACCGCGACGATGCTGTCCCACGGCGGCGCCCGCGCATGGGGCTGCGCCTGACGGACTGACCCGCTCCCGGACCGGGCCGCGCCCGGGGCCGGAGATGTCGCAGACTCCGCGCGTGAGCGCGGATACCTCGAGCGCCGTCGACCATCTGCGGGAGACGCTGGTGTCCCGCCGGCCCGTCTATGACGGCCGCCTGCTCCACGTCTACGAGGACGAGGTGAGGCTGCCCGACGGGAGGGAGGCGCGGCGCGAGATCGTGCACCACCGCGGAGCGGTCGCCATCGTGGCGACCGTCTCCGCGGGCGGCATCCTCCTCGTCCGCCAGTGGCGGCATGCCTGCGAGGGGGCGCTCTGGGAGATCCCTGCGGGCACCCGCGACGAGGGCGAGGACCCGGCGGTCACCGCCCGGCGCGAGCTCCAGGAGGAGACCGGCTACACCGCCGCCCGCTGGCGGTCGCTCGGCGAGGCCTGCGTCTCCCCCGGATACTCGCGCGAGATCCTCTGGTTCTTCCGTGCCGAGGGCCTCTCCGAGGGCACCGCGGCGACCGACCCCGACGAGCTCCTCGACGTCCGCATCTTCCGGCCCGGCGAGCTGGCCGAGCTGGTCCGCACCGGCCAGACCGACTGCAAGACCCTCGGCGGCCTCGCCCTCGCCGGCCTGCTGCCGCCGCTGGAGGGGGGGACGTGACCGGCGCCGGCGACGCGGACAGCCTGGTCCAGCGCGCCATCGACAGCGTCCTCGAGCAGATCCCCGACCTCGGCGACCCGGTCAGCCCCGAGAACTCCGCCAAGTACCAGCCCTGGGCGGAGAACGTCGCGCCCGCCTCGAAGAACAAGCGGCCGCTCGACGAGCTGCTCGCCGAGTACGCCGCCCGGATCGCCGCCAACCCCGGCGCGGTGGCGGGTACGCCCTCGGCGAAGCACCCGGTGGCGGCCTTCTTCGACCGCTTCGGAGGGCCCCGCGGCAAGACGACCACCAGCCGCCGCCGCGGCCGCGGCGGTCGGGGTGGCGGGCAGGGCGCTCCGGTGGCGCCTCCCCCGCCGCCGCAGCCGCCGCAGCAGCAGCGCCGGCCGAAGCGGCCCCCCGAGGCCGCCGCGGCCGCGCCGCCGCCCGCCGAGGGCGCGGGCACCGGAGCCCGCCGCCGCCGCCGCCGTCCCTCCGGCCGGCGCGGCCGCGGTGGTGGCGGCGGTGGCGGCGGCGGCGAGGGGGGCTCACCAGGCCGCGGTGAGCGCCTCGACCACCCGCTCCACCCCGGCGTCGCCGAGCTCGGCATGGAGGGGCAGCCGCAGCAGCCGGTCGCACACCGATTCGGCCACCGGGCAGTCGCCCGGCCGCCCGGCCGCGAGCTGGGCGAGGAGCACCGCGGCCCGGGCCACCAGCGCGGAGTCGTTGACCACCAGCGCCCCGCCCACCCCGCAGCTCGCCGCCCTGGTCTCGTGGAAGCTGAGCGCGGCGAGGGCTCCCAGGCTGCCCAGGGCGCGGCCGTGGCGGCTGCCACCGAGCCCGAGGGCGTTGTCCTCGACCACCGCGAGGCCGCGGCGGGCGGCGGTCGCGGCGATCGCCTCCATCTCGCAGCCGACCCCGCCGTAGTGCACCGGGACCACCGCGCGGGTGCGGCCGCCGGCGGTGGAGGGGAAGCTGGAGGCGGGCACCAGCACCTCGTCACCGGGGCCGAGGTCGAGGAGCAGGGCGCAGAGCTCGAGCGCGTGCGAGCCCGAGGTGGTCAGCAGCACCCGGCCGCCGCCGAGCAGCGCCTCGAGCATCGCCTCGCAGCGGCGGCCGGAGGGTCCGTCGCCGCCGCCGTGGCCGGACGCGAGCATCTGTCGAGGTAGCCGAGCTCGGTGCCCACCCGGCTGGGCCGGTTCAGGGGAATGCGGGGCGGCATCGGGCCATGGTGGCGGCACCGGTATGCTGGTCGGGTGCTCGACCTCCTCCGCCGCGTCGCCCGCGGCGAGCTGAGCCCCGAGGAAGCGGCCGGGCTGCTGCGCGGCGAGGGGGTGGAGCGGCTCGGCGAGGTCGCCGTCCTCGACCTCGCGCGGCGGATGCGCACCGGCATCCCCGAGGTGGTGCTCGCCGGTCCCAAGCACCCCGACGAGGTCGCGGAGATCACCGCCGCCCTCCTCGAGCGCACCGGCTCGGCGTGCGTGAGCCGGATGCGTCCCCGGCACCGCCGCGCCGTCGAGGCGGTGGCCGCGGACCGGGGCGCCCGCCTCGACGCCCACGGCCGCCGCTCCTGCCGGCTGGTCGCCCCCGACGCCGTCGAGCCTCCCCGCCAGGGCCTGGTCGGTCTGCTCGCGGCGGGCACCTCCGACCTCGAGCCGCTCGCCGAGGCGCGGATGGTCTGCGAGGCGGCGGGCTGCGCCACCACCACCGCGATCGACGTCGGCGTGGCCGGCCTGGAGCGGCTCTTCGCCCCCCTCGGCGCCATGCTCGGCGCCGGCGCCGACGCGCTGGTGGTGGCGGCGGGGATGGACGGCGCCCTGGCGTCGGTGGTCGCCGGCCTCGCCGGGCTGCCGGTGATCGGGCTGCCCGTCTCCACCGGCTACGGCGCCGGCGGCCGGGGCCGGGCGGCGCTGCTCTCGATGCTCCAGGGCTGCGCCCCCGGACTGGTGGTGGTCAACATCGACAACGGGGTGGGCGCCGGGGCCGCCGCCGCCCTGATGGCCCGGCGCCGCTCGGGCGATTCTCCCTGGGTGGGATGAGCAGGGGGCTCGACGGGCCTCCGCCGGCCGCGGTGCTCTTCGACTACGGCCTGACCCTGGTCACCTACCGCCGGCCCGATGCCGCCCTGGAGCGCGTCCACGAGCGGATCTCCCGGCTGCTCGCCGTCCGGCTCGGCGTCCCCGTCCCCGAGGGGGCGCGGCTGCTCACCGCCGTCCACGACGTGGTCGAGGCGGCGGTCGACGATCACGAGCTGAGCGGCGGGCTCGAGGAGATCGACCTCGAGCCGGTCACCGCCGCCGCCTACCGGGCCCTCGGCCTCGAGCTGTCCGCGGCGCTGCTCGACGAGGTCCGCCGGCTCGAACAGGAGGCCTGGGTGGAGGGGATCAGCGTCGCCCCCGACACCGTCCCCACCCTGCGCGAGCTGCGTCGCCGGGGGCTTCGGCTGGGGCTGGTCTCCAACGCCCCCTACCGGGCGGCGAGCATGCACGACCAGCTCGCCCGGCTCGGCCTGCTGCCGCTGCTCGACGCCGCCGTGTTCTCCAGCGCGGTGGGCTGGCGCAAGCCCTCGCCGGTGATCTTCGAGCGCGCCCTCGCCGAGCTCGGCGCCGGCCCCGAGGCGACCCTGATGGTCGGCGATCGCGGCCGCGAGGACGTCGACGGCGCCCACGGCGTGGGGATGCGCGCCGCCCTGCTCCGCGAGCATCGCGTCGACCCCGGTGGCGCGACCCCGCCCGACGCCGTCCTCGACCGGCTCGCCGGGGTGATCGCGCTGCTGGAGGGGCACCGCAAGACCTGACGGTTTTCGCAGTTGACGTCTATGAGACGGTCCCGACGTCTTCTTAGGCGATCGCTATACTCGGGATCCGGTTCGGACCCGCTGCGGGCGTGGTCGGGGAAAGGGAGGGCTCGTGGACTTCCGCGATTACCTGAAGGAGAGGTGCCGCGAGCGTGGCATCTCCCTCCATCGCCTGGCGCTGCTCTGCGATCTGAACCAGATCTACTTCTACCAGGCGATCAACAAGAACAAGGAGAACCCGCCGCCCTGGGTGCTCCGCCGCGCCGCGCCGCACCTCGGGGTGGGCTACACCGAGCTGCTCATCGCCGCCGGCTACCTGCGCGAGTCGGACATCGAGGAGTGGCTCGCCGGACGGCGCCCCGCCGCCCCCGCGGCCGAGGCCGGGACCTCCTCGGGGTGAGCGCGCTCGCCTCGTCCCCGCGACATGGCGACTGGCCCGACCACGACGGCGAGCCCGCCGACGTCGACGCCGCGCTGGTGAGCGCCTTCCGGACCGGCGACGTCGTCGCCTTCGAGACCCTCTACCGGGACCACCACCGCTATGTCGAGATGCTGGCGCGGCGGATCATCATCGACCCTCACCGCGCCGAGGACATCACCCAGGAGGCGTTCCTGCGGCTGGCCCGGCAGCTGCTCTCCCACGACGGCGAGATCCGGGTCCGCGCCTGGCTGCACCGCACCACCACCAACCTCGCCATCGACGAGCACCGCCGGCTGCGCACGATGCAGCACTACCAGGAGCAGGCCAGCCCCGCGGAGGAGCTGCAGCGGGCGCTCGAGGGCTATCACGAGGGCCACCCGGAGCGCGCCGCCGAGCGCCGCGAGATCCGGCTGCTCATCGTGCGGGTCATCGAGCACCTGCCCGAGCGCTACCGCCGCATCCTCGCGCTCCGCGAGCTCGAGGGCATGGACTACCCGCACATCGCGGCGCGGATGGGCCTCTCGATCTCGGCGGTCGAGTCGCTGCTCTTCCGGGCCCGGCGCCGCTTCACCGAGGTGTACGACGAGTTCGCCGAGGAGCCGCTGCGGATTCCCCGGCGCCGCCGCCGGCGGGAGCTTCCCCCGGCGGTCTGAGGAGCTCCCACTGAGCCAGGCTCCCGACGTGTGGCCCCGCGCCGTCATCCACCTCGACCTCGACGCCTTCTACGCCTCGGTCGAGCAGCTGCGCCGGCCGGAGCTGCGCGGCCGCCCGGTGATCGTCGGCGGTGGCGGCCCCGACCACCGCCGCGGCGTGGTGAGCGCCGCCTCCTACGAGGTGCGCGCCTTCGGGGTGCGCTCGGCGATGCCGCTGATCACGGCGCTGCGGCTCTGCCCCGCGGCGGTGGTGCTGCCGGTCGACTTCCCCGCCTACCGCGCCGCCTCCTCCCAGGTCTTCGGCATCGCCCGCGGCTACACCCCGCAGATCGAGCCCGCCTCGCTCGACGAGGCCTACCTCGACGTCACCGGATCGCAGCGGCGCTTCGGCCCGCCGCCGGCGATCGCGCTGGAGATCCGCGATCGCATCCTTGCGGAGTGCGGGCTCCACGCCTCCTTCGGCGTGGCCGCCTCGAAGACCGTCGCCAAGATCGCGTCGGAGGTGCGCAAGCCGCGCGGGATGGTGGTGGTCGCCCCCGGCGAGGAGGCCGGGTTCCTGGCGCCGCTGCCGCTGCGCGCCCTCCCCGGCCTCGGCCCCGCCGCCGAGACCGCGCTGAGCGGGCTCGGCGTCTCCACCCTCGGCCAGCTCGCCGCCCTCCCCGAGGACGCGGTGCGGCGCCGCCTCGGCGAGGCCGCCTCGCGCTCGCTGCTCCGCCGCGCCCGGGGCATCGACGACGCCGTGGTGACGGTGCCCGGACGGCCGAAGAGCGTCTCCCGCGAGGAGACCTTCGTCGAGGACGTGGCCCAGCGCCGCCTCCTCGAGGACCGGATCCGGCAGCTCGCCGCCGACGTCGGCCGCCGGCTCCGCGACGGCGGCTGGACCGCGGCGACGGTGACACTCAAGCTCCGCGACTCCCGGTTCGTCACCAGCAGCCGGCAGCGCACCCTGGCGGCGCCGGTCGACGCCGACCGCCTGATCGCGGCCGCCGCCCTCGACCTCTTCGCCACCGCCTGGCGGGGCGAGCCGCTGCGGCTCCTCGGGGTCGGCACCAGCGCGCTCGGCGACGCCGGGCAGCTCGACCTCCTCGACCCCGATGTGGAGCGCGAGTCGAAGCTCGACCGCGTCCTCGACGACCTCCACCGCCGCTTCGGCGACCGCGCTCCCCACCGCGGCGCCTCGGCCCCGGGCCTGCGCGACCTGGATTGGCGGGGGGACGACCTGCGGAGCTGAGCTAGGCGGAGATCACGCTCCGGGAGCCGCGGCTGCGATTTCCGCTGACGATGCGCTGGATCAGCGCGGCGACGCCGATCAGCGCCACCCCGGCGCCGATCAGCACCAGCGGCATCCCCACCGGACCCGAGAACCAGCGCACCCCGATGTCGGTGACCACGCCGAAGAGCCCGAGCCCGCCGGCCACCGCGAGGGCGTTGCTGTTCAGCGCCGGCGAGGCGAGCAGCGCCGCCGCGCTGATCGCCGCAGCGAGGGCGGCGAGCAGCGCCACCAGCGACCCGTCGGGGATCAGGAGGACGGCGGTGGGCAGCAGCGTCCCCCAGAACCGGAGCACCTCGGTGGCGACGCTGTCGCGCAGCCGGGGGGCGAACGAGACCACGACGAGGACAGTTCCCGGGATGCACGAGACCAGCGCCCAGGCGGTGCCGTCGGCGTTGCGGGAGCCGAGCTCGGTGAAGGTGGCGCCGAAGGCGGCGCCGGCGAGGACGAGAGCGAGCAGCCCGCTCCGCATCCACAGGGTGGCGGCGAGCGCGAGCGCGGCGACGGCGCCGAGGCCGAGGACGGCGTTGCCGCTGTAATCGACGTCGTCGTAGGCGGGGGCGTACGGACCGCGCGCAGGGTGGAGGTGGTGGACGGTGAACCAGCCGCCGGTGGCGGCCGTGTCTCCGGCGGCGATCCCGACGCCCAGGATCGCCACCATCAGGCAGGCCGCCGCGGCCCGCAGGCTCGCCTCGCCGCCTCGCATCAGCACCCTGGTGGCGACCGCGGCGGCGACGGTCGCCACCAGATACACCGCCAGCCGTCCGGCCAGGCGCAGGTCCTCGATGTGGAGGCTGACGAAGAGGGTGCCACCGCCGAGGGCGAGGGCCACTCCGGCGTAGGCGATCACCTCCTGCAGGCTCACTCGCGAGCGGTCCCGGCGTTCGCTCGCAGCCGAGCGCCGCGTCTCGTGGTCGCGGACCGCCGCAGCCGTGGCATCGTCGATGAGCCCGGCGGCGTGCCAGCGCCGCAGCTGGTCGTCGAGTGAGCTCATGCCCGGCGCCGGGCACCCTCGGCGTCGGCGTCGTCATCGTCGTCGAGGTCGAGGTCGTCGAGGTCGTCGAGGTAGGGCAGCAGGCTGGCGTCGTTCCGCGCCCGCGCCTCGGCGAGCAGGTCGCCGATCACCGTCACCCGCTCCAGCGGCCAGCCGAGCACCGCGGCCAGCTCGAGCGCGGTCGCGTCCCGGCCCAGCTGCTTGCGCATCTCCACCTCCGCGAGGTCGAGCAGGCTGCTGTCGGAGACCAGCGCCTCGGCGGTCCTCCGCTCGGTCTCCTCCCGCTCCACCGCGGCGTCGACGAAGAGGTCGACCACCCGGCGGATGTAGTCGCGCAGGCCGGCGGCGTCACCGCTGCGCGCCGCGTACTCGCCGACCGCGGTGACCACCGCGATCGACGCCTCCTGGTAGAGGTCGCCGACGTCGACGCCGGACGTGGCGCGGGCGAGGGCGGCGTCGAGGGCGATGCCGAGGTGGTGCTCCACCAGCGCCGTCCTCGCGTCGCCCGCGCCATCCCGGCGCACCTCGCCGAGCAGGTCCGCGACCTCCTCGAGCGGCAGTGGAGGCCGGGTGCGCACCTGGGCGGCGAGGCTGTCGAGCGCCGTGTCGACGCCGGGATCCATCACCCCGGCACCCGTCCCGTCTTGCGACCGAAGCGCGCGGCGAACTGCTCGACGGCGCGGGCGACCTCGCGGCGCGCGGCTCCGGCGCTGGCCCGCTCGACCGCTCCGGAGAGCGGGCCTCCGCCCACCGAGTAGGCGGCGACCAGCTCCAGGGTCGAGCCGCCGGCGGTCGGCGTCACCGCGATGGTGATGGTGAGGTCCATCCCCTCCTCGAGCACGTACTGCGCGCGGCGCGGCGGGTCGATCTCGTGGGCGACGAGCACGCCGCTGAGATGGCGGCCGATCAGACCCACCTCGACGGCGTAGCGCGAGCCCACGCCGGGCGACGATCCCTCGATGCGGCGCATGCCGCGCACGGCGGGGAGCCAGTCGGCGTGCTCCAGATCGGTCGCCGCCTCGAACACCTCGTCCGGCGGCACCGGCATGGTGGCGGTGGCACGGGCTTCGATCACGGGAGTCACGGTACCACCGAGGTCCGTGGCGATCACCTCGGCGCTCAGAGGATGATCGTGGCGAATTCGCCCACGGTCTCGAACCCGAGCCGGGTGTAGACGCGCAGCGCCGGCGCGTTGAAGTGGTTGACGTAGAGCGAGCAGGTGGGCACCTCGGTGTGGAGCGCCGAGCACACGGCGGCGAGGCCGGAGGTGGCGATGCCCCGGCCGCGCGCAAAGGGCGCGGTGTACACCCCCTGCACCTGCACCACCTCCGCGGTCCAGGCGCTGAGCTCGGCCTTGAAGAGCACCTCCCCGTCCTCGATCCACACCCAGCTCCAGCCCCGGTCGATGAGCACCGCCATCCGGGCACGCCAGCCGGCCGGGTCGATGGCGAGGGGATCAATGCCCATCTCCTCGCGGTGCATCGCCGCCGCCGCCACCACCAGCAGGTCGAGGTCGGTGAGCTCGGCGCGGCGCACCGCGGGGCTGGCCTCGCCCCGCAGCCGGCCGCGGTACACCGCCATCAGCGGCTGGGGGTCGCGCACCTCGCGGGGCTCCGGCGCCAGCCGCCGGGCGCGGTGCAGGGCGTGGACCTGCTCGCGCCGTCCCACCATCATCCGCGGCGGCGAGTGGCGGTCGAGCACCCCGGCGAGCAGCTCGGCGTCCTCCCGGTCGGGGACGCACGGGATCACCAGGGCGCCGGCGAGGAGCGCGGCGGTGATCAGCCCGCGATGCTCCACCCCCCACCAGCCGCTGCCGGTCAGCGCTCCCAGGCGCAGCTCGCTGCGCAGGAAGGCGTTGCCGACCGGGTCCCCGTCGAGGAGGTCGAGAACCGGTCCCGAGTCGCGGGTGGAGAGACGCCGGACGGCGCGAGCCAACGTGGCCATGGCTGCTCCGATCGTATGCGCCAGAACACCTCCGGCGCACCTCCGGCGCCGACCCTCCGGCGATCTGCGAGGATGGCCGCGTCATGCTCATCCTCATGCGGGCGCAGGCGACCCGCCCGGAGATCGACGCCGTGCTCGCCCAGGTGCGCCAGCACGGCTACCAGCCGATCGAGCTGCCCGGCGCCGAGCGGCTGGCCATCGGGGTGCTCGGCAGCAACCCGATCGAAGTCCGCGATCACGTCGTCGGCCTCCCCGGGGTGGTCGACGCCATCCCGGTCAGCAAGCCCTACAAGCAGGTGGGCCGGGAGTGGCAGCCCGAGCGCACCGTGGTCGACGTCGCCGGGGTTCGCTTCGGCGGCGCCACGTTCTCGGTGATCGCCGGACCGTGCGCGGTCGAGGACGAGGCGCAGCTGACCGGCACGGCGCGGGCGGTGCGCGCCGCCGGCGCGGTGATGCTCCGCGGTGGCGCCTACAAGCCGCGCACCAACCCCTACTCCTTCCGCGGGCTCGGCGCGGCCGGGCTCGAGCTGCTGGTCCGGGCGCGCGAGGAGACCGGGCTGCCGGTGGTCACCGAGGTGCTCACCCCCGCCGACGTCGAGCTCGTCGCCGCCAGCGCCGACATGCTCCAGGTGGGCACCCGCAACGCCCAGAACTTCTCCCTCCTGGAGGCGGTCGGGCAGGCGGGCAAGCCGGTGATGCTGAAGCGCGGCCTCAGCAACACCGTCGAGGAGTGGCTGCTCAGCGCCGAGTACGTGGTCAGCCACGGCAACCGGGACGTTGTCCTCTGCGAGCGCGGGGTGCGCACCTTCGAGACCGCGACCCGGAACACCCTCGACCTCAGCGCGGTGCCGCTGGTGCGCTCGCTCTCCCACCTCCCCATCATCGTCGACCCCTCCCACGCCACCGGGCACCGCCACCTGGTCGCCCCGATGGCGCTCGCCGCCCTCGCCAGCGGCGCCGACGGGCTCATGATCGAGGTGCATCCCAATCCCGACGCGGCGCTGAGCGACGGCCCCCAGTCGCTCACCTTCGAGCAGTTCGGCGAGCTCATGGACGAGCTGCGCCGGGTGGCCGAGGCGCTGCGCCGCCCGCTCAGCTGACCGAGCGCGGCTCCTCGACGGGCGGCAGGTGGACGACGCGGTCCAGCTCCACGCCGATCACCCCGGAGAGGCGTGCCATGAGCGGCGCCGCGGGGACGCCGCCGGCCGTCTGCGAGCGGCGCGCCCCGCCGGCGATGCGGTCGAGCACGCGCAGCGCCCCGGGGGTGTCGAGGTCGTCGTCGAGGCGGGCGAAGAACTCCCGCTCGGCCGCGGCCGCCTCCTCGGGGTCGAGCCTCCCGTCCTCGGTGAACGCCTCACACCACGTGTGGTACCGCTCGTGGGCGGCGTCGAGGTCGTCCTCGGTGAAGGACCAGGCGGTGCGGTGGTGGTGCGCCGCCAGCACCAGCCGGGCGGCGCCGGGCGGGGACTTGGCGACGAGGTCGCGGACGAAGACCAGGTTCCCCAGCGACTTGCTCATCTTCACCCCGTCGAGCTGCACCATCGCGACGTGCACCCAGTGCCGGGCGAGGGGATGATCCTGGAGCGCCTCGGTCTGGGCGATCTCCGACTCGTGGTGGGGATAGACGAGGTCGTCGCCGCCGCCGTGGATGTCGACGGTCGCCCCCAGCTCGCGGGTGGCGAGCACCGAGCACTCGATGTGCCAGCCGGGACGGCCGTCGCCCCAGGGGCTGCGCCAGTGCGGCTCGTCGGCGAGCGAGGGCTGCCACAGGATGAAGTCGAGCGGGCCGCGCTTGCGCGGGTCGTCGGGGTCGGCGCCGCGCTCGCGGCTGAGCGCGATCATCTGCTCGCGGTCGAGGCCGCTGAGCCTCCCGTAGCGGTCGAACCGGGCGGTGTCGAAGTACACCCGGCCGTCACGCGGGTAGGCGAAGCCGGCGGCCTCCAGGCGGCGGATCCAGTCGACCATCTCGGGGACGTGTGCCGAGGCGTACGGCACCGTCACCGGCAGGATGTCGATGCTCGCCATCTCCGTGTCGAAGCGCGACACCTGGAAGGCGACCAGCGCCCGGGCGTCGACGCCGCGCTCGCGGGCGACCCGGAAGATGTCGTCGTCGATGTCGGTGACGTTGCGGACGCTCCGGACCTCGCGGCCCGCCGCCTGCAGCCGGCGGGTGATCACGTCGAAGACGTGGTAGGTGAAGGCGTGGCCGAGGTGGGCGGCGTCGTAGGGCGTGATCCCGCACACGTAGAGGGTCACGGGGTCGCCGGCGGGCTCGAGGGGCCGCACCGTGCGTGCCGCCGTGTCGTACAGCTGCATCTCGGACGATTCTACGGAGCCGGCCGTTCCGCGGCGGCGTCGAGCAGCCGTGCCGCCTCGGTGAGCGCGGCGTGGAGGTCGCGGTAGCTGACCCGCGCGGGCGCCTCGGCGAGCGGCACCCAGGCGACCTCGTCGACCTCGCCCGGCTGGGGCACCGCCTCGGTGCCGGCGTCCACCTCGACCAGGTAGTGGTCGACGCGCTTGAACACCAGCCGGCCGGCGCGCCGGTAGGCGAACTCCGAGGCGGGAAGTGGCGCGCGCAGCCGCAGCCGGTCGAGGGGGATGCCGAGCTCCTCGGAGATCTCCCGCAGCGCCGCCTGGTCGGGGCTCTCGCCTACCTCGACGATGCCCTTCGGGAGGCTCCAGGACCCCTGTACCCCGATCAGGCACGCCTCCCAGCCGGCGGTGCCCGGGCGCACCACGACCCCTCCGGCGGAGACCTCGTCGACGCGGCGCGGGCGCACGCTCATGCTCCTCAGGATGCCGGCTGAGGCCGCCGGAGGCCGGTGCTATCATCCCCCCAGCGCACGCGGCCCCGTGGTGTAGCCTGGCCTAACACGCCACCCTG
>JRHI01001648.1_pt1 | contig 17834 bp, 18 predicted proteins | sample 215371 | NCBI WGS metagenome assembly JRHI01 (sample SAMN02929681, study PRJNA255918) | sediment metagenome | biome: cave system; feature: Ice Cave; material: Sediment; isolation source: sediment from deep within a dark volcanic ice cave with no known source of... ...
TTCATTCCATTGGGTTAGTTATTTACTTACAGTCACTTAGGGACTGCGCAGCGCGTTTCCGCGCGAAACCACCTGGAGCCTCGGGCTGCCTACCACCGCGACATCTCCGTTGAGGTCGGTACGCAGCACCGAGGCGCCTGCCCCCGCCAGTGCGTCAAGCACATGCTGGCTGGGATGGCCGTAACTGTTGTGCGCTCCGACACTGACAATCGCCACTCTCGGTCGCACGGTGGCAAGGAACTCTTCGGCGTTGTAGCGCGAACCGTGATGCGGAACCTTCAGCACATCGGCCCGCAGATCCGTCCTGGTGACCAGCAGGTCCGCCTGAGCATCGAGCTCAACATCTCCGGTGAGTAGCACCCGACCGGCGGGAGTGTTCGCTCTGAGCACAACCGAAGTGTTGTTCACCGCGGTGCCATCGACCTCGGCCTGATGGTCCCCGACCGGCGGTGGATCCCGCAGCGGGGCCAGCACGTCGAGACCGAGTCCGGGCCAGGACAGCCGCTGTCCAGCGGTGAGCGCGACCACCGGCACGCGGGCCGCCGCGGCGGCCCGCACGACCGCGGCGAATGCCCACGGGGGGCTTCGTCCGGGGCCCAACGCGACGGCGCTGACCGCCCGGCCCCGTAGGGCGCCGGCCAGGCCGCCGATGTGGTCAGCATGCAGGTGGCTGAGGACGATCAGGGCGAGGCGCCGCACGCCGAGGCGGTCGAGGCAGGCCGACACTGCTCCTGGGTCGGGCCCCGTGTCGACGAGGATCGCCCGACCAGGCTCGCCGGTGGCCAGCACGACGGCGTCGCCCTGGCCGACGTCGCAGGCCACCATCACCCAGCCGGGCGCCGGCCAGCCGGGCGACGCGAACCTCGTCGGCACCAGCACAAGCAGCGCACCCACCAACCCTGCCGCTGCGAGAACTCGCAGCCGGTGCGCGCGCATCGCCAGCATCACCACCGCGACGATCAACGCCAGCAGTAGCGCACCAAAGGTCCCGTCGGGCCATCGCAACACCCCATCGGGCACCGCGGCGCCCCAGTGGCCGACACCCACTAGCCAGCTCACCGCCGGTCCGGCCAGATGCACCACGACAGCAGCGGCACCGGGGGGCAGCACAGCCATTACCGCAGCGAGCACGCCGAGCACAGTCGCTGGCGCCACCGCAGGGGCGGCCAGCAAGTTCGTCAGTATCGCCACCAGGCTCACCTGACCGGACAGGCCCGCCACCACCGGCGCGGTGATCACATGGGCGGCGGCAGGCACCGCCAGCGCCTCGGCGATTCCCGGTGGCACCCCGCGGCGGCGCAACGCCGCCGACCAGCCAGGAGCCAGCAACACCAACGCACCAGTAGCCAGCACGGATAGCGTGAACCCGGGATCGTTGCCGAGCGACGGATCGATCAGCAGCAGGACAAGGACAGCAGCGCACAGCGCTGGAACCGCCGAGCGGCGACGGCCGAGCACCAGTGCCAGCAACATCACGGCACCCATCACGGCGGCGCGCAGCACGCTCGGCGACGGGCGGCACAGCACCACAAACCCGACCAGGGCCAGCCCAGCCAGCAGCACCGCCGCCCGTGGTCCCAAACCCACCAGCCGGGCAAGCCCGAGAACGACCCCGCACAAAATCGCCACGTTGGTCCCGGACACCGCGATGAGATGGGTGAGCCCAGCGGCGCGAAACTCCGCCTCGACACTGGGCACCATCGCCGACGTGTCGCCCACGACCAGCGCGGGGAGAAGCCCGGCCGGCTCCGGATCGAGGGCCATGGCCGCGAGCCGCAGCCCGGACCGGAGCCGCTCGGCAACTCGTTGGACCGCGGTTGGCGCCGACAGTACGTCCGGCCCACCTCTCGCCCGTAGCACTGCCACCGTCAGGTCGGATCGGTTGGGAGCGGCGAGCAGTCCGCTGGTCCGCACCCGCTGACCGGGTAGCAGACCAGTCCAGCCCCGCGCCGGTGCCAGGAGAATTACCCGACCACCGGTGCGCCACTGCTGCCCAGCGACCGTCGCGGCCTCCAGTTCCGCATGCACGACCACCTGCTGGACCTGCGTTTGTCGGCCGCCATAGCCCGGGGCGGCGACCGCCCGCGGGTCGTCGCGTAAGTGCACTACCAGGGTCGCGGCCGAACCGCGTTGCGCAGCTGTCCGCAGCGGGTGGTGTTCCACCTGCCAGGTCTGTGTAGCGACAACGAGCGCCACAGCGGCGGCCACCCCGCCTACCGCGACGACCACTGCCGAACGGCCGCGCAGCGCGGCCGCTGTGGCAACGAGCAGGCCCGTTGTACCGAGCGCGGCAGTGATCGAAGATCCCAGGTATAGGCCGGAGAGCACCACGGCCCAGCCGACGAGGGCGGCCGGCACAAGGCGCAGGTCATGCCGAGCTGGCGCAGCGACAAGCGGGTCCGCGGTCACACCCGCACCAGCTTCTTAAGCTGGCCAAACCGCGCTTGTCCGATGCCGCTCACCTCGCGGAGCTGATCCACCGACGTGAAGCGACCGTGCGCGACACGCCAGTCCACGATCCGCTGGGCGGTGACAGTGCCAACGCCGGGTAGCCCGTCAAGCTGCTCAAGAGTCGCCGCGTTCAAATCGATCGGGCCCGACCCGCCGGAGGTACCTGATGCACCGCTAGCAGCCGGCTGCCCCGGCGGTGGCGCCACACCGACCAGCAGCTGCTCTCCGTCGGACAGCCGCCGGGCGAGGTTGAGGCCCATCAGGTCGGTGCCCGGCAGCGAGCCGCCGACTGCGGCCAGCGCGTCAGCTACCCGCGTGCCATCGGGTAGCCGGATCAGCCCCGGGCGGGTTACCCGGCCAACCACACTGACCACCACCTCGTGGGTTTCCGCGGACGGTGGCGCCGACGGAGCCCTCGTTGCGGCCGCGGTGACCAGCGGCAGGGCCGGGGCCGGTTCGGGCACCGGGCGCTCCCGCCATACCCCCACCGCGGCGACCACCGCGGCCAGTGCCGCGACCAACGAAAGGAGCAGGGCTCCCGGTCGGCTGGGCTCCCACCGGGCGTCCCTCAGTGGCGCGGGCACCCACCGCTGGACCAGCCGGCCCCCTCGCGAGGTGGTGAGTAAGGGATCGTCACCGTGGGGCGCGCTGGGATGGGACGCGTCTGAAACGGCGTCGACCGCGCCAGGGCCGGGGTCTGGATCACCGGGATCCACCGGCGGACCGGGAGTACCGCGCAGGCCCACCAGCCGCGCTCGGACACGCTGCGGTCCATCAGTGCCGACAGAGGGGAAGCTGGGGAGCAAGGCCACGGGGCGACGCTAGGACGATGTCGCCGTCGCCTCGACGGCCTCGCCCGTCAGCTGTGGATAACAGGGCTGGTGGGGATAAGTCGCGGTTATCCGCGACTGCACCGCTACCGGTGTCGGGGATCGTGCGACGGTGGACGCTGCCTCCCCCAGTTTTTCACGCTCTCCGTCCGACTCGCCAGGAACCGGGCGAAGCCGCCGGGTCGGCATGGAGGTCGAGGTCGGGCAGGTCGAGGGAGAGGTAACTCACCGCGAGAGTCCGACGTTGGATTGCGAGGAGCCACCCAATCTAGTAGTGTTCTAGTAGTTCGTTACTAGGTCGTGACCCCGAGGGAGCGTCCGATGGCTGCACAGACTGTGATCAGGCTGGTTAGCGGCCGGACCGTTGAGGCCGCGCAGGTGTACACGGTCACGCAGCTCAACCAGCACTGCGGCGAGGTGATGCGGGAGATCGCCCGCTTAGGACGCCCTGCCGCGGTGACGCGCCAGGGCAAGTTCGTGGCCCTCATTACGCCCCTTGCTGACGTTGACGTGGAGTCGGTGGTCCTGTCCGAAGGTCCCCTTGCGGACGAGTTTGACGATTACGAGCGTGACGCGACCCTCGCTGGTTCACTGTCCGCGGATGATGTGGACGAGCTGATTGAGTCACAGAACCCAAGCAGCGGCCCTGTCAGCGGTCAAATCCGTAGACACCCCGAGTGGTCCTCCAGGTCTTCCCTCAGGTGAGTTGAGACCGCTACGAGCGTGAGGTGACCGCCTCGTCGGCTGCACCTGTCCGCCGCGGATGTGGACGAGTTGGTGTCACGGGGCGGAATATCGCTACCTGGTGCTAGGCCAAGAGAGTGGTAGCCGACAGGTCTCGTGGGTAAACATCCCCAGCCTCGGCTACATATTTGTTATGACGTGTCACTGGTCACAGCGAGCCTTTGACGACCTCCGCACAAAGGTCAAAACCAAGGATGCGCAGAGGTACCTCTCGAAGGTGGCCCGATCATCGCTGCCTCAGCACTACCCGCGATGGGGCGGTGCTGTCATCGGGCGCCAAGGCGAGCGCTTTTGGCGGCGCGGCGTCACTGTCGAGGACGAGGCTCTGACCAGCGCCCAGCTGTCGCCTGTCCACATTGAGGCACGTAGCTACGCGCTAGTCTATTACCAGCTCAATCAGACTGCTGACTATATGATCACGGGCCTGCTCACCGAGGGTGAGCTGATCGCCGGGGGCCCCTGGTTTCGCTGACACGGCTCCGGACGCGTTACGGCTTGACCTACGCGGACGTGGGCTCGCCGCGATCAGCCCCACTGTCGGACTCGTCGCCCGGTAGGCCCAACACCCTGAGGATGTCCATGATGAACACGGTCTTGCGAGCCGGCCGTCCTGCCTTTTCCGTGTAGTAGCAGAGCAGAACGTCCGCACCTACCTGCTGGCTCAGTACAGGATGGTCCCCAACCTTGCGCCCGGTATCGAAAATCCCCGCCGAGATCCTGCTCCTGGTGGGGAACGCAGCCCGGCGCCGGCAGCTGCGCAGCAGCTCCTCAACCTCGGCGTCGCTGTAGTCAGTCAGCAATGATTCGATGACCTGGTCGGACCAGGTGATATCGATTTTGGCCAGTGCGACATGCCAGGTTGCGTCGTCGGCGTACCTCAACGCTCGGGGCAGCAGAAATTCCAGCAAGAACACGATGAAGGCGCCTCCACCTAGTTCAAGCAGGAGCGTGCCTACGAAGCTCCCGTTGTTCCATAGCAGCCCGGAACTGACAAAGAGAAGTAACCCGAGCCCGCCGGCGATGAGGTACGCCCGGGGGCCCTCCCTGCCGTGTTGCGGAAGTTGGCCAGCGATGTTGGTGGGGCCCACGACTCCTTGCATCGGCCCTGTTCACAAGGATGTTACTGCCGTCGCAGCGGCCGCTACACGGATGCACCGATATGGGCCGACAACACCCCATCTGATCACCGCAGTCCACGCAGCATGACTCCCGGTCATGATCGAGGACGCCGGTGATCGTCGGGTCCGGACGATCTTACGCGTCCAGTCCACGAACAGCGTACGGGGCATCATGCCGCAATCGGTGCGAAGAACGGCAGGCTCGTGTGCTCGTTACGCATCAGCGCCCGCTCGCTGCGGGACTGACGGCCTGGTTTTCGGCACCACGTTAGCCTTCCCACCCGATGCTGGCACTCGGATGCCACACTACCGTTGTGCGAGACTTGCGAACACTTCCTAAGGCGCATCTGCATCTGCACCTCACCGGCTCCGCGCGGCTTGCGACGGTACGAGAGCTTGCCGACAAGTATGGCATAAGTCTCCCATCCGCGCTGGTGAACGAAGAAGTCGACTGGGACAAGGGCGGCCCAGACTGGTCTCATTTTCAGTGCCGGTACGACGCGGCCCGGCAAACGATTCAGTCCGCAGAAGACGTGCGCCGAATCATCCGGGAAGCGGCCGAAGACGACGCTGCGGAAGGCTCCGAGTGGTTGGAGCTGCAAGTGGACCCCCGCTCGTATGCGCGTCAGCTCGGCGGCGTGGACCAAACGGTGGAGGCAATGGTGGATGCGTGCCAGGAAGCGGCCCGAACCGCCGAGATCGGAATCGGCCTCCTGCTGGCGGTGAGCTGGGACGCGCCGCCTGAACAGGCTGAACAGATCGCGCAACTCGCAGCCCGGTACACACCGTGGTGTCGTGGGCTTTGGCATCTCCAACGACGAGCGGCTGGGCGAGCCCGACACTTTCGTTTCCGCTTCCCATATTGCGCGTGATGCGGGTTTACTCGTGGCGCCGCACACAGGTTTCTACACCGACCACTTTCACGTGCGCCGATGTGTCGAACTCCTCGGAGCGCGCAGAATAGGTCACGGAATTACCGCTGCAGGGAATCTCCGCACCCTGGAAACCCTCGCCCGAAGCCAGGTCACCATGGAAATCTGTCCGACGTCCTACCTTCCGCTCGGGGTGCTTGCATCACTCACGCAGGTTCCAATCACCGTATTTCAGCAAGCCGGGGTTGCGGTGGTGTTGGGAGCCGACGATCCGCTGATTTTCGGTACCCGGCTGATCGGGCAGTATGAAATCCTCCGTGACGTGCACGGTCTCACCGACCGAGCCCTCGCGGATCTCGCCAGCCAGTCGGTGCGCGCCTCCACCGCCCCCGCGGAGGTAACGAAACGGCTTCTCGCCGATATCGACACATGGATTCGGTGAGGTCGTTTGGCTTGGTCGAAGTCACCAGTGCGCAACTACGCCTTCAGACCGCCGGGCAGGACGACCACACCGAGCATTCCGGGCCCGGAATGCGCGCCGATCGCCGCCCCGACCTCGGAGACCAGGCACTCAGACAGCAGCGGGAGGCGACCGTGCAGTTGCGTGACCAGGTCCGCGGCGCGCTCGGCGGCGCCGAGATGATGCACCGCGAGGTCAAACGGGGCGGATCCCGCCGCCTGCACCGCAAGATCGACCAGGCGTGCCCGCGCGCGGCTGGCAGTGCGGACCTTCTCCAATGGCACAACCCTTCCCGCGTCGACATGCAGCAGCGGCTTGACTGCCAGCGCGCTGCCCACCCGCGCCGCTGCCGAACCGATCCGGCCACCACGACGCAGGTACTCCAGGGTGTCCACGGAGAAGAAAACCCGGCAGCGGCCGCCCACCCGCTCAGCGGTGTCGTACACGGTGTCCAGATCGCCGCCATCCGCCGCGACGGCAGCCGCGGCGAGCACGCTGAAGCCCAAGCCCATGCCGGTGGAACGGGAATCGACCACCCGCACCCGCTTCGCGCCGACCTGCTCGGCGGCCAGTCGAGCCGATTCCCAGGTGCCTGACAGCGCACGGGACAGGTGCACCGACACGACGGTGTCGGCACCGGCCCGGATCGCCTCGGTGTACACCGCCTCGAACTCCCCCGGTGTCGGTCGGGAAGTGCTCACCGAAGCCCGTCGCGCCAGGGCTTCCACCAGCTCTGCCGGCCCGAGCTGCACCCCGTCGAGCCAGTGCCGGCCATCCACCAGGACGTGCAGGGGAACCTGCCGGATACCACGGCGCTCGGCGATCCCGGCCGGAAAGTAGGCGGTTGAGTCGGTGACAACGGCGACGGCGACGGCCACGATCACACGGGAGCGGCAGTGTTATAGGAAAACAAGCGCCATCCGGAGCCCCGGCGGACAAGCACCGTCCAGTGACAGTTGCTGATCCCGCCGAACACCGTCCAGCCCGACACCGGCAAGCCGAGCAGTAGCGGTGTCAGACCGGCAATCAGCCCGCCGTGAGTGCACAGCACCGCGCTGCTGTGACCGGCCGCATCGAGTTCGGCGACCACCTGCGCCGCACGTCCAGCCACTTCCACTCTGGTCTCGCCACCCGGCGGAGCCCATTTCGGGTTCTCCCGCCAGGTCTGGACGCCACCCGGACGGAGCACGTCCACCTCCGCGTGGGTCAGACCCTGCCACGCCCCGAGATGGGTTTCCCGAAGCCGCTTGTCGACCCTCAGCGGCATCCCGGTCTCGGCGGCGAGCACTGCGGCGGTGTCGCCGGCTCGGGACAGATCAGAGGTCACGAGCACGTCCGGCTTGAGCTCCGCGAGCCACGGGGCGGCCCGGCGTGCCTGACCGAGGCCGGTTGCGGTCAACTGCGAGTCAAGCTGACCCTGCATCCGCTGCGCCGCGTTGTAGTCAGTCTCGCCGTGGCGCCAGAGCACGAGCTGAGTCAAGGTCACACCGATTCGTCCACCTCGGGGGCATCAGCTTCGAACGGGATCGTCGGGCAGTCTTTCCACAACCGCTCGAGACCGTAGAAGGAACGCTCCTCGGCATGCTGCACATGCACCACAACATCGACGAAATCCAACAGCACCCAGCGGCCCTCACGGGCGCCCTCACGGCGTACCGGCTTGCTCCCCGCGGCCGCCATCTTCTGCTCGACGGCATCGACGATGGCCTGTACCTGTCGCTCGTTGGGTGCCGAGGCGATCACGAAACAGTCAGTGATCACCAACTGGTCGGACACGTCGAGCAAGGTGATGTTGTGCGCCTTCTTGCCAGCCGCCGCGTTCGCCGCGGTCAGCGCAAGCTGTCGCGCATGATCAGTGGCTGCCACATCACTCCTTTTCCCCGGCTCACGCAGCCGGCGCTTGGATTGCGGGCAGCGCCGTCTGCATTCCGGTTGTCCGCATCGGACAACTGATGAGCGTACGTGTTCGGCGGCGTGGCGGTGTGGGGGTACTGTAGGGGTATGCCTAAGGTGAGTATCTACCTACCGGATGCCCTGTACCGCGAGGCACAGGCTCGCAAGCTGCCGCTGTCGACCTTGGCTCAGGAGGCTGTCGAAGGTGCGCTGCGGGAATCCGACCGGCAGAACTGGGTTGCCAAGGTCCGATCCAGGCCACAGCGATATCACACGGTGATCGACACAGCACTCTTGCTCAGCGAGGTCCGTGAGCAGTTCGGTCAGTGATCGTCCTTGATGCCTGCGCGCTTGTCGACGCGGTGCTCGACCAGCCGACGGCGGGTTGGGTCCTCGACGAGATCGCCGACGAGCAGGTCTGCGCCCCCTCGCATCAGCCCGCCGAGGTACTGTCCGCCCTCGCTCATCTGGTGCGCGCCACGCAGCTCGATCTGGATGCCGCGCGAGACGCACTCGATGAGGCGCTGGCGCTTCCACAGCGGCTGGTGACTGCGACGGCGCGCCAGGTGCGACTCGCATTCGCCCTCCGAGACCGGATCCGCGTGGTCGACGGCCTGTACGTCGCGCTGGCCGGTGAGCTCGACTGCCCATTCGTCACGACCGACCGCCGGCTTGCCATAGCGGACACCCCATGCGAGGTCCGTGTCCCTCCGGCCCAGCCCGGCTCCTCCCCCGACGTTCCAGTCCCACCCCCCAGGACCCGATAGTTACTGGGTGGGAGCGACTGTCGAGGGCGTTGGTCGGCGACCCTGCGGGTCTTGGCGCAGCCCCGTCAGTGTCCGAGCGCCTGCTTGCGCCGCTCGATCAACCGCCAGATCATCGGTGTGAAGATGAGCTGCATCGCGAGGTCCATCTTCCCGCCGGGGCAGACGATGGTGTTGGCGCGCGACATGAACGAGTCGTGCAGCATCGACAGGAGGTAGGAGAAGTCGATGCCGCGCGGATCGGCGAAGCGGATAATAAGCATCGACTCGTCCGCCGTCGGGACGGTCCGGGAGATGAACGGGTTGGATGTGTCAACTATGGGCACGCGTTGAAAGTTGACATGCGTGCGCGAGAACTGCGGGCAGACGTAGTTCACGTAGTCGGGCATACGGCCCAGAATGGTTTCGGTCACCGCCTCGGTGGAATAGCCCCGAGTCGCCTTGTCGCGATGCACCTTCTGGATCCACTCCAGGTTGATCACCGGAACGACCCCGATCAGCAGATCCACGTGCTGGGCGACGTCAACCTTGCCGGTCGCGACCGCTCCATGTAGTCCTTCGTAGTACAGCAGATCCGTGTCGGCGGTCAGGTCGTCCCAGGGCGTGAACGTACCGGGGGGCTGTCCGTAGGGCGCCGCTTCCTCCTCGTCGTGCAAGTATTTGCGCACGCGACCGCGACCGTTCTCCCCGTACTGCCGGAACAGCTCCTCGAGTTCCTCGAACAGGTTCGCCTCCGGGCCGAAGTGGCTGAGGCTGTGGTCACCGCGGTCAGACGCCTCAGCCACCTTGGCTTTCATCTCGGTGCGGTCGTAGCGGTGGAAGCTGTCGCCCTCGATGAGCGCCGCGTTCACCTGCTCGCGGCGGAAGATCTGCTCGAACGTGCGCATCACCGACGTCGTCCCGGCACCCGAAGAGCCGGTGATGACGATGATCGGATGCTTGGCTGACATGGCTCGCGCCCCTTTCGCTCAATCGTTGGTGCGGAACAGGCCGCGCGAACTGAACAGCGGCGTGTCGTACTCGACCACGTTGTGGTCACGGTAGTACTGCTCGATGCGCTCGACCTCATCGCGCGCGCCGAAGATGAACGCGATGCGCTGATGCAACTCCTCTGGCGTGACGTCGAGGACTCGCGCACGCCCGGTGCTCGCGAAGCCGCCCGCCTGTTCGACGATGAAGGCAACCGGATTGGCCTCATAAAGCAAACGCAGCCGCCCCTGCTTCGCAGGGTCCTTCGTGTCCCACGGATAGAGGAACACACCGCCGCGAGTGAGGATGCGATGCGTCTCCGCGACGAGCGAGGCGACCCATCGCATGTTGAAATCCTTGCCGCGAGGGCCCGCGCTGCCGGCGAGGCACTCGTCTACGTAGCGCGTCACCGCCGGCTCCCAGAACCGGCTGTTCGAGGCGTTGATCGCGAACTCCCTCGCGGCGGCCGGGATCTGAATCGCCGGATGGGTCAGGATGAACTCGCCGAGCTGCGGCTCCAGCGTGAAACCATGCACCCCGCTGCCTACGGTCAAGATGAACATCGTCGACGGACCGTAGATCGCGTATCCGGCGCAGACCTGCTCCGACCCCGGCTGCAGGAAGTCTTCCGCAGCGGCGTTCGCGCCCGGATTCGCGGCCCGCAGGATCGAGAAGATGCTGCCGACCGAGAGGTTCACGTCGATGTTCGACGAACCATCGAGCGGGTCGAACGCCAGGAGGTACTTGCCCCGCGGGTAACGCTCCGGGATGGGAAACGGTGCCTCTAGCTCCTCGGACACCATCCCGGCGACCAGGCCGCCCCATTCGTTGGCGCGCAGGAAAAGGTCGTTCGCGACCAGGTCGAGCTTCTGCTGCTTCTCGCCCTGAACATTGGTCGTCGCTGCTGTCCCGAGCACACCGCCGAGCGCACCGTAGGCAACCCGCTTGGCGATCGCCCTGCACGCAAGCGCAACGTCGAGAATGAGCGAGTTCAGCTCCCCAGTCGCGCCCGGATGGCGGCGCCCCTCCTCGATCAGGAACTGGGTGAGCGTCGTACGGTCAGTGAGCATGGCATCCTTCAAGGTCGGTGTAAACAGACTAGACCCGGGCGTTCGCCACGCTTCGAGGGCAGGTGCCCGAGCACGTGTCGGTGTCCTGTCTCATCGGTGTCCTAGACCACAGTGGATACTTCTACGCAAGGTAGGCGTGCCGATACCGGCCGGGATCGCGCTCACGGCTGACCGGCGCAACCTTTGGGGAAGGGACCCGTGGCTGACTTCACCCTCACCTACGACGCCTTCGACCCCGCGCAGGAAGGTCTGCGCGAGGCCCTGACTTCGACCGGCAACGGCTACTTCGCTTCCCGGGGAGCGGCCGAATGGGAAGACGCGAACGCGGTTCATTACCCGGGCACCTACGCCCACGGCTGCTTCAACCGGGAGACGACCATCCTCGGGGGTCGCCCGGTCCTCAACGAGGACCTGGTCAATCTCCCGAACTGGTTGCTGCTGAAGCTGAGAATCGAGGGCGAGGAAGCGGTCCGGCTCGACAACGTCGAGGTTCTTTCATACCGCCACTCCTATGACATCCGCAACGCTCTGGTGGCGCGGGACATCCAGTTCCGCGACCGCATCGGTCGGGTGACCACCCTGCGCAGCCGCCGCTTCGTGAGCATGGCCAACAGCCACCTGGCCGGGATCGAGTGGACGGTGACCCCGGACAACTGGTCAGGACACGTGGAGGTGATCTCCGGACTCGATGGGCGGATGACGAACCACATGGTGGCCCGCTATCGCGAGCTCGAGGGGCGTCACCTCAATCCGTGGTCGCCGCGCACATTCGGCCCGGAGATCATCGCGCTGAAGGTACAGACCCGGCAGTCGAACATCTACATCGCCGAAGCCGCGCGCACTCGAGTCTTCCGCGGCGAAGGTGAAGGCCCACTGGACCGCAGCCTGTACCAGATGGAGGACTACATCCAGCAGGTTCTCGCCTTCGATGTCGAGCAGAGCAGACCGGTGCGAGTGGAGAAGATGGTCTCGCTGTTCACCTCCCACGACAACGCGATCGCCGAAACGCTGGTCGCGGCGGGAAAGAGCGTCGCGCGCTATCCGGACTTCGCCGCGGCGCTGACCGAGCACGAGTCGGCGTGGACCGAACTGTGGGACATCGGTGACATCGAGCTGCCCCACGAGCCCCGCGCGCAGTTGCTGCTGCGCTTCCACGCCTCCCATGTGCTGCAGGTGTGCTCCCGGCACACTGCCCGGCACGACGCAGGCGTGCCGGCACGGGGTCTCAATGGTGAGGCCTACCGCGGGCATGTGTTCTGGGACGAGCTGTTCGTTTACCCGTACCTGAACTTCCGGCTGCCTGAGGTCACCCGTGGGCTGTTGATGTACCGCTACCGCCGCTTGGCTGAGGCGCGTGCCGCGGCGCGGGTGGCTGGCTACTCCGGGGCGATGTTCCCGTGGCAGAGCGGCAGCGACGGCACCGAGGAAACGCAGGTCGTGCACCTCAACCCGCTGTCCGGGCAGTGGGATCCCGATCACAGCCATAACCAGCGCCACGTCAACGCGGCGATCTTCTACAACGTCTGGCAGTACTATCAGGCCACCGACGACGTGGCGTTTCTCCGCGACTACGGCGCCGAGCTCATGCTTGAGATCGTCCGTTTCTGGGCCTCGATCGCGCACTACAACCCCGAGCGCGACCGGTATGAGATCCACGGGGTGATGGGTCCTGACGAGTTCCATGAGCGTTACCCCGGTGCCGACGAAGCCGGGCTGCGCAACAACGCCTATACAAACCTGATGGTGGCCTGGATCGCCGGCACCGCCCAACGGGTGCTCGATCTGCTGCCGCGGAGCCGTCGTGCCGCACTGCGGGTTCGTCTCGGGTTGACCGACGACGAGTTACGCACGTGGGATGACATGAGCCGCAAGATGTTCGTCCCATTCCATGCGGACGGAATCCTCAGCCAGTTCGAGGGCTACGCCGATCTCGAGGAGCTGGACTGGGAGCATTACCGCGCCGAGCACCCCAACATTCAGCGCCTGGACCGCATCCTCAAAGCCGCGGGCGACGACCCCAACCGTTACCAGCTGGCCAAGCAGGCCGACGCGGTGATGCTGTTCTTCCTGTTCTCTGGCGACGAGCTCCGCGAGCTGTTCGAAAGGCTCGGATACGGCTGCGACCCCGACCTCGCGCGACGAACCATCGACTATTACGACCGGCGCACCTCGCACGGCTCGACCCTGAGCCTGGTCACGCACGCCGCCGTGCTCGGCGGGCTGGATCCGGAGAGCTCGTGGCAGCGCTTCCTCGTCGCGCTGGAGAGCGACGTGAGTGACGTGCAGGGCGGCACCACCAAGGAGGGGATCCACATGGGCGTCATGTCCGGCACACTGGACCTCCTGCAGCGTGGCTACGTCGGAGCCAACGTGCGCGACGGGGTTCTGCACTTCGACCCGACGCTCACCGACCGCCTCGACGGGCTCAGCTTCCCGATGCAGTTCCGCAGTACCTCGATCAGGGTCAGTATCTCCGGCGATGAGCTGACTGTGCACATCCTGGCCGAGGGCTTCAGCCGACCGATCCGGATCGGCATCGGCAACGAGGTCCGAGAGCTGGCCGCAGGCGCGGAGTGGGTAGTGCCGCTGCGCCGGTAACGTGATCTTCTAGAGGACTCACACCACCGGGGAAGGGAGAGACCGTGCCGACACGAGGCTTTGAGGCAGCGATCTTCGACGTGGACGGCGTGCTGGTCGACTCCCCGCACGAACGGGCATGGAAGGATTCGCTGCGCGAGCTGATGGAAAACGACTGGGCCGATATCGCCGACCAGACCTCGTGGACCGACGACCGCTTCACACCGCAGGTCTACCAGCAGGTCCTCTCAGGCAAGCCACGAATGAACGGTGCGCTGGCGGCCCTGGAGTACTTCGAGGTTCCCAACGCCGCCGAGCGGGCGCAGTCCTACGCCGCTAACAAGCAAACCATGGTCATCAAGCTCATCGAGGCCGGGGAGTTCAGAGCGTACCCGGACGCGTTGGGTTTCGTGCTGGCTGTTCGCGACGCGAAAATCCCAGTGGCGGCGGCGTCATCGTCGAAGAACGCTGGACTGTTTCTCCGCCAGATCCGGCTCGACACTTTCGCATCCGAGCATGGCCTGCACTACGATTTCCTGCGGCCCGGCCTGAGCCTGCTGGAGTTCTTCGACGTCGACATATCTGGACGCGATTTCGCTCAGGGCAAACCACATCCGGAGATCTTCCTGACCGGAGCGGCCGAGCTCGGGGTCGCCCCGGAGCACTGCTTCGTCGTGGAGGACGCAACCAGCGGGGTGCAGGCGGCCAAGGCTGGTGGCATGGCGGCGTTAGGTGTGGCCCGAGCCGACGACGAGGAACTCTTGGCGGCCGCGAACGCCGATCTTGTCGTCACGTCGCTGGACGACGTCGACGTCACGGGCCTGGGCGTGCACCAGCTGCGGAGACGGACGTCATGAGCAGCACACCTCCGTGCCAACCTCGCCCGTCGAGCCTGCTGACCTCGGGTTCGTGCGTAGGCCCATAGTGCGCTGGCTCGATCCGCACCAACTCGTCGATACCGCTGTGCGGGTTCTGCTCTCCGGGGTTTTCAGCGCTTACGCTGACTACCGGGAGTTGCAGGCGCTGGAACCGGCCGAGATACCGGACCGCTCTGGGCAAGCCGATCACGCCACCGAGCGGGGACGCATCCTGGTCATGGGGGGCGACCAGGTATATCCGGTGCCCAAGGCCGCGGAGTACCAGAACCGCATGCTCGGTCCGTACCGGGCGGCGTTGCCGTGCGCCGTGGGCGAAGCTCCTGAGCTCTTCGCTATTCCGGGGAGCCACGACTGGTATGACGGGCTGGTCAACTTCACCAGCATCTTCTGCCGCAAGCGCTGGATCGGCGGATGGAAAACGGTGCAGCGTCGGAGCTATTTCGCGCTCAAGCTTCCGAACCGCTGGTGGCTGTGGGGCGTCGACATACAGTTCGGGTCCTATATCGACGAAGCCCAATTGCGGTACTTCGCTGGTGTCGCCCTCTCCCATGTGGAGCCCGGGGATCGGATCATCCTGTGTACAGCCAAGGAGGTCGACAGCGGCCGGAAGGGCACCGAGATCCATTCCGACCGGGATGTGGAGTTCCTCGAATGCGAGATCATCACGCCCTGCGGTGCCCGGCTGGTGCTGTACCTCAAGAGCGGAAAGCACTACTACGCCCGCTACGAACAGGAGGATGCCGTGCGTCAGCACATCACTTCCGGCGGCGGCCCTTCTTACATCCCACCCACAACCTTCCCGAGCGTATGGACCTTCCTAGCGCAGCGGGACCCGTCCCCTACCGCAAAGCCCGCACCTACCCGTCACCGGAGGAAACCGCCACGTCGCACTCGGCCTCGGCGACGTGCTTAACGCTGTGTGGGAGAGCCCGACGTTCTTCCTCCTCATCGTGCTCCTCATCGTGGCCTTGGTGGGAATGGTGCGGTTCCCCCACGACGCCAGCGGCCTCCGCCGATTCCTCGTGGGAACGGTCCATACAACGCTACAGCTGGTGAGCACGGCGGGGTTCATGATCGCCTCTTCTTGGCTGTCGTCTGCCTTCGGACTTCGGGGGGTGTGGTCCCTGGTCGCCTTCCTCGGCCTGATCTTCCTGGTGGGAGGAATCGGGGGAATGTTGGGGATGTCGGGCTACCTCTGGGTCGCCAACTGCTTTGGCCTGCACGGAACAGAGGGCTACCCCGCCCAGCACCATCAGGACCTCAAGCACTTTCTCCGTTTGCGCATCCAGGCAGATGGAGCCCTGACCGTGTACCCGATAGGCGTCGACCGGGTCGGCCGGAAATGGACACTGTGCCCGGACGCGCCGGCACATGCTCCCTGGTTCGCCGCACACGGCGCTGAGCCCGAACCGCATCTCATCGAAAAGCCGATCACGATCACCGGTACAGGCGGCGCTTGCTGATGTACTGGACCACCCCGTCGGGCACGAGGTACCAGACTGGCTGGCCCCGCCCGACGCGCTGCCGGCAGTCCGTGGAGGAGATCGCCATGGCGGGCACCTCGACCAGGCTCACCGCGTGATCCGGCAGGTGTTTGCCGTCGAGGTGGAACCCGGGGCGGGTCACCCCGACCAGGTGGGCCAGGTCGAACAGCTCATCGACCCGCTTCCAGGACAGTATCTGGGCCAGCGCGTCGGCGCCGGTGATGAAGAACATTTCATGATCGGGGAACTGGGCACGCAGGTCAGTGAGCGTGTCGACGGTCAACGTGGGAGCCTGGCGTTCGATGTCGACCCGGCTGGTGGAAAACCGCGGGTTGGACGCGGTAGCGATGACCGTCATGAGATAGCGATCTTCGGCCGGGCTGACCTCCCGATCATCCTTTTGCCACGGGATCCCGGTGGGCACGAACACCACCTCGTCCAACTCGAAACGGGCCTGCACCTCGCTCGCGGCCACGAGGTGACCATGGTGGATCGGGTCGAAGGTCCCACCCATGACCCCCAGGCGCCGGCCGGACATGGGCGCAGCTTAGGCGAGCCATCCGGGGTCAGCTCCAGCGGCGATAAGCTGCATCCTCAGTGGGTCTGAACTTCGGTGGGACCGAACGTCGGGGAGCAGGCGGTGGGACAGTCTTTGGCGAGCAGGAGTCTCAGCGAAGCCGCAACGATGGAACGCGCGCTCATCGATGCGTTGGCATCTGGCTGCGTGATCGAATGCAGCCAGCTGAGCGCTGAGCAGCTGGCAGCAACGGAGAACCCCCGGTACACCATCCGCGCCGAGCTGCTGCGGGAACTTGTACTGGGCCGCAGTGGTGAGCGCCTTGATCCGCTGGGCGTGCGGGTCCATGGGGCACGAATCACGGGAACGCTCGATCTCACCCATGTTCCGGCAGCGGTGGGCATTGAGCTGCGGGACTGCTTCTTCGAGAGCGCAGTGCTGCTGGTCAGCGCCCGGATACCGTGGTTGACCTTGGCAGGCTCGCATCTGGGTGCGCTGGACTGCGACGGCCTCCACGTCGATGGCGATGTGCTGCTCGGCGACGGGTTCACGGCCACCGGACAAGGCGACTACGGCGCCGTTCGGCTGCTCGGCGCCCACGTCAAGGGCCAGCTCAACTTCAACGGCGCGAGGCTGACCAACGAGACCGGCCCAGCCCTCATCGGCGACGGGCTGCACGTCGATGGCGACGTCTTCGGCGGGGGTTTCGTCGTCACCGGACACGGCGAGCTCGGCGCGGTCCGGCTACCGGGTGCTCACATCATCGGACAGCTGAACCTCAATGGCGCCGAACTGGCCAACCAGGACGGGCCTGCGCTCATCGGCGACGGGCTTCATGTCGACGGCGGCCTAGTGCTCGCCCAGGGCTTCACCGCGACCGGACACTACGCCCGCGGCGCGGTGCGACTGCCCGGCGCCCACATCAGCGGTCAGCTCAACCTCGACGGCGCGGTTCTGGTCAACCCGGCTGGCCCAGCCCTCATCGGCGACCACCTCGACGTCGACGGCGGCGTGTTCCTCGACGGATTCACCGCCACCGGGCACGGCGAAGACGGCGTTGTGCGGCTGCCCGACGCCCATATCACCGGTCAGCTCAACCTCGACCGCGCAGAACTGACCAACCCCGCCGGACCCGCACTCATCGGCGACCACCTCCGGGTCGACAGCGACATGTTCGCCGAGGGATTCATCGCCACCGGACACAGCC
>JRHI01001649.1_pt1 | contig 17819 bp, 24 predicted proteins | sample 215371 | NCBI WGS metagenome assembly JRHI01 (sample SAMN02929681, study PRJNA255918) | sediment metagenome | biome: cave system; feature: Ice Cave; material: Sediment; isolation source: sediment from deep within a dark volcanic ice cave with no known source of... ...
GCCCTACGCGATAGCGCCCCACGTATTTCTTGAATCGACCCTCGGAAACACTGGGGACAACGACTACCCGGTTGTCAGCTATTTCAAATACGATTTGATCGCCGACCCCAACCCCGAGGGCATCCCGCACAGCAACTGGCAGTGTTAGTTGGTTTTTGCTCGTTAAGGTAGCCTTACTCCTTACCATATCGTAAGGATTATAGCACCGCTCGCCGTCTAAGGCAAACACAAAATACGGTAGCTGCCTCGGATCAGGCAGATGCAGGCAGCGATCTTCTGACGGATTGCATCTAGCTCTGCCGCTGTTACCTTGCATAGCATCGTGCCGGTGCACGCGTTTTGCGCCGTCGGATCGATTGCAACCGGAAGAGCAGGTATCGCCTGGTCAACATCAGTCGTTAGCGAGGCATCGATGCCCATCAATAAGAACCGTTACAGAGGATTATGGCTACTGTCTGGTTACCGCCTGCACGGCTTGCGACTGCGTTGCTTATCGTCGTGATGGTGGCTGCGCCCGCATCAAGAGCGCCGGCGGCGGATGCTCGCTTGCGGGCCACCGAGGCAAACCAATTTGCGAGACAATCAAACGAGTTCGCCTTTCGTCTCTTCGGCAACATAGCACATGCCCATGTCACGGACAATCTCGTCGTGTCGCCGCTGAGCGCTACGCTAGCGCTCACCATGACTTATAACGGCGCGACCGGTGCGACGGCGCGCGAGATGGCGTCAGCTCTACAGCTTGCAAACATGAGCTTAGACGACGTAAATAAGCAGAGCGCTGCACTGCTTACACAACTCACCCGGGAAGAAGCGAAAGTCAAGCTGCACATCGCCGACTCACTCTGGGGAGATAGTCGGCGCATAAGATTTAAGCCATCGTTCWWGCNRMKCRKCTCNTMTNTTTAAGGCTAAGGTCAGCACGCTGGACTTCGACGATCCGCGGTCGCCGGGTATCATCAACGACTGGGTACGAAAGGAAACCCGCGGCAAAATCGGCGGCATTGTGGACACGATGGATCCAGCGGACGTCGCTTACCTGCTCAACGCCATTTACTTTAAAGGCGAGTGGGCGCAGCAATTCGACAAATCAGCCACGCATACGGTTGATTTTTATCTAAGCAACGGCGGCCGCAAAGTCGTCTTCATGATGCAGCAAGATTTCACCGCAGGTTATCTTGCAACGCCGAGTTTTCAAGCCATCGAACTGCCATATGCGGACCGCCATCTGACGATGCTCGTGTTTTTGCCTGGACAGCGTTTGGGACTGTCCGGCTTTGAACGACTGCTCACCGCAACGAACTGGGATAGCTGGATGAAACAGTTTTCAAATCGAGATGTGAGTCTTCAGATTCCCCGTTTTACCATTCGCTTCGGGATTCAACTCAACAAAGTGCTAAAATCGCTCGGCGTTCAGTTAGCCTTTGACCCACGGCGAGCGGGATTCCATGCGATGGGAACATCGCCTATAGGCAACATCTTTATCGGCGGCGTGCGGCAGAAAGCATTCATTGATGTGTACGAGGCGGGCACCGAAGCTGCAGCCGTCACCGCCGTCAGGATGGTCGCCACTTCTTACCATCCGCCCGATGTCACCTTGGTAGTGAATCGTCCATTTTTCTATGCGATCAGGGATACGCAGAGCGGAGCGATTCTTTTTATGGGTGCCGTCAATGAGCCGGCGTCCCAACGTCAGTGAAATGGTGCGGAGTGTTTTGGTCAGCGCAGGTATTGATTCATGCAGGCAATCCACTGGCGATAGACATCGATGATCCTGAACATGCACGCCACCATTGATCATGCTGCTCTTCCTCTGGTAAGTGCTCCGTACTGGGCGACGCCAGCGGGGCAGTTTTCTTTTAAACATTTCCTTTACTCGTGAGTTGTTGTTTTTCGCCACGACCATCGAGCCTAAGAACCTTGTGCCAAGTCAGGAACTCGCCGTCCTTGAGATCGATGCGAGTTCCGGTTCGCACGAAACCGTTCTTTTCGAGGACTCGGTTGGACGCATGATTTGCAACGGAGGTCTCGGCCGTGAGCAGAACGAGGCCCTCGCCCACTGCTTCAACGACCATTGCTTCAAGCGCACGGGTCGCGTGGCCCAGACGCCGGCGGCTAGCTGCAATACTGTAGCCGATCTCTGTCTCGCCATTTCTTGGCGTGTCGTGATACCCGCACAGGCCGACAACTTCATCGCCAGCAACAATCATCCAGGCGCCAGTACAGCCCTCTGCGTGAACGCGCTTTGTAATTTCACGGACGTGAGTGAGCACACTCTGTTCGTCGACACCGCTTGGAGGTAACTTAAGGCCACCGCGAACAGCGGGCTTACCGCACAACATCCAAGCAAAGTCCGCATCACTCACGCGTCGAAGGGCGGTCTCTCGCTTATCCAAACCACTCACGTGAGCTTCGGTTAGCTTTCCAACCTTGAGGCCCTAGTTACGCCCAAGAGAAACCGAGACTGCATTAATTAATTTACCGCGGGTAGGTACTGGACGGCGTAACGTGCCACATTGCGATCGGTCGATATAAGGGTCATTCCTTCACACCTCGCTTGTGCGATCATCATACGATCAAACGGATTACGATGATGTTTTGGCAACACGGTGATCGTTAAAGCGTGTTCGTGGGTTATAGGAAGCTGGCGAAACCCGAGCTGCGCGATAAGTGTTGGAATGAAGCTTGCTGGGTTGGCCGGTAATTCCAGTTTCCCAAGCGCGTGTTTGATAACGATCTCCCATACAACAGCAGCAGAAATGAAAACCTCGTTCCTCGGGTCCTCGATAGCATCTCTGGCCGTAGGCGAAAGCCGCTCTGGAGCGCTGGCGGCCCAAAGAAAGACGCGCGCGTCCAGTAAGACTCGTCTGCCGCTTCCCGATTGCCGCCTGCGCGCTTTCGGATCGCTTTTCGAGCGGCCTGCGGTCATCGCTTTCCATGCCTGCGCGATGTATTGCCTTCGAAGAGGTCCGAGATTTCCTTGTCAACGTCATCGAAGTCATCGGTCATCTCGATCAGACCGCGGTCTACGCCTAACACCCGACGCGACGACCCAACGTATGGCACAAGGCGCGCTGCAGGGGTGTTACCGACGGCTATGATGATTTCAGGCTCCTTGCCCTCGCGTAATTCTCGCACAAAGCGTGACAGGTGCGTTTTTGCCTCATGCATCGTTATAGTTTTCACAAGCTTAGTCTAGCAGTTTAGTCTTGGTTAGTCAAGTAGTAGACTAAGTGCGTCCGCAGTCCTGCCCTGCCACAGGCAGGCGCTAAATCCCCTCTAACGTCTGTGCAACTAATGCGCGACGCTTCGGCTCTGCCCGCCTTCGCGTAGAGGTCCTCCCCGAATATTATTCCGGAAGTTCGATCGCATCCCCAATCTTCGAAAGCTTCATTCTGCTGAGGTCTCGCTTCGACACCTCTCTTAACTACCCGCGGAATTCAATGGCCCAACGGATGCCGCACAAGCCACGAGATCATCAACAGCAATGCGCCGGCCGCGAGGCCGACTATTACACCATACCATTGCGATTTCTGCGCGACTGCACCCGGTACACCTTCCTCCGCATCGTGTCGATCCAGGGCAGCCCTTTGGCGCAGCACCCATGAGTTAGCCGCCCGTATTCGATCCGGAGTGACGCGCCCGGATAACCACGCGAGGATTCGGTCATCGGTTGTGTTTTCGCCGATGGCTGCAGTGAACTCGCGCGGGCTTATGCCCCATCGCCGCATCACCGCGCCATCCATTGGACAGGGGTAGATGTAGCCGTCCTGCGTATGGTTCGTTTTGGCCCGCGCCTTGTCGAAGACACGAGCTAGCCACAAGAACTCGCCGAGCGCCTCTCGGCCTCGCCTTGGGAACGTTCTCCCATCTCGAAAATCAGTCGGCACTGTTATCCTTTCGTCCACGGAAGCTGCGATTCGCTTCGATTGCGTAGCGAACGCCGTCGATGCCGTCGGGTGATGCCGTTTCCACCTCGAGAACCATCCCGCATTTTTCCATCACGCGGCGAGACGCCAGATTTGCGACTTGCGCAATGCCGATAATGCGTCGCAACCCCATTTCGAATCCAACTTCGAGCGAGATTCGCGTTATTTCGGTCGCATAGCCGTGACCCCAGTAGTCAGTTTTAATCGCATAACCTACTTCGATTTCACCTTCCTCGCGTGGGGACCGGAAGAGGCCGCCATGTCCTACAATCGCGGCTGCATCATTGCTGAAGATCCAAAACCCGAAGCCGGCCTCATGCCAGTGTCGCATCCAGCGGACATGACGCGCGCGTGATTCCTCTTTGGTCTGCACTATTCCGAAGAGCCAACGCTGAATGCGGATGTCGCTATCGGTCTCGATGACGTATTCAAGATCGTCTTGTTGAACGCGGCGGCCTGTCAAATGCTGCGTCTCTACGATCGGCGGGGCATTTATTTGCACGTTGGCCTGTTCCACAGTCTCGGTGTTCGACACGCTAACTGTGAGCAGTCTCGACGACCCATAGATCGGTTGTCAACTACTCGGATGCAACACCGTTAAGAAAACCGGCTTCGTTTTCCCGGTCCGACGATAGCTTCGATCGTACTGGCCGCTTGACGCTGTAGAGTGGGTAACGCTCGGGTGTAGACATCGAGCGTCATCTTGGCGCTCGAATGCCCCAAACGTTCGGACATCACTTTCACATTGACGCCGTGCGACAACCCTAACGTTGCGCACGTATGTCGCAAATCATGAAACCGAATACGCGGCAATCCGGCCGCCTTAAGCAACGGATGAAACACCGTGCGGACGAAACGATCCTTGGACAGCGGCTCACCATTGCTATCAGTAAAAACCCACGGCCCCGTTGACTGCCGCTTGCGATGCCGACGCAACAGCGCGAGCAACCTGGGACCGAGATCAACACGCCGCCGCCGTGACGCTTTTGGCGGGCTTAGTTGTGCCTCACCATTGCGGGTGCGGGTCAGAGTCCCCGTAACATAGATCGCAGCGCCTTCAAAATCAACCGAATCCCAGCGAAGTCCGAAGATCTCTCCTTGGCGCATCCCAGTGACGAGGGCGAGGAAAAAGAGAACGTAGTAATCAGTTGTCTTGGCGGCCACGAGAAGCGCACGCGCTTCTCGTGCGTCCAGCGCCTTGCGTGGCACAGGATCATACCGTGGCTTGTCGCGCCGCGCACACGGATTTTAAGTAGCAATCCATCTTCGACTGCTTCACCTAATGCATAGCGCAGCACACGGTGCACGAGCTGGCGGGTGCGCTGCCCCACCCGATCGCTCAGAAAGTCCAAAAGGCCTCGAATATCTTGCCGCGCGAGACTTGCTACTCGCTGATCGCCGATGTGGGGTACGATGTGGTTGCGTATCAACGCCTCATAGAGCTCGTACGTCTTGGGTTGGCGCGACTTCTGGATGTGCACAAGCCATGCGTCGAGATAGGTGGACACGGAGATCTGGCTGTTTGTTTGCTTGTGCGTTTTGAGCACGTTTGCTTTATCACGCGTTTGGCTCCCGTATCAACTGGCAGGCCAGATTAACTCGCCGACGGGAAATCGTATCTATAATTTCGATAGAGAGAACGGCCTCTAATCCTAGTCCTCGATAAGGCCCGATTCATTTACCAGAACCGCTGACGCCGCCGCAGCCTGCGAGCTCGGCACGCACACAAGCGCCGCGCCGCCGAAAAGCGACGTGCCACCGAGTACGCCTCCGAAACCCGCGAATGCTAAATCCCCCATGAGAGGAAACGGCTTGACATCGAAGCCGTGCTCCTGCAGCAGCGTGAAGGCGAGCTCATCCGCGATGTCGGTTTGCTCAAAAATCGCAACATAGTCGCCTTCGATTGGCCGCGGGGGATCGATCAAAAAGCCCATCGAGCTAACCTTGGTCGTATGCCAACCTAAGTTTGTTTATGTCAAGTTTCTCCATTTGAAGCATTGCCTTCATGGCGCGAGCCGATTTCTCGGGATCATTGCCACCGAACAGCTCGCCCATACCGTCTGGGACAACTTGCCACGACAAGCCGTACTTGTCTTTCAGCCAACCACACTGAGTGGTTTTGCCGCCTGCAGAAAGCTTTTCCCACATCTCGTCGACTTCTTGCTGCGTATCGCAGCTCACAACAAACGAAATCGCCTCGGTAAATTTGAATTCCGGCCCACCATTCAGGGCGACAAATTCTTGGCCCTGGAGTTCGAAATTGGCGGTCATGACGGAGCCTTCAGGCCCCGGTCCTGCCTCGCCGTAGCGGTTCACGCTCAAAATCTTTGAATCTGGAAAAATAGAAACATAAAAATTCATTGCTTCTTCTGCTTTGTCGTCAAACCACAAGAGAGGGCGTGATTGTTTTCATAGTCGTCTTTCACTTTGCTTTCTCGAGTGCTTAGTGGGCTTAGAATTCGCAAATAAATTCACGCCTCTGCCACAACCGGCGCGTTTTCCACCGCTTGCATCAGCTCATGCACAAAGGCAATTGCTATGCTGCCTTCGCCAACGCCCGCGGCCACTCGCTTTACCGAGCCTGCGCGGATGTCACCAACCGCAAAATACCCGGCACCGAGGTTTCGACCAGATACGGGTCGCGGTCCAATCTCCATTTGCCCTTCTTGATGACGTCCGCTCCCGTCAGTATGAAACCGCGTGAGTCGCGAGCGATATCGTTGGCAAGCCAGGCTGTGTCGGTGTCCGCACCGATGAACGCGAAAAGTGCGGCTGTCGGTCTTCGCGACGTAGTGCCATCCGCATGGTTGAGAACGTCAATGGCTTCGAGGTGTTCATTTCCATGGAGTGCCACCACTTCGGAACGCAGCTCAGAGTGGACGTTGAATTTGGTGCTCAGTTGGTCGATCATATAACGCGACATTTTCTTCGCTAGGGAGTCTCCGCGACACAGCAAAGTCACGGACTTTGCGTAGTTCGCAAAGAAGAGAGCAGCTTGTCCGCACGAGTTACCCGCGCCCACAAGATAGATATCCTGGCCCTGGGTTGAACTCGCCTCGCTGCGCGACGCGCCGTAGTAAACGCCTCGCCCGTCAGCCGTTCGCTCGCTGCAAGATTCAGCCGGCGCCAAATCACGCCGAGCGCAAGAATAATCGTCCGCGCGCGTAAGGTCTCGCCACCATCAAGCGCAACTTCTAACGGATCGGTGCGTAGCGCTTCAACCGATCGCGTGACGACGATCTCCGCGCCGAAGCGTTTGGCTTGATTCAGTGCACGACTCGCGAGTTCGTCGCCGGAGACTCCGACCGGAAACCCGAGATAGTTCTCGATTCGTGAAGACTGACCGGCTTGGCCGCCTGGGGCCTTGCGCTCAATTAGGATTGTGCGCAACCCTTCGGACGCCCCGTATACCGCAGCCGCCATACCCGCTGGACCGCCGCCGACAACTGCGACGTCGTAGTCTGCGTGCCGCGGCGCTATGGCCAAACCGGCGGCTTTCGCGATCTGGCGGATGGTCGGAGCTACGACGACCGTTCCATCTTGCATCCGCACAATCGGAAACGATTCCTCGCCCGGCCGCATCACGGCAGCCGCTGCTGGGTCATCCGGAGTAAGCAACTCAAACGGCACTTGGTTACGCTGCAAAAACTCACGCAGCTCGTGGCAAGCCGGATCCAACGTGGTCCGATGACGAGCAACTCCGGAGGCGGCGGTTGCGCGGCGATATCTTGAAGACCCCCGATGCGATCTAACGCGGAAGCACCAACCGTAGCCGAAATCTCCGGTGCTGCAGCCGCAAGAATATGGAACTCCTTTGCCTCCAGCCGAATGACGCGAGACGGCTCAACCGCACGCAAACTCGCGAGAAATGGCGTATTGAGGACCACCGGAACTTCGCCAAAAAGTTCGCCGTGCTGCCGCACGCCAATAACTCGCGCAACGCCATCGACAACCTTCGTCACCTCCAGCTTGCCCTCGAATGTGACGATCAGCGCGCGTGACTCCCCTTCGTGCACGGCATATTCACCGGGGAGCAAACTGATGTCGGCGACATTATGCGAGAGGTACTCGAGCTCGTTGTTGCCGAGAGTGGAAAATAATGGGATCGACTTTAGCTCTGGTGGCGTAAACATACTCGTGAAACACCGAATTCGCGTTACGACCGTTGTATCACTCCGCCAGGCGGCTGGAGGACCTTGGACCCGTTTTCCGCCTGCTGCGCAGAGCTCGCGATAGAGGCCCCGCAGCCGGCCGGCCGAAAATTCCTCATCAGATGGCGCGCGCGAGCAGGGTAAAAAAGGGGCTTTGTAAGCCCGAGTCCTTACCTACCGGCACCGTGACGTTTCTTTTCACCGACATCTAGGGCAGCACCCAACGGTGGGAAACGAACCGGGCCGAAATGGCGCTTGCGGTCGCACGCCATGAAAAACTGATGCGCACGGCGATTTCAAAGCATGACGGCTTCGTCTTTAAGACGGTGGGTGATGCGTTCTGCGTCGCCTTTCGCCAAGCGCAGGACGCGGTAGCCGCAGCTCTTGACGCACAACGCGGCCTTGGTTCGGACGATTTTACTGCCGTCAACGATCTGCGTGTCCGTATGGCGATCCACACCGGCACCGCACAGGAGCGCGATGCAGACTATTTCGGACCGACCGTCAATCGTGTGGCGCGCCTGCTCGCGATCGGCCACGGGGGTCAAGTGCTCGTCTCAGGCACCGCGACCGACCTGCTGCAAGGATCCTTGCCTGCACAGACGAGCTTGCGCGATCTAGGTGAGCATCAGCTACGCGATCTCGCCTTCCCGGAACAAGTGTATCAACTGGTAGCACCCGGGGTTGCCGATATCTTCCCGCCATTGCGATCGCTTGGCTGACTGCCGAACAACCTTCCCCGTCAGGCGACTGTCTTCGTCGGCCGCGACCAGGAGTTGGCCGACATCAAGGCATTGCTCGCGAAATCTCAGATCGTGACGCTCGTCGGTACGGGAGGCGTCGGCAAGACGCGCACCGCGCTCCAAGTGGGAGCCGATCTGCTCGATGGTTCCGGGGATGGAGTTTGGTTTGTGGATCTTGCGCAGGTGGCGAGCGCTGACTACGTCGTCACCTGTGGGAGCTTCAGACAGAAATGTTACGTGAAGCTTGGTCGGATCAACGGTTTTGTCTCTCAAGAAAGGGTTGCGCTTGACCAGGCGCGACAAATCGCTCGCCGTCCGCAACAGAATGGGCACGTGAAGACCAAGGTCGCGCACGAGCTTCGATTCAATCTTTTTCACTAGTGCCGTCTCGCCAATCCCGCTCGCTCCAAAGATGACGTTGCCGCTCTGCACATAGGTTTGGATCCCATTGAATCCAAGGGCCTTGAAGCATGCGCGCAGAGCTTCCATTTTGACCGGCTTGTTGCCGGCAACATTGATGCCGCGTAACATGGCTACGAACTGCATGGTTAGTTTTACCTTCGGGTGGCACGGGTTTACTTTCGCTGAATGCTCCATTGCCACGCATTCCACGACTCGGTCACTGGATTGGGCGCGAAGCCTTTGAAGTTTGAGCTGATGGCTTCTTGCTGGCGCTGCCACCAGAACGGGATGATCGGATTGTCGCGCACCACGAGCGCCTCGATCTTCTTATAAGCCGTGCGCCGCCGCGACTGATCGTAGGACCCAAGCGCCTCGCCCTGCAGCACTTCCATCTCCCGGTTGCAATAACGCGACATGTTGTACCCGTTGGGCGGGAACATCGCGCACAAGAGTTGCGAAGAATTGTCGGGATCGATGCCCGCGTACCAGGGCACGATGGCGAGATCGAAGCGACCGGTGTGCATGATGCCTCCCATTCCGGCCGGCGCATACAGTAGGTCGGCTGGATAGAACTTAATCGTCGTCTCGATTCCGACAGCGCGGAGCATAGCTTGGATCTCCACGGTGAGACGCCGGTGCGTTGCGTTGGCCACGTCCGTGACGAGCAGCAGTGGCTCGGCGGGTCTACCGGCTTTGCGCAATAGATCCTTGGCATATGCCAGATCCGGAGCGAGCACGGGAAGCCGAGGTGATGCCCACATCCAGTTTGGAATGTCGGCCGACGCGACGTGTTCCTGACCGAATGTCAGCGTACGCGTGAGCTCTTCTTTGTCGATCGCCCGCGCGATCGCTTCCCGTACGCGGGCGTCATTGAGCGACGGACGCGACATATTGATTTGCAGACCCACATAACCGTTCATATCGACCCAGACGACGTGGACGCCGGGGATCTGGCGGAGGGTTGGATTGGTGATGATCGATGGTTGGTACACGAAGTCGACTTCGTGCGTGCGTAGCAGATTCACGCTCGTGTTCTCGTCGGGCACAACGCGTATCTCGATCCGACGAACATGCGGCAGCTCTATGAAGAATCTCTCATTGCGGTCGAGGATCAAGCGATCGCCGTGCGCCCAGCTGACAAATCGGAACGGGCCGTCGCAGACCGTTGGGTTCACGTTGAAGTTGACTCGGTTTATATTGGGATACGAGCGCAGGACATGCGCGGGCACGATCGTGTACGGCTGATCGCTCTCGGCAAAGAACGTGGCAACAAAAGGTGCGAAACGGCGCTTCAAGTGGACGATGGCAGTGAACCGATCGGGCGTATCGATGCGAGCGATGTCATCGTAGCCGTGGCGCGAGACGGCATTGTTCTGCGGATTGACGATCGCTGACCACGAGAATTTCACATCGTCGCTGGTGACTGACACGCCGTCTGTCCAATGGGCCGAGTGGCGCAGGTGATAGATGAGGGTAAGGCCGTCGCCACTGATGCCTCCATTCGCGACCGATGGGATGGTGAGCGCAAGCATCGGCACCGGCTGGCCGTGTACATCAGCGGAAATAAGCGGTTCGAAAAGCAGACGCTGGACGAAAATATCAACGGTGCTGGAAGCGAGAATTGGATTCAGCGTTTTGACGTCTTGCTCTATTGCGATGCGCAAAATGCCGCTCGGCGGGCTGTTAGGCTTTTGAGAGCATGCCGCTAACGAGACAATGAACGCACACAAAAGTGCTGCCATAGCGAAACGCTCCGCGCGTGGTTCCTTGCGTGTACGTTTCATTTTAGTCGATTACTGCCGCTGCTGAGCGTCGGATGTCGGTTCGGAATCTGTGTTGCCGTCGTTCGAGCCGGGCACACCGCTCGTGTTTGGAGATTCCTCGGCCGAAGCGATCTTATCCAAACCGCTGTTGTGCTCGGTCAGCCATATCGCAAGGGCCTGCTTGTCCTCGGCTGACAGCTTTTTGATGGCACGCACTACGTTTTGCATTTCTTGGCTGAAGTTATCTGCCTCACTCTTCATGACGGCACCGCTTCTTGGTGAGCTTCATGGCGCCCTATTGTCTACTCGCTGACTGACGATGATGTAGAGGATGGATATTCATTTCGGCCCTCGCGAACTGCTCTACTTTTGTGCGTTATTTTCGCTTCCGTTTTTCGGAGGTCTGGCGCTGCTATTTTAGATCGGCGCGATGGTGCTGCGTAAGAGGTCGGCCAATCGGCCAAGGTTCGTCGAAGGATCGCTTACGTCTCAGCTGGTACATTTGTCGCCGGCCGGTTATACGTTCTGCTGACGCTCGTAGGATGGTCGATTCGAGGCCGGTTGAATGCAGGGGCGGCTCACCTCGATGAACAGCGCCACACGCATGCGCTTACTAATCCGATCAGGCGCCACTTTCTTTCGGCTGCCGGGCGGAAGCGAGTCTGAAAAATATTAAGGCGCCTGCCAACTAGACAAGCGCAGCATGATCTCCGAGCCGAGCGCATTCGGGATGGTGCTATTTTACGATGAGTGAAATACTCGTTGCGTTAGTTTCTAAGGTGGCCACCAGCACTTCGCGATTCACTGACTTTGATCGTCGGAGTGCGTCCAGCGTTGTGCGCCTTGCGCAAGCGCGTTAGCGCAAGCTTAAGGCGGCGAGCTGCTTCTGGTAGGCTCGAATCCAATTTCCCCAGTGACGTCCGCACCTTCCGCCAATCCGTCACATCTGCACGCGCTTTCAACGCTCGCTCAGCGACATCAAGCGACTGTGAGTCGCCCCAATGCAAAAAAGCTGGCACGCGATCCGCAAGAGCGTCCTCGAACTTGTATACGAGAAACGGACCAAACCTGGTAGTCAGAGTCTCAAACTCGGTAATCGGCCGCTGGTCGACGTACGGAGTATCGGCGACGAGATCTAACGTTAGGGTGTCTCCGGGTGAACGAAGTCTCGACCATCCGGCTTGAACCCGAGTTCCGCGACCGCGGCACCGAATTGCCGCCTATTCGTGCCATTAATAGCCGCGAAATCTAGGTCTTTTGATGTGTAGAGCTCAGGCGCATAAGCCGTAACTGCACTGCCTCCAACGACCGCGACTTTGATACCGGCGCGTTCGAGATTTGCACTCGCTTGGGCTGCGACCTCAAGGAGAGAACAACGCATCAAGCTCATGGTGCCTTACCGATTGCTCGAGGTCGCCGGCGTACGTTTTTCCATAGCCGCACATTCATGGGGCGCTCGCTCATTCGTAACAGAAGGTTCGCGAGCTCGTCGTATTCCGGAAATCTTCGATTCAACTCAACGATCCTGATCGTTCCGAGGCGGCGTGTTTGCACGGCCCCCGATTTCTCAAGAGATTCCACTGCGCGACGTATTTCAATCGGCCGTCTTTTCAAGAGACGAGCCAACTCGGAAAGGTACGTGGTTCCGAGTCTATTGATCGCTACTAGAGCGTCCGTCCGAAGCCGTGAACCAAACAGCTTATCCATTTAAGCCATTATAACACTTTTGTATCTGCTCTGCTACCGTTCTGGTGTTGCAGCACAAGCCCAATATGCTGTGCGGGGATATTGGGTCCTAGGTCAGGACGTTGTATGCTCGCCCAGAGCGACTTTTCGCGTTAAGGAAACCCTTCCGTTCGATGGCGGACTTCGCTACGGTTGAATAACGTCGGGACAAGTCCAGGACAACTCATGGACAAAAGGCGAGCAGGCCACGGTGCCTTGCGCTCGGTTGAAGAACTTAGGGTCATGAAAGTACTAGTCACCGGGTGTACGGGCTACATCGGAGCGCGTCTCGTACCCCAACTGCAAACAGCCGGTCACGACGTGCGATGTATGGCGCGTGACCCGCGGCGGCTCGAAGGCAGATTTATCGACGCCGAAGTGGTGCGGGGTGATGTCTTTGACGTGGAAAGCCTGCGCGGCGCGCTGGCAGACATCGATGTCGCCTATTACTTGATTCACTCCATGGGATCGAAGCGTGGTGATTTCGCAAAATTCGATCGCGAGGCTGCGGTCAATTTTGGCCAGGCTGCTCGCTCCGCGGGCGTACGGCGGGTGATATATCTTGGGGGTCTCGGCGACGATGCGGGGGCGTTGTCCGCGCATCTACGAAGCCGTCACGAAGTCGGAGAGTTGTTGCGCGAGCACGGGCCGCCGCTCACGGAGTTTCGCGCGGCAATGATTATTGGTTCGGGCAGCGCCTCTTTTGAGATGATCCGCTACCTCACCGAACGTTTGCCGCTTATGATCGCGCCCAAGTGGGTCGCCACGCGCTGCCAGCCGATCGCCATCAGCGACGTCTTAGCTTACTTGGTGCAAACGCTCGAACGGCCGGAGACCGCCGGCAAGACGTACGATATTGGCGGCTCGGATATTCTGGCCTACCGTGATTTGATGTTGGAGTACGCCAGGCTGCGCGGCTTGCGACGCGCGATCATTGTGGTCCCCTTCTTTACTCCGCGGCTCTCGTCGTATTGGATTCATATTGTGACGCCTGTGCCGGCCGCCATCGCACGCCCGCTTATCGAGGGCTTGCGCAGCGAGACGGTCGTGCGAGATGATGCGGCGCGGCGCGATTTCAGTGTGCAGCCAATGGGATTTGAAGCGGCGGTGCAGCATGCGTTTGACCGCAACCAAAGCGAGCTGCAAGAAAGCGAGAGCACCTGGTTTGACGCAGACGACGTGCGCTCGTTGCCAGGCACCTTTCAAGGGCTATCCCAGGGCATGCTTATCGATCGACGCGAGCGCGAGTGCCCCGTACCCGCTCCCGAACTGTTTAGGGTCGTGCAAAGCCTTGGTGGAAAACGTGGCTGGCTGTACGCCGACCGCCTATGGGAGATTCGTGGTCTAATGGACACGCTCGTCGGAGGCATCGGCGTCCGGCGCGGACGCCGTTCGGCGACTCGGCTGCGGGTCGGTGACGCGGTAGATTTTTGGCGCGTTGATGCGTTCGAGCCGGGGCAACTGCTGCGACTGCGCGCCGAGATGAAGTTGCCGGGGCGCGCGTGGCTTGAGTTTTTGGTGCAACCGCGGGCGAATGGATCGAACCTGCAGCTGACCGCCTTTTTTGAGCCGCGGGGGCTGCTCGGTTATCTGTACTGGTATGCAGTCGCACCATTTCACAACACCGTCTTTTCCGGGATGGCAAAGGCCATCGTGCGCGTGGCACAAACGCCGACGCCAGAACCTCAGTCAAGCGGCGCGTAACGCGGGTTATACCTTCCCAGCTACTGCTTCCAGCAGGATTGGCGGAAACGATCTAGGGCGACGTTCTTGCGCATTGAGCTGAAGCGCAGCGCGCGTGCTTGCGGGCAAAACGCGGTCGTCGGCAGATTGTATTCCGTCTCCAGCACAGCCTTGCCGGCGTTGATGAACGGCTGGAACTCGTTGCAGAATTGGAACTCAAAACATTGTTCGACGATGGCGAAATCGAAATCTGGCAGTAGCTGCGGTACTTGACCGCCATCGTTTTTCAAGGCGGCCGAGATTCCGCGCAAGTGCGCTTGGTTCGCAAGATACCGATTAAAGCGTAGCTGGTCAATCGCTGTCAACGGAAACCCTGTGTTGTTGTTATAGCCCTCGACGTTGTCGAATTCCACGCCGTCAAAACCCTTCGACTTGCACATGTCCAGCCGACGATTCATAATCGGGCCTAAGATGTCAATGCGGCGTATGTCGAGCCAACGCTCATCCGGAAAACCGTTGTACACTTTACCTAAGACTATCGGCGGAAACTGGTCGGCATCGGGCCGCCATTTTTCCCATGAGCCCGCATCGAGGTAGCAGATCACCTTCGAGTGCAACGCATGCAGCTGCGCAACTTTCGCTGAGGTATTATCGAATAGATCCACATCATAGGCTTGTGCAGCAGCGATCGGGTCGACGGTCCCCGTGAGCTGCCATTGCCACGTCATGCCGGGCTTGGGCATCCAGATAGGTCGCGCGCTAAACTCTGCGGCCGACTGCTGCGAGGCGAAATCCGACGCAGCCACGGGTTGAGCAAATGTACCGGCTCGGCCCGAGCAGCCTGTGACAAGCGCGGCGCTCCACGCGACGAGTGCCAGCGTGAACGAAACTGGTCCGGCAGATAATTTGTGCATAGACGACTCAAGCAGACGGCGTCGCAAGCCAGGTATTTCCCAGAAAAACAACCTCTAACCTGGATAGGGAACGCCGCCCCAATCCCGTCGGCAGTAGGCAGCCACTTGGCAATCGCCAAACTGAGGGCAAGGAGGTGATAAGCAGACCCCGTGGGGGGTCTGACCGCATGCGCATCGGTATTGCTCGTAGGCTCGGGCGAGAAGTTCGGCTCGCGAACGACGCGAATTGCTTAGCTTTATCGGAGGCTATGGATGGCGCGGCCGCTGCCGATCGCGTGGTCCTCGGAGTCATTCTCGACGCCGGCGTGGGAGCGGGTCTCGTGATCGATAAGAACATCATCCATGGCGCCAATGGAATAGCCGGTGAATTTGGGCACAATCCTTTGCCCTGGGCCGGCACTGAGGAATTTTTGGGAGCGCGTTGTTACTGTGGAAAATTCGGCTGCATCGAGTCATTTCTTTCCGGACCCGGCGTGCAGCGCGCCTACAAGGTCCGCAGCGGACGATATATCAACGTCAATGAAATTGCGCACGCTGCTGCAGCCCGCGAACTGGAGGCAACGGCGTGCCTCGCTGAATACGAAGACCGGCTTGCGCGATCGCTCGCTTCGGTGGTCAATATTCTCGATCCGGATGTGATCGTTCTAGGCGGCGCGCTCTCGCAAATCGAGCGTGACTACCGCGCGCTGCATGAAGCGATCGCTCACTATGCGATCACCGACAGGCTTGACACGCGCATCGTTCCGGCGCTGCACGGCGATTCCAGCGGTGTGCGCGGCGCCGCGATGCTGTGGCCGGCGTGAACACGCACTCCAGACCCATGATGAACACCCACTGGAAACGCGCGTGATCCTGCACGGCGACCTGGATGCCTTCTACGCAGCGGTCGCGCAGCGCGACGATCCCTGCTTACGCGGCAAACCGCTCGTCGTTGCGGGCTCGAGCCGGCGCGCGGTCGTGCTAACCGCTTCCTACGAAGCCCGGCCGTACGGCATTCACAGCGCGATGCCATTGTATCAGGCAAGGGCGTGCTGCCCAGAGCTCGTGGTGGCGGCACCTAACTTTGAGAAGTACCGGGATGCCAGCCGGATCTTGTTCGAGATTCTGCGCAGTCACGGTCACGCCGTCGAAGGGCTTTCGCTGGACGAAGCGTTCTGCGATTTGGGAGATGTTGCGCTCGATGCTGCTGTCGAGACCGGCCGTGCGATAAAGCGTGACGTGCACGATGCCACGGCGCTCACCATTTCCATCGGCATTGCGAGCGGTAAAATGGTGGCCAAGATCGCGAGCGATGATGGAAAACCCGACGGCCTTGTGGGCGTTGCACCCGGAACGGAAGCCGAGTATCTCAAAGACAAGCCTGTTCGAAGACTGTGGGGCATCGGACCAAAGACCGAAGCACGGCTGCGTGCCAGAGGCCTCGAGCGTATTGGTCAAATCACTGCATTGAACGACAACGCGCTGTACGAAATTTTCGGCCGTTGGGGTGCTCAAGTACGCGAATTGTCGCTCGGGCTTGACCATCGCGTGGTTGATGAGGGCGATGCAGTCCGATCCATCTCGAGTGAAGAGACGTTCGAACACGATATCGCGGTTATCGAAGAGCTACTGCCGTTTGTGCGCTCGCAAGCAGATGAACTAGCGGATCGGCTCAAACAGCGAGCCTTACGTGCTTACACGGTGGCCGTGAAGATCAAACTTTCCGATCGGCGCATCATCGGGCGGCAGACGTCGCTCGCGCAACCAACCGACGATGCGCGCGTCATCAATGCGGCCGCCAAATTTTGCCTTCGGCGCGCAGACCCCAGCCGGCCCGTCCGGCTCATCGGAGTCCGGGTCGCCTCGCTCGAACCTGCAGGCGTCAAACAGATCGGGCTATTTTCTTAAGCAGGCGCGCTTCGCAACACCTTTTGGATTATAAGTGCGACTTGAGCGGGGTTGGCCGCCAACCAGCGCTCGAATTCTTCACCCGGCATGGGCCGCGCGAAGAGAAAACCTTGGGCCAGGACGCAGCCTTCGCGCAGCAGCCAACGAGCTTGCTCTTGCGTCTCCACTCCTTCTGCAATGATCTCTCGACCGAGGCTGCGGCCGAGCGTGATGACCGCCCGAACTATTGCCACATCCCCCTCGTCAGAGGGCAGTCCATCCACGAACGACTTATCGATCTTTATCGAGTCCGCGGCCAATTTTTTCAAATAGGACAGCGACGAATAGTATGTTCCAAAGTCGTCGAGCACGACGCGGAAGCCAAGTTGCCGGCACTCTTGAATGGTGTTCTGCGCCGCGGCCGGGTCACGCAAGGCGACGCTTTCCGTGATCTCCAATTCGATATTGGTCGCGAGCGCCTGCGAATCAGCCAACGAGTCCCGCAATGTTGCGATGAACGCCGGATCCTGAAATTGGCGAGCCGAAAGGTTGACCGCTACGCGCAGGTCGATGCCGCGCTCGCTCCATTCTCGAGCCTGCCGCAGCGTCTGCCGCAGAGCCCACGTCCCGATTCTCACCATAAGAT
>JRHI01001650.1_pt1 | contig 17809 bp, 13 predicted proteins | sample 215371 | NCBI WGS metagenome assembly JRHI01 (sample SAMN02929681, study PRJNA255918) | sediment metagenome | biome: cave system; feature: Ice Cave; material: Sediment; isolation source: sediment from deep within a dark volcanic ice cave with no known source of... ...
CTTTGTGGGCTCCAGGTTTTGAGAATGGGCTCGCTAGTAACCTTGCGCCCCGTCGGAAATGAAACAAAAGACATGTTGACGTGGTCAGGCATACGTCCAATTCCGGACAACGTTCGGGATGGCGGCTGACTTGTGGCAAGGTTTGTGTCGTAACCTTCTCATCCCTGTCCAACTCCTTCGGCGTCTCTCGCCCTCACTCAGTATCACGCAAAGAGAACGGAACAGCGAAAAGGCTGAGCGGAACTCCAGTCACGTCTATGAATGAATGGACCGTCGTGCTCGCGCGGCCACTAAATTTCGAAGGCAATTTCGTCATGCTCGATCACGGCCAGGGAGTGCTCACCCTCTATTTGCATCTTCCCGAAATCAAAGTCAAAGAAGGCGACACCGGTAAGCGCGGCGAAGTTATCGGTTTCAGCGGAGGCACGGGACGAGGTACCGGCCCCAATCTCCACGTCGCGGTCCGCTGGAAAGGGACCTACCTGGATCCCGCGCGGCTCATGCAGCTACGTTTACCTGCCGTCGGAACGCCTCAACAATGCTCCGACGGAATATGTCGACCGGCCGTGGGCCGGTTGGTCTACGCGAGCCCCTCTTCCGACGTGGACGACTAAGACATTGAAGGTGCACACGTGCGTCTCTCTTGGGCCCGCGGCGATGCTGAGGCAATCATCTCACAAGCCATCCTGGAACGTTCAGAAGATCAATGCTATGAGTGTCTGCGCCTTTAACTCGGTCCGCTAGCGGGCACCCACGGAGTCTAGATGATCGGGATGGCCCACAGGCCCCTTCTGTTGGACGTATAATTGCCGGACGGTTTTTTCACAAACAATCGTGTTTCCCTGATCTTAGAGTGAGGTTCCCATGCTTTTGCGACGGCCCTCGTCATTTGTGTTGATGTTTTGTCTCCTTCTATCGCTGCCGCTGTTTGGCCAAGGACAAAGCTCTGCCAAGCCCAAACCCCACGTCGTGATAATCGGGGTCAATGGCATGGAACTGGATGTGATCCGGCCCCTGCTACTGCAGGGCAAGATGCCGAATCTTTCCACCGTGATCAAGAAGGGCGCCTATGGCAAATTGCGTACAGTTTCTGCGCCCAACTGCCCTCGCGTCTACAGCACGCTCTTCACCAGTACCAAGCCTGAGGAACACGGGGTCACCGGCTTTATTGTGGGCGGCATCACGGCCAACACCAACATGCTGAAGGAAGAGCCGATTTGGTCCGTGCTGTCGAAGAACGGCGTAAGCGTGGGAATGGCCAACGTGCCGGCCACCTTTCCGGTGATGCCTGTGAACGGCTACATGATCAGCGGAATGCTCACTCGGGGCAAGAATTGCGAAGACGGCGTGTTGTGCGCTCCCAAGCTCTCAGAAGTGGAGGGCGGGGAACCGGTCTATCCCGCTGCATTGAAGGCCGAGTTGCTCAAGAACGTAGGCGATTTTTACATTGATTGCGAGCGTATGCCGGCAGCTTCAGATCTTCGGGGTCATGAGTCCGAGGTGATTGACGCCTGGCTGAACAAAGTTCAGTTGATCCGCGACCAGCAGACACATATGTTCGATTACATGCTCGAGCATCATCCCACGGAGTTCACTTGGCTGGGGCAGTCTTGTGAGGACCGAACCGGGCATTGGCTCTATCCCATCGCTCCGTACAATGCTGGCTACAACCCGAAAATAAATGCAGTGCGTACTGAGGCTTTTCCAGATCAGTACATCGCGTTTGACAAGGTGCTGGGGGCAATCCTGAGGCACGTGGACGACAATACTTATGTGATTATCGTTTCCGATCACGGGATTAAGCCGTTGCGCGAATTTGAAGAAGCGGATCCGCACGCTCATATGGACCACGAGAAAACGACTCCGGTGATTGCCAAGCATGACTTCGCCGACGGCGATGACGTCCCGGGTTCATTCTTCGCCATGGGACCCGGGATAAAGCACGATCTGCGGCTCATGGGATTTGAAGCGTCGGTATACGACATCGCTCCGACGATCCTGCGTCTCTACGGGATTCCGCAGCCAGCCCAGATGCGGGGACATGTGCTAAGCGAGATATTCGAGAGTTTGGACAAGACTGTAGCCCAGAAGTAAAACGAGCGGCCAGTCGGCAACTTGAAAAGGTCCGTCCGCGTGTTGTTAATGGGGCGGTTTCTTACTGGAGAGGTCCCGCAGCCGCCGGGCGCGTGCGCCCGCTCGCCGGGCATCTGCTGCCTTGCCCGAACCTGCGTAGGCCTTGGCCAGTAATTCGTAGATCTCTGCATTCTTTGTCTGCGTCTTGGCGAGTGGTTCGAGGTATTGCGCTGCTTCGGAGAAGTTGCCCTCCGCAATTCGTACGCTTGCCGCCCCCAGCCGTGCTTCCACGCTGTTCGATTGCAGCAGCAACGCTGCTTCGAACTGATCTTCGGAAGCCTTGAGATCCTTCAGTCCGAGATAGACTTGCCCCAGAAGCAACCGCGCAGGGAATTGTCCAGGCAGCAGCTTCAAGCTGGTTTCAAGGGCTTCTCGCGCTCCCGCGAGATCGTGCAGACCCTCCAATGCTTTCCCCTCGTAGAACGCAGCGGTCGCGTCGTCCGGGCGCGTCTCGACGGCAGTTTTCAAATGCTGGGCAGCCTTCTCGTAGTTCGCGGCCTGTAATTCCAGCTCTCCCAATTGCCGCGATGCAGTTGGAGATTTTGGATCCAGCGCCAAGACTTTCTCCAACGCCGAGCGAGCCTCGGCGGCGCGGTTATCCTCGGAAGCAACCATGGCTGTATGCAGCAGATTTTGCTCTTCAATCTTGTCTTTCGGGTCGGGCAGCATCGAAGGCTCCGGAGCGGTGGTCGCACTTCCCACATCAGCTCTGCCCAGATATCCGAGCGCTTTTAGTTCGTTGATCGTATCCGGTGCGACCACTCCGCTTGAAGTCTCGGGCGGGGGCTCTTTTGCGCGTAGTTCCGCCAGCAGGGCACGCGATTTTTGCACGCCAACGTTCCACGGTTCGTACTTGTTGTCCAACTCGGCGGCATCGGCGCGCAAATCGTAAAATTCAGGACGAGGCGCCTCGATGTATTTGAATCCTCCGGCTCGTACCGATCGCAGCGGAGCCCAACCGAAGCGTATAGGATAGTCAGTCGCCCCAAATGCTGGACGCTCGGTCTTATCCGCGGCGAAATATGGCGTCAAAGACTCTCCGTCGCGATTTGCAAGAGCGGCCGCGCCGGCCAGTTCCAACAACGTCGGCAAAATATCTACAGTGCGTACCTGCTCACTGACTACCATGCCAGCATCAAGACTGCGCGGCAATTTGACGATCAGCGGGACGTGCGTCGTCGAGTCATATAGAAAGATTCCATGCGTCTCTTCGTGGTGCTCTCCCAATCCTTCTCCGTGATCGCCGACGAGGGCGATGATTGCGTTGCGGTAGCGCCCGTTCTTTTTTATATACGCAATGAAGTTTGCCAAGGCGGAATCGACGTACGCGATCTCGCCGTCATACAAATGATCTTTGTAGGTCTGGGAATAAGGCGCAGGAGGTTCGTAAGGGTCATGAGGATCGTATAAGTGTATCCACACAAAATGAGGGCCGGCAGGATGCCGGGTCAGCCACGCTTCTGCGTGGTGTACGACGACCATGCCGCGACGCTCGACGCGTCCCCATCGCGATTTCGTCTTCGGATGCTCTGGAAAGTTATCGTAGAAATCGAATCCGCGATCAAAACCGGGCGCCAAAGTTTTGCTGTCAAGGATCACCGCCCCAATGAAGGCTGCTGTGTGAAAAGCGTCTTTCTTGAGCAGTTCCGCCACGGTTGGATGAGACGGGGAAAGCGGCACCGCGAAATCGGTTACGCCATGAGAGCCTGGCAGCAGCCCAGTGAGAATGCTGGCATGCGAGGTGTTGGTAATCGGACTGGCAGTAAAAGCCTGCGCGAAGCGGATGCCATCTTTCGCTAGCCCGTCCAACGCGGGCGTCTGCACCGCGTGGTAACCGTAGCAGTGCACGTGGTCGGCGCGGAGAGTGTCGATCGTGATCAGAAAAATGTCGGGAGGCTGCGCCTTCCGATGCGTTGACGCCGCGGCACTCAGAACCAAGGACAGGCACACAGAGGAAACGACTAGAGCAGTCCGGGCTTTCATCGGCCTCAGACTAGCATAATGCATGTCGGCCAAACCCCGAACGGTGCGACGGCTCTATCGTATAATTCCTCTTTCTCACCTAACTTAGTCATGGTCTCCTCTTTTTCTCGGCTGTTTTCGTTGGTGTGGATGGCCGGCCTTGTCTTTGCCCCCATCTCGCAAGCGGCGGTCAAAGCTCAACCGAATGTTGTGATCATCACCATCGACACCCTGCGACCCGATCATCTGGGCTGCTATGGCTACAAGCAGATTCGCACTCCGAACATCGATGCCCTCGCTGCAGACGGCGTTCGTTTTGAGCGCGCCTATACACCTGTCCCAGTAACCCTGCCGGCGCATACAGCTATCTTCACCGGAACTTATCCGCCGCTGAGCGGCATGCACGATTTCAGCGGTAACAAATTGAGCTCCAACCAACCCACATTGGCGTCTGCACTAAAGCAAAAGGGCTACGTTACAGGTGCAGTGATTGGCTCCGCGGTGCTTGATTCGCGGTTCGGACTGAATAATGGGTTCGACTTTTACTACGACCACTTCGACTTCAACCGGCTGCAGGAATCGAATCTCGACGAGATGGAACGTCCCGGCAACGTTGTGGCTGACATCGCTCTGGACTGGCTTGCCAAGAACTACAAGACGAACTTTCTTTTGTGGATGCATCTCTACGATCCGCACTATCCCTATCGGCCTCCCGCTCCGTACAAAGATCAATATAAGGATCGTCCTTATGACGGGGAGATTGCCTTCGCCGACGCACAGGTCGGCCGTTTGATTGCTTTCTTAAAAGCGAAGGACCTGTATCGCAACACAATCATCATTCTGACCGGAGATCACGGGGAAAGTCTGGGTGAGCACGGCGAAAGGACGCACGGATTTTTCGTCTACAACGCGACTCTGCACGTGCCGGTGATCATTCATTTGTCCCAACCTACGTCGTCAGTTAAGAACATTTCCCGGGTGGTGAGTCTGGTTGACCTGATGCCTACGGTGCTGCAAACGTTGAAAGTTGATCTGCCGGCGCAGGTACAGGGCCGCAGCCTTCTGCCGCTTATGACCGCGAAGACAGAGGAGGAATCTCGCAGCATCTATGCCGAGACCTTCCTTCCGCGGTTACACTTCAACTGGAGCGAGCTGCGATCGGTGGAAACAGAAAAATATCAATTCATCGAAGCTCCCAAGCCGGAGCTCTATGACCTGAGCCAGGACCCGGGGGAGACGCAGAATCTGTACGCAAAGAAAAAGGCAGTGGCGGAGGAGTTGCAGGCGCGCTTGACGGCAATGCTTCGCCAATACAGTTCCAACCAGCAGCTAGCGGAAAAAACCGGCCTCGATCCCGCACTCATGGAGCGCTTGAAATCTCTGGGGTACGCCGGCTTCTCGGGTGGTGGCAATCTCACCACTGCTGCCAGCTCTCTTTCGGATCCAAAAGATCGTATTGAGGTTTATGGACTCATCTCCGATGCTATCGCGGAAAGTCAGCACGGCGAATATCGGAGCTCGATTGAGAAGCTTACGACAGCGCTGAAGACAGAATCGTCCTCGGTGCCGGTTCATTACCTCCTGGGGCTGAACTACTATCGTCTGCATGAGTTCTCCAAGGCAGCGGAAGAGTTCCAGCGCGTTTTGCAGATCAGCCCTGATTACGAGCTGGCGGTGTTCCAGCTGGGGCTTTCCTATGGGAGCAACGGCGACTTCGATCAGGCGATCGCAATGCTCAAGAGAGCTCTGCAGCTTGACGGTACAAACTTTAGCGCGGCTTATAACCTGGGCGCCGCGTATCTGAAGAAACAAATGGTTTTGGAGGCTGTGAACGCTTTCCGTCAGTCGACCAGCATTAATCCTGAATATGCTGCAGGCCATCGTGCCTTAGGCGAACTTTTGCTTTATCAGGGACAGATCGATGAATCACTTGCTGAGTTGCGGCGGTCCGCGGAACTCAATCCGCAGGACCGGGGGACCCATGCCGCACTGGCTAGAGCATTGTCGGCCAAGGGCCTCGACGCAGAGGCTGCCGAAGAAACCCGCAAGGCGCAGCCGCCGCGCCGGTAGCCATGAGAATTCCAGCATACCGGACCAAATCGATGATCAGAACTGAACCACGGTCGCACGGCAGGTTGTTAACTTCGTGCCCGGCGCTTAGCGCGATGCGGATCGTCGGAATCTGGTTCCTGCTCTGTGTTGTCGTATTGGCGTTGAACCGAGCATCCGCGGTCTCTCCTCCCGCCGCGCGCAAGCCGGCTGTAAACGTCATCCTGATTACCATCGACACGGTTCGCGCCGACCACCTGGGCTGCTACGGGGCAAAGGATATCAAGACCCCAACCCTCGATGGGTTAGCTCGGGATGGAATTGTTTTCGAGCGTGCCATCTCGCAGGTCCCGCTAACATGGCCTTCGCACGCCGCAATCCTCACAGGCCTCTATCCTTTTCAAAACGGCGTGCAGGACTTCACCGGTCAGCCCCTCGATGTGCATTTCCGGTCAGTAGCTCAGACCTTCAAAGAGCGCGGCTACGCCACGGGAGCGGTCGTGAGCGCCTTCGTGCTCGATCGAAGTTGGGGATTGGCCCGTGGCTTCGATTTCTACGATGACGCCTTCGCGCCGGAGGCATTTGTGAATCGCGATCTAGGACTTGTAGACCGCCGCGCCGGCGAGAGCGTCGATCGAGCCACCGCATGGCTGACGAAGAATTCGCGACGACCATTTTTTTTCTGGTTACATTTGTACGATCCGCACAGCCCTTACGATCCGCCCGAACCTTATCGCACCCAGTATCGAGCCCATCCCTACGACGGAGAGATCGCCTACGCCGACCATGAACTGGGCCGGTTGATAATCTGGCTGAAGCGCAATCGACTTTATAACCGAAGCCTGATCCTATTCCTTAGCGATCACGGCGAGTCTCTCGGCGATCACGGCGAGCACGAGCACGGATTTTTCGTTTACAACTCTACGGTCCACATACCCCTTATCGTCAAACCGCCTGCTGGAAGCGGATTTCGGCCTGGCCGTATATCTAGGCCAGTCGAGACTGTCGCGGTTGCTCCTACGCTAGTCCAGATGGCGAAGCTTCAAGGAGCAGTAGAAAAACAATTTCAGTCCAACGGACTCCTCAGCACGGACGCCCGGACTGAAGACCAGGCTTATAGTGAAACGTTCTATCCCTTCAGTTCTTTTGGATGGAATCCGCTGCATGCTCTGGAAAGTAGCCGCTACCACTATATCGACGCGCCGGAGCCCGAACTATACGATCTGGTCGCCGACCCGGAAGAAAAGAACAATCTAGCAGGCGAACAACCTGCCATCGTGGCTGTGTTAAAAGACAAGCTGAAGATGCTTCTTCAAAGCCATCCGTTCACTCCCACCGGTCCCCCCAACACTAGCTCCGAGCTAAGCCCGGATGCTCTGGAGAAACTGCGCGCCCTGGGATATGTCGGATTCCGCGCTGCCGTCTTACCTGAATCACTCAAGGCCGGTCTCGCCGACCCGAAGGATAAGCTTTGGGAATTCAACACCATCTTGAAAGCTGAGGACGCGCTTCAACGGAACGACGACAATCAGGCCGATACGCTTCTCCGTCAGGTGCAGGAACAGGATCCAAACATCTACGTGATCCCTTTCCTGCTTGGCGAGTCAGAGTTGCGACATCAAAACTGGGAAACCGCGGCGGATCAATTGCAGCGCAGCCTCAAACTCAATCCCAACTTTGATAGCGCAATGACGGGCATGGCCCGCGCCCTCTCCAAACTCGACCGCTTAGAGGAAGCGAAGAGCTGGCTGCAGAAGGCGCTGCAGAACAATTCACAGAATTACAGGGCATGGTATGAGGCTGGCCTCCTTGATGCCAGCAGCAATCCGGAAGCAGCCCTGGCAGATTATCAGAAGGCGACCGCTATCCAGCCTAGCTTCTTTCCGGGACAGCGCGAGCTAGGATTGGCGCTATTCAATCAGAAAGACTATCCCGATGCCGCGGCGCATCTAGAAAAGGCGCTCGCGCTGGGCCTCGAGGACGCCCACATACATAATTTCCTGGGAATTTGCTATAGCCAGATGCATCAGCTTTCAAGAGCTGTTCGCGAACACAGGCGCGCGATTGAACTCGAACCGAAACTCTCAGAGGCACATCTCAATCTGGCCTACGACTATCAACTCCAGCACCAAGCGACAAAGGCACAAGAAGAATACAAACAAGCGTGCAAACTTGAAGAGAGGTTTTGTAAGTTCGGGTCGGCACAGTGACCTGGGTCTCTTCTCCGCTTGTCCCAGCTTGCAAAATAAAGGCTCTATCCGGGCCTTGACGACTAGTGAATTGTTTGTAAGCGTCAGATGAAGTACATGGTTGGCTGAGTACAGACTCGTCCCATCGCGCACCTCTATGGACGTGAGGCCCAATCTTATACCAGAATTTGGCGAGGCTATCAAAGAAATAACTCACTCCTGCGGCTGAGCCGAGTTGTTCTCACTTCGTAATTTGCGGAGGAGTTCTTTGGCCTTTGGGACAGCTGGCCCAGAAGGAAAAGCTTGCAGGAAAGCTTGTAACTGGTTGATCGCATCTTGCCGCTGATTTTTCTGGAGATACAAGTTCACTAATTGCAGGTGGGCTTGCCACATGGTCGAGTCCAGCAATAACGCTTCTCGCAAGCTTTTTTCTGCTTCGGCATACTTGCCGATTCGACTGAACAGGCGTCCCTGCAGAAAATGTCCGAAAGCGGAGTCGGGACGACGTTGCAGTCCGGAAGAGAGCGCGATGTCTGACTCTGGATATCGGCCCGTCAGCATCAACAAGTTGCCTAAGTTGAAGTAAGCCTCTGGGTCGTTCTGATCCAGCTTTATCACTTCTTGAAATTGCTCCTCGGCCGACTTAAAGTCTGTTTTGCTCAGATAAAGTGACCCGAGATTATTGTGGGCCGGGTAATAGTCCGGGGCTATCTTGAGTGCGCCCCGATAATGCGCAATGGCTGCGTCGTGCTTGCCCTTGCGCTCTGCGTCAACCCCTCGTTCGAATTCTTTGAGCGCCTTCTTGGGAAAGCGTTTGTTGTAGTCTGCCGGATCGACGATGTAAGGGTTGCCGCCGGACGCCCGGCCGCCCAAGGGGTCGTCTTTCTTTAGATCCTCTTGGGGGCGCAGGATGATCCGAACCATGGTGTAGGGATTAACGTCGGGGTTTACATTCACCCGTTCGTCGACCTGGTAGTAACCCTCGTCATTGATGACAACGTGGTATTCGCCCCCCGGCAGGGTGTTAAAGGCAAAGTGTCCCTGGACGTCGGCGTACACGCTATCCATCGCAGCACCGCGGTGCTGCAACTCGATAAGGATCCGGCGTCCTGGAGAATCGCCTCTAAGCACTCGGACTTGTCCAACTATCCTGCCGAATGCCTGCAACTGAGCTGGCAGTCGATAAGGCAGATGTAAGGTGAGTGCAGCCAGGAATAACAGACGGAGCCTGCGGATCATATACTTCCCCGCAAAACGATAAAAGGCCCATTCCCATATTCGGGAACAGGCCCTGGAAAGCTTAGCCGGCTAGAAGCTGAGCCTCAAGCCGAACTGCATTACGCGAGGGCCAATCGTACCACCGGCTTTGCCGAAGAGCGCACTACGGATTTCATTATGTGCGCCGCCGCCAGAGGAGGCGAGTTCGAAGTTGGTTCGGTTAAAGATGTTGAAGGCCGAAGCGTCGAACTTCAAGTTAAACCGTTCGGTCAGCTTAAAGTTCTTGGACAGCGTCATGTCGGTTTCCCAAAGGCCGGGTCCGACAAACGTATTGCGCCCCAGATTTCCGGCACAGCCCAAACATGGAGCGGAGAACACCGGTAACCCTGATTGGGTATAACTCCCTCCTGTACAGGCTCCGTTGTGAACGTCTCCTCCCGGGCACCATCCTGTCGCCCACGTGTTGTGGCTAAAACTGTTGAAACTGGGAACGCTGCTGTCTGGCCGTCCATTCGATTTACCGATGCCTCCCACTGTACTGGTAGTCAGGAGGTAGTCTCCACTCAAGTTCTGACAGTTCAATGGAACATCAAGTGGAGTACATTTCGCGGTAGGATTGCTAATTTCCCTTAGCTTTGATCTGTGGGAGTTGAACGGCTGCCAGTGGGCACCAGTCTGGAAGGCCCATATCCCGTTCAGAGACCACCCACCCGCAACGTATCCCGCAATGCCTTTCAGGTTCTGGCCGGGTAATTGCCATACGTGATTGATAACGAGCCGTTGCCTGATATCGTAGATCGAGTTGCCCCGATCCAAACCGGGTTTTGACGGATCGCTCGTAAAGCCCTCACCACCAGCGCTGCCGTTAGCAGTTGTTGCGCCGCTGTGCCAAGTCGAGCCATTATCGATGGAGTGACTCCACGTATAGTTGACGTTAAAGAGCAGTCCGTGGCTCATCTGGCGTCTCAAGGAAGCCTGCAAGGAGTTGTAATTCGAATTCACCACATTCTCCCAGACCCTTAGGCGTGCGTAATTCGGGTTAGGCCTGCCGCCGAAGCCGATTTCCCTCTCGCCGAGGTTGTTGACAAGTGTTGCCCCAACCGGTAAGGCAGCCCCAGGATTGCGGTTGACGTCCTCAGAACGGAACAGCTTGTGCCCAGTGGTGCCCACAAAGTTCAACTCCACCACAGTCTTAGGAAGAATTTCGTGCTGAATGCCGAGGTAGTAGTTGTAAACGTAGGGATCATCGATACCCTGCGGGAAGATGATTCCGGTCAATATCGCCTGGTTGGGGTTCAAAGGATTCCAGCCACCAATATTACCTTGTGCCTGGGCTCCGATCGACCCTTGGCCTTGGGTGCCAGACGAGGGTCCGGTGAAGGTTGGAGCCATTCCACCCGGTCCGAACTGAGCACCGCCAGTCGGGACGCAATTGTTGGGGAGAGGGCCCCCAGTGCAGTTGGTCGGACCGTAAACGACACCATCGCTGCTGCCGCTTAAGAAGTTGCCGACACTATTGAAAGAATAGTAGGGAAGATTCCAGCGCGAGTTCGAGAGCGGGTTGTACAGCGTGCCCTCATACGATAGGCCGAACCCGCCGCGCAACGCGGTCTTACCATTTCCAAAGACGTCATAGGCAAAACCCACACGCGGGCCAAAGTCCTTGTGGCGACCCTTGCCAAGTGAGGAGGACGCTGCAAAACCGCCGGGTCCGCAGACACCAGCCAGCGGAGCCAGCGCCGATGCCGAAGCGGAGGTGCAATCGTAAGTGGTGCCATTAATCGTCCCGATGGTTCCTTGTGGAACATTGGCATTGATCAGCTGACTTAACGTAGTGGTCCCGGGACCCGGGAGGAAAGTGGTTGCCTTATTATTCAACTCTTTGTGACGCTTGTACAAGTCGTAGCGCAAGCCCATTTGCAGGGTCAGACGCTTCGTAGCCTTCCAGTCATCCTGAAAGTAAGCTCCGAATTCCACGTTCCGCCAGTGCCGAACATTGCTTTCGAGATTCGCATTGGGAATTGAGTTGCTAGTTACGAGCTGCTGTATGGTCGACTGCGAGCATGGAGGTGCGCAGACACCAGGATTCACGCCCGCCGCCTGACCATAGGGCGCATCCGCCGCGAAGAAAATGGGATCGCTGAAGTAGTAGGACGGGCGGGCGACGTTGAACTCGCTGTTTTCTATGTTGCGCCGCACGTCCGCACCAATCTTCATATTGTGGTTGCCGTGGCTGACCGACACCATGTCGGAGTAGCTGTAAATGTTCTCTTTGAAGAACTGCGGGTAGCCATTGTAGGAGCCGAATCCAACGGACGTGTCATCAAACGAAGTTGAGGGAACACCGCCCTGGCCGGTATTAATCAGGGAAACGTTCTGCGCATAACCCGCCCGAAAGTCGTTGAGGACGGCAGTACTGAAGGTGTGAACCCAGCCCAACTGCCCATTGGGAGTCCGGCCGGTAATGGGGTTGGTAAATCCGCGGGTGCAGGTCGGACTGCAAGGCCCAAAATTGTCCGTCGTGCGGACCAGATTGTAACTCGCCGATAAGCGATTGCTGGCGTTCCAGTTGTAGTCCAGGCGCAAGGAAGCTTCCTTACCGTTGAACAGGTTGGCGGCGATGCCGCTGCCTGTTTGCGACTTGAATAGAGCTACGCTCGATAACTGAAAGGGCATCCCCGAAAAACCGGTCACTGGGTCGCGCCCAATGGTGCCCGGTTGAATGGCCGGTGTTGTGCTACATGGAGCCCCAAGCACCGGGACGTTGCTGAAGTTATCTGCAGCGGTGACGCCGAGAATGGCCTGGAATCTCGCCGCGATCGCGGGACTGGTCGTGTCTGGACAAAGATAGTCGACGTAGCTTGAGAACGAGCTGGTACCGTTAGGCGCCTGGTTCGCAACGAAATTGTCAATCGTAAACAGCGTTGTCCCCGGAACGTTGGTACCAAACTTGCCGTACAGCAGATTAGCCACGGAGTTGACGCCAGTGTTCGCGTCCGCCTGGGCCACCGCCGCACGCCATTGTGGCGATTCAATCACGATGGGTGTTGGAGTCCCCGTCGTTACGAAGCGGCTCCCCTGATAGGACGCAAAAAAGAACAGCTTGTCTTTAACGATCGGCCCGCCCAGAGTGAATCCGAACTGGTTCCAATTTTGTGCGGGCTTTTTCACGCCTTGCTGGTTCAGGAAGAAGTCATTGGCGTTGGCGGCAGCATTGCGATTGTATTCCCACACGCTGCCATGGAGTTGGTTTGTGCCCGATTTGGTCACCAGGTTCACTGTGCTGCCAGCGCTGTTGCCGTACTGCGCCGACATATTCAGCCCCAACTGCTGGAACTCCTCGACCGTGTCCTGAATCGGCGTGTTGACATTGCCGCCGCTCAAACCCTTGTTCGACACGCCGTTGATCAGAAAGCCGTTGAAGTCCTCTCGCACGCCGTTGACGACGGTATTGTGACCGTTTTCAAAGTCAGTGCCTGCTACATTCACGGCACCAGCGCTCATCTGCATCAGGTCGTAAACGTTGCGGCCGTTCAGCGGCAGGTTGGCAATCTGCGCGGAAGTAACCGTAGAAGACAACTGGGCGTCGTCTGTCTGGACGGTAACTTCCTGGCCAGTGACCTCCACCACTTCGCGCGTCTGCCCAATCTCCATTTTCGCATCCACATGCGTGATTCCACCCGCTCCCAGGGTCACACCGTTATCGGCAAAGGTCTTGAAGCGGGACGCCTCGACTGTGATTTTGTAGATGCCAACTGGAAGTTCCTTAGCAGTATAAGAACCTGTCTGGTTCGTCGTCGTTGTGACGGACAGATTCGTAGCCTGGTTGGTGATGGTCACCTTGGCGTTGGGAACCGCCGCACCTGACGGGTCAGTTACTGTACCGGTGAACTGGCCGTTCTGGATTTGCGCCATGGCGCTCAGCGCAAACAACAGGACACATAGCGAAATCGAGAAAGAACGGACTTTCGTCATTGGCTTCTCCCAGGCAAAGTTCATGGTTCGAGAAATGCAGCAACATTGCCAAACCATTTCCTTGGTAAACAATTACTACTGCAACAATGCAGGGCACACATTAGCGAAATCACACCTGAATTGTGAGGCGGACGGAATTTTGCTCTCTGCTGACACCAACTGTCAAGAAATGTTTAGTACTTTTCACATTATTGCGATAGAGCACCGCGACCTGTTAGGCGAAACACAGCAGGAGGTCCATGCTGGATAATGGCTCCAATACGCAGCCGAAAGCTCGGATGAATAGCCTATGTTGCGTAGCATCAGTAGTTTACGAACATTTGTGGACTGAGCCCATAGTTCGCGCACGATTGGCTCTAGGTACGGTAGTATCAAGGTGAGCACGTAGTGATCCTGCGAATCGAAACCTCGCTATCTCGGCGAAGTTTAGCGGGGCCGACCTGGCTTAAGGTTTTGGAGACTTGGTGTCGCGTTTTGCAACTACTCCCTTTCCCTCTTCCACGACGATTTCCTGATCGGCGGCCTGGGGGCCGAGGCGGTCGATGGCGCCGGATGGCCAGCGGATAACGATGGAATCTGCTTGCTTCGCCTGACCCAGGCCGAAGTGCAGACGGGGATCACTGGCCGATTCGAAGCTGGAATTCGCGCGAACTTCCGCCGTTTGCGTTCGTGGACCGGCCTTTAACTCCACTCGGGCGCCGAAGCCATTGCGGTTCGAGTGGACTCCGATCGTCTTGATGCGCAACCAATGTCCTGTTGGCACCGTCTTGTTGCGAAGCAGTACGGGAGAACCGTCAAGGACGCTGATGAGCAAGTCCTCGATTCCATCATTAAAGAAGTCGGCTGCGGCAGCCCCGCGGGCTACGTAATGGCGGGCCATGGACGGTCCTGCGTGCATTCCAATCTCATCGAACTTTCCATTCTTCAAATTGCGGAACAGAAGTGGCCGTTCCGCATAGGTCACGCCGAAGGAATGTTGATCGACTTGCGGATTGACGTGCCCGTTCGCGACAAAAACATCCTGCCAGCCATCGTTGTCTAGGTCGAAGAACTTAAGCCCGAAACCAAGAAAAGGAATGCTCACTGGACCAAAGTTAGCGGCTCCGGTCAAATCCGTAAATTCACCTGAATGATCGTTGTGAAACAGATTGTTCGTATCGTCGGAGAAATTCGCCTTGGCAATGTCGGGCCAGCCATCATTGTCGTAGTCCGCGGCATCGATCCCCATCCCCGCCTGTTCGCGGCCGTCCGCACTATATGCCACACCGGCTTGCACGCCTACTTCGGCGAAGCCGCCTTTACAATCGCCGTGATACAGCATGCTTGGCGATGAATCATCGGCAACGTACAAATCGAGACAACCGTCGAGGTCGTAATCCAGCCACAGCACGCCGAGACCATAGTAAGAGYTGGGATCGATATTGGATTTTTCGGTTACGTCGGTGAAGGTTCCGTCCCCGTTGTTGTGGTACAAGCGGTCCCGTCCGCCCTTCAGACCTCGTGGGCCGCAGGATACGGGAATCCCGCGATACTGGCAGAATGGTCCTTGGCCGAATTCCGGCAGACGTTTGAGATCAAGATCGACATAATTCGCCACATACAGGTCGAGATAGCCGTCGTTGTCATAGTCACCGAATGCCGCGCTGGTTCCCCAACGCCCGGCGTTACCAACTTTAGCTTTAGCCGTCACGTCGGTGAAGGTTCCGTCCCCGTTGTTGTGATACAGCACCGAGCCATCTAGATAGGTTATGTATAGATCTTCTTTTCCGTCGTTGTCGTAGTCGCCGACCGCGACTCCGAATCCCCAGCCGCAATGATTGATACCTGATTTCGCAGTCACGTCGGTGAATGTGCCGTCGCGGTTGTTACGGTAAAGCTTGCCGGGATGACACTTGCCTGCTTTCAGATCTTCGAGTGTGGAACCATTGACCAGAAAGATGTCCATCCACCCGTCGCCGTCATAGTCAAAGACGGCGATGCCGCCGCACATCGATTCCATGATGTACCGTTTTTCCGATCCACCGCAGGTAAGATGGAAATCAATTCCGGCTGCACGCGTGATGTCGTCGAGGGAGACCCTGGATCTGGACGAGAGCATCTGAGTACGCGATGAGGAACCGGATGTTCGCGCCATTTTCGAAACCCTGGATTGCGACAAGACGAGGGTGGGGAGCAATACGGCTGCAGCAAATGCCGCAAAAACCAATCTTAGTCCCAGGAGCTTCCGCATCACGGGACCGCCCCCGTAGCCATACCTCCCGTTGCCGGCTCGTTTTTCTTAAGGGCCATGAACGTCGCGAGTTCGCGCTCGGCTTCTTCCTTCTTGCCAATCTTTTGAAGAGCCCGCGCCAGTTGATAATGAGAGGCAGGGTTCCCAGGCTTCAACTCGACAGCCCGACGCAACCAGGGCAGCGCGCTCCCGGGGTCTCCTTGCAGCAGGAGCGCCTTACCCAAGTCATAGGGCGCGTCGGGATTTTTAGGATCGAGTTCCGCGGCCCTCTGCAAATGTTCGATGGCCGAGCGGCGGTCGCCAGTCTCCAACTGGCAATGCCCGAGCTGATAAAAAACCTCAGGATTATTGGCGGCGTGCAGCAGCTCTTTCTCGTATTCGCTAATCGCGTCGCGGTTGCGTCCCAGACTGGCGTATGCGAAGCCTAGATGATAGTGGCCCAACGGAACAGCAGGTTCCAAGCGCAGCGCGATCTGAAATTGTTCAATAGCTGGCACGGTACGATTCGTATTCTGATACGCGCGCCCCAAAAGCACATGGGCGAGTGCGGCTTTGGGATCCAACTTGATCGCCTTCTCAAACTCACCCGCCGCTTGTGAATAATTAGCGTCCGATATCATCACGAGTGCGGAATCGAAGTGAGTGTCATACTGTGCGCCATCGAGAGTTTCGGAGCTCCGTAGCCACTCCAACGCGGTAGAGTCTTGCCCTTTCTTGAAGTAGACCAGCCCCAGCCAGTGTTGCAGTTGAGCATCCTTCGGCCAACGCGCTATGGCGGCCTGGCCTAAACTTTGCGCCTCATCGAGGCGGCCCAGCTGAAGATCGCTGAGCAATAGCCCGCGGGTAGATTCGAGAGATTCTGGAGCGAGTTGGCGGGCCCGCTCGAAGTTACCGGCGGCGCGAGCAAAATCGTCCGCAGCCAGGGCTTTTTGACCTTCGCGAATGAGCGCCTGTGCCGCCTGGTTCTGTGCAGACGCAACCGAGAAGAAAAAGAATAATAGCGCCGTTAACGTGGCGGCTCGAGGAGAAATTTCGTACAGCGAACTGCAGGATCGCATCCCAGGGGATTTCAAATTGGTTCCGCTTCCGTACGGGTCGAGGAAGACTTTGGCTTGCCGGTTAACAGCGCCTAAGTATATCGCAGCCGCGATCAACCTCGAAGGCACAAAACAAACTGGTTGCAACCCACTTGGAAAGATAACAACGTGACCCGCTTAAGTAACGAAGCGTAAAAGGACATCCATGTCCGCATGTAATAACGCGTCGACTGCCGATCTTATTTCGTGCTGCCCTTGTGGCCACTGCTGCGGTCGGGGCCCAGACTGCCCAAACCAAATGCATCCCAGATACCTGCTCCGTGGGTCACGCGTCACCAGCCATATGGTAGTGGTCGGCGTGGTCGTAACCGACAAACAACGGAAAGCTTTCCTAGTCTTAATCCCCGAAGATTTCATCGGGGCCTTTTGATACGTGCCCACGACAATGAACCTCCGGAATCTCCTTGATTCTCTTCTTCGCTCGGCCAAGGTGTTAGCGGCGAACGCGGAATTACCTTTGAAAGAGCTGGTCATCCGGGTGTTATCCGACGGGTTTTAGGGAGCTCTGTTCCGCAGCGGTCCGGGACTGTCGCCAGAGCGCCCCGGGGAAACGCTGCCCTGCCCTCCCCGCAGCTTATGGAACCTCAGCATGAGGCTCCCAAGGCCGTACGGCACGATCCTACGTGCACACCCGTTCGCTGTGATCATGGTCTTGAGTATTGCGTCCCGTGCCGGGGGTTTGCGAATAGGCCGCGTGCCTGAGGCCGTGCACGCAACCAAAAAACGAGAGCTCCAAAAATCCGAGCTGTAATTTCTGGACAAATTTTGTTGACGTGGTCAGGCAAACGTTCAATTCCGGACAACGTTCGGGATGGCTGGCTGACTTGTGTCATCGTTTGTGTCGTAACCTTCTCATCCCTGTCCAACTCCTTCGGCGGCTCTGGTTCTCACTCAGTCTCACCCAAAAGGAACGAAACAGCGAAAAGACCGCATGAACACTGCTCACTTGTATCGCT
>JRHI01001651.1_pt1 | contig 17801 bp, 18 predicted proteins | sample 215371 | NCBI WGS metagenome assembly JRHI01 (sample SAMN02929681, study PRJNA255918) | sediment metagenome | biome: cave system; feature: Ice Cave; material: Sediment; isolation source: sediment from deep within a dark volcanic ice cave with no known source of... ...
CCGCCGATCCAGCCGATGTTCCCTCCGGTCCACCGGGTCCCGCTGTTCATCGCGGCCTATCGCACGCCGATGATGCGTCTCGCGGGCCAGAAGGCGGACGGCTACCTCGCGCGGCCGGCGGAGTCGATCCCCGGGTTCCGGACGCTGGTCGCGCTGATGCATGCCGCGGCGCGCGACGCCGGCCGCGACCCGAAGGCGATCGAGACCTCGGGCTATCTCCTCACCCTCGTCGACGCGACCCGCCGTGAGGCCCTGAACCGCGCGAAGCGGGAGCCGTTCGTCATCTACATGATGTCCGTGCTGTCGGACGTCACGCTCCGGCGCGCGGGATTCGACCCCGCCCTTCGCGACCGGATCGCCGCCGCCTGGCGGGCGGAGGACTACCACACCGCCCAGTCGCTCATCCCCGACGAGCTGCTGGACGCGTTCCTCGTCTGCGGCTCGCCCGACGAGGCCGCCGCGCGGGCCTGGGAGTACCACGAGGCGGGGATGCAGGTCCCGCTGTTCCAGCCGATCGTCCAGGACCTCGATCAGATCGATCTCGTCTTCCGGGCCGCGCGGATCTATGGCCGTGCCGGCGAAGCCGCCACGGTCCGCGGTCAACGCACGGCGCTCGATGAGCAGCGGCTCACCGCGACCGACAGGCTCCGGCGGCGGCTCAGAGCCGCCTATGAGATCGCCCGGCCGTTCAGCTTCACCGCCTCGGTCGTCCCGGTGAGCGCCGGCGGCGCGCTTGCCGCGATCGACGGCGCGTTCAACGTGCCGCTCTTCGTCGCGGCGCTCGTCGCCGGTGTCGCGCTCCACGTCGGGACGAACGTCATCAACGAGATCTACGACGTMCGCAAGGGCATCGACACGATCACGTCGCCACGGGCCAGCCACGCGATCGTCGCCGGACGGATCACCGAGCGCGATGCCTTTGGTGTCGCCTTCGCGGCCTTCGCGCTGGCGACGCTCATCGGCATCGGGCTCATCGCCGTGCGCGGATGGCCGGTCGCCGCGCTCGGCGTCGCCGGGCTCATCGGTGGCTACGCGTACACCGCTCCGCCGTTCCAGTACAAGTACCGCGCGCTCGGGCTGCCCCTGGTGTTCCTCCTCATGGGGACGCTCATGGTCGTCGGCGGTCAGTACGTGGTCGCCGGGTTCTTCGATCCGCGCGCCGTCGTTCTCAGCATCCCGGTCGGCCTGCTCGTCGTCGCGATCCTCCACGGGAACGAATGGCGGGACATCAGCGAGGACGCGCGCATGGGCGCGGTGACCTTTTCGACCCGATTCGGGCGCCGCGCCGCGCATTACTGGTACGTCGGCCTCGTGGTGGCGGCGTACATGGCGCTCGCGGTCGCGGTCGCCCTGGCCGTCCTGCCCGCGTACACCCTCCTCGCCGTCCTCTCGCTCCCACTCCTCGTCCGCGCGCTGCGCGCGTCCGAGCTGGGTGCCAGCGGTCAGCAGCGCGCGATCGCGATGATCGATCTCGAAACGGCGCAGCTCCACGCGACGTTCGGCCTCCTCCTCGTCCTCGGCCTCGTGCTGACGGCGGTGGCCCGTTGAGGCTCGCGACCATCGGCCTCGGGATCGCCTACGGCGCCTTCGCGCTCACCTTCCGCGGCCCGAAGGATCGCTTCTGGCAGCGGATGACCCACACCGGCGCGGTCCTCGGCACGCTCGCGATCGCCGGCGACGGCTCGCTCCAGCGACCGCGGGTGCGGCGGCGGGACGTCGCGCTCGGCCTCGGGATCGCCGCCGGCCTCTACGGCATCTTCCAGCTGGGCGACCGTCTGGCGCGGCGGATCCTGCCGTCCGGCAATGAGAACATCGGCGCGATCTACGAGCTGCGCGGCCTCCGGCCCAGGGGTGAGATCGCCCTGCGACTGGCTGCCGTCGTGGGACCGGCCGAGGAGCTGTTCTGGCGCGGCCTCCTCCAGCGCGCGGCGGCCCATCGCTTCGGGGCCGTGCCGGGGATCGCGCTCTCGGCCGGGGCCTACGGCGGCGCTCATCTGGTGACCGGCAATCCCGCGCTCATCGCCGCGGCGACCGTCGCCGGGATCTACTGGTCGGTCTGGGCCGCGCTCGGCGCGCCGATGGCCGCCCTGGTCACGAGCCACATCGTGTGGGACATCTGGATCTTCCTGCTCGCCCCGRCSCARMCKNTCKCYGRRAYGGKNACRNCKANGNGAMGSKAGSAYRNCTAGGCGGGCTCGCCCTCGGCGAGCGGGAGCGCGAGCCTGAAGACGCTCCCCGGCTCATCGTTCCGTTCCAGCCAGAGCCGCCCGCGGTGCTGCTCGGCCAGGCGCCTGCTGATGTGCAGCCCCAGACCGGTCCCCGGGATGCTGCGCGTCCGCGAGGTCCGGTAGAACGGCGTGAAGACGCGATCGCTCTCATCGGCGGCGATGCCCACGCCCTCATCCTGGACCTGGACCCGGGCTTCGGTGCCCACGAGCGCAAGGCCCACCCTGATCGGTGAACCGGGCGGGCTGTACTTCAGCGCGTTGTCCAGGAGATTCCCGATGATCTGGACGATGCGGTCGGGGTCGCCCCGGATCCACACCGGCTCCGGCGTCGTCTGGAACGTGATCCGCGGCCCGTCTTCATGGTCGTAATTCGGGATCGCGGTCTTGATCGACCGGCTGAGATCGAAGCGCACCACCTGCAGGCTCGACGCGCCGACGGTGACGCGCGCGTGATCGAGCAGCTCGCCGATCAACCGGTTCATCCGGCTCGATTGCTCGATCGAGCGCKCGATCGCCCGGCGTGCCCGGACCGGGTCGCTGTCGACGAACCGGAGAGCCAGCTGCGTCTGGCCGAGGATCGAGGTGAGCGGGGTCCGCAGCTCGTGGAGCGCGGTGCTGAAGAAGTCCGCGGGGGCCCACTCGGCCGCGGCCGTCGAACCGACGGCGGGGAACACCGTGATCGCATCGGCCGTCGATAGGCGGAGCTCATGAAGGACGAAGAAGCCCTTTGCCACCATTTTGATCGTGCGGTCGCGCTGGTCATCCGGCATGATGGATTCGGTGGTCAGCTCCGTGTCGCCGCGAGATGACGGAATCGTCAGGTGTGACGAAGCCCTTCGGGCTAGGCTCGCCACAGGTCAGACCCCGGGACAGCGGGGTCCAGGCGAGGCATCCGCCCCCCAGGGTGGGGGCGGAGTCCAGGAAGAGGACCACATGATCAGGCGGATCTCCCGAGCCGCGCGGCCCGCGCGTCGGCGTGCCGCGGGTGGCGCGCTCCTCCTCGTGGCGGGCCTCCTCGCCAGCGCCCTGATCGCGAATGCCGCGAGCCCGACGGCGGTGGGGCTGGGCACCGCCGGTTCCTTTGCCGTACTCGCTGGCTCCGGGATCACCAACACCGGACCGACCACCATCAACGGCGACGTGGGCACCTATCCGACGACGACCGAGACCGGCTTCCCGCCGGGCACGATCAACGGCACGAACCATGCCGGTGACGCGGTGACGCAGCAGGCCAAGACCGATCTCGTGACCGCGTACAACGACGCCGCGGGGCGCGGCCCGACCATCCCGGTCGTCGCCGATCTCGGGGGCCAGACCCTGGTACCCGGTGTCTACAAGTCGGCCTCCTCGATCGGGCTCACCGGCGCGGTGACGCTCTCCGGCTCGGCGACCGATGTCTGGATCTTCCAGGCCGGCTCGACGCTGACCACGGCCACCGGTAGCAGCGTCGTCCTGAGCGGCGGCGCGCAGTCCTGCAACGTCTTCTGGCAGGTCGGCAGCTCCGCCACGATCGGCACGGGCTCCGCCTTCAAGGGAACGATCATGGCCTTCACCTCCATCACCGTGACCACCGGCGCGTCGATCGACGGCCGGGTGCTGGCGCGGAACGGCGCGGTCACTCTGGACACCAATACGATCACGCGGTCGGCCTGCGCCGCGGCGGTGGTCGTCACCCCCACACCGACGCCGGTGCCCACCGTGACCCCGGTCGCGGCAACGGCGACGCCGGCCGCGCCCACGGCGACGCCGGCCGCGCCCACGGCGACGCCCGTGGCGGTCGCGACACCGACGCCCGTGGCGGTCGCGACACCGACGCCCGTGGCGGTCGCGACACCCACGGCCGCTCCCGCCGCGACCGTGACCCCCGTCGTCGCGGGGCTCCCCTCGACCAGCACCGCTGCACCCGGCTTCCCGGCCGGGCCGTTCGCCTTTGCCCTCGCGGCACTGGTGCTGCTGGCGACGCTGGTCCGCCTGCGTGGCCGCGCGGTCCGCGCCAAGGCCCGGCGCTGATCGGCTGCTCCATCCCCTGATCCCGTGGCGAGGGGGTCCCCGACCGGGACTCCCTCGCCATTCCCTTCGCCGTCACCGTGAGCCGACCGGCGAAACTCTGACGGCCCCCGGCGCGCACCCAATCGACACGCTCGTGCTACGCCCCGACAACTGCCGCCCGTCGCCCCACTCCGTAGCCTCCGGGGGTGAGCGTCCATCTCCCCGCCACCACCATCCCGCCGCCCTCACGTCTGGCTGAGATCGTCGCGATGCCGCGCTCCACGGACGCCGCGCATGCGGTGGCCGAGCTCCGCGCGGAATGCGAAGCGCGGCTCGCCGAGCTGCCCGACGATTACGCCGCGCTGGTCACCCTGGGGGAGCTCAAGCTGCGCGTCGGTCTGGCCGGCGAGGCCCGGGCGCTGCTCCAGCACGCGTCGATGCTGCGGCCGCCGTCATGGGCGGCGTATCAGCGGACGAGCGCGCTCCTGCGGCGGGCCGAGATGCACGCCGAGCACGCGTTCCCGCGCCCCGGGGGGGCGGGACTCCCGGGATGGGGCGCGGTGAAGGTCGCCGCCGGCAAGCTCATCGCGCTCGCGGCGCACCGAGGAACCGCGTGACGATCTGCCGGACCTTGTCCCCCTCAGCCTCCGTGATGTACAGGCGTGCCCGGGCGATCCGGCCCTGGTCGCGGAGCTCGATGACGTTGCCGTTCGCGGTCCAACCGGTCAGGTCCGACCAGGGTATGAACCGCGCGCGGTCCGGCGAGACGCCCTCGGTCGTGAATCGGTACCGCGCCGGCAGCAGCAGCAGGCCGGCCAGGGCGACGATCGTGAAGAAGAACAGACCGGGCGAGATCCACCGATCGCCGATCGTACCGCTGCCGATCGCGAGCACCGCGAGGATCGCGATGACGTTCGTCCGCTGGCTGAGGGCGCGGAACATGAATCCGACGGGAACGTCGAGCAGCGGCGTTCCCCGCACCTGCGCCCCGATCGGGCCCGCGGTGCGCGACGCCGTGATCGCGAGCATCGCGATCAGCAGGAGGACCGGGAGGACCGCGGTGATGTCCATCAGCTCGTGCGCAGTCTAGAAGTCCAGGCGCCGAGCCGGAAGTCCGGTCGACGGTCCGGTCGGAAGTCTGGTCGGGGTCGTACGTGACGGCAATGGCGGCAATGGCGGGGAAGAAATGCGGGAGGTCGGGCGATGAGCTATGGAGCGGCGGAGAGCAACCCTCGGGAAGGTGCCGGCATCGGGGTGCTCGTGGCGGGTCTGGTGGCACTCGCGGCGGGCTGGGCCTATGGCACCGACGCGGTCCAGATCGTCGCGATGCTCGCTGGCGTCGTTGGCCTGATCGGCGGGTTCGTGGTGCTGCGCAGCGCGCGCGCGGTGCACGCGAAATGAACAGTGGGGAGGCAGGCATGCGTGATCCGAAGCTCGCGATCCGGCGGATGGCCATGGTCACGGCGCTCGCGTTGGCGGCCGCGGTGCTCGCCGGATGCGGCAACTCGCTGGCATCGACCGCGAAGGGCGATCCGGGAGGCATCGCGACGGGCACCAAGGCCGACGTCGTCGCGGTGATCGACGGCGCGCCGTCGTATGTGGACAAGGCCGGCAAGCCGGTGAGCGATCCGGCCCTCGCGGCGAAGGACGCGGACGGGAACCTCCTGTCCGAAGTGGACGCGGCGAAGGACAAGGAGCCGCTCGCCTATGCCCTCGCGAACGTCGTTGGCCAGAACCGGATCGGCATCAACTTCGTGTGGACCCTGATCGCCGGCTTCCTCGTCATGTTCATGCAGGCCGGCTTCGCGCTCGTGGAGACCGGCTTCACCCGGGCGAAGAGCGCGGCCCACACGATGACGATGAACTTCATGATCTACGGCCTGGGGATGCTCGGGTACTTCGCCGTCGGCTTCGCCTTCCAGTTCGGCGGCATCGGGAGCCTCCCGACCCTCGGCGGCGGCGGCGCCCTCGCATCGGCGGGCGAGTTCACGATCACGCTGTTCGACAAGCCGTTCGGGCTCATCGGCACGAACGGCTTCTTCCTCGGCGGGGGGACCTACGACGCCGCCATCGCGGTGATGTTCCTCTTCCAGATGGTCTTCATGGACACCGCGGCCACGATCCCGACCGGGGCGATGGCCGAGCGCTGGAAGTTCTCCGCGTTCTGCGTATTCGGATTCTTCTGCTCCACGCTCACGTATCCCGTCTTCGGCAACTGGGCCTGGGGCGGCGGCTGGCTGTCCCAGCTCGGCGCGAACTTCGGCCTCGGCCACGGCTACGCGGACTTCGCCGGATCGGGTGTCGTGCACGCCGTCGGGGGCTGGATGGGTCTTGCCGGCGCGATCGTCCTCGGTCCGCGCATCGGAAAGTTCAACAAGGATGGCAGCGCCAACGCGATCCCCGGCCACAACATGACGATCGCGATCCTCGGCACCCTCATCCTCGCGTTCGGCTGGTTCGGCTTCAACCCGGGCAGCACGCTCGGGGCGTCCGGGGGCGGTGCCCTCCGGATCGGTCTCATCGCGGTGAACACGATGCTCGCCGGCGCGGCCGGCTCGCTCGCCGCGATGCTCTACATGTGGATGCGGCGCGGAAAGCCGGACCCGGCGATGACCGTGAACGGCCTCCTCGCCGGCCTCGTCGCGATCACCGCCCCAAGCGGCTTCGTGAGCCCGATCTTCTCGGTGATCATCGGCCTCATCGCCGGAGTCCTGGTCTGCTGGTCCGTCGCGTTCTTCGACAACGTGGCCAAGGTCGACGACCCGGTCGGCGCGATCTCGGTCCACGGCGTCTGCGGGACATTCGGTCTCATCGCGCTCGGCCTGTTCGCCGACGGCACGAGCAACTACGGCGGTGCCTGGAACGCCGTTCCGGGAAGCGTCACCGGCCTGTTCTTCGGTGACCCAGGGCAGCTCGTGGCGCAGGTCATCGGTGCGGTCACCGCCTTCGTCTACGTCGGTGGGCTGAGCTTCGTCTTCTTCAAGCTCGTCGATAAGGTCATCGGCATGCGGACCACCCCCGAAGCCGAGATCGGCGGCCTCGACATCCCGGAGATGGGCGGGCTCGCCTACCCGGCGGACTTCCCCGCGACCGGCCCGGCGTACGTTCCCCCGGCCGGGGGCATGCCCACCGGTACGCCCGCGTATGCGCCCGCGGGGGCCGACTAGCGACACCGGACCAACATCGTCCCGATGCTCCTCATCGCGCTCGCCGTGATCCTGCTCGCGGCGAAGCTCTCTGGCGACCTCGCGACCCGCTGGGGCCAGCCACCGGTGCTCGGGCAACTGGTGGCTGGCCTCGGCCTCGGCCTCGCCTACGCCGCCCTCCGGCCCGGCGAGACGCTTCCCGCGGCGCCCGAGCTCACCGCGTTCGCCGAGGTCGGCGTCGTGCTCCTCATGTTCCGCGCCGGCCTGGAGACCGACTGGCCCCAGCTGCGCGCGACCGGCCGGGCCGCGACCGTCGCCGCCTGCGCCGGCGTCGCGGTGCCGCTCGCGGTCGGGTGGGCCACCGGCCTCGCGTTCGCGCTTCCGGGCGTCGAGGCCCTGTTCGTCGGCGTGATCCTCACCGCGACGTCGGTGAGCATCACCGCCCAGACCCTCATGGAGCTCGGCAGCCTCCGTACCGTCGAAGGGAGCACCGTGCTCGGCGCCGCGGTCATCGACGACGTCATCGGCCTGCTCGTCTTCTCGTTCGCGATCGCCTTCACCGGGGCCGGCGCGGCCGACTTTGGAGGCGTCGTCCTCCCGCTCGCCGCGTTCTTCCTCGTCACGTTCGGGCTCGGGGGGCGGGTCCTGCCATGGATCATCGAACGGAGCGAGCGGATGCGCGGCGCCGAAGCGCCCGTCGCCGTCGCGCTCGCGGCCGCGTTCGCCCTTGCCGCGCTCGCGCAGGTGTCCGGCGTCGCCGCGATCACCGGTGCCTATGTCGCCGGACTCCTCCTCAATCGGCACGGGCGCTTCGAGCCGGTCGCGGACAAGGTCCGCATCGTGGCCGACGCGGTGTTCGTCCCGATCTTCCTGGTGAAGACCGGGATGGACGCCCGGGTGGAGCAGCTCGGGGGGGTCGCCGTGCTCGTCGCGGTCCTCACCGCGGTCGCCATCGTCACCAAGGTCCTCGGCTGCGGGGTCGGGGCGCGGCTGGCCGGGCTCACCACACGCCAAAGCCTTGTCGTCGGGGTCGGCATGGTCTCACGCGGGGAGGTCGCGATCATCGTCGCCGGGCTGGCGCTCTCCGCCGGGGCGATCACCTCGCAGATCTTCTCGGTCGCGGTCGTGGTGGTCCTGGCGACGACGCTCGTGACCCCACCGTTGCTCCGCATCGCCCTGCGCGGCCTGCCGCGCGCCGGGACCGACGCCGCGGCGGTCTGATGTCCCGCGCCGGGGGACCGGCTAGGCCTCGTGCAGGAGGGTCGCGAGCAGCTCGAAGAGGGCCACGTAGCCGAGGAGGACGCCCTCGCGGTCGACCAGGGGCGCGACGCGCTGCTCGCTCCGCCACATCGCGGCGATCGCGTCGCGCAGCTTCGTCTCCGGCGTCACCGTGCGCGGGGCGGACATGAGCTCACCGGCCGTCACCGACCGCCCGCGCGCGGCCCGAAGCGCCTCGCGGCGACCGAGCGCCATGATCGAGGGGAGCGCCGCCGGCGGCAGGACGAGGGCGATGAGATCGGCATCGAGCGTGCGCTCGCCGATGACGCCGAGGAGGCGGTCGTCGGGGCCGGTGACGAACGCGAGCCCCGCGGCCGGATCCCGCGAGAGCGCATCCACGACCGCCTCGAGTGACGCGTCCGGCCGGACCACCGGCGGCGCGAGATGCGCGAGCCGGGGGAGGTCCGCGAGGGTCCGATCAGGGGCGCCCGCCGTGGCGCTCATGCGCGGCTCCGACGGATGTGCGCGCCGATGCGCGTCACGAGGTCGCCTGGCGCGAACGGCTTGGTGACGAAGTCGTCGGCTCCCGCGGCAAATCCGGCGGCCTTGGTCTCTTCATCCACATGCCCGCTGAGGAGCAGGATAGGCACGTGACGGGTGGGCGCGGCGCCTTTCAGGCTTCGGCACAGCTCAAGGCCGTTGGCGCCGCCAAGGTCGATGTCGAGCAGGATCGCGTCCGGCGGATCCGCCGTGGCGGTCGCGAGCGCGCGCGCCGGGTCGGTCTCCGACGTGACTTCGATGTCGCGGTCCGAGAGCGCATAGGCGAGCGCCTTCGCGACGCGCGGCTCGTCATCGATGAGCAGGACCCGTGTCACCGGCAGCCCTCCCTTTCATGAGCGACCCCGACCGCCGCCTGCGCGAGCTCACCTTCATCGAGCGGGTCGCCCGCGCCAGCGCCACGGCGAGCGATCACCCGGCGCTTCTGCGCTCGATCGTAGACGAGACGACCGAGGCCACGGATACCCAGGTCTGCTCCCTGTACCTCTGGGACGACGATGAGCGTGTCCTCACGCTCACCGCGACGAACGGCCTGGCGGCATCCGGCATCGGCCGGGTGAAGCTCGGCCTGGGTGAAGGGGTGACCGGGTGGGTCGCGGCCCAGCGCCGGCCGCTCGCGGTCTCCGACGTGCGGGCCGAGCCGCGCTTCGTCTGGGTGCCGAATCTGGACCAGGAGCGCTTCAGCTCGATGCTCTCGGTCCCGATCCTGTCCCGCGACCGGGTCGTCGGGGTGATGAACGTCCAGACCACCGAGCGGCACGAATTCACGGCGGAGGAGATCGACTTCCTGTCGGCGGTCGCGGCGCAGATCGCGGGCATCCTCGAGCTGTCGACGCTCAACGCGCGGCTCGCCCGCGACCTTGGCCTGGAGCATGAGGCCGTCCGTCGTCTCGAGGCGGTGAACGCGGGGAAGCAGGACCTGCTCCAGATGCTCTCGCATGACTTCCGCAACCCCCTGTCGGTCGCCAGGAGCTATCTCCACGGCCTCGCGCGCAATCTCGGCGGCGCCGATCGGGACGCCTGCGACGAGGTCGAGCGCGAGCTCGCGAGCCTGGAGCGCATGGTCGACGGCCTCCTCGTCGCGCTCCGGGCGGAGACGGAGGGGGCCCTCGCGCTCGACCCCGCGCCGTTCGACCTGGCGGAGCTTCTGCGCGAGGAGGCGGCACGGATGACGCGAGCCTCGCCCGGCCACGCCGTGCAGCTCTACGGCGTGTCGGCCCTCGTGGTCACCGCGGATCGGTCGAAGGTGAGCGCGGTCGTCGTGAATCTGCTCGGGAACGCGGTGAAGTACTCACCCGCGGGACGGCCCATCGAGATCGCGCTCGAGGCGTATGACGGCCACGCCGAGGTGCGCGTGCGCGACCACGGGTCCGGCATCGACGAGCGGGAGGTCGCGAGCCTGTTCGCGCGCTTCGGCCGGGGCCGCGCCGCCGGGGGCCCGGTGGCCGGGCATGGCCTCGGGCTCTACATCTGCAAGCGGATCGTCGAGGCCCACGGCGGCACGGTGTTCGCGCGTCCGCTCCCCGATGGCTCCATCTTCGGCTTCACCCTGCCGATCGGCGTGACGGGAGAGGCGAGCGCGCCGGCTGGCGGTTAGCGCTCCGCCAATGGGATCCATTTCTTCCCGGCCGGTCCGGTGTACTCGGATTCCGGTCGGATGAGCCGGTTGTCGCCGTGCTGTTCCATGATGTGCGCGCACCAGCCGGCCATCCGGCCGATCGCGAAGATCGATGTTCCAAGGTCCGCCGGGATGCCGAGATACGTGTACGTGGTCGCGGCGTAGTAGTCGACATTCACCGGCATCTTCCGCGTCTTGTTCACCTCGGCGACGAGCGCCTCCTGGATGGCGAAATACGGAGGCCCGCCGGTGCCCGCGGACAGGGATTCGCTGAACGCGCGCAGGAACTTCGCCCGCGGGTCGGTCGTGGTGTAGACGCGGTGGCCGAAGCCCGGGAACTTGAACTTGTTCGCGAAGCCGCGCTCGACGAACGCCGGGACATGGTCGACCGTGGCGATGTCGTCGAGCATCTTCATCGTCCCGTCGGTCGCCCCACCGTGCAGCGGGCCTTTGAGCGCCGCGAGACCCGCGGTGACGGCGGCGTGCATGTCGGCGAGCGTCGCGGCGGTGATCCGCGCGGCGAAGGTCGACGCGTTCAGGCCGTGCTCGGCCTGGAGGATGAAGCAGGTGTTCAGGATCTCGGCCGCACGCGGATGGGCGTCGTCACCCCAGGTCATGCGCGCGAAGTTCGCGGCGTGGCCGAGCCTGGGGTCGGGCGGGATCGGCTGCTCGCCCTTCCGGCGGCGGATGTACGTCGCCAGGATGGTCGGGAGCTTCGCCACCAGCCGGATGGACTTGCGGTAATCGGCGTCATGGGAGTTGTCACCCTCGGACGGGTCCTCGAGGGCCGAGGCCGAGACGACCGTGCGGAGCACGTCCATCGGGGTGCCGCTCTCGCTCATCTCGGAGAGGATGTTCCGCAGGAACGGGGAAAGCGCGCGATGCTTGGTGATCTCGGCTTTGAAGTCCGCGAGCTCCTTCTTGTTCGGGAGGTCGCCGTTCAGCAAGAGGTACGCGACCTCCTCGTACTCGGCCCTGGGCGCCAGCTCGTCGATCATGTAGCCGCGGTACTGGAGGAAGTTGTCCGAGACGCTGCTGATGCTGGTGGTCGTCGCGATGACGCCTTCGAGGCCCCGGGGGGCGGATGCGGTCTTCTGCTGCATGCCTCCAGTTTCGCACCGTCACATCTCCGGTGCCCGCCGCCGGGTCCCGGCCCCGACGGCCCGGGAGGCGAATCGGGAACGATCCCTCTTGCGTCCGGCCTGGCGTCGGTCGTACAGTCTTGGCAGCGAGGTCAGGCAAGACTAAACATGTCAGCCCCTCATCCCACCCACCAGCGGAGGGCGGCGACCTTGATCCAAGGTCGGCGCCCTCGCGCTATCCGGCGCCCCGGCGGCCGGATAGATTGAGGCCGAGGAAGTGATCGCTCGAGGCGCGCTGGCCCCGCGCCGTGCTCCGGCCCCGGCGGATCGCTACCGCCACGCGGTGCACGAGGCCCGGGCGCGCCTGCCTCAGCGCCGCCGCCTCCCCTTCGCCGCCGCCGCGGTCCTCTGGGCGTTCCTGCTGGTCGGCGCCGGGACGATGGCCGTGCGCGCCGCCAGCGGAGTGGCGCACGTCGCCGGCAACATCGGATCCTTCGTCGCCGATCTCATTCCGCCGGCCACGGCGGTGGATATCCCGGTCGCGGACTCGAGCGCTCCGGTCGCCATCGCGCCGATCCTCGATCCGACGCCCGATTTCGTCGCGGCGCCGGCGCTCCTCCTCCAGGGCCGGGTGCCATCCTTCGCCGCGTCGGCCGGCCGGCAGATCGAGGCGACGCTGAACAACGGGAGCGCCGTGACCGCGCCGATCGACGCGAACGGCCATTTCGCGCTCCCGCTCACCTTGAAGGAGGGTCCGAACACCATCCTCGTCGCGATCGTCGCCGGTCGCGACACGATCGCGACCACGTCCCGGACGATCGTGCTCGACCGTCTGCCGCCGGTCCTCACCCTCACCAGACCGAAGGCCGGTGACATCGTGGATGGCCCCAACGTCACCGTCGAAGGGAAGACCGAGCCGTACGCCACCGTGACGGTGAACGATCGCAGCGTCGTCGTCGGATCGGACGGGACCTTCTCCGAGACGTTCACCGCGCCGTTCGGCCCGGTCGCGATCACCGTGGTCGCCAGGGATCGGGCGGGCAACGAGGCGCGTTCGGTGGCCACCGTCGTCGCGCGCGCGAAGGCACTCGGCGCGTCGCTCACGCTCTTCGTCGCGCTCGACAAGCCGGTGGTCAGACCCGGCGATCCGGTCGTCGCCACGATCACGTTGAGCGACTCTTCCGGCCCGCGCGCCGACACCACCGTGACGCTTTCCGTGGGGGTCGTGCCGATCGGGACCGCCAGGACCGATAAGCTCGGCAAGGCGGCGATCTCGTTCGCCGCGCCACCGCACGAGGCCGTGGCCCAGGTCGTCGTGCTCGGCGGCGGCGTCTTTGGAAGCGCGACGCTCACCGTCACGAGGTAGCCCCTCCGGTCCGCCATCGAAGCGCCGACGTGCGCCTCGTGCGTGTCGCTCCCGTTAGTCTCAGCCCCTGACATGAGCGAAGCGAACAGCGTCCTCTTCGCGCTCCTCGGCGGGACCGCCCTGCTGCTCTTCGGCGTGCGGTTCGTCGGCGAGGGTCTCCAACGGGCTCTCGGCAGCCGGCTGCGGCATGTCCTCTCCACGCTCACCGGGAACCGGATCAAGGCGCTCGCCGTGGGCGCCGGTGTCACCGCGGTCCTTCAATCATCGAGCGCGACGACGGTCATGCTCGTCGGATTCGCCTCCGCCGGTCTGCTCACGCTCCGCCAGACCATCGGCGTCATCCTCGGGGCGGACATCGGCACGACGATCACGGTCCAGCTCCTGGCGTTCAATATCCTCGGCTTCGCGCCGCTGGTGGTGTTCCTCGGATGGCTGCTCTACACCGCGTTCGGCGGCCGGACGCGCTACATCGGGCAGGGGATCCTTGGCTTCGGCTTCTTGTTCCTTGGGATGAAGCTCATCGCCGACGGGACGCTCCCGCTCCAGCGCTCCGATCTCGCCGTCGGGCTCTTCACGGCGCTCGTCTCCCAGCCGTTCATCCTCCTGCTCCTCTCCGCGGTCTTCTCCGCGCTCGTCCGGTCGAGCGCCGCGACGATCGGCATCGCCCTGTCCTTCGCCGCGGGCGGTCTCATGAATCTCGACGGTGCGATGGCCATCATCTTCGGCGCGAACGTCGGGACCGCCGCCTCCGCCCTCCTCGCCTCGGTGGGGGCCAACGCCGAGGCCCGCCGCGTGGCGCTGGCCCACGCCGCGTTCAAGGTGGTGGGCGTCGCGCTGTTTCTCCCCTTCAGCGTCGTCTTCGCGGACCTGGTCCGGATGACCGCGAGCGACCCCCAGCGCCAGATCGCGAACGCCCATTCCCTCTTCAATCTCATCGGGGCGCTGCTGTTCCTCCCGTTCACGCCCATCGCGGCGGATATCTTCACCCGCCTCGTGCCGGACAGCCGCCGACCGGACGTGGGCGCCATGTACCTCAACCCGAACGTCATCGATACACCGGCCGTCGCGCTCGGGCAGGCGCTTCGCGAGCTCCTCCGCATGGGGGATGTGGTGCTCCAGTCGCTTCGGGATTCGGTGGTGGTCTTCGCCCGCGACGACGCCGCGCTCATGCGTGAGGTCATCCGCCGTGACGATCACATCGACCGGCTGGAAGAGGACATCAAGCAATACGTCATCAAGCTGCGCCAGAACGCGCTCACCGAGGAGCAGTCCGAGCGCGAGACCGCATTGCTCTTCGTGGTCGTGAATCTGGAGGAGATCGGCGACGTGATCGAGAAGAACCTCATGGAGCTGGCGGAGAAGAAGATCCGCGGCCAGCACCGGTTCAGCGCGCAAGGCTGGGCCGAGATCCAGGATCTGCACGGGAAGGTCGTGGAGAACATGGAGCTCGCCCTCGGGGCACTCGCCGCGAATGACCGGGAGATCGCCGAGAAGGTCGTGCGGCACAAGTCGCACGTGAACGCGATGGAGCGGCGGCTGCGCCAAGCGCACATCGAGCGGCTGCACGAGGGACTGCGCGAGTCGATCGACACATCGAGCATCCATCTGGATGTCCTCGCCTCGCTCAAGCGCGCCAACTCGCTCATCACCGGGATCGCGTACGCCGTCCTGGGCCAGCACACCGTTGAGTGAGGCCTACATCGGGACCTCCGGCTGGGCCTACGCGAGCTGGAAGCAGCGGTTCTACCCGCCCGAGGTGAAGACGAAGGAGCTGCTCGCGCACTACGCCACGCGCCTGCGCACGAACGAGATCAACTACACCTTCAACCATCTTCCGACCGCCCGGAACATCGAGAGCTGGCAGTCCCAGACGCCGCCGGACTTCGTATTCGCGCTGAAGGCGTCGCACTACATCACGCACATCAAGCGGCTCGCCGAGCCCGCGTCGACGTTGCCGCCGTTCTTCGACACGGTGCGCCCCCTCGGTGCGCGTCTCGGCCCGGTCCTGTTCCAGACGCCTCCCTGGCTGAAACGGGACGACGAGCTCCTCGCGATGTTCGTGGGCGAGCTGCCCGGCGATGTGCGCTGCGCGCTCGAGGTCCGCGACCCGTCCTGGTACGACCCGGCGGTGTACGAGCTGCTCGCGGCCAGGGGGGTGGCGCTGGTCCACGGCGAGGGGGAGAAGGCGCCGTCGCCCGTCGAGACCATCGGTGCGACCGCGGATTTCGCGTACCTGCGGCTGCGGGCGCGCGAGGGCTATGACGACGACGCCGTCGCGGCCTGGGCGGAGCGGCTGCGCGCGCTCCTGGGCGCCGGGAAGGACGTCTACGCCTATTTCCGCCACGACGACGATGGATCGAACGGCGTCGCGGCGGAGAAGCTGCGCGATCTCCTGACATCCCCCGGCCCGATGGTCCCGCGGACCTGAGCCAGGCGATGCCGCCCTTCGTACACCTAGCGATGCGGCAGCTCGGGATGCTCTTCGCGGTGGTCGTGGTCCTGGGCGCCTGCGCGCCCGCGGCGATCCCGCACCAGGCCCGGCAGGTCGACCCGGTGCTCGGCGTCGCTGAGCGGGGAGCGCTCGGGACCGTGCTGACCGCCGACGGGCAGACCGTGTACCTCTACACCAAGGACACGCCCGGCGAGACGCACTGCTACGGCCAATGCGCGCAGGACTGGCCCCCGCTCATCGTCACCCGGCATCCGGAAGTCCGCGGACCGCTTCCGGGAAGGCTCGGGACGACCAAGCGCGACGACGGTCGCCGTCAGCTCACCTACAACGACGTCCCGATCTATCTGTACATCGAGGACGCGCCCAGCTCCGACGACGCGAATGGGCAGAACGTCGATCACGAATGGTTCGTCGTTCATCCGTGAGTGGCGAGCTCGTCGCGGTCCTGATCAGCGGCGCGTTCATCGTGTACCTCGCCGCCGCGCAGCGCGCTCGCTCCCGCGGGATCCGGGAACGTGGACGGACGACGGATCGGGCCGGTGGTCTTGCGCAGCTGTCCCCAGCGTTCGTGTTCGTCCCGTACCTTGTCGTCATCGGGCGGCCGGGCCCCGAGCTTCCGTTCCCCGACGGCATCCGCTGGATCGGCCTCGGTCTCGCGGTCGCGGGGGTCGCGTTCGCGCTCTGGGCGATGCGCGCGCTCGGCCGGCACTTCGACCTCAAGCTGGAGGTCCACGAGGGCCACGAGGTGATCGAGCGCGGACCGTACGGGATCGTGCGCCACCCGATCTACACCGGACTGGCCGCGCACTTCATCGGGGCGTGCCTGGCGACCGGCAACCTGCTGCTCATCGTCGTGACCCTTGGCGCTTCATTCCCGGCGTTCTACCTGCGCGCCGCGGCGGAGGAGCGGCTGCTGTCCGGACGCCTCGGACCGGCCTACGCCCGATATGCCCGCCGGGTGCCGATGCTCGTGCCGTTCGTCCCCCGCGCCCGATCCGACTGACCGCTGCTCGCCGGTCCGCCGGTGCCTTCATGCGACCATTTCGTGATGGAGCTGGGGATCTACACCTTCGCCGAGGTGGCCGGCGAGCCCGGGACGACGATCGCCGGTGACGTGCGGCTGCGCGACCTCATGGAGGAGATCGAGCTCGCCGATGCGGTCGGCCTCGATGTCTTCGGGGTGGGCGAGCACCACCGCCCGGACTTCGCCGTTTCGGCTCCCGCGGTCGTTCTTGGCGCGGCGGCGGTGCGGACGGAGCGGATCCGCCTGACGAGCGCGGTCAGCGTCATCAGCTCCGATGACCCGGTCCGCGTCTTCGAGGAATTCGCGACGGTGGACCTCCTCTCCGGGGGCCGGGCCGAGATCATGGTCGGTCGCGGCTCGTTCACCGAGTCCTTTCCGCTCTTCGGTTTCGATCTGAACGATTACGACGAGCTGTTCGCCGAGAAGCTCGAGCTTCTCCTGAAGATCCGGGGGTCCGTCCGGGTCACCTGGAGCGGGCAACACCGCGCGCCGCTGCACGACCTGCCGGTCTACCCGCGTCCGGTCCAGGATCCGCTCCCGATCTGGGTCGGGGTGGGTGGGAATCCGGAGTCCGCGGTCCGTGCCGGTGCGCTCGGTCTGCCGCTGGCCCTCGCGATCATCGGCGGGATGCCCGAGCGGTTCGCGCCGCTCGCGGAGCTGCACCGGGAAGCGGCGCGCCGATCCGGCCACGACTCGCGTCCCGGACTGAGCATCAACTCGCACGGGTATCTCGCCGAGACGCGCCAGCAGGCCCTGGACGAGGCGTTCCCGGCCTTCTCCACGATGATGAACCGCATCGGCCGGGAGCGCGGCTGGCAGCCGATGTCCCGGCGCGATTTCGATGCCGGTACGGCGCTGCGCGGCGCGAGCTTCGCCGGCAGTCCGCAGGACGCGATCGACAAGATCCTGTTCCAGTACGACATCTTCCACCACGATCGTTTCCTGATGCAGATGAGCGTCGGGACCCTGCCGCATGACCGGGTCATGCGCTCGATCGAGCTCTTCGGGACGGTCGTCGCACCGGCGGTGCGCGCCGGGGTCGCCCGCCGGCGCGCCGCCGCGGCGCCGCCCGCCTAGCTAAGCGAAGTCCCTCGCTGACGCTCGGGACCTCAAACCGTCG
>JRHI01001652.1_pt1 | contig 17794 bp, 12 predicted proteins | sample 215371 | NCBI WGS metagenome assembly JRHI01 (sample SAMN02929681, study PRJNA255918) | sediment metagenome | biome: cave system; feature: Ice Cave; material: Sediment; isolation source: sediment from deep within a dark volcanic ice cave with no known source of... ...
CCACTTAACCGCAGGCTACCCCGCGAATCCGCTAAGTTCGGTTAGCCCTCAGTTAACAGTTACCGATCATGGCGCGATGCATCGATGCCGCTGCGCAACTGCAGCGTACATTCGAAAGCGGCGGCGCAACGCCCGGGGGGAACGTGGAAAAATGCCTGAATTGCCAGTTTTATGACCGGCGCAACGCGCGGCCCACGGACGGCCGCGCGGCGATGTGGGGACAATGCCGGCGGCACTCCCCACATCTGAATCCGCTGAGCGCCAAGAGCCACTTTGTCGAAGGAGTATGGCCCCTGATTCGCGATGACGACTGGTGCGGCGAATGGAAAGCGCCCACCCCCRCYKSKAKCKSGYGNGWSKSAMMWCMCGMYRMGYACNCAATGATGTTCCGATGACCGCAGCGGTTGCAACATCCGCCGCCGGGGAGAGATCGGCCCTGGCAGCCATTGCGGCCGCAGGCGACGACTAGCGAACCGATTCCACGTAGCAGCGGCGGCACCGGCCCCATTCAGTCCTAATAAGCTCCTCGCGACGCCAACGCGCGTCGCGACGCCTACACGCGTCCAATGCCTTAGGTTCGGCAATGGCTTAGCGCTCGGATACCATTGCGGGCGTGAATCGCGCAATCCTTGCTTCGCTCGCTGACGGAGCCATCGCCGTCACACCCAATCGCCGCCTTGCCCGCGCGCTGCTGCACGCATTCGACGCCGAACAATCAGCGTCCGGCCTCACGGCCTGGCCTACCCCGTCCATCCTACCTTATCAGACGTGGCTCACAACGCTGTGGGAGCAATGCGTTGCGGCCGGGGTGACGGACGACGAAACTCTGTTGCTGACGCCGCCGCAGGCAGCATTGCTGTGGGAGCAAATGGTCGACGCGGACGGGCGCACGCTGCTCAATCCGCGCGGAGCCGCGGCGATCGCCGCCGAAGCCTGGTCGCTGGTCCATGCCTGGGGGGCGGGCGGCGAAAGTTGGCGCGCATGGCGACGCGATGTTCGCGAGCCAAACGATCCGTCGATGTTTGCTGCCTGGGCTGAGCGCCATGCCGGCGAATTGCGTCGCGCAGGCATGCTCGATGTTGCCCGGTTGCCCGACGCGCTGGCGACCCTCGCGCCGCGCGTGCCGGCCCTGAAGCGCACCACTATTCTTGCCGGATTTTTCGAGTTCACGCCCCAACAGGAACGCCTCTTCGCGGCTTTGGGCAATCAAGGCGCAACGCTAGAGAGACTCGGAACGTTGCCGCCCATCGAGGCAAGGGTACGACGCACGACGGCCGTTTCGCCTCGGGCGGAGCTCATCGCCGCACTGACATGGGCCCGCGGCAAGCTTATCGAGGCGCCCGGGGCACGGGTCGGCATCGTGATCGAGGATTTGAGCCTTCGGCGTGGGGAGGTTATTGCGCTGGCGGAGGACATCCTGTGCCCGTCGGCTATCCTGCCGGGTTCGCCTGCATCCGCGCCGTCGTTCGAGGTGTCGCTGGGCGCGTCGCTGGCATCGATTCCATTGATCGTCACCGCGATCGACCTGATCGATCTCGCCGAATCGCGGTTGGCCGCGGGTGCGGCGGCAGCGCTGCTGCGTTCGCCCTATTTACCCGGTGCCGATCCGGCGTGGGCGTCGCGCGCGGCGATTGAGCGCGACTGGCTGGAGGCAGGCCGTCGTGAGGTGACGCTCGCCGATGCAGTGGCCGCGCTCGATCACCGTGCACCGGCCTTGGCAACGCGATGGCGCAACGCTTCGGCCATGCTCGAGCGGGAGCGTACCGCTTCGCCACGCCACTGGGCGGACGCGTGGCGCACCTGGCTCGCGGCAGCGGGATGGCCCGGACCTCGCACGCTCGACAGCGCCGAGTATCAGGCGCGCGAAGCCTGGGAACGTTTGTTGTTGCAGTTTTCGTCGCTCGGCGCGGTATCAACCCGCATGAGCCGGTCTACCGCAGTCGACAAGCTCCGTGCGATGTCGCGCGAGACGGTGTTTCAGCCCGAAGGCAGCGACGCGCCAATGCAAATCCTCGGCGTGCTCGAAGCAAGCGGCATGGCCTTCGACGCGCTCTGGGTGGTGGGTCTCGCCGCGGATCGATGGCCGCGGGGGCCCGACCCCAACCCGATGTTGCCGATCGCCTGGCAGCGCGAGCGCCGGATTCCGCGCGCGAATTCGTCCGGAGAGCTCTCTTTTGCTCGCGCGTTGACCGCCGGTTTCGCGGCCGCCGCCAGAGAAGTTGTTTTCAGCTCCGCGTCGACCATCGACGATCGTCCGTCTTCGCCGTCGGCCTTGATCATGGCCTATCCGGAGTCGCCGCTTCCCACGTCGCCACCGGCGTGGCCGCGAATGATCGCGACCCATCAGCGTCTCGAGTCCGTTGCCGACGATCACGCTCCGCGACTTGCGCCGGGAAGCATTGCGCCGGGCGGATCACGCATCATCGCCTCGCAAAGCGATTGTCCGTTCCAGGGCGCAGCCCGCCACCGCCTCGCCGCAGAGCCCTGGCCGGCTCCGCTCGGCGGCCTGTCACCCCGGGAACGCGGCGAGCTGGTGCACCTGGCAATGGCTGCGTTCTGGAACATCGCCGGCGACCAAGCGACGCTGGTCGCGTTCGACAACGCAGGCGAGAAGCGCGCTGTCGAAGCCGCCGTCGAATCCGCGCTCGCGCAATTCCCCGCAGGTCGCTGGCGCAGCTTGCCGACCCTCGTCCGGGGCGCGGAAGCGACGCGACTGGAGCGTCTTCTGCACGCGTGGCTCGAGATCGAACGAGCGCGGCCGCCGTTCACGGCCCAGGACGTCGAAGCGAAAGCAAAGGTGGATCTCGCATCTTTGACGTTTCGGATCAAATTCGATCGCGTCGACGCGCTCGCCGATGGCGGCATGGCGATCATTGACTTCAAGACCGGCCGCGCGGAGCGGCCGGCACAATGGTTCGACCCGCGACCTCGCGCGACCCAACTGGGCATGTACGTGCTCGCCCAGCGCGACGCACATCCCGGCGTCAAGGTTCGCGCCGCCGCCTATGCGCAATTGCGTCCCGACGCCGTCGCCGCGGTGGGCCTTGCTGCAGATGCGAGCGCATGGCCCGCGCTGAGCCAGGTAACTGAGATTTCCGCATCGAAGCTTGACGATTGGCAGGCGCTCGAAGCCTGGTGGCGCTCGCAGCTCGGGGCCTTGGCGGCGGAAATCGCCGCGGGCAACGCCGTCGTCAGTCCGCGGCAGAAGCCTTTGGCGTGCCGCACGTGCTGCCTGCAGCCATTATGCCGAATCCAATCGGTGCGCAATCTTGTCGAGCAAAATCTCGACGATGAATAAGCGAAGCGCAATCTCCGACGACGCCGAGCGATCGGCGGCGCTCGACGTCTCGCGCTCATTCGTCGTTCAGGCGCCGGCCGGCTCGGGCAAGACCGAGCTCCTGATCCAGCGCTATCTTGTTCTGCTCTCGCGCGTCGAGCGGCCCGAGGCGATCGTCGCCATGACTTTCACGCGCAAGGCCGCCGGAGAGATCCGCGAGCGCATTGTGGTCGCACTGCGAAGCGCCAAGGCCGACGCCGCGCCGGCGGAAGCCCACGCGGCGCTGACCTGGCGGCTGGCGCGAGCCGTATTGCAGCGCGACGCGGCACTGGAATGGAATCTGATCGCCCATCCCGCGCGTCTGCAGGTGCAAACGATCGATGCGCTATGCGCCTCGCTGATGCGCCGCGCGCCACTGACCTTGAAAGTCGGAGCTTTGCCGCGCTTCGTCGATCGCGGCATGCCGCTCTATCTCGATGCGGCGCGTTCGGAGCTCGAAGCGGCAGGTGCGGGCGATGTTGCGTGGCGGGCTCTGCTCGATCACCTCGACAACGATGCCGATCGGCTGATCGAGCTGATTGCCGGGATGCTCGCCAAGCGCGACCAATGGCTGCACTTCGTCGTCGTGGACGACAAGGAGGCCTTGCGCGTCAATCTGGAAAAGGCGCTGGTCGCCGAGATCGATCGCGAGCTGGGTGCGCTCGACGCTGCGTTCCCGCGCGAGGTCGTCACGCCACTGCTGAAGCTTGCGCGTCACGCTGGCAACAACCTTCGGGGCGATCAGCCCGATCATCCCTTGGCGAGCTGGTCGGAGGAGGGCGGTCTTCCGCCGCCAAGCGTCGATGGATTGCCTCAGTGGTTGTCCATTGTTGAATGGCTGCTTACCAAGGAAGGCTCGTCTCGCGCGCAGATCGACAAGCGGCAGGGATTTCTCGCGCCAAGCTCCGCAGGGGCGTCGGAGCGCGGCAGCCGTTTGGATCAAATTCAGGCGATGGAACAGTTGCTCGCGCGCCTCGAGCAGGTTCCCGGACTCGTCACCGCACTCCATTCGCTGCGGAAGCTTCCGCCGCCGCGCTACGACGAAGCCTCGTGGTCTTTCATCGCCGCGCTGCTCGACGTTCTGCGGCACGCAGTGGCCCGGCTGCAACTCGTGTTCGCGCAGGAAAACGCCATCGATTATCCAGAATCGACGCTGATCGCGCTGCGCGCGTTGTCATCGGAGGAGGAACCCTCCGAGTTGCTTCTCGCACTCGACATGCAGATCGAGCATCTGCTGCTGGACGAGTTCCAGGATACGTCGCTCGCACAGCACCAGCTGGTCGAGCATCTAACGGAAGGGTGGACGCCCGGCGATGGACGGACCCTGTTTGTCGTCGGCGATCCGATGCAATCGATTTACCGATTCCGTGAAGCTGATGTCGGCTTGTTTCTCGCCGCGCAGAGGGACCGGCGCATCGGCGGCGTCGCGCTCGAGCCGTTGACGCTGACGCGAAACTTTCGCTCGCGGCAAGGCCTGGTCGATTGGGTGAACGCTACGTTTTCCAAGGTATTTTCAGGGTACGACGATCCCGCGCGCGGAGCGGTTGCGTTCAAACCGTCAGCGGCGACCCGCCAAGCGCGCGGCGATGGCGCTGTGACTGTCGATCTCTGCACCGATCCCATGCAGGAAGCCGCAGTCGTCGTATCCCGAATCCAGGGTGCGCTCGCAAGCACTGCGGAATCGATCGCGGTGCTCGTTCGCAAGCGTTCCGACCTCGCCGAGATTTTGCCGGCGCTGCGAGCCGGCGATATCGCATTCAGCGCGGTCGAGCTCGATCATCTCTCGGAGCGGCAGACCGTGCTCGACCTGTGCTCCCTGGCGCACGCACTGGTTCAACCCGACGACCGCCTGGCCTGGCTCGCGACCTTGCGCGCGCCGTGGTGCGGATTGAAGCTGCCCGATTTGTTCGCGGTCGCTCAAACCTGCGGCAAGCGGGCCTTGAGCGAGGCTTTGTCCGGAGAGCTGGCAGCAAACGTTTTGAGTCGCCTTTCGGCTGACGGTAAGGAACGAATCACCCGGTTCGCGGAAATCATTGCGCCGCTGCGGGAGGAGCGCGGACGCCGTCCGCTCGCCACTGCGCTGCGCGGCGCATGGCTCGCGCTAGGCGGGCCCGCATGCGTCATCGAGCCGATCGATCTCGAGGCTGCCGATCGATTTTTTTCATTGCTCGGCGAACACGAGGTCGGGGCAGACGTTCCCGATTGGGCGATGTTCATCGAAGCGCTGAATGCATTGCGCGCGGAAGCGGAAGCCGACCCGTCGACGCGAGTGCGGATCATGACGCTGCACCGGGCCAAGGGATTGGAATTCGATGTCGTCATCATGCCCGGCCTTGCTCGCCACCCGCGGCCCGATGATCGTCAGCTTCTGCTCTGGCGCCGGCGCAGCAACGCTTTGCTGCTCGCGCCGATGAAATCCCGCTATATCGCCCAGGGCCAGGACGATGCCGTGTACTCCTACTTGCGAGGTCTCGCTGTCGCCGAGGAAGAAGCGGAACTGGGCCGGCTGTTGTACGTCGGCTGCACGCGGGCGAAGGAGCGGCTGCATCTGACGTCTTCGCTCGAGTTGACAGAGGAAGAAGGACAACCCAGACGGTGGAAGGAACCCTCGACGCGTACGGCTCTGGCGGCGCTGTGGCCGGCCATTTCCCCTTCGGCATCCGAACCCGGCGCCGACATCGGCAAGAGTGTCCGTCGCGAAGAAACCGGCGTCCCGCTGCGACGCCTGCCCGCCGACTGGAAGCTGCCGCCGCCCCCGGCACCGATTTCGGATCCAAGCCGACCCGATTCGGTGTCGGACCGCGATTCCGTGGAGTTCGATTGGGCACGAGAAACCGCCCGCCGCATCGGAACCGTCGCTCATCGCCTCCTATGGCAACTGGCCGAGGAAGGAATCGAGCACTGGAACGCGCAACGAATCGCGAGCGAGCGCAAGCGAGTCTCGCGCGAGCTTGCGGCGCTCGGGTTGACCGGCAGCGAAGTCGGCGCAGCCGTGGACCAAGTGCTGTCGGCAATCGCGGCAACCATCTCCGACTCACGCGGACGCTGGTTGTTCGATCGCGGCCACGCCGAGGCGCGCAGCGAATATGCATTGACAGGGCTGCGTGACGACAGATTTGTTCACCTCGTGCTCGACCGGACCTTTGTCGACCCTGAAGGCGTTCGCTGGATTGTCGATTTCAAGTTATCGCGCCACGAAGGCGCCGACGCGGAAGCATTCTTGAACCGTGAGCAGGAGCGTTATCGCACGCAGCTGGAAACCTATGCTCAAGTGATGCGCGAGATAGATCCGCGGCCGATTCGAGTGGGACTCTACTTTCCGCTGGTACCGGGTTGGCGCGAATGGAGTCCGGCCTCGTAAGTGAGCAACACGGGCGCGCGCGGCAAGCCCTAAGCGCTGGACCGCGACCCTCCTGCCGGGTAAAATTGAGGTTTATCAAAGCCTTCCGGTCTTTTCTCGGAGTCTCTCCCCGGCAATTGCAGCGTGCAGGTCATTCGCGGATTTTCCCAGCCCAGCCACGATCGCATCGCGCTTACCATCGGCAACTTCGACGGCGTGCATCGCGGCCATCAGGCCATGCTCTCACGCTTGAGCGAGGCTGCGGAGGATCTCGCGCTTCCGCCGGCAGTACTGACCTTCGAGCCGCATCCGCGCGAGTTCTTCGCGCGCGAATCGCCGCCGCCGCGACTGTCGACCTTGCGCGACAAGCTCGAACGTTTCGCGTCTCTGGGCGTGGCGCACGTCCACGTCGCCAGGTTCGACGCAAGCCTCGCCAAGCTCTCCGCCGAAGAATTCATCGACCAGATTTTGGTGAGCACGCTTAAGGTGGGCTGGATCCTGGTCGGAGACGACTTCCGCTTCGGCCACGATCGCGTCGGCGACCTGGCGCTCTTGCGAGCGAAAGCCGCGACTTTCAGTGTCGAAGCGATGCCCACGGTTGCGATCGATGGCGAGCGTGCGTCGAGCTCGGCCGTGCGGTCCGCGCTCGCGCTCGGAAACGTCGAACACGCGGCGAAGCTGCTCGGCAGGCCTTACACCATCTCCGGCCACGTCGCGCACGGGGACAAGCTCGGCCGCAATCTCGGTTTCCCCACCGCCAACGTGGTGCTGCGCCATAAGCCGGCGCTGTCGGGCATTTTCGCGGTACGGGTCCACGGCCTCGGCGGCGAAGCACGTTCGGGCGTCGCCAGCCTGGGTGTCCGTCCGACGGTCAAACAAGGCGCCAAGCCGCTGCTCGAGATATTCGTGTTCGATTTAGACGAAGCGATCTACGGCCGCAGGATTGCGGTCGAATTCCTGCATAGGCTCCGCGACGAGGAGCGTTACGCCGACCTCGATCAACTGACCCGGCAGATTCGGATCGACGTTGCGCAAGCCCGCGATTATTTTGCGACCTTAAAGTAAACGAAAGCAGCGATGGCCGACGCCAGCAAGACCGATTACAAATCGACGCTGAATCTCCCCGACACGCCCTTTCCGATGCGTGGCGACCTGGCCAGGCGTGAGCCCGGCTGGGTCAGCGATTGGCAGGAACGCAAGGTTTACGAAGCGATTCGTGCGGCGAGTGAAGGGCGCCCGCGCTTTGTGTTGCACGACGGCCCGCCGTATGCGAACGGCGATATCCACATCGGTCACGCCGTGAACAAGGTGCTCAAGGACATCGTGGTGAAGAGTCGGCAGCTCGCCGGCTTCGACGCGCCTTACATCCCGGGCTGGGATTGCCACGGCATGCCGATCGAGGTCCAGATCGAAAAGACCTACGGCAAGAATCTGCCTACCGCCGAAACACAGCGCCTCTGCCGCGCGTATGCGGGCGAGCAGATCATCAATCAGAAAGCCGAGTTCCAGCGGCTCGGTGTGCTCGGCGACTGGGAGCATCCGTATACGACCATGTCGTACCGCAACGAAGCCGACGAGATTCGTGCGCTGGGCCAGCTGCTCGAGAGAGGCTACCTCTATCGCGGGCTCAAGCCGGTGAACTGGTGCTTCGACTGTCAGAGCGCATTGGCCGAGGCGGAAGTCGAGTACGAAGACCGGGAAGATGTCGCGGTCGATGTCGGATTTGCGCTGGACGATCGTGACCGCGAGAAACTGGCGGCGGCGTTTCATTTGCCGTCGCTGCCCGCGGGTCCGGTGTATGCGGTGATCTGGACCACCACGCCGTGGACGCTTCCGGCCAACCAGGCGTTGAACGTGCATCCGGAATTTCAGTACTCGCTTGTCGAAACGGATCGGGGGACGCTCCTTCTCGCTTCGGATTTAAAGGAGGCGTCTCTCAAGCGATTCGGGGTTCAGCGCAAGGACATGAACGGCGCAGCGGATGCGATAACGTCCGGCCGTAGTCTCGAAATGATCCGCTTCCGTCATCCGTTTTACGACCGCGACGCGCCGGTCTACCTCGGCGAATACGTGACGCTGGAGCAGGGCACCGGCATCGTGCACAGCTCCCCCGCGTACGGCATCGACGACTTCATTTCCTGCCGGCGCTACGGCATGGCCGATGACGACATGATCAGTCCCGTGCTCGGCGACGGCCGTTATGCGGAGAGCCTGCCAATATTCGGCGGGTTGAAAATATGGGATGCCAATCCGAAGATCGTCGACAAGCTGCGGGAAAACCGGGCGCTTTTTCACGCCGAGAAGATCATCCACAGCTACATGCATTGCTGGCGGCACCGGACGCCGATCATCTATCGGGCGACGACACAATGGTTTGCCGGAATGGACGCGGTTCCGGGATTCAATGGCAAAGAGCCGGCCGAAACGCTGCGCCGCACGGCGTTGCGAGGCATTGAAGCCACCGAGTTTTTTCCTTCATGGGGCAAGTCCAGGCTGCACGGCATGATCGCCAATCGCCCGGACTGGACGCTGTCGCGTCAGCGGCAATGGGGTGTGCCCTTGCCGTTCTTCGTCGACAAGGAGACCGAGCTTTTGCACCCGGACACGCCGGCCTTGCTGGAGCTGGCGGCGAGCAAGGTCCAGGCCGGCGGCATCGAGGCGTGGTTCGAGGCGACGCATGAGGACTTCGGCGTCGACGCCTCGAAGTACCGCAAGCTGACCGATACGCTCGATGTCTGGTTCGATTCCGGCTCGACCCATCAGACGGTCATGGGCGGCCCGCAGGGGCGCGCCTTGCACCGCGGATCGCATCCGGACGAGACCAGCTTTCCGGCCGATCTGTACCTCGAGGGATCCGATCAGCACCGCGGCTGGTTCCATTCTTCCCTGCTGACATCGTGCATGTTGAACGGCGTGCCGCCGTACAAAGCGCTCCTGACACACGGTTTCGCGGTCGACGGCCAGGGCAAGAAAATGTCGAAGTCCAAGGGTAACGTCGTGTCGCCGCAAAAGGTGTGGAACGGCCTCGGCGCCGAGGTGCTTCGACTATGGGTCGGCGCGACGGACTACTCCGGCGATCTTTCGATTTCGGACGAGATTCTCAAGCGTGTCGTCGAGGGCTATCGGCGCATTCGCAACACGCTGCGCTTCCTTCTCGCCAACACCGCCGATTTCGACGCACCGCGAGATGCCGTCCCGGTGACCGAACTGCTCGAGCTGGACCGCTACCAGCTTGGCGTCGCCAACGCTTTTTTCAAGGACATGCGCTCGAGCTACGACAAGTACGAGTTCCATTCGGTCGTGCGTCAGCTGCAGCTCTATTGCTCCGAGGAGCTCGGTGGCTTTTATCTCGACGTCCTGAAGGATCGCCTTTACACCGCGGCCACCCATTCCGCCGCGCGGCGTTCGGCGCAGACCGTGCTGGCGCACGTTCGCGATGAATTACTCAAGCTGATGGCGCCGATACTCTCGTTTACCGCGGAAGAAGCGTGGAGAGTCCTCTACCCGGATGACGCGACGATCTTTGCCCACGTCTGGAATACCGAGCACAGCCTCGGAGCGATTCCGGATCTGGACGCGCTGACGGCGAAATGGAGCCGCATCGTTGAGGTTCGAAACGTGGTCCTGAAGCGCCTGGAGGAGGCCCGCGAAAAAGGCGAAATCGGTTCCTCGCTCGCGGCCGAAGTCACCATTGCGGCGCCCGCAAATGTCTATGAAGCGCTGGCGTCGCTCGGCGACGACCTGCGTTTCGTCATGATCACGTCATCGGCGAAGGTTCTGCGCGGCGATGCGCTGTCGATCGAGGTTACACCGAGCACGCATCCGAAATGCGCGCGCTGTTGGCACTGGCGCTCCGATGTCGGCGCCGACGCGGCGCATTCGACACTGTGCGGGCGATGCGTGGCCAATCTGTTTGGCGACGGCGAGATTCGGGTGTTCGCATGACCGATATCAGCACGCCGTCGACTGCTTCAGGCCGCTGGTGGTTGTGGCTGGTCTTGAGCGCCGCCATCGTCGTCGCCGATCAAGCCACCAAGGCACTGGTGCTTCTCAACCTGCGGCCTGGGGAGGAGCGAACGATCACCGATTTCTTCAGCCTCGTGCTCGCGTTCAACTCCGGTGCCGCGTTCAGTTTTTTGGGCGACGCCGCGGGGTGGCAGCGATACCTGTTCGGCGTGATCGCGGTTGGCGCCGCGTGTTTCATCGTATGGCTGCTGCGCCGCGGCGGCGACCGGCTCTATTGCCTGGCATTGAGCCTGATCCTCGGTGGAGCACTAGGCAACCTCTGCGATCGAATCGTGCTGGGGAAGGTCGTCGATTTCCTTTCCTTCCACCACTTCATGCCGTTTCGCCATCCGCTCATCAATTGGCTCGATCCCTTTCCGGCCTTCAATATTGCCGACAGCGCGATCACCGTCGGTGCCGCATTGCTGATCCTCGACGGATTTCGGCGAAGACCGGACCCGTCGGTCGCGGTAAAATAGCCGCCATGAAGCTCGTCCTCGCCAATCCCCGCGGGTTTTGCGCCGGCGTCGATCGCGCCATAGCGATCGTGGAGCAGGCGTTGGCGCAATTCGGCTCGCCGATCTATGTTCGCCATGAAGTGGTCCACAACAAATTCGTCGTCGACAACTTGAGGGCGAAGGGCGCGATATTCGTCGATGAGCTGGCGGAAGTTCCCGCCGGCAGCACAGTCGTGTTCAGCGCCCATGGTGTGTCGCGAGCGGTGCGCGCCGAAGCCGAGTCGCGTCGGCTCAAGGTGTTCGATGCCACGTGTCCGCTGGTGACCAAGGTGCACATCGAAGTCGCGAAGATGCGTCAGCTTGGCCGTGAGATCGTCATGATCGGCCACTCCGGTCATCCCGAAGTCGAAGGAACGATGGGGCAGTCCGACGGAGGCATCTATCTGGTCGAATCGATCGCCGATGTCGCCACGCTCGAGGTCCGCGATCCGACCCATCTGTCTTACGTGACGCAGACGACGCTTTCCGTCGACGATGCCGCGGCTATCGTCGCCGCGCTCAAGGCGCGCTTTCCGGCGATCGCCGGCCCGAAAAAGGACGACATATGCTATGCGACGCAGAATCGGCAGGACGCGGTCAAGTTCATGGCCCGACGCTGCGACCTGGTGATCGTCGTCGGCAGCCCCAACAGCTCGAATTCCAACCGCCTGCGCGAGGTTGCGGCGAAACTTGGGGTCGAGGCGCAAATGATTGACCGGGCGGAGGAGCTGCAAGCGGCCTGGCTCGAGGGCAAGCGTTGTGTCGGCGTGACCGCAGGCGCGTCCGCGCCGGATGTTCTGGTGCGGCAGGTGATCGAGCGGCTCAGAGTACTTGGCGCGAGCGATATCGCGGAGCTGGACGGCGTTGTCGAGAGGACAGTGTTCCCGATGCCGAAGGGTTTGGTTGTCAGAGCGACAATAGCGTTACTCTGACGCGCCCGCGCGGCGCCATTTCAGGCTCAGTTTGGCCAACCGCACGTAAGCGAGGCCGGAGCCGATCATGGCGAGCGAAAGCGCTGCCGCGGTCGCGGCGCATAACGCGTGACGTCCGGTTTCGCTAAAGGCGCGCACGACTCCTTCCGCGAAATACCACGGCAACAGCAAAAGGGCCCATTGCAAGGCTCGGATCCTGCCGCGCGCTACGCCGGGCCATAAGGCGACGAGCGGCAGCGCTTTTAGCGCCAGCCACGAGCCGCCAGGCCTCAGCGGCGCGAGCCACAGCTCCCAGCAGATTTCCAGAAGCGCAAGTGTCGCCAGCAAAGCGGCCGTCGTGCGCCGCCAGGAGTCGAGCGCCGGCATCAACTAACTGCGATGAATTCGAAGAGCTCGAAGCCGGGGCCTTGATCGACGAACTTGGTGAGCACCACCGTGCCGCCGGTCGCCCCGCGGCGCAGATTGATCGCTTGTTCGAGCTGGAACATTCCCGTGGGCACCAGAATCATCGGCGGCGAGCCTTCCTGTCCATCGTCGGGGAGAAGCACCACGTGGTGAAAAGGTGCAGTGTCGGCATTTTCGCCGCGCGCCGCGGCGGCTTCCGGACTGTCGGTGAGGAGCTCGCACCCGAACTCGAGGCCGCTGCCCCGCAGGGTATTGCGGAACCAGCGCAGCATTGCCACCTGCAAGGTGTTTCGGCCTTCAACCCGCAATGCGATCAGGTCGCCGATGCGCAGCGGTGCGTTGGAAATGTCGATTTGCCTCAGCGCGTAACCCGCTGGAGTATGGTTGATCACCTGGCACGAGTGCATTGGCGGTAAACCGGTCGGTGCGTTGGCGACGTTCGCATGAGTCCCGCGGCTGTACTGCCACACGGCGGGCAATCCGGCGCACATGACCACTCGTGCCCGCGACGGAAGGCGATTGAATTGCCGCGCCGGCGGGATGGCCCACTGCCGGAGAAGTCGCCGCAGAAGCGCAGTGTATTGCGCCACCGCTGCGGGATCGGTGCCGATACCGGCGGGTACGCTGCCGCCCGCGTCCAGCGCGCGGAGTTGCTCCTGGATCTGGAACGCGAGGTCGAACGTCAACAGGAACAATTTGCTGCCGTCGATGTTCCCGCCCTTGTTGGCGGAGAACGGCGGAAAGTCATGCCCGACCGGGACGATCGCGACCGCCTTCGCCAAGCGATGTACTGGAGGGACATCGGTGATCTTGGTCCAGTGCGAATATTCCTGCAGGTAGTTGATGACCTGCCCCAGCTGCCCGGGAAGGAAGCCGTACGGATTCGCCAGCGCCAGCAGAAGGGCCTGTACGTACAGCCGCTCCGGCGTCGCATCCTGGCTATCGGTTGCGACAGCAGTCTGATGCAATGATCGCTGCCGAGCGAACGTGTAGATTGCATGCGCATCGTGCCAGGTACGCGCCGGCACCGGCGCGTACGACAGGTAGCTATTGATCAGGACCCGCGCGGTGCATTGCAGGCAACGATGGATCAGCGCCACGGTCAACCTGTTGCCGCCCAGCAGAATGCGCTTGTCGGCCTCCTGCGACAGCAGGTGCTTGTAGGCGGTGGCGAGCTCCGCGGCCAGGATCAGCGACGCCTTGGCCGCTTCCAGCGCGTCGCCGGTCAGCGGATGCGCGGCCCGCGAAAAGTGCCGCTCGAGCTCCGGCCAAAGCGTCAGCGCGGTCGTATAGTACTTTTCTGCAAGTTCGAGACGCTTCGATTCGGAGAGCGAAACACGATTGGTGGCCGCCAGCGCATCGCCAATAGTGCCGGCTGCCTCGATCGGATCACGCTTGAGCACTTCATCCAGCCACGGCTGGACGCGCGCGGGACGCGTCTCAGGCGGATGCGCGGGACGCGATTCAAGCGGTGGGAGACTGAGCGCGAGGGCCATGACGTTGGTATTTTTTAGTGCTTATCCCGATTGTAGTCGATGCCGGCGCCGTTTCACTAACCGCCGCCGCCGAATGGCGCTTCAGGCCTGATCCAGGAATGCGATGACCGGCGCCATCTGGTCCTCGCTCAGCAGCATGGGCGCATGGCCGACGCCCGGGATTTCAACCACTGTCGCCCGCGGCCCACGGGTGCGCATGGCCGCCGCAGTTGTGGCGGAGAGCAGGTCCGACTCGGCGCCGCGCAGCCCCAGCGTCGGGCAGGAGATCGCGTCCCAAATCGGCCACAAATCGCCACCCTGACCAGCCGTGGCGCGAAAAGGCACGGCGATGCCGGGGTCGAACTTGAGTCGCCAGCGGCCATTGGCGTCCTGTCGGGCGGTGCTGCGCGCCAGTGCTTGCCATTGATCCTCGGTAAGCGCGCCGAAAGGTGCCGACACCTGACGGATGTGCGTTTCCAGCTGCTCGAACGAATCGAACGTGGGGTCGAGACCTACGTACGATCCGATGCGCGCGAGCGCCGCCGGTTCGATGGCCGGGCCGACGTCGTTGACCACCAGCCGGGCGACCGGCGTTTCAGGCTGCGCCGCGATCACCATGCCCAGCAATCCTCCCATCGAGGTGCCGACCCATGCGACGCGATCCGCGCGCGCGTGAGCAAGCAGGGCCGTCAGCGTGGTCAGATAGGTCGGGAATCCATAATCGTTCGGATCACGCAGCCATCCGCTGTCGCCGCGTCCCGGCATATCCGGACAGATGACGCGATGACGATCCGATATCGCCGCGGCCAGTGTGTCGAAATCGCGTCCGTTGCGCGTCAGGCCATGAACGCAGACGACCACGCGCGGATTTTCGGGATCGCCCCAGTCTCGGTAGACGACTCGGTGAAAACCGTGTGCGCTGAGGCTCTTGAAATGGTGTTCGCGGGGAAAGGGCATGCACGCTGCGTCACAGGAAAAACACTGTCGTCGCAGCAGCGCATCGTCGGGGAAAACGGACCCCGCGTCAATGAGCCGTGTTCTCAGCGGAGCAGCTCGGCCGGAAATAAAGGAAGATAACCCGCGGTGTCGCCGCCGAGAAACGCTTCGATTTCGTCGCGGCGAGCCAGTGCGTCGGAGTAGCCGAGCGCCAGCAGATCGCGGCAGTACTTGCGGTCGAACAGCAGATACGACAACAGATTGGCGCCGGTGCCCTCGGTCGCCCCCAGACCGCGCAGGAGGTATCGCACACCGGTCGGCAAACGATCGGCATGGCGAACCGCGAGTTGACCCAGGTCGCGGCTCGGACCCACGACCAGCGCGTCGACGCGAACGATTTCGGGATGCGCTTCCTGGATGGTGCGGGGAACGAGATTGAGCACCTGATTGAGTCGCTGCAAGCGCTCCAGATCCGCGCCCAGGTTGTCGAGAAAAATGCTGGAAAGCGCGTGCCCCGCGACTTGGGCAAAGGAAGGATAGTGCGGCGGTTTTTGCCTTTGCGCCGGCGCCGGCTGCTGGCCGATGAACTGTCCGACGGCGATGACCAGCAATCTACGCGCGCCCAAATGCAGCGCCGGCGACAGCGGCGCGATCTGCCGCACGGAGCCGTCGGCGTAGAAATCGTCGTCAACACGCGCTGCCGGAAAGATGAATGGAATCGCGCTCGACGCGAGCAGATGCTCGACACCGATCATCGCGCGTTCTCCGCGCCGTCGGGTTCTTTGCCACGGCTCTATCGTCGACGCGCCTTGGAAGAAGGTCACGGCGTGGCCGGTGGTATAGCTCGTCGCGTTGATCGAAAGCGCATGCAGGCGCCCGGCTGCGATGTGCCCCGCGACGCGGTCGAGGTCGAGCTCGCGCCGAATCAGCGAACGCAGTGGAGAACTGTCGAGCATGGACGCGGTACGCGTTGGCCCACGCCTGCCGACCAGTACCGACGGGAGCCAGCGCATGCCGTGGGCCGACACCGCGCCGAAGTCGGCCTTGTAGACATGGCGGACCTCGATGTTGCGCCACAGACGCAGGAGTCGCGCGACGCCGCGGCGAAAACTGTCCGCGTTGGCGGCTAGGAGCGCTGCGTTGACGGCTCCGGCCGACGTCCCGCAGATCACCCGGAACGGCGTGGTCGACGTCCGGCCCAGCAAGTGTGCGATGGCGTGCAGCACGCCGATTTGATAGGCCGCACGTGCGCCGCCGCCGGAAAGAACAACACCCGTTTCGTACGGTGCGCGGGTCACGCGGTGAGGTCCCGCTCGGCGCGCAAGGTGCGATCGAGAATCATCAGCATCGCCGCCGTCGCGCCCCAGATGTAGCGTTCGCGATAAGGAATGGCGAAATAATCGCGGCGAATCTCGCCCAGCATGCGGAAATGCCGCTGTTGGTTGACGGGCTCGAGGAGGAATGCGAGCGGGACTTCGAACACATCGGCAACTTCGACTGGGTCGGGTATGACCGGAAAAGGCGGCTCGACCCATCCCACGACGGGAGTTACGCGATAGCCGGTCACCGTTTCATAGTCGGCGAGCCGTCCCAAGACCGTTACCCGATCGCGCGGAAGCCCGATCTCCTCCTCGGTTTCTCGGAGCGCCGCAGCGTCGACGTCGAGGTCACCGGGCTCGACACGGCCTCCGGGAAAGCTGATCTGCCCGGCATGGTCGGGAAGGTCCGCGCTGCGCTCGGTGAACAAGACCGCCAGGCCATCGGGCCGATTGACGATGGGCACGAGCACTGCAGCCGAGCGCGGCTCGCCTTCGCGCCCGGGCAACCGATAGCCATCGGACAAATGGAGCGCCGCGGGAGGTGGCGGACGCGACAGCCGTTCGACAAGCCACTCGCGTTGAGCCTGAGGGGAGAGCTTGAACAACGGAAGATCCATGAGCGGCGAGGCGGGCGGCCGCCAAATCCACCTGCAGCCGCGCCGATCATACCGTAAGCCGATTATCGGTTTTGCGATAAACCGAAGTGGCGTCCTCCGGTGACAATCAGGCGAGAAGCTTAACGCCCGCGATGGTCAGCGTCGCGACAAGCATCATGCGCAGCGTGCGCACCGGCACGCGTCGCGATCCGAAACTGCCCAGCACGATGCCTGGAATGCCACCGGCAAGCAGTGCCAGAAGCAGGCCGAAATCAATGGTGCCGAGCCAGGCGTGTCCTGCCGCGGCAACGGCGGTCAGAGGAACAGCGTGCGCGATATCGCTGCCTGCGATTTCGGCCGGCTCGAGTTCCGGATAGAGCAGCGCGAGGGACGCGGCGCCGATCGCACCCGCGCCCAGCGAAGTCAGCGCGACGGCGGTGCCGATCGCGCATCCGACGAACACGGTCAAGACGGGCCGGTGTCGCCGCATCGCATGCACTCTTTCCGAACGCGCACCCCACCGTTTGAGCGGGCTGCGCAGGAGGAGCACCGCAATGCTTAGTAGAAGCGCGATGCCGACACTCTCTCTGATCAGCCGGTTGAGCTCGTGCGGCGCAAGGTGCGCCAGAGCGACGATCGCAAGCGTTGCAATCGCCGTGGGCACGCTCCCCAATGCGAGGAGCGCCACGATGCGGTACTTGATGTTGTCGGCCGCGCGATGGGCAAATGTTCCGGCCGTCTTGGTCACCGCGGCGCAGGCGAGATCGGTTCCCACCGCGATGGGCGCCGGGACGCCGAAAACCGTGATGAGCAACGGCGTCATGATCGAGCCGCCGCCGACGCCCGTGAGGCCGACGACTATGCCGACGCCAAGACCCGTGGCGGCAAGCAGGCCAAAGTCGCCGAAGCCTGTCACCCTCCCACCTGCTAGTGTAGTGCTTCGTTCTGTTTGGAACTTAAATTCCGATTGGCG
>JRHI01001653.1_pt1 | contig 17767 bp, 19 predicted proteins | sample 215371 | NCBI WGS metagenome assembly JRHI01 (sample SAMN02929681, study PRJNA255918) | sediment metagenome | biome: cave system; feature: Ice Cave; material: Sediment; isolation source: sediment from deep within a dark volcanic ice cave with no known source of... ...
CGCTCGAGCCGCTCGCCGCAGCCCGCGGCCTGCCGTTGCGCTGCGACCTCGGCAGCAAGGGCTGGGCGACCCTCGTCAGCGAGCTCACCAGCGACGCCTATGACAACACAACCGTGCTCATCTGCTGGCGCCACGGCACGATTCTCAAGCTGGCAAACGCGCTGCTCGCGCCGCGAGGTGGCGCGGCGCCGACTCCACAACTCGGTAGCCGATGGCCAGCGGTCTGGCACCCCGGCGTGTTCGGGTGGCTGCTCCAGATCTGCTTCGACGGCGCCGGCATTCCGGATCTGCGCTGGGTGCGCTGTCTCAGCGAGAAGTTGATGCCCGGCGACACGGTCGACCCGCCCGGACCCTCCGTCCGCCGCGCCGGACGGCTCGAGCAGATCCGCCGATAGGCCGCGGACGCGGTCCGGTCGATGCTCCCCTACGCTTTCATCCGCCAACTCTCGGGACGGTGAGCGGCGGACCATAGACTCGGCCGGTGCTGATCCTCGTCGTCGACGATGACGCTCCGGTCCGGCGGATGCTCGAGCGCACGCTCGCGGGCGAGGGCAACGACGTGCGCAGCGCCGCCGACGGCCCGGAGGCGCTGGTCGAGATCGAGCGCCGCCTCCCCGATCTGGTGATCCTCGACGTGGCGATGCCCGGGATGGACGGCCTCGCCGTCTGCCGGCGCCTGCGCGCCAAGGGGATCGTCGTGCCGATCCTCCTGTTGACCGCCCGCGACGCGATCGCCGACCGGGTGGCCGGCCTCGACGCCGGCGCCGACGATTACCTGGTCAAGCCCTTCGCCCCCCCTGAGCTGGCAGCCCGCGTGCGAGCGCTGACCCGCCGCCACGCGGCCTCGAGCCTTGCCTATGAGGATCTCTCGCTCGACCCCGAGACACGCGTCGCAACGCGGCGAGGAGAGCCGATCGAGCTGACGGCGCGAGAGACGCAGCTGCTCGAGCTGCTCCTGCGAAACGCCCGCACGGTTGTCTCGCGCGAACTCGCGATCGACGAGGTCTGGCGGGGCGCGGCCGTCGAGAACGTCGTCGACCGCTACGTCGGCTATCTGCGTCGCAAGCTCGGCGACCCGCCGCTGATCCGCACCGTGCGCGGGGTCGGCTTCATCCTCGGGCGATGACGCCGCGCACGCTGCGCGCCCGGCTGATCGTCGCGGCCGCGGCCGCGACGGTCGGCGCGGTCGCCGTCCTCGGCGCGAGCGTGCTCCTGCTGGTCGGCGCCCAGCTCCACACCTCGCTCGACAACACGCTCCGCGCCCGCGCGGCCGATGTATCGCGGCTCGCCGCCTCGGCGCCGACCGTGCTGAGCGCCCCCGGTGCGCTCGAGGCGCCGTTCGGCGGACGCGCGCTCTCGATCGAGGTGCTCGACCGCCGTGGACGGATCTACGCCCGGTCGCTCTCGCTCGGCGGCCGCCTGCTGCCGGGCGGGACCGCGCTGGCGGCGGCGCTGTCAGCCGGGCGCGGGAGCTACCGCGACGCCCGGCTTTCGGGCGAGCCGATCCGCGAGTTCGTCGCGCCGCTGGCCGACGCCGGCGGCCCGGTCGCAGGCGGGGCCGTGCTGGTGGCGTCGAGCACCGCCGAGATCGACGACACGCTGGCGAAGATCCGCGCCCTGATTGCTTTCAGCGCGCTCGCCGCCGGCCTGCTCGGCGCGGCCGGCGCGGCCCTGCTCACCCAGCGCGGCCTGCGTCCGCTCCGCCGCCTGGCCGACGGCGCCCGCGAGATCGCCGATGCCCCGGACGCCTCGCGCCGGCTACCGCTTGGCCAGCCCGGCGGCGAGCTGGCCGAGCTCGCCCGGACGCTGAACCAGATGCTCGACTCGCTCGAGCGGGCCCGCGCGACCGAGCGGCGCTTCCTCGCAGACGCCTCCCACGAGCTGCGCACGCCGCTGACCTCGCTCCGCGGTAACGCCGCCTACGTCGCCAGCCACGGTGCCGACGCCGCGGCGCTCGCCGACATCGAGGCCGACGCCGCCCGTCTCGCCCGCCTGCTCGATGACCTGCTCGCGCTCGAGCGCGAGAACGGCGCCGCGCGGCCGGCGGCGCTCGTCGAGTTGCACGACGTCGTCGTCGCCGCGTGCGCCTCCCAGCCGGACGTCCGCCTGACGTTCGCGGCGGAGCCGACGATCCGCGGCGAGCCCGACGCGCTCGAGCGAGCCGTGCGCAACCTCGTCGAGAACGCCGGCATCCACGGAGCGCCGCCGATCGAGGTGAGCCTTGGCCTCGAGCGCGACACAGCCCTGATCACCGTCAGCGACCACGGCCCGGGAGTCGCCCCGGACGATGTCGAGCTCGCCTTCCAGCGTTTCTGGCGCGGTGGGTCCGGCGGCCGGCCCGGATCCGGCCTTGGGCTCTCGATCGTCGCGGCGACGGCCGCCCGCCACGGCGGCCGGATCCGTGTCGAGGGTGCGCGCTTCACGCTCGAGCTGCCAACTGTCAAGGGATTCTCAGACGATCGGCCTAAGCTCGTTGAGCAACCGGATCAGGAAGGCCCAAAGTGAACCCTCTGCGTCGACTCCCCACCCGCAGGCTCCTCGCAATGCTCGCCGGCGTGATCGTCCTCGCCGGCTCCGTCACCACGGTCGCCGTCGCCGCGCTCACCGGGAGCGGCCCGATTCCGGCGGCGAAGACGCTTGCAGCAGCCGTCCACGACGCGCTCTCCGGGGCGAAGGTCGACGGCGTGACCGCGCAGATCCAGTTCACCAACAACCTGATCGACTCTTCGAGCATCCCCGGCTCGACGCCCCTGCTGAAGGGCGCGAGCGGGCGCCTCTGGGCGAGCAGCGACGGCCACCTGCGGCTCGAGCTCCAGTCCGCTCGCGGCGACACCCAGATCATGGTCGCTCCCGGATCGTTCTCGCTCTTCGACGCGGCCAGCAACACCGTCTACCGCGGGACGCTCCCGGCGCACAAGCCGTCCCCGGGCGAGCCGGCCCACCAGCCGCCGACCCTGCAGACGATCACCGACGCGATCACCAGCCTGATGGACAAGGTCGGCATCTCGGGCGCCGACCCGACCAACGTCGGCGGAGCCCCGGCCTACACCGTCACCTTCCAACCGAAGCACGCCGGCGGCCTACTCGGCTCGGCCCAGCTCGCCTTCGACGCCGCGAACGGCGCTCCGTTGCGCTTCGCGATCTACGCGCAGGGAAGCTCCTCCCCGGTGATCGAGCTGACCGCGACCTCGGTCTCCTTCGGCCCGGTAGCCGCCGGCGACCTGACGGTGACACCGCCCGCCGGCGCCAAGGTCGTCGAGGTGGCGCAGCCGCCGGCTCCGGCCGGCGCCGCCGCGCCGCACGTCCTGAGCGGTGAGGTCGCGCTGCCGTTCAAGCTCGACGCGCCGGCGCAGCTCGCCGGCCTGCCGAAGACGGCGGTCAAGCTGCTGAGCTTCGGCAAGAAGCCGGCGGCGCTGGTGATCTACGGCCAGCACCTCGGGGCGATCGCAGTGCTCGAGCGCCAAGCCGACCCGGCCGCCAAGCCTGCCAACGGCGGCGATGCCACCGATTCGTCCTCGCCGCTGCCGACCGTCGCGATCAACGGCGCGACCGGCACCGAGCTGGCGACTGCGCTCGGCACCTTCCTCAAGTTCGATCGCAGCGGCATCTCCTACGTCGTCGCCGGGTCGGTGCCGCCCGCGGCGGCCGAGGCGGCGGCACGCGGCTTGTGAGCCCTGGTCCACTCGCGCCGCCGGACGACGGCACTGCTCCCGTCCGCGCGCAGGGGCTCGTCAAGCGCTACGGCGACGTGCTCGCCGTCGACAACGTCGACCTGAACGTCTCGACGGGGGACATCTACGGCTACCTCGGGCCGAACGGGGCCGGCAAGACGACGTCGCTGCGGATGCTGCTCGGCCTGATCCGCCCCGACGAGGGCGCAGTGGAGCTCTTCGGGCGCGACCCGCTGATCGACGGGGCGCGGGCCCTGGACGGCGTCGCCGGCTTCGTCGAGGCGCCTCGCTTTTACCCGTACATGAGCGGGCGGCGCAACCTCGAGCTGCTCGCCGCCTACGACGGCGACGGCGCCGCCCGGCGCATCGACGAGTCACTGCGCGTCGTCGATCTCGACGCGCGCGGCGGCCACAAGGTCGGCGGCTATTCCCACGGCATGCGCCAGCGTCTCGGGATCGCCGCGGCCCTGCTGCGGCGGCCGCGACTGCTGCTGCTTGACGAACCGGCGACCGGCCTCGACCCGGCCGGGATGCGCGACATGCGCACGCTGATCCGCCGCCTCGCCGGCGAGGGCATCACCGTGATGCTCTCGAGCCACCAGCTCGCCGAAGTCGAGGAGCTGTGCAACCGAGTCGCGATCATCCGGTCCGGCAGCGTCGCCTACGAGGGCGACCTGGCCGAGCTCAAACATTCGGCGAGCACCGAGTACCGGCTCCGGACGACCGATGACGAGAAGGCGCTGCGGGTGAGCCAGGTGCAGCCCGGCGTCTTCGACGTGCGCGCCGCCGACGGCGACGGCGACGGTCACAGCGAGTTGCGCCTGCGCGCCGAGGAGTCGGCGGTCGCCGATCTCTCGATCGCATTGGCCGAGGCCGGCGTCGGCCTGAAGCTGCTCGTCAGCGAGCAGGCGACGCTCGAGGACCTCTTCTTCCGCCTGACCGAGGGCGAGACGCGAGCGCAGGCGCTCGCGTGAGCCGCCCCGGGACGCTGACCGTATACCGCTGGGAGCTCGTCAAGCTGCGCGCCCAGAAGCGGACGTACCTCGGCCTCGGGATCGTCGTCGCCGTCCCGCTGATCTTCGTCATCTCGCTCGGCCTGCAGAAGGGGCAGCCGAACGACGTCGCCTTCGGACGTTACGTCCACCAGTCTGGGCTGGCGATCCCGCTCGTCGTCCTGATCTTCGCCTCGGCCTTCCTGCTGCCGCTGGCAACCGCGCTCGTGGCCGGCGACATCGTTGCGGCCGAGGACAACAACGGCACGCTGAAGACGATCCTCACCCGCTCCCTCGACCGCGGCCAGGTGTTCGCCGGCAAGCTCCTCGCCGCGCTCACCTACGCGCTGCTCGCGCTGCTCTTGATGGGGACGGTCGCGACCGTCGCCGGTTCGTTCGAGTCGGGCTTTCGCCCGATCATCTCGCTCTCCGGCACTCACATCTCAGCGCTCAAGGCGCTCGGGCTTGTGTACGCGAGCTTCGGGGTCTACTTCCTGCCGATGCTCGCGATCGTCGCGATCGGCGTCCTGCTCTCGACGACCACCCGCAACAGCGCCGGCGCCGTCGTCGGCACCGTGATGATCGTGCTGATGCTGAACCTGATCGACATCGTCCCCGGCCTCGACTTCTTCCGCCCATACCTCCTCCCCCACCAGTTCAACGCCTGGATGGGCTTCCTGCGCGACCCGATCGACTGGTCGCCGATCGTGCGCGCCGCCTGGGTCAGCGCCGTCTACGCCGTCCCGTGCGTGTTCGCCGCTTACCTCGTCTTCCTCCGGCGGGACGTCGCCGGCGGGTGATCTTGCATGTCGACCGTCAGCAGTGTCATAGTGTGCCGCGCATGCACAGGAGGCTCCGCCCGATCTCGGCCGCGATCCTGGTGATGTCGTTCGCGGCCACCGGCGCTTCGGCCGACACCACGATCATCGGCAACACCGGCCAGGCCGACAAGCAGGCTGCGAACAGCAACCAGTCGGCCACAAACTCCGACAGCGCCATCGGCCCCCTCACCCCCGCCGGCAACGTCTTCGTGGTGCCCAGCGTCGGGTTCGTCGCCGGAGACTCGGCTCCGACCTCGGTTCAGACCTCGACGAACGCCCTGAACAACGTGGCATCGATCGGTGGCGGATCCGCCCACACGACCCTGATCAACTCAGACGCTCAACAATGCATCTGCCAGGGGAGCAACCAGGGCGCCAACAGCGACCAGGAGGGCGGCGGTACGCTGCAGGATCTGACTAACAGTGTGAGCAGTATCGCGCGAATCGGCGGAGGCCGGGATGACTTGATCCTGATCGGCGGCGCGAGCCAGACCAACCAGCAGGGTGCGAACGCAATCCAAACCGGCAACGACGATAACTCGTTCCAGCACTCGCTGAACATGGTGCTCAGCCGGGTGATCCTCGGCGGCTAGCCGGGTGATCCTCGGCGGCTGAGTGATCGCCCGCCCGTAACCCCGTCGGTTCGTGCGGCGAGGGAAAGGGGTGCCGACTGTGTCACCGCTCTGCGGTGATCCGGCAGCCTCGCGCGACGTCCCGGGAGGCCATCACGGCCGAGACGAGCAGCAGGGCGATCGACGCGAGACTCAGCGGGACGAACCAGCGGTGGGCCGTCAGGTTGACGCTGAGCGCGGTCGTCCCGGACGCCCCAAGCAGGCCGATGATCGCCGGGACGAGCAGCGGCGAGCAGCAGGACACCGCAGCCAGGCCCGTGAACGAGCTGACGACCAAGCCGGCCCCTGAGCGCGCCCGCGCCGCGGCCCTCGCCTGGGCGAACGCGGCTAGTTGGAGCGGGACGACGAAGCCGAACCCGAGGCTCATCGCGGCGATCGCAGCGAGCCGCGACGGCTGGAGGTCCCAGTAGAGACCGCCGATCGGCGCCCGCACGACGATCTGACCGGCCCAGCCGAGCAGCACCGCGCTTGCCAGCGCCACGACGACCGCGAGCGCCACGTTGAACGGGTCGCGGAACACGCTGAGCGCCGCAGTGCGGACCGCGCTCACGCCAGTTGCTTGCCGAGGGCACTGATCGAGTTTGACGAGCAGACACCGGCCGGCTGACCGCCGGTCAGCTTGCAGAGCAGCGCCGTGATCGCGTCGGCCTCGTCGCTGATTGCCCTGACGGTCGGGGTGGCGGCGTTCGCCGCGAGGGCCTGGCGAAGTCCGTCGAAGGTCTGCCCGGCGATCAACGACGGGGAGTAGGCGAGCTGCACGGTGAACTGCCCGGCCGCCGCGCCGGCGGCGATGAACGGAATGCTGCCGCCCGAATCGTAGGCGTTGACCAGCGTGGTTTCGATCCCGGCCAGCGACTGGAGCCTCTTGCCGGCGACATCGGCGACCTCCTTGTGGCGCAGCGACAGCAGGCTGCTCGTGTAGGTCGCGTTCACGAGGTCATAGGTCGGCAAGCTCGCGAACCCGTCAGAACCACCCTGGCTGTGCAACGGCCGCAGGCCGGTCCAGGTGCCGAAGCGGGATGTCGCCCTGACCAGCGCCCAACGCTCGGCCGCGCAGAACGGACAGAAATGAGCGCCCATGAAGAACAGCACCGGCTTGCCGCCGTCAAGCAGGCCCGTGCCGGACACCCGCTTGACGGACGAGAGCGCGACGTTGGTCACCGGCGCCTGCGGCGGCCCTTGGGCGGTGGGCTGCTGGGCGCGTGGGGCGCGAGCCGGGTGGCTGCCGGCGCTCCCGCCGCTGAGCGCAAGACCGGCGCCGAACAGGATTGCGACGCTCGCCACCGGTAGCGCGGCCCATGCCCACCGTGAATGGCGCTTGACCGGGAGCGGCTGGTCTCTGCTGGAGTCGGGCATCCTCGACACGGTACAACGGTCGCAACGCCAGACTGATTACAGGGCCCTGAACACGCAACCCGCCGATGGCCGGCTACTCCGCGACCCCGCTCGAGCACAAGCTCGGCATCAAGCCGGATCTCCGCACGGCCGTGATCGGCGCGCCGCCCGGCTTCGTGTTGACCGGCGTCAAGCCGTTCCGCCGCCTCGCACCGGAGTTGGCGGTGATCGTCTGCTTCGTGCGGACCGAGGCCGAACTGCGGCGACGCCTGCCTCGCCTCCAAGAGGCATTGACCGCGACCGGGTCGCTCTGGATCGCCTGGCCGAAGCGGAGCTCCGGGGTGGCGTGCGATCTTTCGGAGAGTCGCCTGCGCGCCCTGATCCTCCCCGACGGCCTCGTCGACAACAAGGTCTGCGCGATCGACGAGACCTGGTCTGGCTTGCGTTTCGTCGTGCGCGTTGCGAACCGCGCCAGCTGGCAGCCGGCTGCGGGCGCCGTGGCCGCGGCTCGAGATGCGGGCGGCGACGCCGAGGCCCGTCGCATCCAGAACAGATCGTCCGACTGACGGTGCCGCTAGATGTCGCCGCCGACGATCTGCTTCGCCGCGCTCGCCGGGTCCAACCGCCTGGCGACGACCTCGTCGAGCAGGCGGCCGAACTCGTCGTTGCCAGCCAGGCGGGCCTCGAGCTCGCGTCGCAGGCGCGCGGTGGCGAGCGCGAGGACCTCGGCGCGGAGGTTGCGCCGGCGACGCTCGCTGAGGGTGCCCTGCGCGTCGATCCATGCCCGGTGCTCGTCGAGCCGCTCCACCAGCGTCGCGACCCCCGCCCCGGTCAGCGCCTCGGTCGTCACGATCGGCACCCGCCAGCCGTGCTGGGGGGCTAGCGAGAGGACGCCGCGGATCTCGCGGACCATCGTGTCGGCAAGCGGATGGTCGGCCTTGTTGACCACGATCACGTCGGGGATCTCCATCACGCCGGCCTTGAGCGCCTGGATCGAGTCACCCGAGCCGGGGATCAGGACGAGGACGACGGTATCGGCGTGATCGATGATGTCGACCTCGGCCTGACCGACGCCGACCGTCTCGACGAAGACGTCGTCGTTGCCAGCCGCGTCCATCAGCAGCGCCGTCTGGAGCGCCGCCTCGGAGAGCCCGCCGAGCGCCCCCCGGGTCGCCATCGAGCGAATGAAGACGCCGCTGTCGAGGAAGTGGTCGGTGAGGCGGATCCGGTCGCCGAGGACCGCTCCGCCGCTGAACGGCGACGACGGATCGATCGAGAGGACGGCAACCCGCCGTCCGGCCGCCCGCCGCCGGGCGACGAGCGCTCCGATCAACGTCGACTTGCCGCTGCCCGGCGGACCGGTCAGGCCGAAGATCGCCGCACGACCGGTGTGGGGATAGACCTCGGCGACAAGTCCCCAGCCGTCCGGATCGTCGTTCTGCACGAGCGTGATCGCGCGCGCCAGGGCGCGGCGATCGCCGTCGAGCAGACGTTGGGCGAGAGTCTGTCGCGGCATCCCGAACGCCATCATCCCACCGCGCCCGGGGTGGCCGCTGCGTCGAGCGGACGCGTGACCCGTACGATAGGCCCGCGATGGACCAGCGCCTCGCCGAACCTCCGCTCAAGGCGACGCCCACCACGGTCCAGCGCGCGCCGCCGCCGCTGCGGCCCGGGCCGGGCGAGCTCTGGCGTTTCATGCGCGGCCACCGGATGCTCAACCACCGCTACGCGATCCTGCTCGCCCGCCTCGCCTGGGCCAAGCTCCGCCTCGGGGACCGCCTCCAGCTCGACGGAATCGCCTTCATCTGCTCGGGCGTCCACCTCGAGGTCGCGCCCGGCGCCCGGCTCGTCCTCGGGCGCTGGTCGTGGTTGGGCAACGACTGCAAAGTGCGCGTGCACGAGGGCGTCACCGAGATCGGCGCCAAGAGCGTGCTCGGCCAGGAATGCACGCTCACCTGCTTTCGCATGATCAAGATCGGCCGCGAGTGCATCATCGCCGACAAGGTGATGATGCTCGACTTCGACCACGGCGTCGTCGATCCCGAACGCCCGATCCGCGAGCAGGGGATCTACAAGCGACCCGTCACGATCGGCCACAACTGCTGGATCGGCTACGGAGCGTGCATCCTGCGCGGGGTCGACGTCGGCGAGAACTGCGTGATCGGGACGAACTCGATCGTGACCAGGAGCGTGCCGGCGAACGCCGTCGTCGGCGGCGTCCCGGCGACGGTGCTGCGGATGCGCCCCGCCCCGCGCGCGATGCGCTTCGAGTAGCCTCAGGCGTCCGGCGGGGCGTCGTGCTCGAGCAGATACGCGACGTACACCGGGCGCAGCGCCTCGTCGAGTCGACCGCCGGACCGACGGAAGTCGATCAGCCAGCTCGAGGCGTTCTGAATGTCGACCTGACCGTCGTGCACCTCGCCGGCGATGGCCCGCGCCTCGGGGATCGATTCGAAGAGCTTCCAGAAGAAGCGGACGTCCAGGCGCCTTTTGGCGAGGCTGACCGCCCGGTCGTGGAGCTCGCTCGATGAGAGCTGGTCGAGTTCGGCGAAGGTCATCATGCGCCACGCAAGATTAGTCGCTCGCTACCCCCGTGACGCGTGAAGGCGCGCGATCACGTCGTCGCTCCAGCTGTGCGTGCGCAGCAGGCGGTAGCGATCGCGGGCGACGCGCATGTACGCCTCGGCCTCGGAGCCGGCACCGAGCAGCTCGGCCTCGCGGAGCAGCTCGACTACGGGTGCGAACTCCTCTTCGAACCAGGCCTGCGCTGTCGCGCGGCGATCGAGCAGCACGCGCCGGTCCGCCATCACCCGGAAGCCCCAGGCCTCGACGCCCTCGGCCAGCTCGGCGTAGCCCCACGGGTCGCTCAGCACGATCCGCGGCGCCTGCTCGGCGTTGAGCGGCACCCGCTCGTGGAACAGGCGCTCGTGAGACTTGAGCGGCAGATCGCCGACAGTCATCGACTCGGTCGGCGAGAGCCTCGTCAGAACCTCGGTGACGTACGCATCTATCGCCCGCCGCCCGCGAGCACGCGCGACCGAGACGCGGTGGTGGCCGTCGCGCACGAAGTGAAGCCCGCCGACTCGCTCGACCACGATCGGCGGCATCGCCGTCCCGCGCCGCTCCGCCTGGGCGATCGACTCCCAGCGGGACCGCACGCGCGAGCTCGTTGGCCGGAACTCCCGGTCGAAGTCGTCAGTCCGGTCGACGGTCCCGACGATGCTCGCGAGCTCGATCACCTGCAGGCCGAGCCTGCGCTCGCCGGTCCTGCCGAGCGCCGCCACAACCTCCTCGAACGGGAGGATCACGCCGACGTCGCCCGGTGCGCGCCGCAGCCGCTCGGCCAGGCGCGAGATCGCCTGGCGACGGCGGGCGCGCAGGAAGTCGTTCTGCGCATCGGCGAGGGGAAAGCCGGTGTCGGGCGCCATCGCTCTAGATTGGTATTCCGATGTGGTGGGAGAACGCGGTCATCTACCAGATATACCCGCGTTCGTTTCAGGACACCGACGGCGACGGCGTCGGCGACCTGCCCGGAATCGTCTCACGCCTCGATCACGTTGCGCGCCTCGGCGCGGACGCGATCTGGCTCTCGCCGATCCACCCGTCGCCGCTCGCCGACTTCGGCTATGACGTACGCGACTACAACGCCGTCGACCCGACGCTCGGCACGCTGGCCGACTTCGACCGCCTGGTGGCGGCGGCCCACGACCGCCGCCTGCGGCTGCTGCTCGATCTGATCCCGTGCCACACGTCGATCGAGCATCCGTGGTTCACGGCGCATCCCGACTGGTACCACTGGGCGGCGGGTGGCCCTCCCAACAACTGGGTCGCTAGCTTCGGCGGCTCGGCCTGGTCGCTGGACGAGCGCCGCGGCGAGTGGTACCTGCACTCGTTCTTCCCCGAGCAGCCAGATCTCGACTGGCGCAATCCGGCGGTCGCGGCGGCGATGCGCGCGGTCGTCGCGTTCTGGCTGGCGCGCCGGGTCGACGGCTTCCGCCTGGACGCCCTCGACCGGCTGTTGAAGGACCCCGACCGGCGCGACGACCCGCCGGCCCGCAAGCCGCCCGCACTGCCCCTCCACCCCGAGCTCGCCCGCCTCGAGCGACGCCATTCCGCGAACCAGCCCGACATCGGCCGCCCGCTGCGTGAGCTGCGCGACGCGGTCGGCGAGCGGCTGATGATCGGCGAGGTCTACCTGCCGACGGCGCAGCTCGGCCCCTACCTCGAGCAGCTCGACCTGGCGTTCTCGTTCGAGTTCCTCCATGCCCCGCTCGTGCCCCACCTGCTGCGCCCGATCATCGCAGCCGCGGTCGCGACCGGGAAGCTCGCCTGGGTCATCTCCAATCACGACTTCCCGCGCCTCGCGAGCCGTGTCGGCCGGGCGAACGTCCGGGTCGCCTCGATGCTAGCGCTCACCCTCCCCGGGGTCGCGTTCATCTACCAGGGCGACGAGATCGGCATGGCGGACGGGCGCACACGCGAGCCGCCGCTCGACCGCTATGGCCGCGACGGCGCGCGCACGCCGATGCAGTGGGAGGCACAGCCGCGGGGCGGCTTCACCGCCGGCGCCCCGTGGCTGCCGCTCAACGACCCGTTCGCGCGCAACGTGGCCGAGCAGGAGCTCGACCGGGGCTCCGTGCTCTGGCTCTATCGCGATCTGATTGCCCTGCGCGGCGCGCTCGGCCCGGAGCTCCGCTTCGTCGCGAGCGACGAGACGGTCCTCGCTTACGAGCGCGGCGATCTGATCGTCGCGTTGAACTTCGGCAGCCTTCCGGCGAGCGCCCCCACGCACGGCGAGGTGCTCCTGCACAGCTCGCGCGCCGGGCCGACCCCAGACCCCTCGGTGCTCGCGCCGCACAGCGGCTGGGTCGCGCGCTCGGCGTAGTAGTTTGCGCTCTTCGCATCTTGGGTAGCAGCCACGCGGGTAGTAGCAACAAGTGACTGAGGAGTCGGCGGCGGTGCTGAGCAGGGCGGGTCTTGCGTTGATCGTGGTAGCGGCGGGCGTCGGCGTCGGGCTGCTCGGCGGCTGCGGAGGCACGCGCTCGGCAACGGCCAGGGCGACGCTCAACTGGTACGTGTTCCCCGAGCATTCCGGAGCGTTCGACCAGGCGGCAGCCGACTGCTCGCGCGCATCGGGCGGGCGCTACACCGTCTCGATCCAGACGCTCCCGTCCGACGCCGATAGCCAGCGCCAGCAGCTGGTTCGCCGGCTCGCGGCGAAGGACCCCTCGATCGACATCATCGGCATGGACGTGGTCTGGACGCCCGAGTTCGCCGAAGCCGGCTGGCTGCGCCAGTGGACAGGCGCCGCCGCCCAGGAGGTCACGACGGGGACGCTGGCGGTACCGCTCCAGACGGCGTCCTACAAGGGCCGGTTGTATGGAGCCCCGGACAACAGCAACACGCAGCTCCTCTGGTACCGCAAGGACCTCGTGCCCACTCCCCCCCAGACCTGGGATCAGATGATCGCCATGGCCACCGCCCTGGCAAAGCAGGGCAAGCCCCACTACATCGAGATCCAGGGCAAGCAGTACGAGGGCCTGATGGTCTGGTTCAACACGCTGGTCGCCTCGGCCGCGGGGACGATCCTCAGCGGCCCAACCACCGTTTCGCTCGGGGCGCCGGCGCGCGTCGCCGCCGCCGTGATGAAGCGGCTCGCGAGATCACCGGGCGCCGACCCGTCGCTGACCAACCAGCAGGAGGACCAGAACAGGCTCGGGTTCGAGAAGGGCGTGGCGGCGTTCGAGATCAACTATCCGTTCGTCTATCCGAGCGCCCAGATGAACGCGCCGAAGATCGCCGCCCAAATGGGCTACGCCCGCTACCCGGCGATCACCGCCGGAACGCCGAGCCGCGTCACGATCGGCGGGCTGAACCTGGGCGTGTCGAGCTACTCGAAGCACCCAACCGAGGCGTTCGCCGCCGCGGCGTGCCTGCGCAACAGCGCGCATCAGAAGGTGGGTGCCGTCAAGGGCGGCCTGCCGCCGACGATCGCGGCGCTCTATGACGACCCGGCGCTCGCCAAGCCCTACCCCTTCCACCAGCTGATCAAGGACCAGCTGACATCAGCCAGCGTCCGGCCACAGACGCCGCTCTACAGCGACGTCTCGCTCGCGGTGCAGAAGACGCTGTCGCCGCCCGGCGCGATCAACCCGGCGACCGTCGTGTCCGACCTCGGATCCGAGCTGAAGAAGGCGCTCAGCTCGAGCGGGTTGATATGAGCGCATCAGCCGCCCCGACCGAACCGCACGTCGCGGGCCCGACCGCCGCCCAGCCCCGGCGCAAGACCGAGCGTGTGCGCAGCGAGCGCAAGCTCGCCTGGATGCTGTGCGCGCCGGCCGTCACCGTGATGCTGGCGGTCACCGTCTACCCGATCGCCTACGCCTTCTGGCTCTCACTCCACCGCTCGGACCTGCGCTTCCCAAGCGCGGCCAAGTTCATCGGCCTTGCCAACTACGGCCACGTGCTGTCCTCACCGGTCTGGTGGGCCGACGTCGGGCACACGATGATCATCACCGTCTTCTCGGTCGCGCTCGAGCTCGTGCTCGGCATGGGCCTCGCGCTGGTCATGCATCGGGCGATCTTCGGCCGGGGAGTGGTCCGCGCCGCGGCACTGATCCCGTACGGCATCGTCACCGTCGTCGCCGCGTTCGCCTGGCGGTATGCCTGGGCATCCGACTCCGGCTTCGTGCCCAACCTGCTCGGGTTGAGCTACGACCCGTTGACCCGGCAGTTCAGCTCCTACGTCGTGATCATCCTCACCGAGGTGTGGAAGACGACGCCGTTCATGGCGCTGCTGCTGCTCGCCGGCTTGGCGCTCGTCCCCGACGAGCTGCACGAGGCGGCGAAGGTCGACGGCGCGAACGCCTGGCAGCGCTTCCTGCGGATCACGCTGCCGCTGATCAAGCCGGCGATCCTCGTCGCCCTCCTCTTCAGGACGCTCGACGCCGTGCGGGTTTTTGACACGGTCTTCATCGAGACGGCCGGCCAGAACGGGACGGAGACGGTCTCGATCCTCGGCTACAACCAGCTGCTCAACCGGCTGAACCTCGGGCTCGGCTCCGCCGTGTCGGTGCTCGTCTTCCTGATGGTCGCCGTGCTGGCCTTCCTCTTCATCAGGGTGCTCGGCACCTCGGTCTCCCAGGAGAGGAGCGGGACATGAAATACACAGGCCGCGAGCGGACGCTGTGGGGCGGGGGCATCGCCCTGGTGATCCTGTGCTCGCTGATCCCGGTCGCCTGGATCGTGTCGCTCTCGCTGAAGGACCCGAGCACGCTCGCCGACGGCAGCTTCCTGCCGACCAAGGTCTCCCTCGAAAACTACAAGGGGATCTTCAACCAGGCGATCTTCACCGATGCGCTGCGCAACTCGATCGGGATCGCGATCATTGCGACGATCATCGCCGTCGCCCTGGCGTCAATGGCCGCCTACGCGATCTCCCGCCTCGACTTCCCTGGCAAGACGTTGATCCTCTCGGGCGCGCTCGCGATCGCGATGTTTCCGCCGATCTCGATCGTCGGGCCGCTGTTCAACCTCTGGCGCTCCCTGCACCTGTTCGACACCTGGCAAGGCCTGATCATCCCTTACATGACCTTTGCCCTCCCGTTGGCGATCTACACGCTGTCGGCCTTCTTCCGGGAGATCCCGCGCGAGCTCGAGCAGGCGGCGCAGATGGACGGGGCGACGCCGTTCCAGGCCTTCTGGAAGGTGATCGTGCCGCTCGCCGCGCCCGGCGTGTTCACCACCGCGATCCTCGTCTTCATCTTCTGCTGGAACGACTTCGTTTTCGCCGTCTCGCTCACCTCGACCAACCACGCGCGGACGGTTCCCGCCGCGCTGGCCGCCTTCCCCGGAGCGTCGCAGTTCCAGCAGCCGACGGGATCGATCGCTGCGGCCGCCGTCGTGGTCACGGTCCCCATCATCATCATGGTCCTGATCTTCCAGCGCCGGATCGTGGCCGGACTAACCGCGGGCGCAGTGAAGGGATGAGGGTCCCGACGGACCCTAACTAAGGAGGCAGCTGTGGCCGAAATCGTGCTCGACGGCGTCACCAAGCGCTACCCCGACGGCTTCGAGGCCGTCAAGAACATGGACCTGACGATCGCCGACGGCGAGTTCATGATCCTCGTCGGACCGTCCGGCTGCGGGAAGTCGACCGCGCTGCGGATGATCGCCGGGCTCGAGGACATCTCCGCCGGTGAGCTGAAGATCGACGGCGAGGTCGTCAACCAGCGGGCGCCGAAGGACCGCGACATCGCGATGGTGTTCCAGAGCTATGCGCTCTACCCACACATGACGGTACGCGAGAACATGGGCTTCGCGCTGAAGCTCGCCAAGGTCGAGCCGAGCGAGATCGCGAAGAAGGTCGAGGAGGCCGCGCGCATCCTCGACCTGACCGACCACCTCGACCGCAAGCCGGCCAATCTGTCAGGCGGGCAGCGCCAGCGGGTGGCGATGGGCCGGGCGATCGTCCGCGAGCCGAAGGCGTTCCTGATGGACGAGCCGCTCTCGAACCTCGATGCCAAGCTCCGCGTCCAGATGCGCACGGAGGTCTCGCGCATCCAGCAGCGGCTGGGGACGACGACGGTCTACGTGACCCACGACCAGACCGAGGCGATGACACTCGGCGATCGAGTGGCCGTGATGCGCGGCGGCACCCTGCAGCAGGTCGGCACGCCGCGGGAGCTCTACACCAGCCCGGTCAACCTCTTCGTGGCCGGCTTCATCGGATCGCCCGCGATGAACTTCCTCCCTGGCCGGATCGACGGCGCGACGCTGCAAACGCCGCTCGGCAAGGTGAAGCTCGACCGCAGCGAGGGGACGGGCGGCGAGGCGCGCGATGTGATCGTCGGGATCCGGCCCGAGGACTTCGAGGACGCGGCGCTGGCCGCCGAGCGCGGCCAGGTCGGCGCCACCTTCACCGTCGCTGTCGACGTGCTCGAGTCGATGGGCTCGGAGAGCTATGCGTACTTCACCGTCGAGGGGGAGCAGGTCGGCTCTGAGGAGCTTGCCGAGCTCGCGCGGGACTCCGGCCGGGCGGAGGTACCGGGCGGCAAGCCGGGCGAGGTCGTCGCTCGCCTCGACGCTGCGAGCAGCGTCCGCCAGGGCACGCAGGCGAAGCTCTGGTTCAACCCGACGAAGCTCCATCTGTTCGATGCGCAGACGGGCGCAGCCGTGGGGGCAAGCACGCCGAGCTGAGCGATCGGACCCGCTCGGCGAAGACGACGTCCCGAACGGCGTCGACAGACCAGGCCCCAAGCAGCGCTTCGCACTTCGCCTCCTCGCATCTGGCCAAGGGAGCGCCCCGCCCGCTCAGCCGTCCTGCCTCCCAACGCGCTGTTGCACGCCTGCAACCGGGCTGCAACGCGCGCCGCGGATGGTGGTGGCGTGGCGGCTGGGCAGCGCCGTGATTCGTCTGAGGAACTTCAAGGGAGGCTGCAGTGCACCAAACATCTTCGAACCCGAGCCGATCGATATCGCAACCTGACGCGGCGCGCGTCGCGCTGTTTATCGACGCCGACCATTTCCGCCTCTGCGCGACACGGGCGCATAAGCACCTGACCGGCTCGACGACCAGCGCGCAGCGGGTCAACATCGATGGCGAGGGCATGTCGCAATGGGTTGCGCGAGCCTCCGTCGAACTCGCTTTCGAGGACGCTGGCGCGTCGCGTCACGGGCGCTCATCGCGACGCATCTACGACGTCCTCGACACGGATCGCCGGCAACGCTGGGAACAGCGCCGCTACCACGGCGTGCTGCAAGCCGAAGGGTTCCTCGTAAAGGCCGCGCGCGCTCACGACGGCAACGGGATGCAGATGCGCCAGAACAGCGACAGCGCGGCGCGCGCGCAAGCCGGGTGTTTGGGGCCGGACGTCGTCGGGCTCGACGGCGACGCGCGAAGTGGCAGGAGCATCGCCGAGGCGGCCCTCGCGTCGGACCTCGTGAGCCTGACGGCGAGCGGGCAGATCGACACGGCTGTGCTGATCGCCGGCAACGGCACCTACGCCGGGCCGATCGGGGACGCGCGGGCGCACGGAGCAGAAGTCATCGTGCTCGTGCCACCAGCCTCGGCCGCCCTGATCGCCGCGTCGGTACGTGAAGCGGCCACAAGAGCGATCGCGCTCCACCCCGAGGTCTTCGAGACGCTCTACCACGTGTGTGAGAACGAGCCACGGCGGGGAGCGCAGAGAGCATGTGCCGGTTGATGGGCTACCTTGGCGACCGCGTTGTGCTCGAGGATCTGCTGTGCCGCCCCGACGCGTCGCTCGTGCGCCAGGCGCTCGAGCCGCAGCTGATGTCACTGCTCAACCTTGGTG
>JRHI01001654.1_pt1 | contig 17763 bp, 16 predicted proteins | sample 215371 | NCBI WGS metagenome assembly JRHI01 (sample SAMN02929681, study PRJNA255918) | sediment metagenome | biome: cave system; feature: Ice Cave; material: Sediment; isolation source: sediment from deep within a dark volcanic ice cave with no known source of... ...
TGGCGCTCCGGCGGCACCCCGAGTTGAACTCCTCCTGGGCCGACGGCCGCATCGAGCGCAAGCCCCGGATCAACATCGGCGTGGCGGTCGCCCAGGCCGAGGGCTTGATCGTGCCGGTGATCAGGGACGCCGACCAGAAAGACGTGGTCACCATCTCCCTGGAAAGTCGGCAGCTGATCGAGCGCGCTCGGGCCGGACGGGCGACCGAGGCCGATCTGACCGGGGGAACCTTCAGCATCTCCAACCTGGGCATGTATGGGGTGGATGAGTTCCAGGCCATCGTGAATCCGCCGGAGGCGGCGATTTTGGCGGTGGGCGGGATTCGCGATACCGCCGTCGTCGAAGACGGACAGCTCCGGCCGGGCAAGGTCATGAAGCTCACCGTCTCAGCCGATCACCGGGTGGTGTATGGGGCTCACGTCGCCCAGTTCCTCGCCACAGTGAAGGAGTTGTTGGAGAATCCAGCCACTCTGCTGGTCTGAACCGGCCGACGAGTCGGTCCGGCTCAGTCCGGTCAGTGGCTCCCGGGCCAGAAGGGCTCAGTGCCGGGCCGGGTGGCAAAGTGGTGGGCAGTGCCACACACGGCACACGTGATCTCCACCATGAGGTGGGTGTCGTCTGCCTCGGTCACGTTCACCTCCGAGCCCTCATAGGACTGGTGGCAGTGCGGGCATCGCATTACGGCGGCCCGCTCCTTGATCAGCTCGACCAGCGGCGACAGCGAAGACCGTTCGTTATCGATACGTCATCACCAGGGTTCCATGTTGGGCCCGCGGCAGCCCTTTGTCCAGCACCGGGCTCCGGGTCGATGCCGCTTCCGCTCACCTGGCCATGGTTGGCAGTATCAGTCGCACTACCAGCCGGTCTTCCTCGTCGAAATCGGCGGTGAGATCGCCCCGGTGAAGGTACGCCAGTTCCCGAGAGATCGCCAACCCGAGGCCGACGCCGCCTACCGCCGAGGATCGTGAAGGATCCGCCCGATAGAAGCGCTCGAACATCTTCTGGGGATCCGGTCGGTAGCTGCCCACCTCGTTGATGATGGCGGCCTCGACATGGGTATGGTCGCCTTCTGCCACCACCTGCACCACCGAGTCAGTGCGGGAGTACTTGACCGCGTTGTCGAGCAGGTTGTTGATGATTTGGTGGAGCCTTTCCGGATCGGCCTTGACCGGCGGCAGGTCCCGCCCGTTCGGGTTGAAGTTCAGCACCAAGCCCCGGTCGGCGGCTCGAGCCGACACCATGTCGATCTCCTCCCGGAGCACCGACTGCAAATCGACCTCCTGCAAGTCCAGGTTCAACTGGCCCGACTCTACCCGCGCCAGCTCCAATAGCTCGCGGGCGGTGTGCAGGACCCGCATCGACTCCTTGTAAACGATCGTCGCTACTCGATGTCGCTCCTCCTCGGTCTGGAGACTGCCGTCGATCAAGGCCTGGCTGAAGCCGATCACGCTGGTCAGCGGGGTCTTCAGCTCGTGCGAAGCGTTGGCCAGGAAGGCGCGCTGCTGCTCGCGGGCGGCCTCCACCGCGCCCGCCATCTCGTTGAAAGAATGCGCCACCAGCCCGAACTCGCCTCCCTTGATGCGGGTCACCCGCCGGGAGTACTGGCCGCGGGCGATGTCACCGGTGGCCTTGACCAGTTCGCTGAGCGGCCGGCTCACGGCCGAACTGAGTAGCAGCGCGAAGACCAGAGCCAGAACCAGGGCCACCGAGCCGGAGAAGACGACCACTATCAGCAACTCCTGGGCCGGCTGTCCGGTGACCAGGTTGCTCAACGATTTGACCTTGACGATCGTGGTGGCGTCCAGAGGATTGCGGTGGTTGGGAATCTGGGCCAGGGGCGCGGCCGCGGCGATGTACTTGTCGGGACCCACCGTCATGTAGTACTCGTGGATGGTCGGAGGCGCCCGCAGCAACCCGGTCGTCTCCCTGGGGCTGGGCGTGAAGTCGGTCGGGGAGGGCAGGTAGGCGAGCGGCCAGGGCGCCGAGCGGGTCCAGGTGACCTGCGTCTGCAGGGTCTCCTCGCCCTGGCTGTCCCACACTACCCGCTGGTCACTGTCGAGGAGAAGCATCCGGCTGGCGGTACGGGCATCGGAAGGGTTGCTCTGACGGTTGATGCCGATAAATGCCAGGCGTTCCCGATAGTCGCGCTCGGTAGCGAAGTTGCCATTCTCGCAGTCGACCGCACTTCCGCTCAGGCATTCCGCGAGCGCCTCGTCCTGGACCACCACCTGGACCTCGTTGCGGAGCGCATCGAAGCTGGTGCTCACCTCCAGGCGCTGCACCAACAGCCACGTCAGCACGCCCATCAGGGTTAGGCTGATCAGGATCAGCCCGGTGGCGGCGAGCAGAAAATTCTGGCGCAGCCTCATCGGTCGCCGAACCGCTCCGAGATCGGCTCCGTCCAGGTCGCGGTGCGGCTCGAGGGGCGCGCCAACACAGCGCCACCAGCGCCATCGCCGCTCGAGCTTTGCTCTTTCAACTCCACCACCCGCTTGACGACCGATCGTCCGTGTCCGGTCCAGGGTATCGCCGCAGGGTCACCCGCTCGAAGCACCCCGAAACATCCTGAAGCGTTCCGAACCGTTCCGAACCGTTCCGGACTCTGCCGGAACCTACGGACCGCCTGGTCCCACCGGTCTCCCCGCCGAATTGTCGTGCAGTCCGATTCTGCGACTCCGCCCTCTTGTTCGCCCTCTGGGCCAACTCCCTTGTCCGATTCGGCTGGCGATCTCTCGCCGGCGATTGCTGGGAGCCCGTGATCCGCAGGAAAGCTCAAAGGAGATGGTACGTGACCGCCATCCGGAGCGATACAGGTTTTCGCGCTGTCCAGCGGCCAATCCAGCTGGTATGGACCCGGATCCCCAACTGCGGCCCCGGCCGGCGCCGGAAACGCCTAGGCCACCGGGCCTGGATCGGTTTCCCGCCGGCTCAGGGAAGAGGCCTGGACTCGCGGCCGCAGCCGGCGGGCCACGAGCACGATCAACCCGAGCAGGACCAGAGTGGCGAGATTGGCCAGCGCCGCCGAGGTGATCATCCAATCGTTCATGTAGACCTGGACGATCAGCCGGGTCAGGACACTGTTGCTGGGATCGAGCGCTACCGGGAGGCCGGCCAAGTGGGTGAAGGTCTGGGCCAGGTCACCGTACATCGATATCAGGCAGGTCGCGCTCCAGACGCTCACGGCGGCCACCGTTAGGGGCCCGCGCAAAGACCTCCAGGCAAGCAGCAGCAATGGTATCGCCAGCACGTAGTGGGTGGCGACCAAGCCGGTCATGGTGACCAGAAAGCCGACCGTGCCGAAGGCCACAGCCGCTAAATGGTCACGCCCGCGGCGCACAGTCCACACGATCCCGAGGCCGGCCAGCGCCAGCCAGAGCAGGGTCAGCAACTGGGCCAGCTGCTGATAGGTAAGGGAGCCGAGTGGCGTGCTGGCCGGGATGTAGAGTCGGGCCAGGCCGTGGCTGCCGAACATCCCCGACAGGAGGACCCACAGCGTGTAGTTGTCCTGTGAGATCTGAACCGGTTCCCCGCCGAATTCCTGGATCCGGAACGTGTTGATCACCACGTCCACCGGCATCGAGGGTGAGACCAGATAGAGCATCGGCGCCAGAACCGCGAACAGCGCCACTCCCCCCCAGGCGAGCGCTAGGAGATTTCGGCGCCAGGGGAAACGGACCAGCATCAAGATGGCCAGGAGGGCCGAGATCACGAACATTTGCGGCCGGGTCAGCGCCCCGGCCAGCAGCGCCAGCCAACTCACCGCCGGCCGGTCCGCCTCGACCGCCCATAGCGCGATCAGTACGAGAAAGATGCTGACCACGTGGTTCTGGCCCCAGACACCCACCGAAAACCAAAGCGCCGGGTTGAGCAGGAACAATGCGGCGATCACGCCGCCCACCCGCCGGGACAGACCCAGCCGCAATCCGATCCGGTAGATGAGCCACCCGTCCGCGACGAAGAAGACCGTGTTCACCGCCTTCGCCACCAGGGTGGATAGGGCCACGTCGTCGGGCGAAAAGGCGAGCGCGGAGGAAAGGATGTGGTAGATCCCGCCGTCGACGGCGAACAGATAAGCCATCACCGGCGGGTAGGGGAAGACCGCCTCGTGATAGGGCGCGCCACCCCAGATCGCCGCCAGCGAGACGGTGTTGGGCAGGAAGTAAAGGTCCTGGGGACCGTAGACCGCCGCGGTGTACATCCAGATGCGGGCGGAGCCCATGTCGAACGGATGGGCGCTGCTCGCGAAGACTCCGGTCGCCAGCACGAAGGCCAGTGAGACCATCAGGCCGACACCGAGCACATACACCACCGACCGCGCCTGGTTCAGTCTCCAGGCCCGGTAGCGGGCATCTCGTAAAGCCTGGCGGTCGGCCCGACCGGCCACCAAAAGCCGGATCAGGAGCAAACCCAGAGCCAGGCCGGCGATCAGCAGCACCGATCCCCGGGCCAGCGGGTCACTGGCCTGGTCGGCCCAGTAGGCCTGATGCCAGAGCACCTGCTTCCAGTTGCTGAGCACGACCTCGCTGGATCCGTGGAGAGAGCTGGCAGAAGCGGTCAGGGAGAGTCTGGACGCCCCGAACAGCTCAGGCAGCTCGTCTCTGCCGGCACTGTCGCGCTGAATGCCACTGTCGATGATCGAGACCGTCGCTCGACCCGGATCCGGCCCGTCTTCCGACCAGGCCGCCGGTCCCCGGACGGAGAGCTCGGGAAGCAGGTTGACGCCGGTCACCCCGTCCACCAGGAATGGATTCTGGAAGCGCAGGAAGGTACCGTTGCCGCTACCCAGGCTGAGCCGGGCATATTGGGCCCCGGCCGGGGCGACCGTGTGGAAGCGGATGTCAGTGAAGGATGGGCCTAGGTCCGCCGCCGGTCGCCAGTCATTCTCGCCAACGATCAGCCGGTGGCGGGAGTCCAGCCACGCCAGCCACACCTTGTAGGCGTCGCTACCGCCGATCAGCTGGATGGACGCGCCGTAGTCGTAGGCGTGCAACGGTATCACCGGAACCAGCGGGCTGGCCAGGTCGCCATAGGTGGGATCCGCCGGTCCCCCTCTGAGGGCGAGGACGCCGGCCGCCGGAGGATCCACCGCCTGCACCTCCCAGGTGAGCCTTCCGGACTCCCGGTTCATGTCGGCCACCACGTGGTACGCCTGGCCAGGCGCATAGGTGCCGATCAGGTGATCGAAGACAGTCTGGCCGCCGACCAGGGTCTGCGCCGCCTGCCCATCGCGAACCGCCTGGGTCCGGATCTCATAGCCAGGGGCGGGACCGAACCACAGCCGATAACCGGCCTTGGCCCGGGGATCCCACAACTCCAGACGGAGAGGGATGGTGGCCGCTGGTGCCTCGTAGACGGTGAAGTCGAAGCTGGCGGCAATGTGGCTCAAGGTGGTGGTCAAAAGCTGGACCGTGGGTTGGGAGGCGCTGATCGTCGAGATCGAAAGCCGCCCCTGTTCGATACCGGCATGGCCCGCGCCCGGAAGCGGGAAAGTCTGCTCGGTGACCGTCGTCAGTCGGGAGTCGAAGCCACTGTAGATGCGGTCGACCTCAGGGTGGCGCCAGAATCCGCCCGGCAGCAAAACCACCGAAAGCGCGGCCGAAGCGACCGCGATCGCCAGCCAGTCGAGCACCCGGAGCCTACGCATGGTCGGCGGTGACGATCGAGGTAGCGATCGACTCGAACTCGGCGGCCGTCCGGTGCCACGCAAACCGCCGGGCGAACTCAATCGATTGGGCCGAGAGCCGGCTCCAAAGGGGCGGATCGGAGAGCAGGGCTGAGAGCCGGTTGGCCAGCGCTTCGATGTCCCCGAACTCATATCGCAGCCCGTTGCGGCCTTCCCCGACCGCCCCCTCCGGGACCCCGCTGGAGGCGACCACTGGCATTCCGCAGGCGTTGGCTTCGATCACGACGATGCCGAATCCTTCCACGCTCGAGGGCACCACCATGACGCTGCTGCGCAGGAGTAGCGCGCGCTTCTCCTGGTCTGTGATGTTGACCAGGAACTCGACCGTGTCCTCTATTCCCAGAGTGCGGGCCAATCGCCTCAGCTCCGCCTCGTAGCCACGGTCATCGCGGCGCAGGGCGATCGTCAGCCTCGCCTCCGGATGCCGGCCGACCACCTGGGGCCAGGCCTGGAGAACGTGATCGGGGCACTTGTAGCGGCGAAGCTTGCCGAGCCAGACCACCCGTTGCTCTCGGGCCACCGGCGGCGTCGACTCCAGCCACTCGTCGGGCACGGACACCGGGCACAAGAAGATCCGTTCGGGGTGGAACCCCAGCCTGGGAAAGGCCTCGCGCCACTCCTCGGTGAGTGCCTGCACGAACGTCTTGCGGTGGATGAAGGCGGTCAGCCGCTCCAGCCCATTGAGCAACGGGACCGCCCAGCCCGGGTACTGGGTTCGGAACAGCTGATCGTGGACCTGGTACCATTCGGTGATAATCGGCTGGCGTACATACAGAGGACACAGTCGAGGGATCCGAGACCCCCCGAAGCCCTCGGCTACGACCAGGTCGAAGCCTCGCCGGCAGAACCGGAGGTAGTAGACGAAGGTGGTCAGCCACAGTAGGTGGAGCGGCCCCAGGCGAACCACCGGCACCCCTTCGTAGCTTTCCTCACGTGGCGCTGAGGGGAAGCTGGCGGCCAGATAGAGCACCGAGTGACCCTGGGCGGCAAGCCAGCGGGCATGCTCCCACAGCACGAGATCCCCGCCGGTCATCTGAGGATTCTTCCAGTCTCGCGAAGCGAGGAAGAGTACCTTCACCGCGCTTCGCCGATGGCGGTCGAGGCCGCTCCCATGCCGCGCGTGCGCGCCGACCTGGGGATGTACACCATGATGTGCCAGATCATCGCCAGGCCCACCCGAAGTCCGGCCCCAAGGCTCTGGCTGCCTCCCTTGGAGCGCCCCCAGCGCCGGCGGAAGCTGACCGGGGCTTCCACCACCTGGAGGCGATGGTGCATGGTGATCAGCATCATGTGCAGGGAGAAGTGCATCCCCCCCACCTCGAGGTCGTCGATGATCTGGCGGAGAGCACCGGTGCGGATCATCCGGTAGGTGCATCCGCAGTCGCTGACCGAACTGCGTCCGAGGTACTGGGTATCCCAGAACCGCAGGCGCAGGAGCAGGGCGACGAACATGTTGCCCCAGGTGAAGAAATGGTCCATCTGCGAACCCGGTTCGACCAGATGCTGAACCACTCGGGTTCCGATCACCATGTCGCTCTGATCGATGTACGAAAGGAACTTGGGCAGGTCGGCGGCGCTGAAGGTGCCGTCCCCCTCGACCAAGACCACGGCGGTGGCGCCGTCGATACCGAGACCCTCCCTGAGGCCGCGCATGCAGGCGTGTCCATAGCCCTGGTTGGCCTCGTGGATGACGCGAGCCCCGGCGGCGGTGGCGAGCCGCACGGTGTCGTCGGTGGAGTTGTTGTCGATCACCAGCACCTCGGCGACCTCCGGCTGGGCGAGGAACTCGCGCACCGTGGCCTCGGTGGCCAGGGCGTCGTTGTAGGCGGTGATGGCCACGACCAGAGAATGGGCCTGTGACCGCCGGCCCGGCCGGGGATCGGCTGACGGGTCCGGTGGCCCACCGCGCCTGGTCAGGCGGTCTCGCAAGATCAGGACCGCGGCCTCCGAACCGATCAAGAGCAGCAACATGCCGGCCAGAAACGCACCCGCCGTCTCGAAGTGGACCGAGGCCTGGCCGACCGCTTCGATCGGGTAGATGAGTTGCAAAGTGCGGCCCAGTTCGCCCAGGGCCAGGGTGCCCAGGGCGAGCAGGAGCAGCAGCAGGGCCAGGATCCTGGCGTTGCCCAGGACCAGGTCGCGGCGCGCAGAACGGTTGCCCGCCCGCGAAGGGCTCCGGTCCGCAGCCTCGCCGCTGGCGGCGTCCGCCCCGGAGTCCCCGGACGGGCGGCCGGCATCGGGTACGGGACGCCTGGAAGCCGCCCGAAGCTCGCTCTGACGGTTGGTGTTGATCAAGTCCCGCGAGTGCTCCGAACCCGAGGGCCGAGCATGCTCAGCCCGCGCGTTCTTCGAGGCGGTAGCCTACGCCCCACACGGTCTCGATACGGGGCTCCTCGACGTTGGCCCGGCTCAGCTTCTCGCGAAGTTGCTGCACGTGAACATCCACGGTGCGGGTGTAGCCGGGGAAGTCATAGCCCCAGACCAGATCCAGCAGCTCGCTGCGCTGGAAGACCCGACCCGGGTTCCGCGCCAGAAGGGCGAGCAGATCGAATTCCTTGGGCCGGAGCTGGATCACCGTGCTCCGATACCTGACCTCGTGTCTCACCAGATCGATCTCGAGATCCGCTACCCGAACCGACTTCGGCTGGTCGACCTCCTGGGCGGCCCGGCGGAGAAGCGCTTTGGAGCGAGCGACCAGCTCCTGCGGGTGAAATGGCTTGGTGAGGTAGTCGTCAGCCCCGAGTTCGAGACCGACCACCTTGTCGGTCACGTCGTCGCGGGCGGTGAGCATGATGATCGGCACCTGGCTCTGCTTCCGCAGTTCCCGGCAGATGGTGAAGCCGTCGACGTTGGGCAGCATCAGGTCGAGTACGACCAGATCGGGCTTGACCTCGTTGAAAACCGCGACCGCCTTCCCGCCGTCGAGCACGTCGAAAACCTGGTAGCCCTCGCGGCTCAGATAAAGTCTGGCGAGTTCGACGATGTTGTCCTCATCGTCCACAACCAGGATTCTCGGTGCTTGGTTCGTCATCTTTTCTGATTAGACAGCTTCCACTCCCCGAAGAGTGTCAACAAATTAACAAATCTGACCTGCCCCCCTTACCTGTGCCCGGTCGAGCCGGTAGCCCCCTCGGGGCCTTCGCGGAAGGAGCGCAGCACCAACCGCAGGGGGTTGCCTTGAAATCCGAACCGCTCTCGGAGGCGGTTCTCCAGGTAGCGGCGATAGCTGAAGTGGAGCAGGTCGGTGTCGTTGACGAAGAGCACGATGGTCGGTGTCTCACCGCCGGCCTGGGTGGCGAATTTGATCTCCAGCCGGCGGCCTTGGAAGCTGGGTGGCGGCCGGTGGACGACGATTTCCCGAAGGTAGCGGTTGAGCTCATTGGTGGGCACCCGCAAGCGCCGTTGCTCGACCACCTCCAGAGCTGTCGGCAGTACCCTTTCGAGCCCGGTGCGACGGGTGGCCGAGACCGCCAGCACCGGGGCGTGCGGGAAGAACTTGAACTCCCGAACCAGCAGGTCGCGCCAGGCCGCGGCGGTGCGCATCTTCGGCTCCGCCAGGTCGACCTTGTTGACTACAAGCACCAGCCCGCGGCCGGCCTCCAGCGCGTAGCTGGCGATGTGCTGGTCCTGGGAGAGCACGCCTTCGACCGCATCGAGGACCAGGATCACCGCATCGGCCCTCTCCATCGCCCCGATCCCGCGCAGCAGGCTGTAATGCTCGAGCCGGTCGCGGGCGGCGCGGTTGCGGCGGATGCCGGCGGTGTCCACCAGCACCACCGGAAGCCCGTCGTACAGCAGTGTGGTGTCGACCGGATCGCGGGTGGTGCCGGGAATCTCGCTGACCACTGATCGCTCGTCGCCGAAGATGGCGTTGAGCAGTGACGACTTGCCCACGTTGGGCCTGCCCATGATCGCCAGTCGCGCCACCTCGGGCTCATCCAGGCTGTCCTGGTCGACGGTCGGGAACAACTCCACGATCCGGTCGAGCAGCTCACCGACCCCGAGCCCATGCTGCGCGGAGATCACGACCGGGCGGTCGAAGCCGAGTTCCAGGACCTCGTGCTGAAAGAGCTCGCGGCGGTGCTGGTCTACCTTGTTGGCCACCACCACCACCGGCCGCCGGGAACGGCGGAGTTGCTGGGCGATGTCGCGGTCGAGCGGCAGCAGTCCGGCCCGGCCATCGACGATGAACACGATCACATCCGCCTCTTCGATGGCCGCCCGGCTCTGGGCCAGGCTGGAGGCCAGCAACCGCCGCTGAGGATCGTCTGGGGGAATGCCGCCGGCACCGCCGTCCAGCCCCGCGGTGTCGATCACCACGAACTCCCGATCAGCCCACCGGGCGACCGCGTAGAGTCGGTCCCGGGTCAGCCCGGCGGTGGGATCGACGATCGCCAGCCGGCGCCCGACGATACGGTTGAAGAGGGTCGATTTGCCCACGTTGGGCCGGCCGACGAGGGCGACGAGAGGACGGGCCATGCATTACTCATTGTGACGTTCGACAGGGGCCGCCGAGCCGGTCCCCGAGGCCGGCCTCAGATCACGTCGATGGGCACCTGCCGGAAAGGACCCCCGTCGCGCTGGGCGATGAAGGCGTTAGCCAGCACCGCCCGCCGCTCCACCACTGAGACGATCACATAGACCGGTCCCGCCCACGCTCGCGAGGCGTCGGTCACCGAAGGCTGGGCCGGGTGGTCGGGATGGCTGTGGTAGTAGCCGAGCACGTCGAGACCGCGCTCGTCACAATCGCGCTGGATCCTGAGCAGATCCCGCGGATCGATCTCGTAACGGTCAGTGGCCCGGTCGACCACGATGTTGGAGGCCCGGCGGGCCTCGGTCACGCGGCTGCTGCCGCGGGGGCCGACCAGAACGCCACAGATCTCCTGCGGATACCCCTCCTCCCCGTGGGCGCTGATCTCCTCGAGTACCTGCTGCGCAAACTTCAACGGCCTCTCCGCTGGTACACGCCGGTGGAAAGGTAGCGGGCGCCACTGTCCGGGAAGATCAGCACGACCACCGCCTCGGCCGCGGCTTCGCCCAACCGCTCGAGCAACCGCTCGGCCGCCCACAACACCGCGCCGCAGGAGTGACCCACCAGCAGCCCCTCGTGGCGCGCCACCCGGCGGGCCAGTTCGTACGAAGCCTCGGTCGGAGCATCCCACACCTCATCGGCGACGCCCGGATCCCAGATCGCGGGCACGATCGAGGTCGGGATGTGCTTGAGCCCCTCCAGCCCATGGAAGGCGTCGTCCGGCTGCACGGCGATGGTCCTGATCCGTGAATTGAACCCTCGCAGGCGCCGGGAGCAGCCGACGAAGGTGCCGGTGGTGCCCAGGCCGGCGATGAAGTGGGTGACCCGACCTTCAGTCTGGCGCCAGATCTCCGGCGCCGTGCCCTCGTAGTGGGCCCGCCAGTTGGCGGGGTTGCTGTACTGGTCCGGGTAGTAGTACTGGTGGGGGGATTCCTCCACCAACCGCCTGACCAGCCGGATGGCTCCGTCCGAGCCCTCCATCGGGTCGGAGAAAACGATCTCGGCGCCATAGGCCGTGATCAGCTCCTTTCTCTCCGCCGAGACGTTGGTGGGCATCACCAGTCTCACCCGGTGGCCGCGGGCGCTGCCGATCATCGCATAGGCGATTCCGGTGTTCCCAGAGGTGGAGTCGATCAGCGCGCGTCCTGGCCCCAGCAGTCCACGCCGCTCGGCGTCCAGGATCATGCCCAGGGCGGCCCTGTCCTTGACCGAGCCGCCCGGGTTGAACCATTCCGCCTTGGCCAGCACAGTGGCTCCCGGAAACCTTTCGTCGAAGAGCCGCAGGCGGATCAGCGGTGTGTTGCCGACCCGTTGCGAGATGTTGTCGGTGATGTCCGCTTCCCGGTACGCCACTGCCATCAATGCCTCCTCCCCGCCCGCCCGTCGGGCTCCGAGGTTTCCGCCACCAGCCGCTTGACCCGCGCCACCAGCGCGGCCAGCCGGGTGACCCTCGGCTCGGTCAGAACGGCCTGGAGGCCAAGGCGCTCGAACATGTCGTCGGGCACGCCGGCCACATCTTCCGGCGTGCCGCCGTCCATCAGCTCGTGGATGATGCCCGCCACGGCCCGGGTGGTAGGCGCGTCATGGGGTGCGTCTAGGTACAGACGCACAGTGCCGCCTTCCCCGGCCGCGGCTGCCAGGAAGAGCGGCGTGGCGCACTCCTGGACCTCGTCCAGCCGCCGCCCGCCGGCCAGCCCGGCTGGCAGCGGTGGCAGCCGGTGGGCGTAGTCGATCAGACGTGAGCGGAGCGCCACCGGCTCCAGGCCCGCAAAACCCCGCTGGAGCGCGGCCCACCTGGCCGGCACCGAAATCGAATCGCTCACTCCTCGCCTTCTCGCCGCCTGGCTAGGGCTTTTCGATCGGCAACCGGACGGCGTTGCCCCACTCGACCCAGGAGCCGTCGTAGTTGCGCACCTTCTCGTAGCCGAGCAGATGGGTCAGCACGAACCAGGTGTGGGACGAGCGCTCGCCGATCCGGCAGTAGACGACGATGTCGTCCTCGGGCTTGAGACCCAGCTCCTGCTCGTAAATCGCTCGGAGCTCATCGGCAGGCTTGAAGGTGCCGTCGGGCTGAGTCGCTTCCTTCCAGGGCTTGTTCCTGGCCCCGGGAATGTGACCACCACGGATTGCCCCCTCCTGTGGGTAGTCGGGCATGTGCAGCAACTGCCCCGAGTACTCCCCTGGAGAACGGACGTCGATCAGGCGGCCCTGCCGGCGGATGTGATCGAGGACATCGTCCCGGAAGGCTCGGATCCGGGAATCGTCACGCTCCACCACCGGGTATTCGACTCTGGGCCTCTGCGGCACGTCGGTGGTGATCGGTCGGCCCTCGGCGATCCACTTGGCCCGTCCGCCGTTGAGCAGCACTGCCCGGTCATGTCCGAACAGGCTGGCCACCCAGAGCGCATAGGCCGCCCACCAGTTGAAGTTGTCGCCGTAGAAGACGATGGTGGTGTCGCGGCTGATGCCGCGCTCACCGAGTAGTTGGGCGAAGCGGGCGCCGTCGACGTAATCGCGCGTCACCGGGTCGTTGAGGTCGGTGTGCCAGTCGAGTTTGACGGCTCCCGGAATGTGGCCGGTCTCATAAAGCAGCACGTCCTCGTCGGACTCGACCACGGCGATGTCGGGGTCGTTCAGGTGTTCGGCCAGCCACTCGGTGGTGACCAACCGGTCGGAATGGGCGTAGCCCTGGTCGCTCAATGCAGTTCCTCCTTGGTCGCGAAAAAGGGTGGCAGGGGGGCGGCCACCCGAACTGATGCGCCTGACCGTGCTGGTCAGGCGGGGTCAGGCTCGGACTAGGACGCGCTACAGAGCGCGGAGGCGCACCGGCAATAGTCCACCGCCAACCTTTGGGTGAGCATGCAGACATTGCGGCACATCGTCATTGCATTCTAATCCCACGCCGGGCACCCGCATTCCCCGATCGCCTGGGTTCGAGTGCAGCCGGGACTTGGCGAATTCCAGTCTCAACCACCAAGGCGGATAGCGGCGGTGCCGGTCACGAAAAATGCGGCCCCCACCAGGTAGCCGATCAGGCTGCGACGGTAGAGGCTGCCGCCTTCCGGACGCAGGATGTTGAGCAAAGCCTTGCCGATCAGCAGGCCACCGGCCAACATCACCAGTTCCCCCCGGTGGGTCAGTTCGCCATAGGCCAGCACTCCGGCGAACAAGACCAGCTCGACCAGCTGGAGATAGGTGTAGGGGCTCATTCTGGCCAGCCCCACCGAGCCGGCCAGAACCGGAGGCTCACGCGCCCTGAGGGCGCCGGGCTCGCAGCCGGCTCCAGCCCAGGTAGCGGGCGCTGCCGGCCAGTTCTGCCTCGATCTCGAGCAGGCGGTTGTACTTGGCCACCCGCTCCGACCTGGCCGGCGCCCCGGTCTTGATCATGCCCGCCCCGGTCGCCACCGCCAAATCGGCGATGGTGGTGTCCTCGGTTTCGCCCGAGCGGTGGGAGATGATCGAACTGTAGCCGGCGGCGCGGCCCAACTCGATCGCCTGAAGGGTCTCACTCAAGGTGCCGATCTGGTTGACCTTGATCAGGATGGCGTTGGCGATGCCACGGTCGATTCCATCCTGGAGCCGGCTCACGTTGGTGACGAAAAGATCATCGCCGACCAGTTGGACGCGGTCGCCGAGAGCGGTAGTGAGCGCCGCCCAGCCTTCGAAATCGTCCTCGGCCATGCCGTCTTCGATCGAGACGATCGGATAGCGCTCACACCAGTCCCGATACAGATCCACCAACTGGCCCGCATCCAGCGTTCGACCCTCGCCCTCGAGGTGGTAGTGCCGGTCGCGGTAGAGCTCGGTGGCGGCGGCGTCCAGGGCGAGCACGAAGTCGCGCCCGGGCTTGTAGTTGGCCCGCTCGATCGACTCCACGATCACCGCCAGGGCTTCCTCGTTGCTGGCCAGTTGGGGGGCGAAGCCCCCCTCGTCGCCGACCGCGGTCGCCAGCCGGCGGCCGTGCAGCACTTTTTTCAGTGTGTGGTAGACCTCAGCGAGGCTGCGTAGGGCCTCGGCGAAGGTAGGTGCGCCGACCGGGCACACCATGAACTCCTGGAAATCGATGTTGTTGTCGGCATGCACACCACCGTTGATGATGTTGGCCAGAGGCAGCGGAAGCAGGCTGGCCTGGATACCGCCCAGATAGCGGTAGAGTGGCAGTTCGAGGGAGTTGGCCGCCGCCCGGGCCGCCGCCAGCGACACCCCGAGGATGGCGTTCGCGCCCAACCGCGACTTGTTGGGGGTGCCGTCGAGATCGATCAGGGCTTCGTCGAGCCCTCCCTGATCGAGCACGTCGAGGCCGGTGACGGCTCCCCTGATCTCGTCCTGAACGTTCGCGACCGCACCTCGCACGCCTTTGCCGCCATACCGGGCAGGATCGCCGTCGCGCAGCTCTACCGCTTCGTGCGCGCCGGTCGAGGCCCCCGAGGGAACCAGCGCCCGACCGCTCGCCACCTCCGTATCGACAGTCACCGAAAGCGTGGGGTTGCCCCGCGAGTCGAGCACCTCGAGGGCGCTCACGTTGACGATGGAGATCACGTATCGATTCTAGGGGCCGAACTCGGCCGTCCCTACGCCGCGGGCGCCGACTTCTCTCCGGACTCGCTCAGCCCGGGGCCTGGGTCCAGCCCCAGTCGATCAGCTTCTGCGCGTCGGTGGCGAAGGTGTCACTGCCCAGCACCACCGCTACCAGCTGGCGGTCCCCGCGTCGGGCGGCGGCGGCGATGCAGCCGCCGGCCTCATCGGTGAACCCGGTCTTGACCCCGTTGGCGCCTGGATACCGGCCCAGGAGGAGGTTGAGGTTGTAGGGACTGTAGGCCTGGTGGGAGGGGCTCGAGGGCAGCACGGTCTGCTTGGTGGCAACGATCGTCGCCAGGTCGGGATAGGAGGTCAGCAGCCAGCCGGCGGCGATCGCCAGATCCAGGGCGTCCGAGTACTGGCCCGGCTGGTCGAGGCCGCTCGGGTTGGAGAAGTGGGTGTGGCTCATGCCCAGGCTGACCGCCTTGTCGTTCATCCGGGCGACGAACAGCTCGCGGCTCATCAGACCACCGGCCAGCACCTCGGCGGCGTCGTTGCCGGAGTCGAGCAGCAGCCCATAGAGCAATTCCCTGACCGTCAGCCGCTCGCCGGCTTTCAAGCCCATCAGGTTGGGTTCGACGCGGAGGGCGGACTCGGTCACGGTGAGGCTGCGGTCCAGAGGGGAGGTGTCGACCGCCACCATCGCCGTGACCATCTTGGTGAGGCTGGCCGGCGCCCGCAAGGACTCGGGGTTGCGAGCCCACAGGACCCGGCCGGCGCTGACGTCGACCAGCACCGCCGCCTTGCCTCCGACCGGAAGCTCGGGATATCCCAGGAACGAGATCGCGTAGGGCGGCGGGGAAGAACTGGAGGCGGTGACAGGCCCCGAAGGCGGCGAGATCGGGATCCGCCCCGGTCGGGCCGCCCCAGCCCGACTCGGGGCTGGAGGTGACATCGCCGCCCTGAACTCGGAGCCGGGCCAGGTGGCGCGAGCGGAAAGCAGGACCCCGCCACCTCCGACCACAGAGATCAGAGCCAGGCCGACCGCGGCCACCAAGAGATCGCGCCGCCGCCGGCGCCTGCCCCGGTCCCGGGCCGGCGGACCGGAGGGTTCGCGAAGCGACGGAGGCAGGGTCAATGGCACGGTTCGATCTGGGTCGCCGGGCCCATCGGTGCGGGTGTTGGGACAGTCCATCCTGACAGCCCGGCGCACCCCGGAAAAAGGGCTACGCTCCGGCCCGAAGCCTCGCCACGATCGCATCGGCTACCTGGCTGGTGCCCACGGCGGTCGGGTCGTTGCGGTTGGGCTTGAGATCGTAGGTGACGCTCTTACCCTCGGCCAGTACATCGGCGATCGCGCTCTCCAGGGCGCCAGCGGCGGCACTCTCGTCGAGGTGGCGCAGCATCAGCACGCCGGAGAGCATCAGCGCCATCGGATTGACCCGGTTCTGGCCAGCATACTTCGGAGCGCTGCCGTGGGTGGCTTCGAAGACCGACCCGTTGGTTCCGATGTTGGCGCCCGGCGCCAGTCCCAGGCCACCGATCATGCCGGCGCCGAGGTCGGAGATGATGTCGCCGTACAGGTTCGGGCAGACCAGGATCTCGTACTCGTAAGGACGCAGCACCAACTGCATGCACATGTTGTCGACGATCCTGTCCTCGAACTCGATGTCAGGGTTGCGGGCCGCCACCTTGCGGGCCACATCGAGGAAAAGACCGTCGGTGTGCTTCATGATGTTGGCCTTGTGCACCGCGGTGACCTTCCGGCGGCCGTCGCGGCGGGCCTGGTCGAAGGCGAACTGGACGATCCGCTCGCTGCCCATCACGCTGATCGGCTTGATCGACAGCCCGCTGTCGGGCCGGATCGGCTTGCCAGCGCGCCGGGAGATGTCGGCGATCAGCTCGACGCAATCGGGGCTGCCCTTCGCGAACTCGATGCCCGCGTAGATGTCCTCGGTGTTCTCGCGGACGATGACGAAGTCGAGATCATCGCGAATGTTCTTGGCGCCCCGGTAAGCTTTGATCGGTCTGACGCAGGCGTAGAGGTCGAGCGCCTGCCGGATGGCCACGTTGACACTCCGAAACCCGGTGCCGACCGGAGTCGTCATCGGACCCTTGAGGGCGGTGCGGTTGCGCAGGATCGAGTCGAGAACCCGCTGAGGAAGCGGGGTACCCTCCGCCTCCATCACGTTCATGCCCGCCTGCTGGACGTCCCATTCGAACTCGACGCCGGTGGCCTCCAGCACCCTGACCGTGGCCTCCGTGATCTCAGGTCCGACCCCATCCCCGGGGATCAGGGTTACGGTATGGCGCGCCACTAACTCGGGCTCGGGTTCTTCAGTTCTTGAAGTAGTCGGCGTTGATCTTGATGAAGTGGCTCCATTCGGCCGGCACCTCATCTTCGGGATAGATGGCGTCGACCGGACACGGATCGACACAGGCGCCGCAGTCGATGCACTCGTCGGGATCGATGTAGTACATCTCCGAGGCGTCGTCGCTGTGGATACAGTCGACCGGACAGACCTCCACGCACGACGCATCCTTGGTTCCAATGCAGGGTTGGGTAATGACGTAGGCCATCGATGCGAAGATTACCACGGCGGCCGGCGGCACCCTGTCCTGAGCCGCATTCTGACCGAATCTGACAAGGAGCTCGACTCACATGGCAACCAGTACCGCCACCGCGATATGGCATGGCAACCTGATCCAGGGATCCGGAACCGTGACCGCTGCCAGCGGCGCCTTCGGGCCGCTCGGAGTCGATTGGCGAGCCCGCACCGAGCGGCCCTCCAATCAGACCAGCCCTGAGGAACTGATCGCGGCCGCCCATGCCGCCTGCTACTGTATGGCCCTGTCGGCCGGGCTGGCCCAGGCCGGGCACGAGCCGGCCGAACTGGAGACCACCGCTGACGTCGCCTTCTCGGTCGGAAGTGACGGTGCCGCTATCCGGTCGGTCCATCTCAAGGTGAGAGGCAGCGTTCCCGGTCTCACCGTTGATCAGTTCAGAGCCGCGGCCGAGGCGGCGAAAGAG
>JRHI01001655.1_pt1 | contig 17750 bp, 16 predicted proteins | sample 215371 | NCBI WGS metagenome assembly JRHI01 (sample SAMN02929681, study PRJNA255918) | sediment metagenome | biome: cave system; feature: Ice Cave; material: Sediment; isolation source: sediment from deep within a dark volcanic ice cave with no known source of... ...
GCCTCGTGCACACCGTCGGCGTGGTCAACGGCGTCGTGCTCGCAGCCACCGCCGCGGTCGCCGTCGCGAGCGCGCTGCACGCGGCCTGACGGGCGGCCCTGGAGCGGCGCCGGAGCGTGCACTAGGAAGGCGGTCATGACAACCGCACCGACCACGAACCGACCGCTCGCCCTCGTGACCGGCGCATCGAGTGGCATCGGATCCGAGCTCGCCCGCTTGGCCGCGCGGGACGGGTACGACGTCCTGCTCGTCGCGCGTCGCGCCGATCGGCTGGCGGCCCTCGCCGACGAGCTTGCACGCGAGCATGGCGTCGAGGCTCGGACCGTCAGCGCCGATCTCGCGACACCGCAAGGAGTCGAGGAGATCGAACGGGCCCGCGCGGGCGCGCCGGTCGAGGTCCTCGTGAACAACGCCGGCGTCGGAGGGCGGGGTCGGTTCGCGACGGAACGCGACGTCCGGGCCGACCTCGACATGATCCAACTCAACGTGGTGTCGCTCGTCCACCTCACCGGGATCATGCTTCCGGGCATGGTGGAGCGGGGGTCGGGGGGGATCCTCAACGTCGCGTCGACGGCCGGGTACGCGCCGGGCCCCCTCCAGGCCGTGTACTACGCGACGAAGGCGTTCGTGAAGTCGTTCAGCGAGGCCCTCACGGCGGAGTGCCGGGGCACCGGCGTCCGGGTCACGGCGTTGTGCCCGGGGCCGGTCGACACGGAGTTCGCCGCCGCGGCCGGCCTGGAGGAGACGTCACTCATGCGGACGCCGCTCATCAAGGTGCCGGCACCGAAGGTCGCGGCGGCAGGATGGAGGGCGCTGCGACGTGGGCGTGCGGTCGTCGTGCCGGGTCTCGCCATGCGGATCGCCATGCAGAGCCTCAGGGTCACCCCTCGCCGCGTCGCGGCCCGCATCAGCGAGATGAGCCAATCGGCCCCGCAGACGTAATTCCCCGGCCACGGCCCGTTCGCGCAATGTTTTTGGCCCCGGCCGTGCGTCGGTCCTCTCGTCTTCCCTAGGCTTGGGTGATGCGGTGGGTCCAGGGTGAGGCCGTCGCGTCAGCGGGGGCGGCGTCGAACGAGGGGACGCAACGGATGCTGTTCGGCGACATGAGGCCGACAACGTGACGCACCTCGAGACCGAGGTCCTGGTCGTCGGCTCGGGCGCGGGCGGCGCGGTCACCGCCGCCACCCTCGCGGCCGCGGGTCGATCCGTCACCGTCATCGAGGAGGGGCCGTGGGTCGATCCCGACGCCCTCGAGCCCTTCTCCCTCGAGGAGATGCGGGCGAAGTACCGCCATCAAGGTCTGGCGGCCGCGCTGGGCGCCCCGAGCATCGCGTACGCCGAGGGCCGCTGCGTCGGTGGGAGCACCGAGATCAACAGCGGGCTGTTCCCCCGCCTGCCGGACGACCTGGCCGAGGAATGGCGCGTCAAGTACGCCATCGACGGGTTCACGTCGGAGACGCTCGCGCACTACGCGGACGAGATCGAGTCACAGCTCACCGTGTCGAAGTTGCCGTCGGCGCCACCGGAGTCGTCCGCGCTGCTGGAACGAGGCGCGACGAAGTTGGGTTGGCGTTCAGTGGAGTTCGCGCGCGTCTTTCGCTACGAGGGCGGCCGGGCCACGAAGCAGACGATGGCCCGCACGTTCATTCCGCGTGCGGTCGGAGCCGGCGCGCAGGTGATTCCCGACTGTCGCGTCGTGCGCCTGCTGCGCGACGGCGGCCGCATCGTCGGTGCGCGTTGTGTCCGCCGCAACGGCGACGGCGACGAGCCCCTGACGATCAGCGCCGATCACGTCTTCGTCTGCGGCGGGGCGGTGCAGACCCCGGCGCTGTTGCTGCGCAGTGGAATCCGGCGCCACGTCGGCACCGGCCTCAAGCTGCACCCCATGATCAAGATCGCAGCCCGTTTTCCCTTCGAGCTCGACCATGGTGACGTCCCGATGCACCGCATCACCGAGTTCGCTCCTCAAATCGAGATCGGTGGGTCGGCAAGCCGGCACGGCTACGTCGCGATGGCGCTGGCCGACTCGGGAGCCGACTGCCGTGACGCGCTCGCCGACTGGTCGCACGTCGCGGTCTACTACGCGGCGATTCGCGAAGGGATCGGTCGGGTCATCGCGGTCCCGGGCCTGCGCGCGCCGATCGTCACGTACCGCCTCACCGACGCCGACCTCAGCCGGCTGGCGCGCGGGCTCGTCCGTCTCGGAGAGGCGCTGCTCGCCGCGGGCGCCACCGAGCTGTACCCCTCCGTCGGCGGCGCGACCGTCGTGCGACGCCCGGAAGATCTCGTCTCGTGGTGGGACTCCGTCACGCGAACCCGCACGAACCTGATGACGGTCCATCTCGCGGCCACGGTGCGCATGGGCGAGAACAGGAATCTCACCGCCGCGGACAGCTTCGGGCGGGTGTGGGGCATCGACAACCTGCGGGTCAACGACGCCTCGCTGCTGCCCGACGCCCCGGGGGTCAACCCGCAGTCGGCGATCATGATGATCGCGGCCCGCAACTGCGACGAGTTCCTCTCGAGCACCTGACGCTCCGGCGAAGTGACCTTCCGACCGGCGATGGTTGAGAGATCAATCAACAGGTACAATCTGAACCATGCCTGAAGGCAAGTGGCTCGACGCGAACGAACGGCAGCAGTGGTTGGCGTTCATCTTCGCGACCAACCTGCTCCACGAGCAGCTCGAACGGGACCTCCAGCGCGACGCCAAGATGCCGTTCGCCTACTACCAGCTCCTCGTCGTGCTGTCGGAGTCACCCGGACGCACCCAGCGCATGAGCGATCTGGCCGACATGTTGCTCGTGTCACGCAGCCGCTTGTCGCACGCGGTCGCCCGGCTCGAGGATGCGGGCTGGGTGCAGCGCTCCCGCTGCCCCAACGACCGTCGTGGCGCGTTCGCGACGCTCACCGACGACGGCTTCGCCGTGCTCGAGGCGGCCGCCCCCGACCACGTGAACAACGTCCGGACGCACCTCTTCGACCAGCTCACACCGGAGCAGCTCGAACAACTGCGCGCGATCAGCGAGAAGCTGCTCGACCACCTGCTCCCCTCCCTCGGCTTGGAGTCGCCGGGGATGCTCGGACTCGACCGCCCGGGCACGGAGACGGAGACCGCCGCCGCGGGATGACCGCCCGCGTTCGTCGCGCCGCGACCGCGTCCGCAGACCCGGACCGAGGTGGTTTGGTGCACTACGCAGGCGCGCCGCCCGCGGCCGACCATCGGAGCGGTTGCAGCTCCGACACGGCGTGGAGACGGTTCGCGGCACGCCTCGCGGTGAGCAGGAGGCGCCGGCAGAGGCGCGCTCGCAGATCGTCGACGGCCTCGCGCATCGTTCGCGCCGGTGAACCGGCGCAGATGACGGAACCGCCCTCGAGCATGATCACGGCCTCCGCGATGGCCGCCGACCCCGCGTCGGTATCACCTTCTGCGAACAGGCGGATACGAGCCCGCCGTACCTCGCACGGCGAGTCCTGCGACACCTGGTCGAACATGGCCCACGCGTAGGCGCGGTCGTCGGCCGAGACGGGTCCGTCGACGAACCGGGAGACGGTCGGCGGCGGCTGGAGCTCGTTCATGGTCGGGCCTCCTCAGGCGAACTCGGACGATGAAGAGCGTCGCCCATCGACCTGAAGCCGAGCCGTGAGGACGCCGAGAAGCAGCGAAGAAAACTCTGAACCCCGCGTTCCCGCGATCCGGCTCGGACCCTCGTCGGGGACCGATGCGCGCCTTTCGCGCGTTCTCTCATGGATCTCTCAGCGCACGTTCAGCTCGTCGGCGCGACGCTGGACGCCGGAGGTGCGTTCGATGCGGGTCTTGGTGGTCGAGGACGAGGCACGGGTCGCATCGGCGGTGAAGCGGGGCCTGGAGGCGGAGGGCTTCGCGGTCGACGTCGCCGGTGACGGCACCGACGGCCTCTGGCTCGCGCAGGAGCACGAGTACGACGCGATCGTGCTCGACATCATGCTGCCGGGCCTCAACGGCTATCGGATCTGCGCGACGCTGCGCAAGGCGGGCGACTGGACACCGATCCTCATGCTGACGGCCAAGAACGGTGAGTACGACGAAGCCGAGGCCCTCGACGAAGGCGCCGACGACTATCTCACGAAGCCGTTCTCGTACGTGGTGCTCGTCGCGCGGTTGCGCGCACTGTTACGCCGCTCCGGTCGAGGACAACGGGTCACGTACGAGGCCGGCGAGCTCCGCCTGGATCCCGCGTCGCACCGCGTCTGGCAAGCCGAGAAGGAGATCGAGCTCACTGCGCGCGAGTTCTCCGTGCTCGAATTCCTGATGAGCCGCGCCGGTGAGGTCGTCCCCAAGCGCGACATCCTGGAACACGTGTGGGACTTCGACTTCGAAGGTGATCCCAACATCATCGAGGTGTACATCCGCCGCCTGCGGCGCAAGATCGACGAGCCGTTCGACCGGCACGCCATCGAGACGATCCGCGGCGCCGGATACCGCCTGCGCACCGATGGCGGGTAGCCGCTGGCGTCGCTCGCGCGGCGTGCGGGTCCGCACGACGGCGGCGGCAACCGTGGTCGTCGCGGTCGCGCTCGTGATCGGTGCCGCGCTGCTCGTGGTCCAGGAACGCCGTGCGCTGACCCGTGACGTGACCACGACGGCCCGCCTGCGCGCGCAGGACGTCGGCGGGCTGTTGAGCTCCACGATTCCCCCGACACTCAACGTCCCGAGCAACGACCAATCGCTCGTGCAGGTCGTCGACCTGAGCAACGGGGCCGTCGTGAGCGCGACCAGCAACATCGAAGGGGAACCGCGCCTCTGGACGGCCGTTCCCCCAACCGGTGGATTCATCGCGCGAAGCGTCGCCCGGACCCCCGTGGGCGACTCGTCGTACCGGATCGTCGCCCATACCGTGCAGGCTCCGAAGGGCCGATTCGTGATCTACGCCGCGGCCAGCCTCACGCCGGTGCAACAGAGCACCCGGGCCTTGATCCGGCTCCTCGCGATCGGCCTGCCCGTCCTCCTCGCGCTGGTTGCTGTGGTGACGTCGGTCGTCACCGGCTGGGCCCTGCGACCGGTGGAACGCATCCGACGCGAGGTCGCGGGGATCGGTGACCGCGAACTTCACCGCCGGGTACCGGAGCCTGGCACCGGCGACGAGATCGACCGCCTCTCGAACACCATGAATGCCATGCTCGCCCGGATCGAGAACACCAGGGAGCGCCAACGCCGGTTCGTCGCCGACGCGTCGCACGAGCTGCGCAGTCCCCTCACTGCGATCCGTTCCCAGCTCGAGGTCGACCTCGCCCACCCGGAGCACGCCGAGTGGCGTCAGCGCGAGCAGGACGTGCTCGACGAGACCGCGCGGTTGCAACGTCTCGTCGACGACCTGCTGTTCCTTGCGCAGAGCGACACCAACTCACTCCCGACCCGGCGGAGCCCGGTGGACCTCGACGATCTCGTGCTCGACGAGACCCGCCCGCTGCGCGCCCGCGGGCGCGTCGCCGTCGACCTGACCCACGTGTCGGGTGGCCAGGTGCTCGGCGACGCCGACCAGCTCCGGCGGGTCCTGCGCAATCTCCTCGACAACGCGGAGAGCCACGCGGCGACGCTCGTGCGTGTGTCGGTGCACGAGAACGACACATCGGTGGAGCTCGCGATCACCGACGACGGCCCGGGCGTCCCGCCCGACCAGCGCAGCGCAGTATTCGAACGGTTCACACGACTCGACAACGCGCGCGCTCGTCGCGACGGTGGAACCGGACTGGGCCTTCCCATCGCGCGCGACATCGTCGAGCACCATGGCGGCACGCTCACACTGCCCGAGACGGCGAGCGGCACCACCTTCGTGATGACGCTTCCCGCAGCCAACGGGCCCCCGGACCACGTCGACGGTCACGCCTGACTCAGTCGCGGAAGCCGGCGCGCGCGGCGGCCGCGCCGTGCGCACGTTCACGGGGCGATCCGCCGACGGCCGTTGATGCTGGTGTCATCTTGCGAGAAGAAATTCGGTCGTTGGTGGTTGTGTTGCGGGCGTCGCATCAGCTTCCCGAACGGTCTGGCCGGCCTCGAGGTCGACGGCTACGGCGGGCTGCATCCGTTCGCGTCGCCGGGTTTGCCATAGCCCCGGCGTCGCGGGGCTGTCTCGTCGCGGGGCCGTCAGCGCGTGCTTCGAGGATGCAGCCAGCGCGAGAGGTTGCGGACGTAGTCCTTGAACGTCTCCAGGCGTTGCGGGTCGCGCGCGATCTCGGTGCCGGGCGGCTCGGTGACGAACGACGGTGCACCACAGTCGACGTCCCAGTTGTAATCGGCGAAGTGGTGGAACGTCGACGCGGCAAGGGCTCGGCCCATCGGCTTCCCGTCGGGTGTCTCCTCGCCGTCGAGCGCGACCCCAAGGTTGAAGTTGCGGCCCGTGACGGTGCTTCGCCCCTGGGCGATGGAGCGGGCGAACGTGTACTCGGGCGGTGCCGACACCGCCCCCTCGTGCGGGTGAGCGGGGAACCATTCGATCCGGCCGCTCGAGTTGCGATCGGTGAGGAGGAGCTCGTGGGCCGGCTCGACCGGGAGCACCGGCTGGTAGTCGCCGTTGGCACCTGAGTGATAGTTGGGCCACGAGATGCTCGGGTTGTCCTGATCGTCGCGGGCGGCATCGGGCTCGGGGTTCCTGTCGTGAAAGTGGTTCACCCGTCCGAGCGAGCCGAGGCACACGAGACACGCGCCGAGGTCCTCGTGGTCGCGCGCGGTCAGCACCCCACCGCCGTTCTCCCGGAACCGCGTAATTCCACGTGAGTCACCCGGCGCGAGGCCGTCTCCCGGGTCGACCGCGAGGAGCCACAGCTGGTCGTAGTCGCCACGATCGAGGCCGCGAAGGACCGAGTCGTCGCCGCTCGTGTCGTCGCGATCCCTCGCGGTGACGTCGTGGCCGGCGGCCGCAAGCTCGCCGGCCAACAGGGAGAAGCGCCCAACGTTCCAGTCGTCGGGAACACCCATGATCGTCGTCTGGACCAGGATCCTCGACATCCACTCTCTCTTCTCGTCGTGCGTCGCGCCGCGCCAGTGCCTCGGCGAGTGTGACCCACCAACGATGCGCCCGGCATCCCGTGATCGCGTAGACGGCTCCGCGCGCCGGGCCCAGTTCCCCGCCCGACCTGCTGGAGCGGGAGACCGGCGTCTGCGCGCGACCAGTCGCACCTGGCAGGCTTCACGCGTGGTCGTAACCGATCTGCCCCCCGGCGCGCTGCGACATCCCTGGAACAGGTCGTTCACCTGGTCGCTGCCCTCGACGCCACCGAGCACACTCTCGGTCGAGCAGAAGGACGCGTTCGATCGCGATGATTTCGTCGTCCTCCCCGGTCTGATCGATGCAGACACGATCTCGGCGCTCACCACGGAGCTCGACGAGCTGGAGGCACACGTGGAGCACTTCCTCACGGACCAGGAAGGCGGCCGGTTCCACATCGCCGAGTCGGGAGCGATCACGTTCACCGTTCACGCGGTGCTGCGCTCCCCCGCCGCGCGTCGCTTCGCCACTCATGCTGCACTCCTGGGCTTGTGCCGCGACCTGCTCGGACCCGACGTCAACCTCTACTGGGACCAGGCCGTCTACAAGAAGCCCGAGAAGCCGCGCCGGTTCCCCTGGCACCAGGACACCGGGTACACCTTCGCCGATCCCCAGGACTACCTCACCTGCTGGGTGGCCCTCACCGATGCGACGGTCACCAATGGCTGCCCGTGGGTGCTCCCGCGGGTGCACCGCAACGGCACATTGCTCCATCACTGGATCGACCCGATCGGTTGGGAGTGCCTGCCCGAGGAACCTGACGGCGCAGTCGCGGCGGAGGTGCCCGCCGGCGGTACGCACTGGCGTCGAGCAAGACGGCGAACACGTCCTCGGGTCGGGCGTCGACGACGACAGTATTGCGGGCCATTTTGGACTCTCCGGGTTCCATCGGGGAGACCGGGTGACCGCCACGCGGCTCTGTCCGCGTGACGGGCACCCGGGCGTGCATCTCGCCCTCGGAGCGTCTAGTTCTGTGGGGTACCGAGACCGAGCCAGGTTCCACGGACCCTGAAACCCACGATTGGCGCCACCGAGCCGTTGCGAGTGTCGTTTCCCGCAGGGTGCTCGGCGTTGGCGGGGGCAGGAGTGTCGCTCGGCTGAGCTTTGCCGTCAGGCTGCTCGCCCGCGCGGTCGGCTGCGCCGTCTCGTGATTGGTGTCGGCGTTCCTGGAGGCGCTCGCGGACGAGACCCTCGACCACGAGTGCTCGCGCGGCAGCTTCGGCGGAGGCGATTTCGGTGATGACCTCACGCTCGACCGTCGCGATCTCGGCGGCGGCGTCGCGAGCGGCCAGCGCCTCCCGGGCATACCCGAGCGTCGCGGTCAGGGCTTCGCGCGCGGCGTCTGCTTCGATTGCGGCGAGTGCAGCCGCTTCACGGGCGGACGCAGCCTCTCGTTGGGCGATCATCGTCGCTTCGATCACGCTGCCGACCGCGACCTCCACGGCGACCTCCGCCGTCGCGGCCGCTTCCTCAGCTGCGGATTCCGCGCCTTTCGCCGCCTTCTCGGCGTGGCGAGCCGCGTTGCTCGCCGCTTCGGCACGCCCGGTCGAGCGTTTCGCCTGCTGCGCGTCCCGGGCCGGGTCGGGCGGGTCCTGCGCTGGCGTCGTTTCGGTGTCCGTATCGTTCGGCCCCTGGGTGAGAGTCGTGTCGTGGTCACTTTTGACGGCCATTTACAGTCCTTTGATGTGATCGGGGCGCGCTGCAATGAACGCTTCGAACGAGTGAGAGCGAACACAGCCGGACATGGTTGCCGGGCGGCGCGCACCGAACCTGGCCGGGCTCATAGTCCTCGACCCTCGCAGCACGCCCATACCCACAACCGATGCCGGTCCGAACACGATTCCAAGAATTGTGCGTCGTCATCGGCCATCTCACTGCCGGCACGGGTCCACCGCGCAAACCTCAGGGCCAACACCAGTCAAGAAGTCGAGATCCCGGGAGCGATGGTTCATCGTGCGGATGCTGCTTGCTTCGCGGGGTAGGCCAACGCCATCGCGGGCGTCGTGCGCGCGTTGTCGAAAGTGAGCACGCTCGTGCCGGAGTGGTTGGTCCTTGAACAGTTCCCCCTGCGTTGGCGCGCTCGTCGCGCCACGGACGGCGAGGTCGTGGAGACACAGAACCGCGAAACGATCGCACGAGCAGGCGAGTGGATCCTGGCAAGTGACCTTGGCGACCGTTGGGTGATCACGACGGAGACCCTGCATAAGTACTTCCACATCGTCGCCGCTGAGCGGTAGGCCCGCGAGTCGCTCATGGACGTCCCCTGAGCGGGGCGCAGGTGCCGATCAGATTGCTGCGGGCGGTTGGCAAAAAGACAACGCGGGTAAAGGCGGCGCGAGCCACACGGCTCCAGGAAGGAAAACATGGCAACTGCAAGTGAAGATATTCGGAGCGGACACGGCTACGCGGACGGCGATGACGGGCGAGCTCGCCGTGAGCCTGACGTGCGGCGCAAGCCCGAAACAAAGACGTTCATCGGAACATCCGAGTTTTGGGTCATGGTCGGCGCCGTCGTCGTCGTGTTGCTCGCCGGGTACGCGTTCAAAGACATCGCCAAGGCGACCAGCTGGCGGCTGATGACGTGGATCGCGATCGCGTACATCGCGTCGCGCGGCCTCGCCAAAGCGGGCAGCCAACGCGACTACGACCGGATCGACCGATAATCAAGCGTCTCCCCCGTTTCGGGGTAATCGAGTTCGCTCCGGGGCCGCGTCGACGGTCGTTCGAGGCGCCCCCGGAGCAATGGGGATCCGAGCAACGCGAAGTTCCGAGGGACGGGGGCGACCCCGGCGCCGCCGGGCGGTGTCTTCCTGGCCGCGGTCATAGACGTCAAGGTCATTGTCGTTCCGATACTTGTTCCGGTCATTTGGAGCTCGCCCGCAATGTTGCCTTCGGATCCCGTTGGTCGAGTCAGACGCTTGCAGCGTCGCGCTGAGACCGGCGGCTCCCGCGACCTCGCTCAGCTCGTGCGTCGGGTCGGCTCGACAGGACGTGAAGCGGTGGCTCGTCTGCGCAGCGTGCCGTCGAGACCCGCGGAAATCTCTGCCACCGGCCCTGTTCCCGGCTTCCGGTCGGTCGAGGCCGACCATGTCGGGATGCAAGACCCACGTGACGTTGCCGCGACGATCCCACTGGTCGAGCGAGCGTTTGTGTTCCTGGACCTTTGCGGGTTCACCGGATTCATGGCCGCGCACGGAGAGTACGCCGCGATCGACGCGCTTAGCAGCTTTCGGTCGCTAACTCGTGACGTCGCGGCCCGTCGTGGTATCCGCGCCGCAAAATGGCTGGGTGACGGCGCGATGCTCGTCGCTGTCGAGGTCGGTCCTGCGATCGCCGCGGCGGTCGAACTCGTCGCACGCTACGACGGCCAGGCGCTGGCGCTTCGCGGAGGGATCGCCCACGGGGCGGTACTGCTATTCGACGGCGATGACTACATCGGCCAGCCTGCGAACCTCGCGGCCCGGTTGTGCCAGGCTGCCCGGCCCGGCGAGGTCCTCGCCGTCGGTTACCCGCGTGACGCGCTCCCACCGTGGATCGAAATCACTGGCACACGTGACGTCACCTTGCGAGGTCTCGCGCGGATCCGTCGCATCCAATGCCTCGCCCCGGTGTCTGGTTTCGAGTTGCCCAGATTGGGACCCCGGCACGGCAGTTGAACCCTGGACCCGGCGCACCGCATCATGGGTGCCCTGGTCGTGGGAACACAGCAGCCCTGACGGCACCGATCGCTGTCCCAGGGCTTGGCGCCGCGGTTTGCCCGCTCCAGGTAGGCCATGCCCCGGGGATGGCTGGGCCCGCGCTCGCTAGGTTGTTGCTCGTGGAGAGTGTCGGCGGCGACGCGCGAGTCGTGGTTCCGCTGCTCGTGGGATCTCAACTCTCGACGCCTGCTGCGCTGGTCTCGGTTGTCGCCACGGTGCTCGGTGCGCTCGGCTTCCGAGACGTTTGTCTGTACCTCGTCGACCATGATCGCGTCGACCTGGTGGCGGTGCCGGGCAGCAGCGCCTTCGGGACGACACGCGGCGTGTTGGCGATTGACGCCACGCCGGAAGGGGCCTGCTTCCGGCAGCAGCGCGCGGTCGACGTTTCAACGAGACCGTGGCGAGTGTGCGTGCCTGTCACGGAATCGTCGGACCGTCTCGGTGTGCTCGTCGCTATCGGGACCGATGCGAGCGAGCAGGCGCGTGTCGCGCTGCATGAGACGGCTGGGCTGCTCGGGCAGCTGCTCGCGAACCGGGATCGCTACACCGACGTGTTCGTGCGGACGCGGCGGCGAAGTCCCATGGAGTTGCAAGCCGAGATGCAATGGAATTTGCTTCCGCCGCTCACATTTTCCTGCGACACCGTCTCGGTTGCGGGAATGCTCGAACCCGCGTACCACATCGGCGGCGATTCGTTCGACTATGCCCTCAACGGTGACGTATTGCATTTCGGGATTTTCGACTCCATGGGCCACAACCTCAGCGCGTCGCTGCTGACGTCGCTTGCTGTCGCGGTCTACCGCAACCGCCGACGCGAAGGCGACGAGCTCGTCGCGACCCTCGATGCGATCGACGCTGCGATAACCGAACAGTTCGAAGGAATGTGGGTCACCCTCCAACTCGGCGAGCTCAACACGAGGAGCGGTCGGTGCCGCTGGGTCAACGCCGGTCATCCCCTGCCGTTACTCGTGCGCGACCGCCGCCTCGTTGGTGCGCTTGGCTGCCCTCCATGCTTCCCCGCCGGTCTCGGCGCTCATGCGACCAATGTCGCAGAAGTCGTTCTCTGGCCCGGTGATCTTCTGTTCTTCTACACGGACGGTGTCGTCGAAGCCCGTAACCCCACCGGCGAACAATTCGGTGAAGAGCGCCTTCAACGTCTTCTTATGGAACAGGTCGAAGCGAACGCGTTACCCGCCGAGGTTTTGCGCTCGTTGCTTCGTGCCGTGATCGACCACCAGTACGACGAACTGCGCGACGACGCGACGGCGATGATCGTTGCGATGCCCACCGATCCTCACACCGATGACGCTTCAGCCGCGCTTCGGAGCATCGCCAGCGACAACGCGTAGCTGCACACCGGGGCGACATCCCCACCATCCGGGTGGGGAACCGGCCGCGAGGCAACAATCACCACGCTGGTGGAGCTCGGCCGGGATGTCGCTCTAGGTCAGAGGTTGCGGCAACCTGCCAATACATCGATGGCACGAACCGTGCGATCGTTCAACCTTTTGTGCGCCGGCCGGTGCCCGGTGTGTTCCTCGTCGTCCTGGCGTTCACGTTTCGCGTCGGTGTCGTCACATCACTCGCGTGGTGCACTCCCCGGCGCCGAGCACGTCGAACGGTTCGGCAGCTCAGAGCATCGACAGGTGAGCTCGCCGAGACGCGCACCCGTGCCTAGGTGTCGTCCGCGGAGAGCGAGATGCTCTTAACCGTCGAGTGGTTCGGGTCGTCGAACGGGACGCAGATCGCTACGCAGTAGCTACAGATCGCGACGCCGCGAGGGCCACGGATCAAAGGCCGCTTGCCCATCACGTCTTCAGGGTCGTCAGGCCGTCACGTGACCGTGACGACGATACTGGCGTCGCGCGTGGAAGAACGTCGGTGAGGCGACGGCGGCGAGCACACCGAGCACGCCCGCACCGACGTACAGCCAGGCGTTCGCGTGCGTCACTCCGAGCCAGAAATGCAACTGGCGAGGGAAGGCGTCGATCAGGACCGCGATTCCGAGCCCGACCGCGGCGACGCTCAGCAGCCCCATGAACACCTTCGCGACAGCAGGTCGCAGCGCCGCGATGACCATCAGGGCGCCATACCCAAGCTCGATGAGCGCAAGGATCGGTGTCTGATGCCAACGCCAGACGTTGGTCTGTGGTGTGGTGACGTGGTGGACGTTGAACCCGGTGCGAGCCAATCCAATCGCACCCAGGACCATGAAGCCGGCGCCGATCAGAGCCGCTATGGCCTGGGCCGGGCTCCAGCTGAACGCACGTGCCGTCGCTCGATCGTCGACGACGTCGGTGTCGTAGACCTCGTGCATTTTGACCTCCGTTTCCGGTGGGCTCGGACTCTTACCCACACTCCCCGTGGCAGGAAACGCGCTCCGCGCGGACTCGTTTTCTTCGGCGGGCTCGGCGGCATCAGCGGCCTATGGCTACGACGAAAGCAGAAGGAAGCAGCCCGGAACCTGGAAAGGCGCGGCGGGCCAGCCTGAACCACACCACAACGGCCAACCCGACCATCAACGCGCCAGCTCGGCGCGGTCCTTCGCGCGTCACACTCCTTGGAAGCGAATGTCGACGCGCGAATCCCGCGCCCAGACGAGTTCTCGGCACCCATACGGTCTCGCGCACACGTCGCGTTGCACGTGCGACCAGCTCGTTCGCATAACCGCTACGACGCCTTCGTCGCGCGCTTGGTCCGTGGACGTCCGCGCATGTCTTCGAGCAGGCGGGCCCACATTGGCCGCACCCCTGAACATGCCGCGATCACCGACCGAGCGCACCGCTGCGAGCAGCAGTGCCAGCGTTCCCAGCTTTAGGCGAGTTGGGAAACGAGTTCGGAGACCAGTTCGCCCGCGGGGCGGATCGCGTTCACTTCGCCAACGCCCATGCCTGCGTACAGCGCCATCGCCTCAATGTGGCCCGTGACGTTCCGGTCCGGTGTCGCGACACTGAAGCGTGATACGGAGTAGCGAGCGGCAGCGTCGCCAGCTTCACCGACGATTTCACTCTCGTACGCTTCAGCGGCGGCAAGGGCCGAGGTCAACACACGATGCGGCGCGTCGGGCCATCCCTCACTGAACGCGGTCGTCAACACGGTATCGTCGCCGGACGTGGCGGCGAGGAGCGCGTTCACATACGCGGGATGTCCACCACTTTCGACGGTCGCCACGAACGCGGTACCAACCCGGACTCCAGACGCACCCGCCTCGATCGCGCGAGCGACATCAGCCGCGTTGGCGATGCCGCCTGCGACGACGACCGGAATGGACACCGCCGCGCGCACGGCCTCCAGCAACACCTCGCGCGGTGTCGTTCCGCGCACGTGTCCGCCCGCCTCGATACCCTGCGCAACGACAAAGTCGCAGCCGGCATCTTGAGCAGCCCGAGCGTCCGTCGCCGATCCGACCTGCCACGCCACGAGCGCATCACCGGAGCGTCGCGCCCGCTCGACGAGCGACGGGTCCGGTGCAGTCCAAAAGACCTCTACCACGCGCAGCGCGTCGGCCGCGCGCTCGAACGTGCCGAGATCGTCGTGCATCCAGTGGCCGAAGAAGCCCATCCCGACGCTGCCATCGCCAGCGAGCGCGACCGCTCGCCGCATCCGCTCCGATGACGGCTCCGCATCAAACTCGCACAGCATGCCAAGCGCTCCGGCGGCCGCAACGGCGCCCGCAAGTTCAGGCACCGCGACACCACCCATCGCCGCTTGCTGGAGGGGATGCGAACAACCAACCAGTCGAGTAAAGGCAGTCTCCATACCGCCATCCAAACCCGCGTCAGCCCGACCGGCAACCCCTTGAGACTGACCATCACCCGACTGGGCCGGCGATGGGAACGCGTCGACGAGCTCGACCCCTACCCCCCGGAGGGACCGTTGACCGGGGGCCCGGGTGGGACCGTTCGTGGTGCGCATTGGCCCGGTCACGGCCCGCGCTACCGGCCCACAACTCGTGACACGCGACGCGCGCTGAGAGCGACCAGCGCGTTCGGAAGCACGCGGCGGGGACCGTGAGGCTGCTTGTCCGTGGGCGTCGGTAGATGTCGTGAAATGCGCTGGCCCTCTTTGTCCCGCCGCCCTCAGAGCGCCGTTGCGCCGGATTGGCGTTCTGTCAGCCCGGGATGCGGGACGGGTCCGCGAACGCGACCAGGGTGCTGCGGTCTGCCCGCAGCACGAACCCTTGCTCGATCACCGTGTCGGCGGCGTCCTCGTAGCGCTCCGCGTACGCGTGGCGGGACGGGTACAGCTGTGCCAGACGGGCCATCGAGAGCGGCTTGGTCGATCCGAGCAGCAGGCAGATCACGGACGGGTTCGGTCCGGGAGCGCCTGAGAGCACGGCGGCGGCGACGTCGACGGGTGGAGTCCGGATCCCGCCGAGCGCGATGCCGTCCGCGTCACGTCGGATCTGCTTCGTCGCAGGATCGACCTCGATACGGGCCGCGTGCGGCGGTGCGTCGCCGGTCGTGAGCCAGCGCACGAGCGCGTGCAATGCAGCCTTCGCGACGACATGCATGGGCCCGTTGTTGATCGGCACGCCGCAATCGATGTACTTCGCGGTGGCCCCGAGCAAATGCGCATCCGCGTGTGCCGTGCCGGGAACTTCCCAGAGGCGGAAGTGCTCGTTGTCGGGCTGCCGCGCGGCATACGAGTCGAGGATGCTCGCCACATCGGTCTCGGTCTGGATGTCGAGCACGGGCGCGTCCTCGTCGGTGCGGAAGATCGTCGGCGTGCCACTGATTGCACTCGCAATGTCGGCGAACTTGCCCGGCCCGACGAGCGGGAGACCGACCGCGCCGCGGCTGTGGACGAAGAAGCCGTCGAAGGCGTGCGCGAGCGGTTGCACGCCGTTGAAGTAGGTCACGAGGGCGAACGCCGACTGTGATTCGCCGGCGGCGATGATCCGCTTTGCGCGCAAACCGTCCATGCCTGCGCCGGCGCGGACGGCGCGGGCGACCTGCGTGAACATGTCGAACGAGAAGCCGTCGCCCGGGTGCTGCAGCGTGCCGTATCGCGCGGGATCGATCTTCTTCAGACCCTTGCCGGCGGCCTCAGCTCCCGGAACGTTGACGGTGACGAGGACGGGGCCACCCTCCACGCCGATCACCTGGGCCGAGACGCCGACCCACACGTCGCCGCGGCGAAGGAGCTCTTCGTGCAGGGTCGTGTAGTCGGGATCCGCGTCCAGCCCGCCGCTGACGTTCAACCATTCGACGACGACATTGCCGCTGAAGTGCTCTTCGTCGGCCGGGCGCCGAACCAGCACCCGGGTGCGGTACTGCGCAGCGGTGTCGGGCGCGAAGTTCCACCGGCCGTCGGCCGACAACGCGCTCATGGCGCGGTACGAGGACGCGGTGCCCGCGGCGACGTACTCGTGTTGCACGTAGCCGGTTCCCACCAGGCTCTCGGGCGTTGCCGCGCCCATGAAGACGCCGTTGCCGCCGCTGAGCTCCTGCGCCAGGTCCGCGACCGGACCGGTCGGCCGCGGCCTTCCACGTCGGTCGTCGTGCTGATGGTCGCCCTGGCGGTGCTCGGCCTGCCGACCACGCTCGGCGAATGCCGGCGCGGCGCCCAGCATCGTGAGTGCAATGACCATGGCAGCGACAGCCGCGAACCCGCGCCTCATACCCATCCCGCCCCTCCTCGTCCGACACCTGCCTATCCCACACCGGCGATTTGGGGCAACCGAGGTTATGGGCACCCACCAACATCGCGTCGGCGACAACGACTCCCACCCCCGGGGACCGACGCGAGCCTCGTGGCCCGTTCGACGTCGTCCACGTGCGCCATGGCTCGGTTGCGGCTCACGTCGACGAGCTACGCGACCTGACGCGCATCAGCAGCGTTGCGCACCGTGCGACCAGCGGGAACGCACACGACGCGCTCGGCATGCTAACAACCTGTTCGTCCGTGCACGTCCGCCGACGTCTTCAGCGCGGGTGGCTCACTTTGGCTCCCCCGCCCCCGCGGCCGAGACGCTCACAGTTGTTGTGACCGTGGTGGTGGAGACGACATCGGGCACGTCCGCAGGGTTCGTCCCGAGCGGCACGAAGCCCTTGAGGTTGTAGAGGTGCGCAACCACCGCTCGAAGGTCTGGTCCGTACACGATTACGACCCCAGATGGCGGCCGGAATCGGGAGGGGCCGCCGGTCCGGGGCCTAAGCAATACCCAAGGTCGCACTTCTTCGCGTAGCCGTCCTTGTGAACCTCGACGTAATCGGGGATAGGCGAGACGGGGGTCAGGTCACCGCCGACGAAATGAAAGGCCGGAAGCGGTCCCTTGGTCGGCTGCCCGTGCGAAGCCGGGGCACTCGCCTGCGGCTGGCGTGGCTAAATGTTGTGTTCCTGACGTGCAGGCCAGGGGCGCAAGCCCGGCGCTAGGACTGAGCGAATCCAGCTGCCCATGTCAGCCCCCTGGTGTTGCTCACTCGGCAGGGTACTGCTTCAAACTGACCCACTACCGACAGGTATCGGCCAGGCGCAGGGTGGCGGGCGAGGACAGCCGAGGGTTCTCTTGCCACGGCTATCCCCACCTCGCCGTCGACGTCAGCGTTCCTCGGGCAGGGTGAGAAGTCTGACGCCACCTCGAGTATCGCGGACCGCCTCCGATAGGGCTAGATGGAGAATCCTTCCTTGCACGTGACGACGCAAGTGTGCGCGTGACTTTTCTCGCCGGTCGACCCCAATGCCACTGGCAATCAGAGGCTCGCAACTCGTGCCCGGTGGTGGGTACATCGGTCGTCGCGTCGACGATGCGTGCACTCACCGTGCGACCAGGGCGTTCGCGAACACGTCGCCGCTGATCGTTGGGCGCGGGTTGTCCGTGGACGTCCGCACACGTCGTCCAGACGGCTGGCCCATTTTGGCCCGCCTACCGGTCAATGACGCCGATGGTTTCGCCGTCATTCGACGGACGGTCGGGAGCCGGGGTCTGCCCACGCGTCTTTGGGTAGCGTCCCTCATCCCCGACCGCCAGGCGAGCCATACCCTGACGTGTGGGTCAGAAATCCACGCGGGTTCGCACGCGGCT
>JRHI01001656.1_pt1 | contig 17744 bp, 28 predicted proteins | sample 215371 | NCBI WGS metagenome assembly JRHI01 (sample SAMN02929681, study PRJNA255918) | sediment metagenome | biome: cave system; feature: Ice Cave; material: Sediment; isolation source: sediment from deep within a dark volcanic ice cave with no known source of... ...
CCCGCGCCATCGACGCCCGCGTTGTTCGAGATCACGGTCAAATCCTTGACGCCAAGATCGCGAATGGCCGCGATCAGGACTTGCGGGATGCCGCAAAGACCAAATCCCCCGGACATGAGGGTCATCCCGTCCTTGAGTATGCCGGCCAGGGCCGAGCGGGCGTCGGGAAAAATCTTGTTCATGCGTGGGTCCTCGGCTGCGGGCATTCGGCTTTCTCGCACGGCGTCCGGCTTGGCGGGGGGCATTTAAGCAAAGCCGCCTGCTTCGGGCGCGTCATGAAAGGAGTCGCGGCCAATGGTTGATCAACGCGCATTGGTCGGAACCGGGAAAGTGTATATGCGACGCAACGTTTTTGCCAGAGCTGGGCCGGGCGTTCCCCTGCGCCGCCGGTTTGGGGCGGTCAAGAGCCTATCGTTTCGGAAACGCCCGTCGATGGGATCGAGGCTCGCGGGTAATTCTCCGGAGCCTGCTCATTGCCGGCGCCGGCCCCTACGGCATGGCCGGCACGGAGATCTTCGCTGAGACTGCCCTGGTCACATCGCATGATCGCCAGGCATGGGGTCTTACTCCGGCGCCGCTTCTTCCTTGGGCGCCGTGTCGTCCTGTTCGACCATGAAGTGGATTGGCACAGTGTGCAATTTCTCGAACACGAGCGTGCCATCGACCATCGAGTCCGCGATCAAGGCCTTGGTGATCTTGCCGAACTTGAACTGGTACGTGGTGGGGGACAATTCGATGCTGCCTTGCGGCTTAATGAGCAGCCCATGTTCGACGATCTTCGAACTGAATTTGCCGTCTCTTTCGATAATTTGATAAAGGACGCCGATGCCGGCGCCGTCCACGGTCGCACCGAGGAGAGTCTCCGGCTCGTCGCCATCGTTTTCGATCTCAATGATGCAGGCGTAGGTGCTGGGCGCGCCCGCCGCCGCCTCGCGAATCCAGGGATGCCCGATCTTTAACTTGCCGGCGGTCTCTTGATGCGCCGACTCGGGCGAGGCAAGCCCGATCGCGAGGGCCGCCGCCATGGTAATGGCGGAAATCGCAACCTTCATCGGCACGTCCTCCAGTTTCATCGATCCGGCATAATTTGATTGTCGCGGCGGCAATAAACACGAAACGGTCTCGCCCTGCAACAAAATGGGCTTCCTCAGGAGACCCCGCGGCATGATCAATTCATGTTGATCGCCGAGCAGCCCGCGACGCCGGAGTGTTTTCCAGTTAAGGCGAGGGCGGCGGCTCACTCCGATCCATACTATCTTGCGTGGATTTGGCTGAGTGGCCGACACTTTTCCTTTGCCGCGCCAGTACGGCTATTCCGGGCCGCGCCATACGTTTGCATGCTATTGGCGCTCCCTAGGGGACTCGAACCCCTGTTTTCGCCGTGAGAGGGCTGAAAATCGCTTCACCAAGCTACATGGCTCTCTCATAACCAATTGATATTCCATATCTTGACTTTTCCCAGCTTTATGCTTGTGCACCAAACTCTATGACGCTATATTGGACAAGCATTGGACAAAGGGAGTTTTCGCCATGTCAAAAACCGTACGCGAACGCAAGCTAGATAGCCCGGCCGCGCGCGCTAAGCTTAAGTCTTCCGGGAAGCCATATTGGCGCGCGATCGATACCGGACTCCATCTCGGTTACCGCAAGGGACTGAGCGGCGGGAAATGGGTCATACGCCGGTATCTCGGTGACGAGAGATATGCCGTCGAGACGATCGGGACCGCCGACGACCATTCCGCCGCCGATGGCTCCAATATTCTCGATTTCTTTCAAGCCCAACGCAAGGCCCGGGACGCCGCCGCGCTAGCCAAAGGGCCAGAGTCGCCGCGCGGCCCGTTCACTGTCGTAGCTGCTCTCGACGCCTATTTCGAGCGTCTAAAGCACGAAGGTTCAAAGTCACTTGCCGATGCGCGCGGGCGGGCGCGGTTGCATATCCTTCCGGCGCTTGGAGCCGTGCCGGTCGCGGACTTGACGCGGGACATGTTATCGAAATGGCTCACCAGCGTGGCAGGGAAGGCAAGGGACGGCCAAGACGGCGACGCGGTACGCCAGCGCCGGGCAAGCGCAAACCGCGTCCTGACGATCTTGAGAGCCGCATTAAATCAGGCCTTCCGCGATGGCAAGATCAACAGCGATGTCGCATGGCGCACCGTCCAGCCGTTTCGCGGGGTCGACGCGCCCCGCTTACGCTATTTCACGAAAGATGAAGTCACCCGGCTGGTAAATGCCGCGCAAGGCGATTTCCGGGATCTTGTCCTGGCCGCTCTGCATACGGGTTGCCGCTATGGCGAGCTGACACGCCTTCGCGCCGGCGACCTCAACCCGGATAGCGGCACGGTCTTTGTTGGCCAGTCGAAAAGCGGCAAAGCCCGGCATGTCGTCCTGACCGATGAAGGCCGGCGGTTTTTCGAGATCTTGACGGCGGGCAGGCCGGGCGATGCGTTGATGCTTGCCCATGCGGATGGCTCGGCATGGGGGCCATCGCATCAGATTCGCCTCATGGCCGAGGCTTGCGGGGCCGCGCGGATCACGCCGGCGGCTGGGTTTCATATTTTACGGCACACGAACGCAAGTCACCTGGTCATGTCCGGCGTTCCGCTGAACGTCGTCGCGCATAATTTGGGCCACGCAGACACGAGGATGACGGAGCGGCATTACTCGCACCTTGCGCCGTCCTACATCGCCGAGACGATTCGCAAATTCGCGCCAACGTTCGGGACTGGCGACGAGACCAACATTGTTTCGATCGTGCGGGTGAAATTGCAGACCGCTTAAAGAACACGCGCGGATAGGCCGGCCAGCCGACAAGCCGAGAGTGCATCGCTCGGTTTCCGCGTGTCCCTCTTGATGCAATGCGGATGCACGCGATGTTTGAAGATGAAGATCGCTGGATCAATGCGGTCCAGAGCCTGATTGGTTGCACGAAGCCAAATCCGAAACCTCTTGCGGCATTGTTACGCAGCGGCGAACGGATCCCGCCCGGCGCTCGCGATACCATTGCGGAATTGCTCGATCCCGGCGAGCCGGAATATTTGGGGGTAAAGTTGGTGCTGAAAGAGACCGGCGGCCTCAAAAAGAGCCTCCGCGCCTTAGAGACCGTGACGGGGCACAACTATATAGGCGAGCGAACCCAGTATCGGCACAAGGATCTCTGGAAAAGGCTCTCGAAAAGGCTTCGTGTGGACTGACACAATTTCCGTGATTTTTTGTCAGTGACGATAGCGATAACGCCCATAAGTTCGGTGCAGTCCAATCAACTTTTTGGGGGTTTGCAGGATGCATATGGCTGACGAACAGGACTCTTTTTCCATTCCGGAATTCTGCCGGAGGCATGGATTCAGTCCCGGGCTCTATTTTAGAATCGCACGAGCAGGCAGTGGCCCGCGCGTAATGCGTGTCGGTAGGCGGACCCTTAATCTCTCGCGAGGCGGCCGAGGAATGGCGCCGCAATCGGGAAGCCGCTTCCGCGCCTAGCACTGCGTGGACCGTCTGACGGATGACCTCAAATGTAGCGAGGGCCGCCCCTGAGCAAGCAGGGAACGGCCCTCAATTGTCATCCTCGGCGGCTGACTTTCAACCAAATAGCCCGATCCAAGCCCCGGCGCAAGTCACAAATCCCCGCGCTGTCCGCGAAGCCAAGCTTGAGCTTTTGCGGGAGTTCAACCTCGAAATCGTTCAAGACCTGATCGCCTCGGGCTGGCGCGTTGGCGCCAGCCTGCTCACGCACGCGGCCAAGTTTATCGAGGCCGACGACTTTCTCGGCGCCGAGCACAATCGCCAGAGAGCTCGCGAGCAAATCAACGAGACAAACGATCTATTCCGGCAATTTCAAGAAGCTGAGCGCGTCGCTGGTTTTTTGCGCGAGGGTCCCCCATGACCGGCGCTCCGCACCTGCGCCTTGTCCCTCGCCCGCCGCCGCGGCCCCGGCGCCTTGAGGTTCGGATTAGCGTCGCCGATGGCCGCGCGCCGATCGGCCGGAGCCGGGCCTTCCGTCTCACGCATGACGACCTTGACGATTTGATCGCGATCGCCATGCGAATGGAGCGGCGGGCATGAGCTACCCGGATGGCCGCATAGCCGAAATTTTTCTATCATCGCACAAACCCGGCTCTCCGATCGAGGCCATTGCCCGCGATGCGGCGGTGACGGTATCGATCGCGCTTCAATTCGGCGCGGACCTCAAAACGGTCAGGCAATCGCTCACACGCGATCATGACGGCGGCCCGGCAACGTTGCTTGGCACGGCCTTAGATATACTTGCGTGGGCGTCGTCATGACCTTGCCGCCTCTTCTCATGTATGCCCAAGGCCGCAAGCCGCGCGCACGCCGCGCGCCCATGATCAGACCGAAAGAAATAATTTTGCATATGGCCGTCGCGAAGCTCTTGCGCGAGCACACGAAGCCCGACTGGCAGTGGACGCATGTTGCGCACGGCGAAGCGCGGGATATTCGCACCGCCTCCAAATTGAAGGCCATGGGCACAAAACCCGGATGGCCGGACTTCATTCTCGTGCCGCCGGCGGGACAATTGCATTGTTTGGAATTGAAGCGGCTCGGCGAAAAGCTTTCGGAGCCGCAAGTCGAATTTTGTGGATGGTGCGTGCGCGCCGGCGTGCCGCATGCGGTCTGCCAGACGATCGACGAAGTTTTGACCGCGCTTGATTCTTGGGGCTGCTTGAACATCAAGATTCCGCCGCGCGGGATTGGCGGCGCCCGATGAACGGGCCGTTCGATCCTCGGGACATCGATTATTTTCCTCCAGGCGAGCCGTACAACGGCCCTAAAGCGCGTGCGCAAAAACGCTTCGAGCTTATCCCTTTCGATAAAATCGCATTCGACGCAATGCCGGCCTATCTAGTCAAAGGCATAGTCCCCCGCATTGGTCTTTGTGTTTTTGGGGCCCGCCAAAATGCGGCAAATCGTTCCTCGTTTTCGACCTGCTTATGCATGTCGCGCTCGACTGGCCGTACCGCCAACGCCGCGTGCACCAAGGTGCAGTCGTCTATTGCGCACTCGAAGGATGCGCGGCGTTCAAGAATCGCGTCGAGGCTTTTCGCCTGAAGCACCTTCCCGACAACGCCAGCGAGGTTCCATTTCACCTGATGGCCTCGCCAATGTCCCTCGTCGCCGATCACGCCGCGCTCATAGCGTCCATCCGCACCGCTCTCGGCACCGTGCCGCCGGCCGCGATCGCCATCGATACCCTGAACCGCTCGCTTGTTGGTTCCGAATCCGACGATCGCGACATGGCGGCATACGTCAAAGCCGCCGATGCAATCCGGGGCGCCTTCGGATGCGCCGTTATCATCGTGCACCATTGCGGCCACGAAGGAACGCGCCCGCGCGGGCATAGCTCACTCATGGGCGCCATCGATGCGCAAATCGCCGTCAAGCGCGACGCCGCGGACAATATCGTCGCCACGGTAGAGCTTATGAAAGACGGCCCGCAAGGCGATGAATTCGCCAGCCGGCTCGAAATGGTCGAGATCGGAATCGACGACGACGGCGATAAAATCACATCATGCGTCATCGTGCCGGTCGAAGGTTTGGCGCCGCAGAAAGAAAAAACGAAAAAACTTCCTCCCGCGGCTGCCAAGGCGCTCAAGGCGCTTCACGAAATCATCGACGATGCCGGGGCTATACCGCCGCCTGACACGTATATTCCGCCTGCAACCAAAACCGTGACCACCGAGCAATGGCGAGACCATACCTTCAAACGCGGCATTAGCGGATCGGGCGAGCTGAAATCTAAACAACAGGCCTTCCGCCGCGCCTTCGATCAGCTGTCCGAAAACCATCGCATTGCAGTTTCAGAGCCCTACGTCTGGCCTTTGTGAGATTGTCCAGTCTTCGTGAAGGCGTCATGGCACGGCTACAAGGCGACGGTTACAAGTTACACGTCCTTATAGACGTGTGTAACTTTTGTAACCATCCGATGCGCCCGTTACACCGGCTACATTTGTAGCTTTTTGTAACCTTTGTAGTCATAACCTTGGCAAGTGGAGAACAAACATAAGCCAAAGCTCTACATCGGAAAGCCAAGAACCTACCAACCGGTAACATGCTGGGAATTCGAGAAAGAAGGTAAACACGTACTGCTAAGCTTACCGCATTTTTCTTCCCGCGCCTCGCTCACGCTCAGTTTTATGGCCAAGCTTTAATCGCCAACTTGGCAATTAGTTCGAGACGAAAGTCGCCGTATCAAGGCGAAAACAAGCACCGTGTAGTTCAGTATAGCGTTGTAATATATTGCATTTTTTAATGAGTCGTGCTATTTGTCCAATAGATAGCCAATATTGGCCGTTCAAAGGCAGTCAGGCTTAAGGTAAATTCGTTGGAAACCGGCCAAATTATCGCATCAACCGCTCGCGGCTTGTCCGCACCGTCAAGCCTGGCAAATCGTTTGAAGCCTGGCAGCAAGCGGATTCGTTCGGCCGTCACTAATGGCGAGCGTGCATTTGTCCTTGGCGACGGTAACTCGCCATGGGCGAGGCGCCAGCGGGATTTGATCGCGTTGCATCTTGCGGACCTTGGCGGCGAAGAGCGGTTATCCGAAAACCAGTTAAGCCTATGCCGCCGGGCGGCGACGCTTGAGACCGAGCTGGAGATGCTGGAGGGGCAGCTTAGCCTTGGAAATGTTGCTGATCTCGACCTTTACAACCGCCTTTCCGGCAATCTTCGCCGAATTCTCGAAAGCCTTGGCCTTGAGCGCAAGGCCCGGCCGGTGAACGATGGTTCCCATGTTCTCGCCGAGTATTTCTCCCAGCCGCCGCCGAAGGAAGGCGACGCGCCATGAAGAGCGGCATCCCCAAGAAACAGCGATTGGCCGATGAGCGCCGCAGGAAGGCGGCTAAACCGGCTGGCGCATGGGATACGGCAAGCAAGTCGCCTCCGTCGGCTATCCCGTATCGGCGCGGCAGAAACGGCCACGTGGCGCGCGCGGTGGGGCTCGTGGATCATGAAGAAGCTCATCAGCGTCCGGCAGGCCCTTGAAGATCCGGCATGGCTCGGCAGCATGCTTGGCGGCGAGTCCTTTGCCGTCATGCGGACGCTCTTGATCGCCGCTATGGGCGAGGCGCTGACGGCGGCCGAAGTGCATATCTTCACCCAGCTTACAGGCCGCGCGGAAACACCAGGCGAGGCCGTGGAAGAGCTTTGGGTTATCGCGGGGCGGCGTAGTGGCAAGACGCGCGCCATAGGCACGCTGGCGGCTTATTTGGCCGGTTGCGTTGATCACAGGGCAGTTCTTGGGCCTGGCGAGAGGGGCGTGCTGCCGATCATGGCGGCGAATACACTTCAGGCCAGCCAATGTCTCAACTTCATCAAGGGAATATTCACAGATATTCCCCGTTTTGCTGCGCTGGTCGAGAATCTTGGCGGCCGGAATGCTGGCATTACGAGCGACACGATCTCGCTAAAGAATCGGATCGACATTCAGGTCCGGCCGGCGTCGTTTAGGACGATCAGGGGCGTCACGGCGATTGGCGTCATCGCTGAGGAGTGCTCGATGTGGCAAAGCGACGATTCTCGCAACCCTGATCGTGAAATTCTTGCTGCCGCTCGGCCATGTTTGGCTACGACTGGGGGCGCGTTGTTTGCGATTGGCAGTCCGCATGCGCGCAAGGGCGAGACTTTTGGCACCTACAACAAGCAATTCGGCCCGAACGGCAATCCTGCAATCCTTGTTGCGAATGGGCCGACGCGGCTTTTCAATCCTACAATCAAGCAAAGTGTAATCGACCGGGCCTATGAAGACGATCCGGCGGTTGCGGCGTCGGAATGGGGCGGGCAGTTTCGCAATGATCTTGAGAGCTATGTCAATCCTGAAATTGTCGATGCGTGCAGGGCGCGCGGCGTCTATCGGCTCGATTTTGTCAAGGGCGTTTCCTACATCGCGCATGCCGATCCGTCCGGCGGCGCGCAAGACAGCTTTACGATGGCCATTGGCCATGTGGAAGGCGATATCGGTATCCTTGACGTGCTTTTGGAAAAGCGGCCGCCGTTTGCATCCGGCATCGACGATGTGGTGTCGGAATTCTGTGCGGTGCTGAGGGATTACGGCCTTTACGAGTGTGTGGGCGATCGGTATGCGGCGGGGTTCACCGTTGAGGCATTTCGCAAGCATGGGGTCGAATACCGGCACTCCGATATGACGACAAGTGATTACTTTAGTGGTTTTTTGCCAATTCTGAATTCCAGGCGCGCACAGCTTCTCGACCACAAGCGGCTTGCGGCGCAATTGTGCTCGCTTGAGAGACGGCCGTCGCGCATTGGGGCGAAAGATCAGGTTTGTCATCCTTTTGGCGGCCATGATGACTGCGCTGCGGCGGTTGCAGGCCTGATGGTGAGGCTGGTTGGAACGGTTGTTCGCAAGAGTCTGGTTGCTCAAGTCGGTACGTTTAGAATGTGTGGCGTCCAACAATCGGCTGTCGAGCCGGACTGGTTCGTTCGTGGCGATCGTTTTCCGCCGGGCGACCCGCGGGCATGGACGGGATCGAACACAATAATTCACGACTTCAATGCGATGAAAAAGGCAAATTTAGATGAACATTTCAGCTAAATCAGAATTATTGAAACGCTTTTCATCGGCACCGCACGTCGATGGGTTGAAGTCGGCCATTGAGGGCGTTTTCGCGTTGGCGAGCATGATTAGCTCGGCGAAAAAGCGAGCTGCCGATGATCCGAATCTTAGCGAGGCGGGACGCGCGGCGTATGTTGCAAAAGTCGCGGTCGACAACGTTAAACCGCTGATTGAAGTTACCGCTCCGATGCGCAAGTCTATCCGATGGAATCAGGCTCGGCGTGAATCGTTGAAATTTCCGGAACCCAGTCGTGACGACCTCGTGGGCGAGCTTCGCCGTCAAGAGCTTCGCGCCTTTGCCCGCAGCCTCCCGATGGTTGATCGCCTGCCTTTCGCGATGGAAAATCATGAAGCAATTCTTACTGCGCCTCCGGCCTTGAGTGGTTTGCCAGAGGATCAATATTCGAGGGTACGCGAAAGTTATATAGCGGCCAAATTCGGTCCCGAGATTCGCGAAATCGAAGTGTTGGATGAGGATTTGGCGACCGTGAAAGCCGGGCACGATCTCGCTCTTGCGGAACTTCGCGACAACGCTGGCATTGGCGAACAGGCGTTTTCAAAATTAGTTGACAATACTATACGCGAAACAGACGGGGTTTAACCCACAGTGCAAGTCCGATCGCTGCCCTTGGATGCGGGCGCCTGATAATGAAATTGGACACGAGCGTTCCGGCCTCCTCGCACGTGTCCGATCGTCCGGGCTTCGACGTAAACCGGGCCTTGCCGGAATGCAACGCGGATGCGTGGCGGATGGCACGGGCGGGCGGCGGAGTTCCCTTGATTCTCCGCCGCCAGCCAATTTTGGGTGAAGGTAAATGACCGATGCGAACCGCGAAGAGATCGCCGTGGCGCTGGCAACTTCATTCCGCTCGTCCCTCATCGCGCCATTCTCAACGCCAGAATTGCGGTCCGCTTTTGAGCAACTGAAAGAATTCGTTCGCGTCAATGTTCCTGCCGGCGAGATTGAGGCGCACGCTTTTCGTCTTGTCGGCGAATCGCAAGAGGCGATCGATCGCGAGGCGCGCAAATTATTCGAGGCTCTCCGGCAGCAATTATCCCCGCCATTGAAGCGTAGTATGGCTTTTGGATTCGCCTTCATGTTTCGTGAGCTTGTGTGCGAACGAATCCGGAAGATCGAGGGCAGCGGGAGGGGCAACGCATGACGATGAAGTTCGGCGACCTTGGCGGCCTCGCGGCGCATCTTCTTACCGTCAAGGCGGACTTGAAGGTGGCGGAAGAGGTGTGCGTCGAGAAGGCGTGCAGCATGATCGAGAAAGAGGCCAAGACGGCGATTGGCACGTATCGCTATGGCTGGCCGCAGCTAGAGCTTGAGACAATAGCACGAAAGGCGCATGGCAACACGCCGTTGCTGGAGACCGGCGAGCTTCGGGATTCGATTGAGCATGTCGTCGTGCGCGAGGGCAAGGAGGTTGTCGGCTATGTCGGGACGAACGATCCGAGAGCAAAATACCACGAATTCGGAACGAGAACCATTCCGCCGAGGCCTTTCCTTAGCCCGGCGTTGATGCGGAAAGAGGACAAGATTCACGCGATGATTGTGCGGACGATGGCGGCGACGCTATATAGCGGCGGCCCGCATTATCGAGAAATGCGTGAATTGTTTCATCTCGCACACATGCTCTATCACAAAGGCAAGGAGTTCCTCGACGATCTTCTCGACGATGACGAGGACGAGCAATGACTGCGATGGTTTGGCGCCCGGCGGACATGGTTTCTGGGCTGGCGATGAAGCGCGGTCCGTCTGTAGATTTCTGCGGATATTGGCAGCATGGTCAAAATGCAACTCATAGTGTCAGACCTTGACGAATCGGCAAAATCGAGGTATCATCTGGATAAAACCCTGACGGCCTGAAGTAGCGAAGAAGGTCGCTGGAGCGAGGTGGAAGTGATGACCGACCATGTTCTAGAGCGCCCTCTGACGAAAGCTAGATATTCTTTAGTTGAGCGCATAGCCGATAAGTTGACAAGAGCCTATTCTTCTCCACCCATTCCGGCGCTTGAGATAGCGGAATCACACGGCGTTGATGTTATTTTTGATACGTTTGACGCTTATAAAGATACGATGGCCGGGTTTTGTGATTTTTCCGCTAGGAAAATTTATGTAAACTCAGAAGATCACGTAAATCGCCAGAATTTTACTATAGCTCACGAATTAGGACACTGGATTCTTCATAAGGAATATTTTTTACGGGAACCAGGAAAATACACTATACTACCTAGATTTCAGAGTCCGAATAAAAGCGACCCGTTTGAGCAAGAAGCAAATTGTTTTGCCGCCAACCTTCTTGTTCCTAGAAGATTACTTTTACCCATCAAAGATGGCCCGGTAAGTGTTATCGCTGATATTTTCATTGTTTCGCGAGAGATGATGGAAAACAGGCTCAAATATGTCTGATCTGGAGAGCGGCCAGGAAACCGCTTCCCTTCCAACTCTCGAACAAGCGAGAGCAGATGTATCCAAGGCGCAAGATGTTAAGTCTGTAGACGTACCTAGAAGGCTTCAGAGAAAGTTTGTAACGAGATTTGGGCTCCTCTCTGTAGAGGCGGAACGATCATACACTCATCTCTTCGGGCTCAAGGCCCACTATATTCATAAAGCAATATGGTCATATTTTTTGATAGCTTTGATGGCTTTCATGGTTTTCTTTCAGTCGTTCCTGCTTTTTAAGGTTGGGACTGGCGCGTGGGATTTTTCTAAATATGCATGGCTGCTTCCAGCACTTCTTGTCCAAAATTTAGCACAGATTGTCGGATTGGCCGTATTTGTGGTCAAAGCCCTTTTCAAGGATATGAATTGGAAATCATAATGATAATTGGCCGGCGCCTAAGCCACGTCTTGCGATGATAGCGAAAGCGCGAGCGCCCATTGGGCGTTCCGGCTGGTCCCACGGCAAAAGAAAACACCCCCCCGGAAGGAGGGTCGGGCGGGTGCTTTCGCCAAGGAGCTTCCCATGAGCCGTTATGCGCTAACGACTGATTGAAAAATTACATCACGTTAAAACGTTGTCAACAATTAATTTTTGCATTATGTTAAAGACATCGAGTGGCGCGCCCCCGGCTGGCCGTCCCCTGACTCCAGTTTCCGGAGCTCATAAGGCTTTGCTCCAGTGAGATATTGGGCCTCATTCGATGACGCGCACCGCAATTACGGCGCACGGCAATCGCCCCGTCCTTGTCAGGCGGGGCGATTCGCTTTCGCAGCATTTTAAGCTATTGCCAGCGCCCATTTGGCGTCCGGCTGATCCCTGACTTCGCCACGGCCCCGCGCTTGCGTAGCCGCCGCAACACGGTAAGCACCCGCTCCGCGACGATTTCCTTGAGCTGCGCATCGCCGGGCGGCATTTCCTTCACCAGCATAACGGCGGCCGGCGCCAGGCCAACAAGTCCTCGCGGCCGAGGCTGATGCCGGGGCGGACTAGGCCATTTAGGATGCGCGGACCGGGCGGCGTGGCATCAGAACCCTCGATACCACTAGTGAGTGAAGCCATAGCTTTTGGCGATACGGGCGATTTGCGTGCAGTGGGCAGTTTTGGCTGAATCCGACATAGTTTGATTCTCTATTCGGACTCCGGCCGTCATTGATTCAAGCGACGTAGGGAAATCCATGTCGTCAGGAGAAACTCTTTTCCTGACGAACGCTTGAATTGCCGCTTGGTCATAGTCCAGGCCGCAGAACTCCTCTGAAGCAAGGACGGTCCCTAAAGCAAGAGCTAGATCAGAGCTGTCCATTGCATACGCGCTCGCCGGCCAAAGCACCGTCACCGCCGCGATCGCGAGTAAAGTTGTTTTTCTCATGTTGAGCGCGCCGCTTTAATTTCCTCGGTGTCTTTGCAAGCCATGCGATAATGGACCATGCCGGCCCAATTACAGTCGCACACGGCGAGCGAATTATCGAGTGTCTGGGTCCATGCCCGGAACCCATTTAGACCGAGCGCCAGTTGCGGAGAGACATGATTGTGGACCAGCACCTTCCCCGCGGGGAGGGGCTTGCGGGGGATTCCTTTAACGTAGTGAATGTCTTTTGCGCTGCTCATTTTGGTTTCCTTTTTGCCTTTGCCGGCTTGAGCCGGACGCCTTGCCCGTCATCTAGGAACTCGACCCAGGCCTTTTCGAACGCGGCAATGATCTTCTCGCCGGTTGCGGCGCGGCCCCCGAGATCGCCTCCTTCGGCTTCAAGGCGCTTGATCGTCGAGATCGAGACGCCGGACATTTCGACCAGCGTCTCTTGCGACCAGCCTAGCAGCTCTCGCGCGGCCTTGATTTGTTTAATGTTTGCCATTTTTCGTACTTTTCGTATTGACAATTGGAAGCTCCAGGAACATATTTAGTACCGTTAGTACCGAATTGCAAGGGAGCAACCAATGACACGCCAAGTTTCCAAACCGAACATTTTCTGGGCGCCTTCGCTCGAAACCGCCCGGAAAATCGACGATGAAGATACGGTCAAGTCAATCGAGACCGCCCGATATCGTTTCGCGGCAAGCATCGCCGATCTGGAACGCTGCTAAGATGAAGAGGCAAGCAGGCTGCGCGCTGCATTCGTCGCGGAAGTAGCCGCGCTTTACCAAAGCGAAGCCGCATAATCACAGGCCCTTGCCGGGTTCCCGGCAGGGGCTTTTTGCGAATAGGAGGAGCAAATGAGCAAAATCGGAGACGCGGAAGACATTTTCTGCGAGGCGCGCAACTACATCGAGTGCGTGAGGCTGGCCGCTTGCCAGTTAGAAACGAGCGAAGAGACCAATGCGATTGCTGCCGTGGCTATGGCGGCCTACCAGAAAATTGACGAGGGGATCGCGCTGCTCGACGAATGCCCAGAGGGCATCAATGAGGCCGAGGCCGAGCGATTGCGCCACTACTCGGCCGCCACCAAGCCGAAATCACGGCCAGCGCGAATGAAGAGGAGCGTCAAATGACAACCAAATCGAAACGCACTTCACCGGCAGCCAATGCCGGTTTGCCTGCCCTTGACCGGCGTTCCCTGGTTTGTGGCCTCGGGACGGCCGCTATCGCTGGCGTTCCGGCGCTCGCAAGCGCCGCTCCAATGAGCGATGACCCCGTTTTTCAAGCGATAGCCGCGCTTGAACAGCTGAAAATTCACGCCGAAGAATCGGATGAGGCCCATTCGGTTGCCGAGGATGCCATCTTCGTTGCCAGTAGAAAAAATATCCTGACGCGCGGCGGCGAGGAAATGAGAACTCACGAGCAGATCGACGCTCATTTCAGGCCGGCGTTTGGTCCTGAAGATGAAGAGCAATTCAACCGCTTTGTCGAAAGGCTTCGCCCGCGCCATCTGTCTGACGCCGAACAGGCCGAACGCGACCTGGCCCGCCAAGCCGCTCACGACGAACGGGCCCGGCAGGAGGCGGAAATTGCCGTAGTCGAACAGCGCATAGGATATCAAGAAATCGAGGCGCGAAAGGACGCGGCCCACCACGCCGTTTGGAATGCTGGAATATGAGGTTATGGAGGCAGAACCTGCGACAACGGCGGGAGCGGTTGCTTTGCTGCGTTTCGTCGCGGACTTGATGGAGGTTTTCTACCTCCCGGACGACGACGAGCACGAGCACTACGCCGAGGCCATACGCAACGCCGCCGATTTCTTCGAAAGGGGCCGACCATGACCAAGCTAGCGCTGGCTATCGAACTCCACAGGGCCGCGCAAGCCGCGATAGACGCGGCAGACGGCCCCGAGGGCTATCCCGATCATTTGAACGAGGCGGAATCCGACGCCCTTGCCGAACTCGCCGCGACCCATTGCGTGAGCGATGCGGAATTCATCGAGAAGCTGCGCTATCTGCACGCTCGCGAAACACGACTATATGGGGCGGCGACTGGTGTCCATGAATTCGGTTCAGTCGTTCTCGCCGTCGATAACCATTTCCAGGGGGAGAAATGACGCGGCGCCTTCGCTATCATATCTTGAAGCTTCGCGCGCTGTGCGGGGTCTTGCTTGCAGCGCCTGCGCGCGGGGCGCCTTTCTTTGCCCGAGGGGTGGTGAGTTCGTGGCGAAAAACAAGCAGAGTGGTTATTGCGAGGACGATTATTGACGGGCACAACATCCATGAGGGAATCCCCCGATTGTTTGCTTCACGCTCCCGCGGCAACAAAGCGATCCTTGCCGCGCAAGAGATATTTGGACTCGGCATTTCGTCAAAACTTCGACAATGTCCCGCCCTGGCACATAATGGATAGCTGGCGTGAGGCTGGCGCAACACGGCCGCGCGCGGGCACCGGGAAGCTTGAGGCTTCGTTTCCGATTAGCATCACAGTCTAACTTCGGCGTAGACACGTTAAGGAGGATTATCAATGCGCATGTATGCACTCGTCATCGTTGCCGCAGCGGCTCTTTTTCCCCCCGTTCCGGCGTCCTCTCAGGATATTGAGATTGGACCGGGAGGCGTCCACATCGACCGTGACCGTGACCGGGAGGGCCGGCAGGGGGATTGTGAAGAATTGCGGAGGGCGTGCCTCCACAAGGATGAGTTAGGCGAGGAAGGCGAGGTCAATTGCCGTAGATACCGCGAGACGTGCGAAAACCCGGATTAGAGAGCAGCCCGGCAAGACACGGCGCCAGCTTGATAAGATAAATTGATCCAAGTTGGGGCGAAATAAAAAACCGATGCTTGGTATTGAGGGGCATTGCCAGGCAATGCCTAGCCGTGGGCGTATTTATCGGCAGGCCGCGATCCGCGTCGTCCCCTACGCTGTGTGATCGCGGCCACGCGGGGCGCTTGGCAGGGCGGCGACGTCATTGAAGACCTTCGCGGGCTCGCGCTCGGCAAGCTGTTTGCCGTCGAGATAGATGCGGATCGCAACGCCGCGATCGGCGGCGCGCGTGAGCGCTTGCATGACTGGCCAGTCCGTCAGGACATACGCGGCCATGTCGATTTCGTGCTCGGCGCTGTTAATCAAGGCAACGTCAACGTGTTCAAGGTTTTCGTTCGGCGCATAGTGAATGACCGGCGCGGGATCGGCCCAGCACGGCGCGAGCGAGGCGAGGAGAAGGCTTGCGGCGATGCGCGGACGTGTGCCGAACTTCATACAACCCCATGCCGGTATATATTGGCCAAATCTTGGACAGGCGCCCGCGTCTTACATCGTAACTCATTGATATCGCTGGCGCTCCCTAGGGGACTCGAACCCCTGTTTTCGCCGTGAGAGGGCGACGTCCTAGACCGCTAGACGAAGGGAGCCTAAAGCAGTCGAACCGGGTTCTATATCGCGGCGGGTGGAGCCGCAAGCTTGCGTGGTTCCAGCTGCCATGCAATCGCGCCAGGCATTCGCGCAACGCCGCATTTTTTGGACTTACCGGCCTCCCGGCTTTCCATGCGCCAACATAAACGGTAGGTTAAAGGATCATGACAGGTCGCCTCGCCGAACCGCCGCGTCCGCCTGCGCCTCGGCCGCGCGATGCGCCGCTCGGCCCTTTTTCAACGATGCGAGTCTTGCGCCGGAACCCCATCGAAACCTGGACGAAGGCTCATTTCGAATGGCCGATTCTTATTGGTCCGACCATCCTCGGCACGATCGCGGTGGTCAACGATCCCGCCGCGATCCGCCGGGTGTTTGTCGACAACGCCGCCAATTATCGCAAGGATGCCTTGCAAAAGCGCGTTCTCGGGCCGGGCTTGAGCGAAGGGCTGCTGGAAGCCGAAGGGGACGATTGGCGCATGCAAAGGCGCACGCTGGCGCCACTATTTTCGCTGAAGACCGTTAACTCCTTCGCACGCGCGATCGCCGCCTCCGCGGAACATCTCGTCGAGCGCTGGCTGCGTCTGCGCGACGGACCCATCATCGACATGCAGCCGGAAATGGCGCGGGTGACGCTGGACATTCTCGGGCGGACGATCTTTTCGGACGGACTTGGGCGGGACTTGGATCGGTTTGCGGCAGCGATCAACCGCTATTTCGCGACCGTTGGTCGGCTCGATCCTTTCGATCTTCTCGATTTTCCCGAATGGCTGCCGCGCTTGACCAAGCTTGGGAGCCGCTCGGCGGAAGCCTTTTTCGCTTCGGTCGTCGAGGCGCTCATCGCCAGGCGCAAGCGCCTCCTCGCCAAGGACAAGGCCGGCGCACCCCGCGATATCCTCACCCTTCTCCTCGAAGCGCAGGATCCTCAAACCGGCGCTGGATTGAGCGACACCGAAGTCAAGGCCAATATCCTGACCTTTATCGGGGCCGGGCACGAGACGACCGCCAATGCCTTGACCTGGTCCCTGTTTCTTCTCACGCTATCGGAGGAATGGCGGGCGAGGCTCGCGGCGGAGGCCAGCGCGGTTCTCTCCGGTCCCATCGAGGATTATGCCGCGCGGCTCGTCGAGACGAAGGCGGTGATCGAGGAAGCGATGCGTCTCTATCCGCCGGTCGCCAGCATGAGCCGGGAGGCAATCGGCCCCGACGATCTCGCCGGCAAGCGTATCCGGAAAGGCAGCTTGGTCGTGGTGTCGCAATGGGTTTTGCACCGGCATCGCTTACTTTGGGAAAAGCCAGATTGCTTCGATCCGCGCCGGTTTCTTCCCGGTTCGCGCGAAAAAATCGATCGCTTTGCCTATCTGCCGTTCGGCGCCGGTCCGCGCGTCTGCATCGGCGCGTCCTTCTCGCTGCAGGAGGCGGCGATCGTCCTCGCCCATATCATGCAATCGTTTTCCTTCGAACTTAAGAAAAGCCATGTGGCGATGCCGGTGCAGCGTATCACCTTGCGGCCCAAGGGCGGTATGCCGATGATCTTGCGGCGGCGCGGAAATCGCTTCTCTGCCCCGGGGGCCGTGGCTAGCGTTCATCCAAGTTGATAAGCCGCCTCGACGACATAGGGGCCGCCGCCGGTCGATGCCCGCGACGAGAACAAGACGAAGCGCTTCGCCTCGAACCGGCGCGACAGGAAATAGCCCCGTGCGGCAAGGTATTCGGCGACGTCGGCCCAGGAAGCCGCGCGCAGCCGCGCGAGCGTGACGTGGGGAGTGAATTTGCGCGGCTCCGGCGCAATGCCGATGCGCCGCATGAGCCTTTCTTGTTGAGCCTGAAGTTCGACCAAGGGAGTGGCAGGCTTGGCCCTGGCGACGAGAACCATGGGCTTGGCGCCGCCGAATGAACCCAGCTCCTCGATCGTCACGGTGAAAGGCGGCCGCCGGATTTTTTCGAG
>JRHI01001657.1_pt1 | contig 17741 bp, 17 predicted proteins | sample 215371 | NCBI WGS metagenome assembly JRHI01 (sample SAMN02929681, study PRJNA255918) | sediment metagenome | biome: cave system; feature: Ice Cave; material: Sediment; isolation source: sediment from deep within a dark volcanic ice cave with no known source of... ...
GCCGATGAAATTACACCACGTGCCCGGACACTACCAATTCTAACAGCCGCGGCCGTCTTGGTATCCCTTCTGGTTTGTGATCCGGCGCTCGCCCAATCTGGCGCTCCTGCCGATCTGGCGACTGCAGCGACCGGCGAAAACGCAGTGGAACCGTCACTCGCGGACCGTCTACCCCCGCCTGATCCCAAAGCCGAGCGCGCTTAAGAAATGAAAAATTGCATGTCTGCTTGGGACAGGGGCACGCACATGTCGAAGGCCGAGTGGCAACGGACGTGTATGCACCCAGTCCTCTAGCCGCTCGCGCCTTCTCAAACAGCGTCTAGCCCGCGGTGCTCGGGAGACCACGAATTACCGAGACGCCTCCAGAACTCAAACGAGGAAGGCGGGCTTGTGAGCATGTTTGCAAGAGTTGTCGCGTCTTGTCTCCGGCCCCGAGGGGGAAAAATGGAATCGGCGCACCCTCTTCAGGACGCGCCGATTTCTAGCGGGCCAAGTTTTTCAGCAGAGCCCAGATTTATACGGACCTACCACCAACGGTGATTGCGGTGCCACCGGTGCCACCGATGATGGCGGCGCCAATAAACCTGATCCACAATCGCTGAGGACTGAGCCGAGGGGGCGAGCTTCATAGCTGCGCCCGGGCCGGGGGCCGCCTGGGATGAATTGACGGAAGCAAAGCAGGCGAGAGCGCCTACCGCCACCGAGAGTGCGAGACGTTTCATGTTTTTGTCCAATCAGGTTTAGCGCAACAGCGTAATCGAGCTCTGAGGGCCGATCGGTCCGTCGGACCGGCTGGCAGCAACGGCGCTCAGATCTTCAGCGGCAGCGGTGACGCCAACGGCTGTTGCACGGATGGTCCCGTTTTCACTTCGACCGAGGGCTCGCCGACGGGCTTCATTATGGGGGCCGGGACATCCGGCGGCAGCACGGCCGGAGCAGGAGTTGTCTCAGCGATATTTTCAGAGGGCTTCGTTGGTGAGTCGATCATTGATGTTGTCCTTGGAGTTTGCATCTGCAGTTGCTGGACGCCGGTCCAGAGCGAAAGAGCGATAGCTTCCAGCGGGACGCCCTCCGCCCAGGAGCAACGCTACGACTTGTGGCGGGGACGCGTCAGACTCGGAATGTACTCACGTCCTTATGGAATTGGCGCCCGAAGGGACGTTGCTCAGATGCGCGCCGAGGCTCCTGGCCCAAGGCAAGGAAATGAGCGGGCCGCCGCGCAGGGCGCAGGCGCAGCGGTGTCTATTTGCTCTGAGGACGGGGCTCGCCGACTGGCATGACCTCGATAGGATACGCTTCGTCGTCGACTTGCGCGGTGATGTGTGCTGCTCGCTTCTGGCAAGCTTCAGAGATACGCGGTTCTTCCGCCGTTTCGTTGCGGCTAGCGGGGGCGATCATAGTTACCTCGGAGTTACTCGGTTGCGAGCGCAGAGAGTGTCAGCGACGCGACTAATTCGAGCGCCTGGATGGGCAGGCTCAGGCTCACTTTAGTCAGTAACGGGCGAGCACGTAGACTCGGAATCTACTTACCGCTGCTCAAGATCACGGCATTCAGAGGCCTATCGCCTGGGGGCGGGGGCGCCGTTCGCAGATGTGTGGTACAGTTAAGTTGCCGCTTTTCCCATTGAACGCGGGCACACCAGAAAGCAGGGAGGATGACTGGACCTCGTCCAGCCCCGACCGGAGCGGCTCGACCGCCGCCGCGCGGCAGACTCTTGCCGCACGGCAGCGCGGTGCCGGGAGGCAGCGCATTTCCTGTGGTCGGGCTGGGGGCTTCGGCAGGGGGCCTCGAGGCGTTCCAAAAATTCTTCGACGTCATGCCGCCCGACAGCGGCATGGCCTTCGTGCTGATCCAGCATCTCGACCCAACGCACGCCAGCATGATGCGCGAGCTGCTCTCCGTCCACACCCGAATGCGCGTGGTGGAGGTGGTCGACGGCATGTCGCCGGAGCCCAATCACGTCTATCTCATTCCGCCGGGCGCTTACCTTGCGCTGCAGGGCGGCGTGCTGCGCCTTTCAAAGCCGCGCGAGCATCATGGCGCGCGACTGCCCTTCGATTTCTTCCTGCGGTCTCTGGCAAATCAGTGCGGCGCGCGTGCGCTGTGCGTGATCCTTTCTGGAACGGGTGCCGATGGCAGCTCAGGATTGAAATCGGTCAACGAGCAGGGCGGCCTCGTGATCGTGCAGGATCCCAAAGAAGCTGCGCACGGCGGCATGCCGCGCAGCGCGTTGGCTACCGGGTGCGCTGATCTCGTTCTCGCTGTCGCGAACATTCCGGACGCGCTCATCCGATTCTGCCGACAGTCTTACGTGAAAGACAATGCTGGAAGCCAATCGGCTCGGACTATCACGGAGGACGGTCTGGGTAACATTATCTCGCTTCTCAGCGCGACGACGGCGCAAGATTTCTCGCTCTACAAGCCCGGCACGCTGCAGCGTCGCATAGAGCGGCGCATGGCGATGGCGGGGATTCAAAGCGGCGAGCGGTATTTGGAGCTGGTGCGCGACGACAGCAAAGAGCGGGAGGCGCTCTCCAAAGACCTGCTAATCAACGTCACACATTTTTTTCGCGACGCGCAGGCGTTCGATCTTTTGGCGGAGACAGTTGTCGCCGAGTTGGTACTCGAGCAGCCGCTCGGCCGCCCGCTGCGGATCTGGGTTCCGGGCTGCAGCACGGGTGAAGAGACGTATTCGATTGCCATGTTATTCCTCGAAGCGATCGCAACCGGCGGACGCAACATCAAGTTGCAAGTCTTTGCCTCCGACATCGATGCTGACTGCGTAGCCTTCGCTCGCGCCGCGAGATATCCTGAGCAGATCCAGGCCGACATGACGCCCGAGCGGCTCGCCCGCTTCTTCGTCAAGGACGACGGCGCCTATCGCGTCACTCGCGATCTGCGTGAAGCTGTGGTGTTCACCACGCAGAATCTGCTGGCTGACGCGCCCTTCTCGCGCATCGATCTCATTTCCTGCCGGAACGTGCTCATCTATTTGAACCCCGAGGCGCAGCAGCGCATTCTCTCGCTCTTCCACTTTGCGTTGCGCGAAAACGGCGTGCTTTTTCTAGGATCGTCGGAGACGGTCGGAAATCTTGGAAACTACTTTGCGCCGTTCTCCAAAAAGCACCGCATATTCCGCCACATCGGGCGCAGCCGGCCGGGCGAAGTTGATTTTCCAGCGTCGGCCGGCGGCTACGGGCGCTCTTCGTCGGTCCCTGCGGAGAGCAAAAGGACAGCTCTCCCTCTGCCGCTTGGCGTTCTTGCGGAGCGGATGCTGTTGGCCGCGTATGTTCCCGCCTCGGTGCTCATCAACACCAAACGCCAAGGGCTGCACTTCTTCGGGGCAACGGACCGCTACCTCAAGATCGCTTCAGGCGAAGCGAGCCAGGACCTCCTGGTCATGGCGCGTGAGGGGCTGCGCAGCAAGCTGAGGCTGGCCATACAGACCGCGGGCGACACGGGAGCGGCCGCTCTCGCCAGCGGAGCCGGGGTTGACCGTGACGGTAGTCTAATCGGGGTGCAAATAACTGTAGTGCCCGTTTGCGGGGACGGCGAAGGGCATTTGCTAGTCAGCTTCATCGACGAAGCAAAGCGCGAGCCAAAGCCGAATCGACCCGGCGAATCTGTGACCGAGGCTTCGCGTATCGCGGAGCTGGAGCAGGAGCTTGAAACCGTGCGCGCCGAGCTCAGCGGCGCGATCCGCGAGCTCGAAATCGCCAATGAGGAGCACAAGGCGGTCAACGAAGAGGCGATGTCGGTCAACGAGGAGTTCCAGTCGACGAATGAGGAGCTAGAGACCTCGAAGGAGGAGCTCCAGTCGTTGAACGAGGAGCTGAACGCTCTCAACAGCCAACTTCAAGAGACGGTAGAGCTGCACCGCGCGACCTCGGACGACCTCAACAACATCCTGAATAGCTCGGACGTGGCGACGTTGTTTCTCGATTGCGATCTAAGGATTCGCTTCTTCACGCCTGCCACGAAGGCGATCTTCAATGTCATTGTCACCGATATCGGGCGGCCGCTTGGCGATCTCACCCACCGGTTCGGCGGTAACGATCTGTTGACCGACGCACGCGCAGTGCTCAAGACCGTCGCTCCGTTACGGCGCGAGGTCGAAGCCGACAACGGCGCTTGGTACAATCGTAGCATCCTCCCGTATCGTGACGACGCGGGCCGCGTCGAGGGCGTGGTCATTACATTTGCCGGCATTTCCGAAATTAAGGCGGCGCAGCAGGAAATTCAGGCGGCGCGCGCCTATTCCGACAGCATCATCGATACCATCAGCGAGCCGCTCGTCGTGCTTGATGAGGAATTGCGCGTCATCTCGGCTTCGAGCGCTTTCTATCGCGTCTTTGCGGTGACGCCGGAAAGGACTGTTGGGAGGCTGCTCCACGACGTCGGAGAGAATCTCGGCGCGCCGGCTATGCGCGCGTTTCTCGCATCGCTTGCGACCGAAAGCAGGCTCACAAAGGACGCGGAGATCGTGATTACGCTGCCAAGGCTAGGGCGGCGCGTGCTTGTCGTGAGCGCTAGCATCATCCATGAGGAGCCGGCTGCGCGCCGAAAGATCCTCATTGCAATCGCCGACGTCACGGAGTCGAAGAACGTCGGAGAGCTGTTGGAATCGGCCAGGGCCGAGGCGGAGCGGGCCAACATCGGCAAGTCGCGGTTCCTTGCCGCTGCCAGCCATGATCTGCGCCAGCCGCTGCAGACGATCAGCCTGCTGCAAGGCATCCTGGCAAAGCGGATCACCGACGAAGGCACCTTGAAGCTGGTGCACAGGCTCGATGAGACCGTAGGTGCCATGTCGAGCATGCTCGACAAGCTGCTCGACATCAACCAGCTCGAAGCTGGAGTTGTGCGACCGGACATCGTCGATTTCCCGATCGATGCCCTGCTCGATCACCTGAAAACCGAGTTCACCTATCATGCAGCGGAGAAGGGCCTCGGATGGCGCGTGGTTCCCAGCCACCTCACGATCAGGAGCGATCCCCGATTGCTCGAGCAAATGCTCCGCAATCTGCTTTCCAATGCGGTCAAGTACTCCAAGCAGGGAAAAATACTGCTCGGCTGCCGCCGCAGCGGCGACAAGTTGCGCATTCAGGTCCTGGATACCGGGGTCGGGATTCCAGCGGGGGAAGTGCGCAAGATTTTCGAGGAGTTTCACCAGATCGACAATCCTGCCCGGGAGAATAGCCGTGGCCTCGGTCTCGGTCTGTCGATCGTGAAGCGGCTCGGCGACTTGCTGAACCACTCGATCTATGTGCGCTCGATCCCGGGAGCGGGATCGGTCTTCGAAGTGGAAGTGCCCCAGGGCGACTCTACTGCGGTCAGAATTCCTTCCCCGCAAGACCGCGCCAAGGACGAGGAAGCAGCCCTAAGCGGCACCATTCTCGTCATCGAGGATGATCCAGCCGTGCGCGAGATGATTAAGTTGCTCCTCGATGCCGAGGGGCATCGCACTTCGGTTGTTGCGGACGGGCAGACGGCGTTGACGCTGGCCGCTCAACCCGCGACAAGGCCTGATCTGGTGATCGCTGACTACAATCTGCCGCGCGACGCCAACGGCCTCGCCATCGTCGAAAGACTGCAGCGCGAACTCGGGGATGAGCTTCCGGCGATCGTACTCACGGGAGACATATCGACCGAGACGTTGCGTGAGATCGCGCGCCACGGGTGCATCCATCTCAACAAGCCGGTGAAGGCTCAAGAATTGACCCGCCTTATCAGACGGCTTCTCGCAAAAGCTCGTGCCCCTGCAGCCGCAAGCGCACCCGAGCTGGAGCTACCTCTGAGCAGGGGCAAATCGTCGACAGTCTTCGTGGTCGACGACGATGCCGCGGTCCGTGAGGCCACGCGCGATCTGCTCGGCGAGAATGGCTATGCGGTTGAGGTCTTCGCAGACGGTGAGGCTTTCTTGCGAGCCGATCGACCAGAGGGGTGCCTGCTTGTAGATGCGCGAATGCCCGGCATGTCTGGTCTGGAGCTTATCGAGCGGCTCAGGGCAAATGGCGTTGCGCTACCGACCATCGTGATCACGGGCAGCGGAGACGTACCCATGGCGGTCGAAGCCATGAAGGCGGGCGCCGTCGATTTCGTCGAGAAGCCGATCGGTCATGTCGAATTGCTCGCAAGCATCGAGCGCGCTCTCGACCAAAACGTAAACGCGACGGCGCTTTCTCTTCCGCGGGATACGGCACTGGCATGTGTGGCAAGTCTGACGGGGCGCCAGCGTCAGATCATGGATCTCGTGCTGGCGGGCCATCCGAGCAAGAACATCGCCGCCGATCTCGGCCTCAGCCAGCGGACCGTCGACAACCACCGAGCGGCCATCATGAGAAAGACCGGCTCGAAATCCCTTCCTGCGCTGATCCGGCTGGCGATTGCGGCCGCGTGAAGCCGGCACTTCGAAGCGGCTCGGCCGTGCAAGGTAGCAAGCCGAGCCGCCGGAATGAGACCACCCGTTCGAGTACGCTGAATTGACCTCTCACTCGCGGTCTCCCATCCCGATTCAGCGCATACGATGTCGGCGATGCCTAGATACGGAAACTACCCAACCGTGAATGGGCCTATGCGCGACGAGATTTAGCCAACGTCGGATGGTGGCCAATCATCAAAAGCTCGAAGCACACGCCCGCGATCACGCCCGCGAGGCAGCCGGTCAACGCTGCGGGTGGCGGACCGAAGACGCTGAAGCCGAGGCTGTAGGCACCCAGGCCGCCCAAAACTGAAGCGACCAGCGCGTTGCGCAACGCCACGCCGGGAATGAGACTTGTGCCGGGGCCTGGACCCGCACCGCGGATAGCCGCGAAAATTGTGAAGTGGCGGATGGCTCTCGCTACGAGCACTGCTACAAGCGCTGCTGCGACCGCCAACACGGCTCGATTGGCGACAATCTCATTTAACGCAAAGCCGGTCACCGCTCCGGCGATGCCGCCCGTGACGATTGTGAGGACGATGCCGGTGGAAATGAGCTCCTGATATCGAGACATTCAATTTCTCCTCTGTGTCGGCTGGGGAATGCGCGCTCATGGCGGTTGTGCGCAACGAGCAAGCGCGCTCGGCACCACGATGGACGGCCGTCGCGGCACGATCCGATCCAGAAGCGCGTATGGGGCAGCAGTAACGTGGGGGGACGTCTCGGCGGTAGGGTCGGAAACTACTCAACATCGAAAAACGGCCACAGACCTATCGGCCCGCGGTGAAGATTGCGAGCTGAGGCGGCTGAGTACATTCCGACCCTAGCCCAGGCGCCAGGAAGCGCGTCCAAGTCCGGTTCGCCGGGATAGGCCTTAGAACAGCCAGTCGGACGTGCAGCGCCGACGTTGTCGTCGCTGTCGCAATTCTTCCCCCCAATGAGGAAATGACCCATGAAAATGAAATATGCGCTTTGCGGTATCGCCCTTGCAGCGTTCGTGGCCCCGGCCTTGGCGGCCAGTGCATTCTACGTCGTCCATGACAGTGCGACGATGAAGTGCTCGATCGTGGAAGCAAAGCCGATGACCGGCTCGGCGAAGCTCGTCGGATCGACCGTGTATAAGACGCGGGCAGAAGCCGAGACCGGAATGAAGGCCGAGGGCATCTGCGCGCCCAAGTAGCCGCACGTTGGTTTGGGTTCGTCATTGAGCCTCGGCGCGCAGCCGAGGCTCACTTGTTTTCGCGGTCCGTGCTGGTCTCGAGGCCAATTCCGGCTCAGCCTGCCAGTTGGGCAAGGATCTTGCTCCAGGTTTCGCCGTGTACGGCGCGCCGAGGGACAAAATGCCCAATAGTCCCTTTGGTCATGGCGGAGTCGGCGCGCTGAATGCCTCGATCGAGATGCTCCAAGTCCACGTACTCTTCTCCCTGCGATAGCCCGGCGGAGCCTTCGGCACTGCTGACCTTGGCATTCTCCTCATCCGACAACAGTTTCAAAATCGTGTCGCGAGCCATGTGCTCGGCGCGTTCGGCTACCGTCATTGGATGATCTCCGGTTGGATTGCGGGGAGGCGTTTGCTTCCGTGACGCGTCGGCCCGTCTGGCCGCGTTTCAGAAGGGGCAGCCGATCAACTTCCCAAGGCACATGACTGACAACGATCAAGCTGGCTTAAAGTTGCCTGCCTCAGGAATCGGCGCACCGGATCCTTTGGCCGTTGCCCGGATCGGAGGCACTATGCCGAGCCACTATCACGCTATTGTTGGGATCGACCATCACGAGGCCCGAAGCGTTCATTGTAACTCTTCCGGCCTGGCAGCCGCCAGGATCCGTAAATCCGACCCGCGTTCCCCCGCGACATAGGTATTTTCCGAGTCTGTAAGTGGTCCCTTTGTCGGTTCAGGGTGGGGGTCCGTGCTTCTCCGCGGAAAAGCAGCCTCACAGGGCCAGTTCGCCCTGGTGGCAGGTCTAGCAGCATCGTCCGAGGATGAGCGCATCATAATTGGACCACCAGTCTACGTCTTCGAGTCTGGGGAGGTCGGCCACTACGGCCTTTCCCTCTTTAGGGATGGCAGCAATCTACCGGTCTCGATGGATGGACTGCGCCGCTGGACATTTCTTCAACAGGTGACGATGGAGGATGGTGACCTTCTTCCTTATGTTGAGGACACCGCAATCGCTCGTTCGCACCTGACCATATGCGGCTCCTACCGCACGCGCCCCGCGACTATTCCAGGCTTTCCGACGGCCCACCGATCGTCGGCGTGAGCGGACGTTGGAGCGCCCCCGAACTGGCGAGGCGATGGCACGGGAGAGCCGGTAGAGTGAAGCCAGAAGACCAGGACCACTAACATTTCATGCGCCAGGACACGACCACCCTCGAACGCGCTTTTGAGCTGGCCAACGCGGGCCAGTGCAAAAGTATCGACGAGATCAAGTCTCTACTAAAGGCGAGGGCTATTGGATTGATGCCATCGTTGGACGGCAGCTCTTGAAGCAATTGAGGGACCTCATTGCGAGAGCCCGAGAATCCTAAAGGCTGAGCCAGCACGTCGGCTTGTGCGTATCGGTTCGTGTGTTTGTGAATCGCATCATGCCTTCACCGTCAAGGAACTGAGCGGCGCGTCCAGCATATAGACGAAGCCGTTCGGCTTATAGGCAAGCTCAACCTGACCATTCAACTGCTGTCCAAGCGCTTCCATCATGCGGGTGCCGAAGCTTCGCCGCGTCGGCGTGTCGACCACCGGGCCTTCTTTTTCGGTCCATGTCAGTCGCAAACGCTGTGGTACATCGGCGATCGCCCACGCAATTTCGACGCGACCCGCCAGCATCGACAGCGCACCGAACTTTGTGGTGTTGGTGCATAGTTCGTTCAAAGTCATCGCCAGCGCGATCACGGCACCGGATGTAATTCCGATATCGGGCCCATCGATCGAAAATCTTCCGGCCCCCTGGTCTTCATAAGGTTTGATCGCGCCGCGAACGGTATCCACAAGACTGGCATTGGCCCAGCTGACTTGAAGTAGCAAATCGTGCGCGCGCGCGAGCGCGATCAATCGGCCTTCGATGGCTTGCTGCCCGTGCTCGATGCTGGTTGCCGTTCGTAGGCTCTGTGACGCAATGGCGGTCACAGTAGCGAGCGTATTCTTGATGCGATGATGCATTTCGCCGAGAATGAGCTTCTGGAGTTTATCGGCGGCTTCTCGCTCCTTGGCGTCGATCCCGGCCTGCGCAAGCAGGGCCTTGGCGTCGATGCCGGCTTGCTCCAATAACAGCCGAAGGCTGTCATTCTCGGCGGTCAGGACCGCCTGCGTCGCGGAGCGAACGGGCAAGTTCGCGGGCTTCGATTCCGCTAGCGCTTCAATCGCGAGGGGTATTACCGCCTTCGGAACGATCTTCAGCGCGCCCGTGCCGATCATCGCCTGCAGTTCGGCGATCATTTGCTTCACCACCAGCGGCTTGCCGAAAAAGCGGCTGTCGGCCGGCTTGTCCGCATCGGACAAGTTGACGTGCCCCGACACCAGAATAATCTTGATGGAAGGCCAGCGCGCATGCACGGCGTGGGCGAGTTTCAATCCATCCATGCTGCAGGCATCTGAATGTCGGAGAACAGCAGCGCAATGTCTGATCGTGCTTCGAGAATGGAAAGCGCTTCATCCGCGTTGACGGCCTCGACCGCGGTGAACCCGGCATCCTCGACGATGTCGACCGCGCGCATGCGCAACACCATCTCATCCTCCACGACAAGAACGTTCGTTTCAGTTGGCGCCGAGGGCATGGATGACATATCCAATTTGTTTGAAGGGCCACAAGGCAGCCTGCGTCAGTGTGAAAATCATCCGCATTCTCGCTGACAACTACTGAGGCGCCGAGAGGGATGGCGCTTTGTCATCCGTAGCCGTTTGCACGGCTTAAAGTGTGAGCTGCGGTGCCACCAGATTCGGAAAGTACCCACGCCGACAGCAAAACCCCGGATCAACAGCGTCACGCCTGACGTTTGCTCGGGACTGAACGGCGTCGACCTGCGCCAATCGTTTGGGCACTGTCGCGCGCCGCGCCACGTCCGGATATTGTCTCCTGAGGTATGGGTGATTGTCGGCTTGTGAGCGGGTCTACCCGTCAATATTGCTGTCGACTGCGCAGAGGGCGTGAATTTTCAACCGCTGTTAAAGATGGCGGATATCGTGGGGTTCAGGATTCGAGGGCGAGTACGAGCGCGTAGGGTTTCGAGCCGGCACCCAGTCTGCGCGCACCGTCTCGCGAAGAAAACGGACGCGCGGCGCGGGCTCGATGCCGAGGTAGTTTCGCGGCGGCTCATAGCTGGGACAACAAGCCGACCGGCACGAGGAAGTGAGGCGCGATATCTGGCTGGCTAGGGGATCTGAGCGGGGAAAGGCGGCGGCGTGGGGGCGCCGGGCGCCGAAGATGGAGAAGTCCGGGCAAATGATGGCCCGGGGTTCGGCGAGTGAGCATACGCGTACGCAATCCCGAATAAGATCCCGACTGCCAGCAGGATCGAAAACACTCCTGCGCGTTCGGTGCGCCGCGCGGAACGGTCGACACCGTTCGGCGCTTCAAGGGCATCACTAGTGCTTTGATGTGTCACGGTGCGTGCTCCCCATTGGCGGCAAAGGCAGTGACGCGATGGTCGGCAACTGGCGCTGTGTCCACAACCCCGCAAGCCGCGCGGGGCGGCGCTAGGCTGCAGGGCCTTCTCGAGGGGCATGAACTAAACACGATACGCTTACGCAGCCCCACTCGGAGGAGACTCCCACGAATCAAGGATAGGGCGGCAGACTCGGAAAATACCTAAGAGCAGTGAACCTGAGCTGCGGAGCTCAAAGGTGCGGTCCGACCGCCTCAGCGTAATCGGCGTTCGTCGATGAGTACATGCCGCAACGCGGTGAACGAGGAAATGTGCTAAGCCTTGTTTGTTACGCAGCACCGAGCCCGCCCCAGCTCTGCGGGTTTTGCCTCCCAAGGTCGATCATCTCGTCTTGTTGCGGTGTGAGGATTGATCGACACCTCGGACATTCGCGGTCCAACGTAACGAGACCGCCCTGCCTCTGGCAGCTTGCGCTTAGCCGCGCTCTGGAACAGTCATGCGACGCCCCACTCTCGAGGGGCGCTCAATCCTCATCGTTGAGGACGAGCCGCTTATCGTTATGGACATCACGCAAGCCTTTGAAGGCACCGGCGCAGCGCTGACGACGACAAATACGCTCTACCATGCGTTGATCCTCGTTGAGCACGACGGTTTGTCGGGTGCCATCCTGGATCACGCCCTCGGTGACGGCGAAAGCTCGCTGCTCTATGCGCGTCTCAAGGAGCGAGGCATCCCCTTCTTGATCTACAGCGGCTTCAACACAGTAGGCGGCGCGAGTGCAGGCATTCCGCGTATTTCCAAGCCGGCCGCGCAGGGGGAACTCGTGGCTGCAATGGAAAGCCTCATCTTAAACTGAGACTCGGAACGGTTGAACGGAACGCGGACGGGACAATCAGCGTTGGTTCTTCGCGATCGGAATAGCCGATCCAACAAGGAGAAAACTCCAATGAAGGTTATTTTGCTAGCTGGGGCCATCGTAGCCTCGACAGCGTTCGGCGCGTATGCCGCCGGAACGCAACTGAGCCAGGCCGAGTGCGACACGCTCTGGAACCAAGCCAATCCAAGTGGCGCCAAGAGCATTACGCAGGCCCAAGCCCAGCCCTACGTTACTGACTTCAAGGCCGCTAACCCCGACGGCGACAGTTCCTTGGACCAGAATGAGTTCTCAGCCGCCTGCAGGAGCGGCCTCGTCAAGGGCACGGGTAGCAGCGGCGCGGCGGCCGGCGAGCCTTCAGATAAGATGGCTCCAGGTAAGTACTAACCGCAACTGCGCTTCAACGACAAACGGCCCGCCCGGTTCTCTCCGGGCGGGCCTGATCAAATCAAATTGAGCCACGCGATAAGGCCGAATGCGAAGGAACTGAACATGGCGATGCAGGACGCAATCCCACAGAACGCTGCCCTCAGGGAAACCTTTGGCCCCCGGGTCGCGCGGGCAACTCCCGAGATCAAGATCATCAGCCACTCCAATATTTTCTACTGGTGGCCAGCTTGGCTTGCAGGTTTTGCAGTGGCGCTGATCAGCTACACGCAGGGGCGCGACGTTTCGATCGTGCCCGAATTCGTCGAGCGTATCCATCCAAGCAACAATCCGGGGATTTTCTTCATCGCCGTTCTCGTTTCGCTCGTCGTCTTCACCACCACCAAGCTTCGCGGCATCTACTCGGTCGTCACGGTTGTCACAGTTGCCTTCTTCGTCGTCCTGTTCGCATGGTTCGGGTGGTGGGACAGCATCCTGCGCTTTATCCCCCATATCTCGGCGCGCGCGAACATGGGCTTTTACCTCTTGTTCTCGTCAACACTTCTTGCAGTCTGGCTGCTTGCGTTCTTCGTGTTCGATCGATTGACCATCTGGCGCATCCGCCCGGGCCAAATGATCGAGGAGCGTCTAGTCGGCGGGCAAGCTCGCAGCTATGACACCAATGGTCTCGTTTTCGAGAAGCGCGGCCAGGATCTTTTCCACGACATCATTTTAGGCATGGGCGCAGGCGACCTAACTATCAGGACCGGCGGTGCGAACAATGAGACGCTACAAATCCCCAACGTGCTGTTGGTGGATCGGAGGACGAAGGCGATCGAAAGATTGATCGCCGTAAAGCCAGACGAGGTCCGCGCTAACAAGGCTTAATCACGGCATCACTGGCACGACCCTGCAATCAATCGTCGGAGACCGAGACCTTACAGCCCGGAAACGTTGATAGGGTGAGCGGTCTTTCGATGGTTAGCTATAGACGTCGCAACCAACAGAATTGTTAAGTTTAGTGCCAGCAAAGGGAGACGTTCCATGTCGCTCGGGCTCATCATCGTCATCATACTCGTGATCTTCCTGCTCGGCGGCTTCAGCGGGCGCTTTGGCGGCCCCGGTTACGGCTACGGTCATCGTGGCAACGGTCTCATCGGCATAATCCTGATCATCGTCGTCGTTCTACTTCTCACGCACAATCTTTGATTGAAGCGCCGACTTCGTGCTGCAGTTGATGGCGTGCTGACGGAGCCATCAACGGCAACGCGCATTGGCTGCGTCAGCTCGGCGCCGGTAAGCGGACTCAGCGCAACGAGTTCGGGGTCGGCGCGCTTCGCAAGCTGCAGGCAGTAGCTCAGCACGTCGGGCAGCGAGTAGGCGACGTCGTCTACGGGGATCGTTTCGACCAGATCGCGATCGCGCGCCGCTTTCGGATCGAGCGTGAAGAAACCACCGACCAGCGAAGTGTCCGGCGCCGCGCGCCGCAGACGCCGTGCCAAGAAAGGGCGTGCGCGCTACGCTCGCGCACGTCGAGCGAGGCAAGGCGCTGTCGGCCCTCGCGGCACTGACATCAAAGGGGGGCACGTCAGCTTTGGGTCAAAGGCAAACAAGCTCTACGTGACTGCTGCCCGTCTGCTTCACCCCAGTTAGCGGACGGATGCTGAGATGACTCTCAACGTCAGCGTTGGGCCAATCTCGGACATAGCCGCGGCGTGTGGGATTGGACTTCTTGAAAGCACAACCCTTCTAACGTGCGGCCTGCCTATGAGTGCGGTGGACAGCCCGCATGATCACAGGTCACGCCAGAAGCCTTGGTAGTTAATCTCACATGTGGTTTCCGCGTTCAGCACCGTTCCGAGCCAGGTTCTCACGGTGCTTGAGCCTCGGAAAAGCAAGAAGAAAAAGCGGCCAAACCTTCCATCGCTGTGCTTATTGGCACGGGCAGATCTTGACCCGACCGCACTCAGGGCGGCTCCTATCGCCCGATAGCGCTGGATCGTATCCGTTTAGCACTCCTGGCCGCTATACTGTCCGAGCAGGATAGTCCCCGTTGGGACGCGTCTTTCTGGTAAATTGGATGGCGCCTCACAACCGAAATATTGAAATGCTTGCACATCACATTCACGTCGTCGATGACGATGCCGCATTTCGCGCTGCTGTAGCGCGGCTATTGGAGGGATCGGGGTACCGCGTCGCACTCTACAAGTCCGCGCAGAATCTGTTGGAAGATCTACCGAACGACATGAATTTCGGCTGCATACTGCTCGACGTCCGTATGCCAGGTCTAAACGGGCTCGACCTGCAGGCTCGTCTCATTGAGAGAGGCAGCACCTTGCCGATTGTCTTCCTGACAGGTCATGGAGATATACCGATGAGCGTACGCGCCATTAAGGCTGGCGCCGAGGATTTTTTATCGAAGCCGGTCTCCAGGAAGACGCTTCTCGATGCAATCCAGCGGGCCCTGGCACGGAATGCCAGTGCGCGCGAAAGGAGCACCCGACTTCACTCGCTGCGTGCCCTCGTTAAGACGCTGACGCCCCGGCAAAGGGAGGTTTTTGCCCTCGTCGTGGCCGGCAAACTCAACAAACAAATCGCACATGAACTCGGTACGTCAGAGCGTACCATCAAAGCCCTTCGCCAAGAGGTGATGCGGAAATTGAAGGTTCGCTCGCTCGTTGAGGCGGTTTCGATAGCTGAACAGCTACGGGATCAATCCACCTCGAGCAGCTAAGTTATCGTGATCTACGAAAACGCTAGTGGTCGATTATGGTCGGACTGAGCTCCAATGAGTTTTCCGTTGAGCCGCCGGGCGGACTAGATGCACGATTTTGTGAGGTGATGGATGCTGCGCCCGTGATGATTTGGGTGTCCGACCAAGACAAGCTTTGTACCTGGTTTAACCGGCCATGGTTGACATTCACCGGCCGCGCGATGGCGCAAGAACTTGGGCGCGGGTGGGCAGAATGCGTCCATCCGGACGACTATGAGCGCTGCTTAGAGATTTACTTTGGTAGCTTTGACCTTCGGAAGGAATTCCGGATGCAGTATCGACTGCGTCGCTATGATGGCGCGTATCGTTGGATCGATGACACGGGAATCCCGCGCTACGGGCGCGACGGCGGATTTCTCGGCTACATTGGCTCGTGCAGCGACATACACGAATATCGAGAGACTGATGCCGAAACACACCGGCGACTGCTAGAGCTTGCACATCTGAACCGCGCGGCCGAGGCCACCGCCTTGTCGGCCTCCATCGTGCATGAGCTAAACCAACCTTTGGCAGCAATCTTGAGCAACGCCGAGGCCGCCGAACTCTGTCTCGAAAATGAGCCACCTAACCTAACTCTGGTGAAAGAAATTCTTGCCGACATTCGGCGTGATGACGAGCGCGCGGCGGATGTGGTTCGCCATATGCGGAGGTTATTGCACAGAAATGAAGTTAAGTCGCTCAAGGCCGACGCGAACGAGGTCGTGCGGGTGGTGCGCGAAATTGTTGAGTGCCAAGCGAGTGGCATGGGCGTTTCGTTAAGCACCGATCAAGAGCAGCGCTCATTGCCCGTACATGCCGACCCGATTCACTTGCAGCAAGTTTTGCTCAACTTGGTGCTGAACGGGTTCGATGCACTCTTGAGCTGCATGCAGGGTGAGCGCCGGATGGTGCTCCGTACAGCTAGCATCGAAGGGTCGACTGTCGAGGTCTCGGTAGTGGATTCTGGCGCCGGCATTCCAACAGACATGTTGGAGCGCATTTTCCAACCGTTTGTCACAACAAAGGCTCACGGCACAGGGTTAGGTTTGTCGATTGCGCGGTCCATCATCGAAACCTACGGCGGAGAGATCTGGGCCGAGAATCAAGCCGGGGGCGGAGCCGCAGTTCGATTTAGCCTGCCGCTGGCCGAAGCAAGCCCATAAACGAGTTCATGCGGTGACGCGGCTGAAACATCCTCATTGTCCCAGCGGACAAGTTGACAAGATCGTGCCAGGGCTTCCAGTTTTGGCCAGCCCCCGATTGTCATTCCCTCGTGACGAGCGTTTGCGGGCTTCGAGGGCGCTTCTCCGGTCCATCCCCCGTCCCCCCGGGCCAGGATTGAGGCGCCCTCACCTTTTATGGGCATTTCTCACGCAGGCTCGCAATTGGCCGAGAGGACAGCTTGTTCGACCCTCTTGTACGCGCTCCCCTGGCATCGGCCTCGATTGTAATCACGTTCCAATCGGGCCTCAGGGCGCCTCGTTCGCGGCGGATCAGAGGCGCCCTTAGCCCACCTTCGATTTCCGCGACCATGTTCCCAGGGACAATAGCCGGCGCGACGAAAGAATGGTGTTTAGTGTGGTTGGAGAGCTGGAGGCCTCTTCCAGCTCTCCCGCCGATAACGGTTCCAAGTTTTCCCTTCAAAATTAGCCTTGGAACAGCTCTCGACGAGGCAGTGCGGTGCATTACCCCGCTCTGCCTCGTCTTCAGTTATCCACCGCGGGCGCGTAAACAACAAGTATCAATTGCTACGATTGGGCCTCGGGGCTCGCGCTACAGATTAGTGGGACCCTACGAGGCTTACACCGTCGCAGGCAGAAATGGGCGATTCAATATCTCTCAACGGGATGCGGGTGCTCGTGGTCGAGGATTCATGGCCGGTTGCCAACGCCATTAAGAGACTTGCGGAAAATGCGGGCATGGTTGTAGTCGGGCTAGCGGCGACCGTAGACGAAGCCGATCAATTGCTTCTTACCCTCACGCCCGATGTCGCCATTGTCGACATCAACTTGCGCGGAGAAATGGCTTACGGCCTGATCGATCGACTTCGCATGAAGGACGTACCGACCATTCCAACGTCCGGCTATGATGCGTTTTCTTTTGGGAAGGACGAGGTCACAGCGGTCCTGACTAAGCCGTTTCGCGCCGGCTCGCTGCTCGCTCACCTGCGCCGGATTACGGCGGCTCGATCGGCGGGTTGAAAGTTAGGCCGGGTCCGTCGTGGTCCCCGACCACATGCTCAAGAGGGATCTGGATTACGCAGCAGACGCCCTCCGACGCGAACTCGAGTGCAACCGTTCCACCTAGCTCGTGAGGGATGAGATTGCATATAAGGCTGGTTCCATAGCCAGCGCGGAGCGGTGCCACCACTATTGGACCCCCGATCTCACGCCATTCAATCTTCAACGGCGAAGTACCGTTGAGCTTGCAATCCCAATAAACGGAAATCCTGCCTTCTCTTTTTGACAGCGCGCCGTATTTCTCGGCATTGGTAACGAGCTCGTGGAACACCATCGCAACTGCCTCTGTCGCGCTGGCAGTGAGCGCAACGTTGGGGCCACCAATCACGGTGTTACCAATTGCTGAGTAGTGCGCAAGCTCCTCGCTGATCAGATCCGCGAGGCCGACCCCATGCCATTGACCTTGGCTTAGGAGCGCATGGGCATGCGCCATCGACTGAATCGTTAGCGGTGCACCGCTGACACCTTGACGGTATCGGCGTTCGCGTGG
>JRHI01001658.1_pt1 | contig 17733 bp, 12 predicted proteins | sample 215371 | NCBI WGS metagenome assembly JRHI01 (sample SAMN02929681, study PRJNA255918) | sediment metagenome | biome: cave system; feature: Ice Cave; material: Sediment; isolation source: sediment from deep within a dark volcanic ice cave with no known source of... ...
GCCGCGGAAGCGACCAAGCGGTGAGCCTCAAACATGTTGACAGCAGTGGAGCGGGAACCGTGCCCGGCATGGTGGTCGGCACCGCGGCCTATATGAGTCCGGAACAGGCACGCGGTAACGTGGTGCTCGACGGCCGAGCTGACGTCTTCAGCCTCGGCGTCACGCTCTACCAGATCCTGACCCTGGAATTGCCCTACGGCAAGACCGGTGTACTGACCACCAAACAACCGCCGCTGTCACCAAGCCGGCACCAGCCGCTGTTGCCGCGCGATCTCGACGCGGTGCTGCTGCATGCGCTGGAGCCGGATCGGCAGGAGCGCTACGAGTCGGCCGCCGCCTTTCAGGACGACTGGCAGCGCGTGCGCCAGGGCCGGTCGCCCCGGGTTCGCGGCCTGGGGCCGGTGCGCCTCCTGGTGCGCGGCGTGCGGCGGCATCGCTGGCAGGTCCTCGCCCTACTGCTCCTATTCCTACTACTGGGGGGCCTGGCTTTCGTTGGCTGGAAGGGACTGGGCCGCCGGACCGAGATTGAAGCGGCGACGCCGCCGGGCGCGCCGCCGGTGCCGGTGCGGACCGTGCAGGTGCTGACGGAACCGCCGGGCGCCCGGGTCGCCTTGGTGCCGATTGGAGAGTACGGCCGGCTGCGGGATGAAGCGGTTCTGCGTCCGGAGGGGACGACGCCGCTGTGGGTGACGAACGTGCCGGTCGGCAAGTATCTCGTCGTGGTCGAAGTGCCGGGCCACGGCTTCCATGAGGTGTTCCGCACCGTGCCCGGGCCGGACGAGAAATTCCCGGGCACCTTCGGACACACTCAGTGGTTGGAGCAACCCGACGGGACAGTAGTGTTGGCCCTCATCGTGATTCCTCCGCCAGCGGCTTTCGCGGGTATGGCGTATTTCGTGGGCGGCGAGTTCGTAATGGGGCACGACGTGGAAGTGCCTGGCCCGGACACGCCTCATCGGCAGCGCGTGGAGCCGTTCTATCTCGACCCGAACGAGGTCACCGTGGGAACCTATTGCGAGAAGATGGCCAGGCCAGCGCAGCTGACCAAGCGACCGATCCGCGACACGGAGGCGGTTCGCTACGTGACCTTTGCCGACGCAGTCAGCTATGCGGAGCAGGTTGGCAAACGCTTGCCCGAAGAGGCGGAATACGAGTTCGCGGCCACGGCGGGTGGGACACGCGACCTACCCTGGCAGGGACCACCCCGTGCGATCAAGGACTGGCCAATCGGCGAGGTCGGGCAGCCGGCCTTCGACCACACCGACACGCAGCCGCCGGTGTTTGGGCTCTACTCGAACGTCGCGGAGTGGACCGCGTCCTGTTACTACCCCTATCCGGGCTCACCGGACAATGTCTTCGCCTTCCATCATTCATTCTCCGGAAGGACGGAGAAAATTCGCCAATCAGCGGTCGGTGCGTGGCGGCCCCTGGTCTCTGGTGGAGAAAGGCAAATTGGGGCAGGACGAACCGAACCCGGGACCGCGGGCTCGCTTTGGCATCCGGGAGGATGCCGCTCACCACGGGCTTGGTTTTCGCTGCGCGCGCAGTGCGCGGCCGCGCTTCCTGGATAGTAGGGAACGGCCCGCAGGCCGTTCCCGACAACGGGTGCTTCAGCGTCACTTTTTCGTCGCGGCCTTCTTGTTCTTCTTCTTGGGGGGGGCCTTCGCCTCGCCCTTCGTGATGACGTCAAAGCAAGTCTTGTCCAACCCTTTGAGACGGATGCGGTGGTGGCGGTGGTGCTGGTGATCGATGGTCGCCTCGAAGCAGCCCTCCGCGGGCAGGGCGGTGCGCGGCCCCAGTTCCAGGGCGATGTGCAGTAGCGTGGGCGGTTTGCGCGCGTGCGACACCTGAATGATGAACCAGCGCACCTTGCGCGTGCGCTTGCCGTCGCGATACCACGCGGTGCCCTTGGCGACGACGTTTTTCTTCGGCTTGAAGGGTTCGTCGAGTGTGACGTAGTCCGCGAGTCCATCGACGGCGCAGCCGCAGACATGGTGACAGCAGTTCGGCTCCTCGCCTTCCGCAATCTCTCCCCCTGCACCGGGTCCCAACGCAATCGGATCGATGCAGCTGCTGCAATCGCCGCCGACGGTATGCGCCCGGCTGTCGCTGGCACTGCATGGGTTGCCTCCGGGGCAGCACACGCAGAAGTAGTAGTACATCCCGTCGGACTGACCTGCCAGAGACTGAGGACATGCGAAGGCCATGGGGTGGCTCCTCGATACGAGTTGACCGGTGGACGTTGATGATATCCGATCCGGCTTGGTGAAGAAACTCGAGCACTGGTGTAACACATTTGCGGGTCCTTGTGAAGAAAAAAGAAAGCAGCTGCATACTTTTTTTCCAGAATTGAGAGCGCTTGACGCCTGAAGCGGTCGGGGGTAGGGTCATTGGTGTGAGATGCGGTGTTCTCCCTCGTAGGGCTGAAGAAACCTATATGTTGCACCTGTTCAAGACCCGGCCGAGTTTCCTCTGTGACCGCATCTCACGCCGCGACTGGCTACAATTGGGCGGCTTGGGCATGCTGGGCCTCGGCCTGCCAGCGCTGTTGCGAGCCGAGGAGAAACCGCGCCGGACGCCGGCACCACGCCGCGGACGAGCCAGGGCGTGCATCCTCCTTTACCTGGTCGGCGGTCCCAGCCACCTCGACATGTGGGACATGAAGCCACAGGCGCCGGCCGAGGTCCGCGGCGAATTCAAGCCGATCGCCACCAGCGTCCCCGGCATCCAGCTCTGCGAACACCTACCGCGCCTGGCCCGGCAGGCACACCGCTGCGCCCTCATCCGCTCGGCCCACCATCGCGTCAGCAACGCCCACTGGGCGGCGACCTACTTCACCCTGACGGGCGAAGACATCGGCGATAACGTGGCCATTCCGCCGCGGGCGAACGACTATCCCGCGATCGGCTCGGTGCTGACGCATCTGCGGCCGCCGGAACAGCTCGTCGTGCCCTTCGTGTCGCTCCCCTACGTCACCGCCGAGGGCGCCGGTGGTCCGCCGCAGCCCGGCATCTACGGCGGCTGGCTGGGCCGCGTGTACGATCCACTCATCATCGATAAGCATCGTGGCGCGTCCCACGACCCCAATTCGCCGACTTTCGGTATCCCCGAGTTGACGCTTCGGGCTGATGTCGATCCGCGGCGCCTCGACGATCGGCACGGACTGCTGACGCAGCTCAACCAGCGGCTCGACCCACTCGAGAGCGGCGGCACCGCTCAGCTGATGGACACCTACCAGCAGCGGGCCTTCACGCTGTTGACTTCCGACGCCACGCGCAAGGCGTTCGACCTGTCGCGCGAGGCGCCGGCGCTGCGGGATGCCTATGGCCGGAACACGTACGGCCAGAGTGTGCTGCTGGCGCGCCGGCTCATCGAGGCCGGCACGCGCATGGTGACGGTGAAATGGGCGCCGGATGCGAACGCCACGTGGGACACGCACGGCCAAAACTTCGCCAAGTTGAAAAACGACCTGTTGCCGCAACTCGACGCTTGCCTGGCGACCTTGTTAAGAGACCTGGAGGAACGCGGCTTGCTCGACGAGACGCTGGTGATTGCGATGGGCGAGTTCGGGCGCAGTCCGAAGGTCAACGGCGGCGCCGGCCGCGATCACTGGCCGCGCTGTTACTCGCTGCTGCTGGCCGGCGGTGGCGTGCATGGTGGCGCCGTGTTCGGCAGGTCCGACCGCATCGGCAGCGACCCCGCCGAGAACCCGGTGACGCCGCATGACGTGCTGGCAACGGTCTACAGTTTGCTAGGCGTTCCGCCGGATACCGAATTGCCCGACCAGCTGGGCCGACCGGTGCGCCTGATGGGGCCGGGGCAGGTAATTCAGGATGTGATCGCGTAGAGCTTGTCCAGCAATGACTTCGTTCAGCCGCGACGCGCAGCAGAGCGCGGGCCTGGCGCGCTCCGCTGCGCGTCGCGAGTAAACCTGGAGCGCTCTGCTGGACGAGTCCTTTTCATCCGCACAATTACGCTCCCTTTACATTTCTGATTGATCCTTGCCCTGCCTGGACGCACGCACGATAATGATAGCTTGGACAACGTTCGGAACCCGGCAGAGGAGTTTCGGCTCATGGATGCGGACGCTTCGTTCGCGGTGCTGATGGAGAGACTGCAAGCGCACGACGCGGACGCAGCCCAGCGCCTTTTCCAGGCATACCTACCTCGTCTGGTCGCCCTGGCTCGCGGCCACCTCGATCCCCTCATTCGCCAGAGGCTCGACGCCGAGGACGTGGTGCAGTCCGTCTTCAAGAGCTTCTTTCTGCGCCAGGCTGGCGGGCAATGGCAGATTGACGGCTGGGCAAGTCTCTGGGCGCTCCTGGCCGCCATCACCGTGAATAAGTGTCGTAACCAGAACTTGAAGGCTGCAGCCGCGCGGCGGGATGTGCGACGCGAGTGCGCTCCCGAACTCGCCGGCGACGAGTCCGGCCCTGCCTGGGATACCCCGGCCGCGGACCCGACTCCGGATGAGGCCGCCATGCTGGCAGAACTGGTCGAGCACCTCCTCAAGGGCCTGCCGGACAAGGAACGACAGATCGTCGTACTAACTCTGCAGGGAGAGAGCATCGCCGAGATCGCCCGGCAGGCAGTTTGCAGCACGCGCAAGGTGTACCGCGTTCAGAAATACCTGCGCAACTACGTCGAGCACCTCCGCGCTGCCGAGGAGTGAGCGCAGGCCCACATTCTCGGCCCCTCTCTGGAGGGGCGAGGGAAGAGAGCCGCTCGGTTGTCAGGACACGGCGCATTTCGCCATTCCGTTTCCCGGAAGGGTGCGCAGCAAGGTCACGAAGGATGCAAGGTCATGTCCGGCAGCACTCACCACAACCGCAATCCCTGGCTCGACGCCTGGGCGGATCGGGAACACCTGCTCGACGCCTTCGAGGAAGCCTGGCTCAACGGTCGTCGTCCAACTATCGCCGCTTATCTGCCGGACGGTCCCGAGCGTGAACCGCTGCTGCCGGAATTGATCCACGCCGACCTGGAATTTCGCGTCCGGGCGGGGGAGTCCGTTCGCGTCGAGACCTACCTGTCTCAATTCCCTGAACTCGCCCGCACTCGGGAGATAACCCTGGAGCTGATCCGAGCCGAGCACACGCTCCGCAGCCGCCTCGGCCTCCGCTGTACTCTGACTGAGTACCTCCAGCGCTTCCCCGACTACCAGGACGAGTTGCCGGCATTGTTGAGCCCGGAGGTCGAGACGTCCCAATCCGCAAAGGAAGCTGACACGCTGCCGGCCTCGTTGCAGCCGGAGGCGCCGGGCTTGCCGGCCGTTCCCCGTTATCAACTCCTGGGCGAGTTGGGTCACGGCGGCATGGGCATCGTCTACCGGGCCCGGCAACTCGTCCTCAAACGCATGGTCGCGTTGAAGATGATCCGGGCGCAGGCAGGTGCCGGGCCCGAGGAACTTGCCCGTTTCCGCGCCGAGGCGGAGGCCGGTGCCCGGTTGCAGCATCCGCACATCGTCCAGGTCTACGAGGTTGGCGAGGACAGCGACTGCGAAGGCCGGCTGCGCTGCTGGATGGCTCTGGAACTGGTCGAGGGCGGCAACCTGGCTCAGAAACTGCGCGGCGAGCCGCAGGCACCCGACGAGGCAGCCCGGCTTGTGGAAACGCTCGCCCGCGCCGTGGCAGCTGCCCACCTGGCAGGCATCGTCCACCGCGACCTGAAGCCGACGAATGTGCTGCTGACGCCGGACGGCCAGCCCAAGGTGGCCGATTTCGGCCTGGCCAAGCGGCTCGACGGCAGCGCCGGCCACACTGCCACCGGAGCCGTGCTTGGCACGCCAAGCTACATGGCCCCCGAACAGGCAGACGGCCAGGCCGGGGCTGTTGGCCCGCGCAGCGACATTTACGCCTTGGGCGTGATCCTCTACGAAATGCTAACAGGCCGGCCGCCCTTCAAGGCGCCCTCGTTGCTCGAAACCCTCGAACAGGTTCGTTTCCGCGAACCGGTGCCGCCCCGACAGTTGCAACCCGGCGTGCCGCGCGATCTGGAGACTATCTGCCTCAAGTGCCTGGAGAAAGAGCCGCGGCGGCGCTACGCCAGCGCCCTCGATCTGGCCGAGGACCTGCGCCGCTTCCGCTGCCATGAGCCGATCGAAGCTCGGCCCGTCGGCCGGCTGGAACAAACGGCCAAGTGGCTGCGCCGGCGGCCGGTCTGGGCTGCCCTGATCGGCGTCAGCCTTGTGGCGGCCACGAGTCTAACGGGAATCGGCATCTCCCTGTGGAGAACGGTCCAGCGCCTGGACACGGCTTTGCAGGTTGCCAACGCCGAACAGGAGCGCACCCAGGAGAGCGAGGCCCGCAATCGGGAACATCTCTATGCTGCCGACCTGTGGCGGGCGCATCAGCTTTGGAAGCAAGGCGAGATGATTGGCTTGCGCAAGCTGCTCGACCGCCAGGGCAGTCCTGCGGGCGCTCTACCTGAGCGCTGCGGCTTCGAGTGGCACTACTTTGAGCGGCTCGCCCATGCAAGTGACTCGGCCACGGTGCTCGGCCATTATGGCGCAGTCCAGGCCCTGGCCTTCGCCCCGGGAGGCAGTACCCTGGCGACGGCGGGACAGGACGGCTTGGTGAATCTCTGGGACGTCGCCACCCACCAGTCCCGGCAACCAATCCCCACGGACATTGCTCCCATCAGTCACCTGAGTTTCTGCGACGACGGACGGACGCTCGCCGTCCGTGGGGAAGATGGGACGGTATCACTCCTGGATGTCACGGGTGGAGCTGAGCGCGCCCGGCTGACCCGGGGCCAGGGCTTGCGGGGACGGGTGGCGCTTTCGCCTGGTGGCCGGCTGCTCGCGGTGGCGTTGCCCGACCCCAGGGTAGAGATCTGGAACACGACCACCGACAAACTCCAGCTTCAATGGCGGGGATTGTCGGAAAATATCGACATGCTGGAGTTTTCTCCAGATGGGTCTCTGCTGGCTGAAGGCAGCCGCGAGAAAACAATTCGTGTCTGGGATTCCAGCAACGGAACCGAGCAATTCATGCAGTCTCACGAATCGTCTCTCGTGGCACTGGCATTCAGTCACCGCGGACGACTGCTGGCCACTGGCGAGCAAAACGGCACGCTCCGCTTCTCCTCTTTCCAGCCGGGCGCCCCGGTCAACACCTCCAGACACGACCCAGGAGTGCGGCACGCGCACACCGGCCCCATCCGCTGCCTCGCCTTCACGCCCAACGACGAAGCCTTGATCACCGGCGGCGACGATGGCACCGTGCGGCTCTGGGACTGTCGCACTCACAAGCCCTTGAATGTTTTCCGCGGTCACGCCGGCGTGGTGCGCGCCGTGGCCTGCGCGCCCGATGGACAAACCTTCGCCAGCGCCAGCGACGATGGCAGTGTGAAGTTCTGGAATGCTGCCGAACGGCCGGAGTATGAAGGCTTGCAGATCACGCTACGTCCCGCCGGCCCCATCGCCTTCCCGAGCAATGGCCGAACTCTAGCCGTCCTGTGCCGCGACGATAGCGTGCGGCTCATCGACTCGGCTTCCGGCCAGGTCTGCTTCGTCTTGCGTGGACACCACGCCGCCCTGCGCGCCATGGCAGTGGGCGGTGAGACCGTGGCCACCGCGGGCGCGGACCGAACCATCCGGGTGTGGAACGCCGGCAAGGGGACGGCACGCCGGTTGCTGTCCCTGCCTGACGAACCAGTGTGCGTGTCCCTATCCAGGGATGACCAACTGCTGGCGGTCGGTCTGCGCAACGGCCTTCTCCAGGTGTTCGACGTGGCCACGGGCGCTACACGTCTCTCGGTGCAGGCCCACCCAGAGCAGGTGTTGGCCGTGGTGCTGTCGCCGGATGGTCAGGTACTGGCCAGCAGCGGCGACGACGGTCCGGTGAGATTCTGGGATCCGCACACGGGCCGGAGGCGGGACGTGAGCCTGGTCCCAGGGAATCGGGTCCGGGGCATGGTCTTCTCCAACAACGGCCGGTTGCTCGCGACGAACGCCGAAGGTCAGCGCGGCGCGACCGTGTGGGACGTTGCTACTGGCAAGTCGCTGGCCGTTCTTACGAGCTATGGGCCGCCGAGCCCGGGTCTCCCAGCCTTCGCGCCGGACGACAGATCCATTGTGGTGCCCATGTCCGACTCCTTCTACCTTTTCGATCTGCGGACGTGGGCGATGGTGAGGAGCGTCAGCCAGGGGCAGCATCCGGAGTTCGTCACGCACGTGGCTTTCGCCCCAGACGGCCGTACCCTCGCCAGCGCCAGTGACACCGGCCCGATGAACTTTTGGGACACCACGACCTGGCGGATGCGGTCCGTACCGGGCCAGCGCCCGGCGGCGGTGCAGGCGCTGGTCTTCTCTCCGAATGGCAGGACCTTGACGCTCGGCTGTGCGGCCGATCCCATCAAGGGTACGCGGAACATAATCCCTTCCCGGCCTCAGTTCGGCAATTTTCAGTGGATGATCCCTCGAGACGACTACCTCCGACAATGGGACCTGGCGTCTGGCCAGGAGCAGGCACTTTTGCCGAACCAGCCCTTCCTGGGCGCCACCTGCCTGGCCGCCGCGCCCGATGGACGCACCCTGTTCGCGGGTAGCAACGATGGCACGGTTTGGCGCTGGGACACGCGCGGTCCTTCCTCCCAACCACGCTGCTTCGTCAGTCCGCTGGCCAGAACCTACGGCAGGGGCATCGACCTGGTCCTCGCCGGGGGGATGACGGGCTATCCTGAGTATTTCGAAATAGTACGGGCGCTGGCAGTCTCTCCCGATGGCCAACTGCTGGCCACGGCGAGCGAGGACGGCGGCCTCCGGCCCAATGGTCTGTGCCGGCTGCCCGAATTTGGCAGCGTGCAACTTTGGGATGCAGCGACCGGAGCATTACGCCGCATATTACTGCGAAAATGCCGTCTGCCGGCGTGTGTGGCGTTCTCCCCGGACGGCTCCGTCCTGGCCGCCAACGACGGCAACGAGGTGCAGTTGTGGGATGTGGCCAGCGGACACCCCGTGCAGCGGCTGACGGGACACAAGGGGCTGGTCAGCTGCCTGGCCTTTGCGCCGGATGGCAGGCAGCTGGTCACCGGCGCTGAGGATCGGCAGATTCGGCTGTGGGACCTGGCTCACGATACGAATCAGGTGCTGGCCGGGCACGGCGAACGGGTCACATCGCTATCGTTCACGCCGGATGGTCGGACGCTGGCCAGCGGCAGCTGGGACGGCACGGTACGGCTGTGGCACACCAATACGGCTCGCGAACTGGCAGTGCTGGAAGCACACACCGGACCCATTCACGCCGTCGCGTTTTCGCCGGATGGCGCGGTACTGGCCAGCGGCGGCGAGTCGGCGGACGGTAGCGGCGAGACCTTTCTGTGGCGGAGGTGAAGGGAGGCGGAACCGACCTTCCCTATGGTCCGTCTCCTCCGCCCTGCCTGCCGAAGAAGAACAGCAAGACCTCGTCGAAGCGTGCTGCCCAGGCCGCCTCGTTATGCTCGCCACCCTTCACCTCTCGATACACATACTCCCGATCGCGCACCAATCCGGCGGCGTCGAACAGCTGCACCAACCGGCGCGTATGCTTCAATCCCGTGGGATAGCCGCTGACCCGGCCGCCTTCGCGCGTGCCCATGTCCACCCAGAAGCGCGTGCGGCGCAACCAGGCGGTATCCTTCTTCAAATCGCGGAGGACGCGAACCCGCCGCCACCACAGCGACGGCGATAACAGACCGCACCAACCGAAGCGCTCCCGATGTTCCCAGGCAATTGTCAGCGACACGAGACCGCCGAGCGAGGAACCGGCGACGGCCGTGTGTTCGCGGCCGGACAATGTGCGATAATGACGGTCGATAAACGGCTTGACCTCGTCGGCGACAAAACAACCGTAAAGCTGGCCCCGACCCCCCTCCTGCTCGCGGTCGTCGGGATAGAGTGTGTACTCGTCGCTGCGCGCAGGTGCGTGGTCGATGCCGACCAGGATCACCGGCTCGATCCGGCCCGCGTCGATGAGGCGTAGGGCGGTATGGTCGGCCTCCCAGGTGACGCCGTTGGTAGCCCTGGCGGGGTCGAACAAGTTCTGGCCGTCGTGCAGGTAGAGCACGGGGAAACGCCGTTCCGGTTTGGCAAAGTAGTCCGGTGGCAGGAAGACGCTGAGGCGGCGTTCGTTACCAAGGAAACACGACGGAAAGTCCTCATGGCAGCGTAATTCACCCGCCCTGGTATCTGGCTCCCGCGTTGGCACTCGCCTCGACCTGGACAAGGTATACTCCCCCCGGCATATTTCTCGTCCTCATTCTTCCAGTCCTCTCCAGCAGCGACAAGCCCGGCGCCACGGCAACTTTCTGCTTCCCATAAGCGGCCGTGTGCCGCTACCATTGGGCGATCGCTCACAGCCACTGGGGGGAAATCCGCCATGATCCGACTGGGCATTCTCGATTTCGACACCTCGCATGTCGTGGAGTTTACAAAGCGTCTCAATCACAAGGGCATCGCCGAGGATCAGTGGGTGGACGGCGCCCAGGTGGTCCTGGGTTGTCCCGGCGACTCGAAGATCATGCCGGAGCGGATTCCCGGCTACAAGGCCGAGATGGAAAAGCTCGGTGTGCCCCTGGTGGCTCAGCCTGAGGCGATGCTCGGCAAGGTGGATGGGATGCTCATCGAGTCGCAGGAGGGAGGTCCCCACTGGGAACGCGCCCGCCCGTTCCTCGAAGCAGGCATCCCGTGCTACATCGACAAACCGTTCACCTGCAGCGTCGCCGACGCCCGCAGCATCATCGCGCTGGCAAATAAGAAGAAGCTGCCAGTGTTTAGTTCGTCATCGTTGCGCTATGCGCCGGAACTGGTGGAGTACGCGGCCGACGCGAAGCATGGCAAGCTGCTGGGTGCGCTGGCCTACGGTCCGGCGCACCTGCACGAGCGCAATCCGGGCCTGTTCCACTACGGCATTCACGCGGTCGAGATTCTGTACACCTTGATGGGACCCGGCTGCGAGCGCGTCACCTGCACCCACGAAAAGGACGTGGACGTGGTCACCGGCCAATGGAAGGACGGCCGGGTGGCGACGGTGCGCGGCATCCGTTCCGGCAAGAGCGACTACGGCTGCCTGGCGTTCACGGAGCAGGGCGTCCAGACGGTGCCGATCGGCACGCGCTACATTTATCGAGAATTGCTCAAAAAGATCGTGCAAATGTTCCAGACGGGCAAGCCGCCGCTGGATCCGGCGGTGACGGTGGAGATCGTCGGTTTCATCGAGGCGGCGTACAAGAGCGCGAGCAACCACGGCAGCGGGGAGTCGGTGCAGGGGTTGTGAGGCGGAGAGGTTGCTGCCTCCAGGCGCGCAACGTCAGCGCGGGACTACCTGGCCCACTGCTGCCGCAGGAGGTTCCGTCGCGGTCTCTTCGACCGGAAGGTCCGCCCCCTCGTTTCGCGCCCCGCGTGGTGCGGCGTTGCTGAGAAATCGAGAGGAGCTTCCGGAAGTCCAACCCTGCCCCGTTGGCCGGGTGGGGGAGCCGCACCCTGGCCGGGCGAGGGACGAGGTTGGTTGCCCATTGGCGGCGCCACCGCGAAATCATCGAAGGCAAGCGCGCCCGCGTAGCTGGCCGGCCGCGCCAACTCGACCTGGCCGAACGCCGGCAACGTTGTATCGTCGATGCCGAGCGCCCACGCTGGAGTCGCCTGCTACTGCCCCACGCTGGTGGGATACTGTTTTCGATGGAGTTCAACAATTGGCGCGACCACCGCTGGCCGGCACAGACGACCTGCTCGACAAAAAGTGACTCGCGGAGGTCGGACAGACGAGGGCAGGTGCTGGAGTGAGGCGAAGGTTACTCGACCCGGGTGGTTCTTGCAACGCGGATGCATCGGGTGCGAAGACGGTGGTCTAGCTGGTCTGCGCATCTTCTGTCAATGGGCACAGATTGCGCCGTTTCACAGGTCGACAGGTTGTGCCAGCGGTGCCTGCGCAATAGCCGACAATCAGCGGGTGGAGACCCCACCGACCACTACTCTCGGGCTGAATCCGTCTTCCATGATTCGAGCGGTTTTGCGATGCTTCCCAGGACGACCAGACTGCACACGATTTCCGAGAGGGACACGCACCCCATGCACCAGAGAGAACGTGGATATTACGGAGTTTGTTTATCCAATAAGTTCCGCTGGGCGAGGAGGTCTGCTTCACTAGCTCAGCCGGCGAAGTACACGTACAGCATTTCGAAGGTCCGCCCGGCCGCCGGGCCCTCTGCCCGCAGGTCCGGCGATCTGTCCGCGCCCGACGCGCTCTGCCATCGCGAGCGTGTTTACGATCCCCTTCCGCCTTCGTATGTTACACACCAGTATCGGTATTTCGTCTAAGGAGCTATCTCTCCCATGCACCGCGCCTACTTCGTTGCCCTGCTGATACTCGTGGCCGGCCTCCCGTGGGCTGTGCCGCAATCGGTTCGCGCCGACAAACCCAACAGCCTGCAACAGGGCGACCGCATCGTCTTCCTCGGCGACTCGATTACACAGGGCGGCGTCGGTCCGAAGGGCTACGTCACGCTCATCAATCAAGCCTTGCAGGAAAAGCACAAGGACCTTGGCATCGAAGTCATCGGCGCCGGCATCAGCGGCAACAAGGTGCCCGACTTGCAGCGCCGCCTGGAGCGCGACGTCCTCGCGAAGAAGCCGACCGTGGTCGTTGTGTATATTGGCATTAACGACGTCTGGCACGGCGAACAAGATCCGGCGCGGGGGACGCCGAAAGACAAGTACGAGGCCGGTCTGAAGGAGATCATCGGCAAGATCCAGAAGGCCGGCGCCCGCGTCGTCCTTTGCACGCCGAGCGTCATCGGCGAAAAGACCGACGGCGGCAACAACCTCGACACCAGGCTGGACGAGTACGCGGAAATCAGCCGAGCTGTTGCGAAGGAGACGAACTCGAAGCTGTGCGACCTGCGTAAGGCGTTCCTTGGCTACCTCAAGAAGAACAACCCGGACAACAAGGAGCGGGGCATTCTGACCGGCGATCGCGTCCACCTCAATGACGAGGGGAACAAGTTCGTGGCCCAGGTCATCCTCGCAGCTCTGGAGGGGTGAATGGACCAGCCCGCAGCGCCGGCAAGAGTTTCTTTCCTCTTGCTGGCGCTGCGGGCTGGAGGTAACTGCTATAATGTCCGTGTTTTATTCCGGCGTGCGACTTGTTATCCAGGGTGATGAATGAACCAACCTCTTGGCATCGCCCTTCGTGGAACCGGCAGCTGTCTGCCCGTCCGCGTGGTGCCGAATGCGGAATTCGAGAAAACCCTGGACACGTCGGATGAATGGATCCAGTCCCGGACAGGCATCCGCGAACGGCGCATTGCCGGCCCCGGCGAAACGACCGGCACCATGGGTCTTGCCGCCGCACGCCAGGCGCTCGAAGCGGCCCAGCTGACCGCGCGCGACATCGACCTCATCATCTGCGCCACCGTCACGCCGGAGATGATGTTCCCCTCGACCGCCTGTTTCATTCAGGCGGGCCTCGGCTGCCGGGCGATCGGCTCCTTCGACCTGCTGGCTGCTTGCTCCGGGTTCGTCTACGCCCTGGCGGCCGGCAGCCAGTTTATCCGCACCGGGGCCTATCGCAACGTCCTGGTCCTCGGCGCCGAGACGCTTAGCCGAATCGTCGATTATACCGACCGCGGAAGCTGCATCCTGTTCGGCGACGGGGCCGGGGCGGCTGTGCTGTCGGCCACGCCGGAGCCGGAGCGTGGCCTGCGCTTCTTCCGGCTGTACGCCGACGGCCACAATCACGAACTGCTCCACCTGCCCGGCGGCGGTTCGCGCCATCCGACATCGGCGCAGACCGTGGCCCAGCGCATGCACTACATGAAGATCAATGGCCGCGAGGTCTACAAGTTTGCCGTGACACGGATGCAGGAGTTGATCCAGGAAGCGATGACCGAGTGCGGCCTGTCGGTGGACGACGTGAAATTGGTGGTGCCGCACCAGGTTAATCAGCGCATCATCGACTCGGCGATCCGCCACCTGAACTTCCCGCCGGAGAAAGTAATGGGCAACCTGGATCGTTACGGCAACACCTCGGCCGCGTCGGTGCCGATCGCCCTTGACGAGGCGGTTCGCACGGGCCGGCTCGTCAAGGGCGACACGGCCCTGCTCGTGGCCTTCGGCGGCGGCTTTACCTGGGCCAGTGCCGTCATCACGCTCTAGACTTGCTGACCCGCAGTGCCAGCAAGGGTTCTTCTCTGCTTTCGCGGGCGCTGCGGGTTGGGTAGGAATGTCATGAAGACACTCGACGAACTGAAGGCTGTCTACGATCTGCCGCTGCCGGAGTTGATCTTCCGCGCTGCGGAGGTCCACCGCGCCCATCACGATCCCCTGGACGTCCAGCGCTGCGCGCTGCTGAGTATCAAGACCGGCGGCTGTCCGGAGGACTGCGGTTACTGCTCGCAAAGCGCCCACTACGATACGGCTGTGCCGCCGATGCCGCTGCTGACCGTCGAGGAAGTCCGGCAACGCGCGGAGCAGGCGAAACGCCTCGGCGCCACGCGTTTTTGCATGGGTGCTGCCTGGCGTGGCCCGCGCGATGGCCCGCAGTTCGACCGCGTCCTCGACATGATCCGGGTGGTGCGCGATCTGGAGATGGAGGCATGCGTCACGCTGGGCATGCTGACCGACGATCAGGCCCAGAAGCTGCACGATGCCGGCCTGACCGCCTACAACCACAACCTCGACACGTCGCGGCGACACTATCCCCACGTCGTCACGACGCGCACCTATGACGATCGCCTGGCCACGATCCGATCCGTGCAGAAGGCGGGCATTTCCGTCTGCTGTGGCGGCATCCTTGGCATGGGCGAAACCGAAGAAGATCGCTTGCTTCTCCTGGTCGAGCTGGCCGCGCTGGAGCCGCCGCCGGAGAGCATACCGATCAACTGCCTCGTGCCGATCCGCGGCACCCCGCTGGAACAGGCGGTGCCCGTCGAGCCGCTGCAACTGGTCCGCCTGGTCGCCACGACGCGCCTGGCCTTTCCGAAGGCGCGCGTCCGTCTCAGCGCTGGCCGAACGCAGATGAGCCGCGAGTTGCAGGTGCTGTGCTTCCTCGCCGGGGCGAACTCCGTCTTCTTCGGCGAACAGCTGCTGACGACCCCGAACGTCACCGCACACGCCGACGCCGAACTGTTCCGGGCGATGGGCCTGCCGACATAGCATCCGGGCGCGGGAACGGTTAGGGTTAGGTCGGTACAGAGAAGAATCGCCCGATCCTCCACGGCGAGGCACACTCGTGAAGCTCCGCTGCACCCTCGACGGTCTGATCCTCCCTGCGCAGCTGCACCCCTTCAAGCGGGCATTGATCGCCTTCGATGGCGACGAGTCCTTCGCGTTGGAGGCGCTGGAGGCCCTGTTCTACGAACTGGTCTCGGCGACGCGGGAGGAACTGTTGCAACTGCAACAGGCGCAGTACCGCCTGCTGCGTCTGGCCGACGATTTCGAGTGGTCGGCGGACGTTCTCCCCTTCTCATGACATGGCAATACCGCCGTCGATGTTCCATGCCTGCCCGGTGACCGCCGCTGCGGCGTCGCTGGCGAGGTAGATGGCCAGCGGGGCGATTTCTTCCGGCTCCAGCCGCCGGCCGATGAGCGTCATCGAATTGGCCTGTTCCTCGAACGGAACGCCCTTCCGCTGCGCATCGTAGGCCACCCGGCGATCGTTCATAGCTGTATGCACCGGCCCTGGACAGATGGCGTTGACGGTGACGCCGTCCCGAGCGACTTCCAGGGCGACGGCGCGGGTGAGACCGAGCAGGCCATGCTTGCTGGCGATGTACGCGGCGGCGTGGGGGGTAGGGATACGGCCATTGATCGAGGCGATGTTGATGATCCGGCCCCGGCGCCTGGCGAGCATTGCCGGCAAAACGCCCTTGCACAAAAGATAGGGAGCAGTGAGGTTGACCGTGAGCGACAGTTCCCAAAAGGCGTCGTCATAGTCCACAAAGGGGCGCGGACTGGCGCTGCTGCCTACTCCCGCGTTGTTAACGAGGATGTCGAGAGGGCCGAGTTGGCGCGTCACCTCGTCGAGGAGGCGGCGCGGCGCCTGCCGGTCGGCAAGATCGGCGGTGACGGCAACGGCCTGGCCACCGCGTTCCCGGATGAGCCGGGTGACCGCTTCCAGTTCGCCGGCGCTGCGGGCGCTGACAGCGATGCGGGCGCCGGCGTCTGCAAACGCCAGGGCGATGGCTCGGCCGATGCCGCGTCCGCCGCCGGTCACCAGGGCGATGCGTTCGTGCAGGGGGCCCATGTCGGTCTCCTCTGGCAAATGCAATCTGACGCGGCGAATGGGAAGGCCATTTTACGCAATCGCGGAGAAGGCGTCCCGGACTCTTGACGAGAGAACTGAACCACTCGTACAATCCCTGTGTCACCTGCCGAAGTGGCGGAACTGGCAGACGCGCCAGGTTCAGGACCTGGTTCCCGTTAAGGGAGTGGAGGTTCGAGTCCTCTCTTCGGCACTGCGAAAAGCCCTGCAAATGCGGGGCTTTTTGCTTTTCCTGAAAGGCGAGCGCACTATTCAGCGCACCTTTCAACCCTGAACCTGGCGCGTCTGCCAGTTCCGCCACTTCGGAGGCATCGCCAGGAAACAAGCGATGCCTCGCCAGTCAAAGCCGTGGTTTCGTGCGTCTGCGAATGCATGGTATGCCACGCTAAACGGTCGGAAGATTGCCTTGGGCGTGAGCGGGAGCGGACGGGAGAAGAAAGCCGACGCTCTGAAAGCATGGCACAAGCTGCTTGCCAACGGCAAGCCGAAGCCAGAGCCGAGAGCCGATGCCACGGTCAAGGAAGTGATTGACGGCTTTTTAGCCGATGCCGAAGCCAGAGTCACACCTGAATGCCTCCGGCAGTACCGCAAGCATCTTCTACCCTTCGCCAAACGCTACGGCTCACGCCCCGCCGAAGCCTTGACCGTCGCCGAAGCCGAAGCCTACTCCCGCAAGCCGGAATGGTCACTATCCTACCGCAACGGCTTCATCGGCTCTCTGGTGTCCGCGTACCGATGGACGGCACGCGGACAGGTCATTTCCCGCAATCCGCTTGTCGGCATACGCAAGCCGCCCAAGGCAAGCCGTGGCATGCAAGCCCTTGTCTCGGCTGAAGCCCATGCTCGGCTTGTGGCTCACGCCGATCCGCTCTTCGGGGCGTTCCTTCGGCTTATGTTTTTGACCGGAGCCAGACCGGGGGAGATTGCTGGGCTGACGGCTTCTGCCGTTGACCTGGCTCAAGGCGTTGCCGTACTCACCGAACACAAGATGGCTCACCTTGGCAAGAGCCGAGTCTTGTTCCTTTCAGCCGAAGCCTTGGGCGTTCTGCGAGAGCGAATCGCCCTTCATCCTGATGGCTTGCTCTTTCCTGGCGAAGATGGGGACAGGCTGACGGCTCAAGCCATCGGCTGTAGGCTTCGGCGGCTTTGCGTCAAGGCAGGCGTTCGCCATTGCATCGCCTACGGCTATCGGCACACCTTCGCCACCGATGCTCTTGCCAACGGCGTCCCCGATGCGCAGGTTGCCGCCTTGCTGGGGCATTCAGGAACCGCCATGCTCCACAAGCATTACAGCCATTTGACCTCGCAGGCGCAGGCCCTCCGCTCTGCTCTTGGGCGGGTTCGCTGAGCAGGGGGCATATCGCAAAACCGGAGATGATGCCACCCGGTCAAGCCCCAGGGGCTTCATCGCTGCGAGCAAGTTTTTTCTGAAACGAGGGAGGGAGGGAGAAAATACCTCAGCTTAGAGCCTGTTCCACAAGGGTCAGCATCACGT
>JRHI01001659.1_pt1 | contig 17731 bp, 14 predicted proteins | sample 215371 | NCBI WGS metagenome assembly JRHI01 (sample SAMN02929681, study PRJNA255918) | sediment metagenome | biome: cave system; feature: Ice Cave; material: Sediment; isolation source: sediment from deep within a dark volcanic ice cave with no known source of... ...
GCAAAATCCAGCGCCCGTCTCCCGCATTGCGTAGATCCCATGAGAAAACGCCTTCGCGTTCGGCTTCAAGTTCCGCGCGAAGCGCCTTAGGCTCGTAGTCGTTTATGAATTCTGCGGACTGACCGGGCGTGAGGCGGTCAAACGAGGTGAGCACTCGATCATGCCGTTCCCAGGAGGGAAGCTCGCGCAGATCAACGCGCTCGACCGGTTGAGCGGTCGTGGTATCGAACGTCATTGCGACTATTGTATTCGGCCCTTACCATTCAAACGCCTGGATGGCGGCCCAGCCGTCCGGCCGCGTGCCGGCCCAGTCAAAAAACGTTTCGCCGATTGCACCGACCGACTTGGCCGCGTCGAGCGACCAACGGATCTCTCGGCCGGATGGTGCTCCCGTTCCTTGCAAGTCCACGCTTTGACCCGCGATGTTAACGGGAATGTCGCGTCCAGCGAGCGCTCGCGTGCGCAGCACCGTAGCGGACGCCGCACCGGCGACTTCACGGTGCGCGTACTCATGGTGCGCGCTTTCGTCGAAGTAATGCCAGTATTCCATCGGCTGCATGATGTCAGCGTATGCTGCGATGCGCGCATATGGATAATCCGCGTTGGTCAAGTGACCCATCATCGGCGACGCGACGGTAGCGATGAGCAGATAGTGCGGGCCAACTGCGCTGCGCACCGCATCGATATAGCTCACCATGTTGTTTTTGGCAGCAACACCATCGCCCATGTAACGGGGACCGGTTTCTAAGTCGAGCGCCAAGCCGATGAAGCCGTTGCCGGCGGGCGTCGTATATGCAGCGGCCGCCACTGCTTGTTGCAGGTCTTCTGTCGTGACCCGGCGCGGCACGGTCCAGGCCACCAGTTTGATGCCCGCTGCACTCGCGGCATCAATGATGTGATTGAGCCACGCGCGCGCCGACGGCGTTTCCGCCATAAAACTTGTTCCGCGCGCCATACGCAACTCAATGACGCGGATTCCAGCATTTTGCGCGGCGCTTATCACCGTATCCGGATCGTACTTGCGATAACTATGCGGATCGCCGCTGAACGAGGAGAAATATAAGAACATGCCTTTGCCGGCGAGCGAAGTCACGGTTCCGTCCGGCAACGCCGACGGCGTGGTTATCGTTTCAGCGTTGGCGTGAATGCTTGTGCCGCTAGACCCGGCTTCCACGAAATAGCGATAACGGCTGCCGGGTTCAACCGACGTATCGCGTAGGCTGTTCTGCTGCGGCGGTACTTCGGCGACGAGTTCGTTCGCGTCGCCTTCGCCGTTGGAGCGATAAACTTTGTAGCTTGTGATATTGCTTGACGCGGGCAGCGCTAGCCATCCCACGTTCACGAGATGCGGTCCAATGGGTTGCGCCGTCACGCTAAAATCTGCGACTGCCTCGGGCGCGGCGATTTTTTGGGTAATGCTGCGCTCGCTGGATGTCATGGTCACCACCACGCTCTGCGGCTTGCTCAACCGCAGTAGAGCGCCTTGGCCTTGCGCCGCTGACGGTTCGAGCGCCAGCAACTCGCCGGTGGAGGCTCTAATCTGAACGCCGTGCATCGAGCGCGGTGCGCGAACCGTGGTTGTCCAATGCCCGTCAGCGCTCAAAGCCCACTGGCCTGGATGTGCACTTACGTGCGTGCCCACTACCGCGGTGGCAGCGGGTGTTCTAAGCGGCGGAGCAACGGCGGGCAGCGGCGTGGCAGGCGACTCGCCGAAAATAGCAGCGAACACAGAAGCCGCAGGCGCGCGTTTGACCAGCGGCGCTGCTATTGCTTTGTGTATGGGCAATTGAACCGTTACCGGTCGTTGCGCGGAAGCACGTGCCGGAGCCGGTTGATGCCGCTGTTGGATCGCCGGCGCATGGTGGCCCCGCTGCGAGGCGCCCGCTGCTTCTTGGCGCGGAGAAAAATGTGAGGTAGAAATGGCAACCGCCTGCGCGTGACGCTGGGGCACGATGTCTGCGATCAGCGCGACCAGCAGGGGTAAAGCAAAAACGGCGAGGACAGCGCTGCATATCGCTTGCACGGAAAGCATGCGCTGAGCGTGTGCTCTGGAAGCTTGTGCGGTTCGTTGCGAAGCGAGCAGCTCAGGTTCGAACGGGATGGCGAGATACTGCACCCGCCGTCGCTCGATAGCAGCGATTGCAAGCTCGTGCACCGCGCTGCTGCGCAACCCGCGCCCTGTTTCGCGCTGGGCGTCATCCTTTTTCTCGCGCCGCTCGAGCGCTTCATAGACTGCGGGGGCATGCTTGAGACGTTCGCTGAGCGACTTGAGCCGTTGATATTTTTTTGCGCGCTGGCTGCGTTCGAGGTGTTGACCGTGCAGTTTGCTGGTGCGGCCTGCGCGATCTTTGACCGGCAGCGATGGCGGCGCCTCATCCGCGCCGCTGCGGTCGGCCGCAGGAACGCGCGACGACGGTCGCAACTTGCGGCGCGACGGGCGAGGCGGCCGCGGGCCTGGGCTGGGCGCTGAACTACGATCCGCTCCGTCAGCAGTTGGGTTGGACGGCACCTTGATCGCGTCGCGCATATATGGCTCTTAAACTGAGAAGGAACGGAAACGCCGGCTGGTCTTATAACCATCGGTCAGGCCGCGACCCGGATGGAGTGCGGCGGGAACGGCTGTTTACACTCCAATTTTGCTTTTCCTATAGTGTCCGGGCAAGTGAGCTTGCTCATATGCGGCCTAAAACTGGCCGGTCCAGAGGCGAACGTTCGCGGACAAAAAGGCGTTTTTCTTATGGGGATATGGACTATAGCATGAACAAACGACTCTTGAACAACTTTCTTTGGCCTTTGTTCGCAATCGGTATCGTCGCAACCGCAACCGTGGCTGGGTTCGCCGCACCCAGTCCGCAGTCACCGGCCGTCAAATCCACCGATGCCGCCAGCGCAGGCGCCATTATCGACCGTCTGCTGCATCGTAATCCGGGCTTAGTCTCCTACTCCGCGCACGCGCGCGTCGACATCCGCCAAGTGAACTTTCCTTATCTGCACCCGGTGTTGGAAGGCATGCAATACTACCGCGCCCCAGGATATGCAGTTTTTGATTTTCCTCATGCGCCGGGTTATCTGAAAGGCCTGACTAAGGTCGAGTCCACCGCATACTCGGTCAACCGTTGGCAACACTGCTTCGATATCACGGTCGCAAACCAACCGGAGAGCTACGCCCTGCACATGGTGCCGAAGATCCGTGGTGAAGTGTCCGATGTGTATGTGACGGTGACAAAGTCAGGCGACGCAATCGCGCAGGTGGAGTGGTTCTATCACAACTCAGGCGATCACGTGTCGCTCAGCCAATCCTCTAGCACGATAGCTGGCTACAGCGTTATCACCGGACAGCAGTCGGAGATCACGCTGCATCATATCCGGGCTAAGGGGACGTCAACGTTCTATGGGTTCCAGTTCAATGTGCCGGTACCGGCGCCGACCCCGACGCCGTCCGACCCGTTGCACCAGTGCGATAACTAATCAGCAACTAGCAGATTCGTGAATGTTCGTGAGCCTGCCATTGTCGCGTGCCGTTGAGCTATAGCGCAACAAGACGGGCACGATGATAGTGGCCGATGCGGCGACGAGCGCGATTCCCAAAATCCATTTCATAGCGGCGTTCATTCCTCACCTTACAGACCGCCGCACCCTCAGATTTGTGACAGCCCAGCCTAGCCGTAGAGCAGCGCGCGGGCGCGCGCCTCAAAAAAGTCGGGGTCCGGTTCCCAAAGGTCGGCCAGCTCCGGGGATTGGTCTTCTATAGCTTCCAATAGATCCGTACGGCCCAGCAGCCTGTCGAGGAGGCGGTATTCCCACATTTGCGGATACAGCGAACGCAGCGTCTGTATCAGCGCCAGACCGAGCGCCGCGGGTGAAAACTCTTGCCGATTCTCAACCACAAAATGGACCCCCTGGCACTCCTGGGTGTGATATCTATGGATGGGATCGAGCGGGGTGAAGCGCACCGGTTGCGTGCGTAAGCCGGGCAGCTCTAGTTTGTTCAAGTGCGCGCTCAGCGAATTGCCGTCGATCCAAGGCGCGCCGAAAACGCGGAATGGCTGCGGCGTGCCGCGCCCGACCGACACGTTTGTGCCCTCGATCAATCCGACGCCGGGATAAAGCAAGGCAGCCGTTTCGTCGCGGATATTGGGTGACGGGTTGATCCAGCGCTGGTCGGTATCGCTAAACCAGTAATTGCGTGCCCAACCCCCCATGGTGATAACATGCAGGTCTGCGTTGATGCCGCGCTCCTCATTGAAGAGCAAGGCGAGCTCGCCCATCGTCATGCCGTGACGCAACGGTAACTCGTGATAGGCGACGAGCGATTCGTGTTCGTCGTCGCTGCACGGTCCTTCCACGTCAAGTCCGCCGATCGGATTGGGCCGGTCTAACACATAGAGCGCCACCGTGTGGACGGCGCACGCTTCCATGAGCCACCCGAGGGTTGTGGTGTACGTGTAGAAGCGGCAACCGGCATCTTGCAGATCGTACAGCACGGCATCCAGACCGTACATGTGCTCTGCGGTGGGCTTGAATGTTTCGCCGTAAAGACTGTGCACCGCAAGTCCCGTACGCTCGTCGCGTGAGTCGCCGACGCGCGTGTCGGCCGTTCCCTGCAAGCCGTGCTCGGGCGAAAATATTTTTGTGAGAAAGACATCCCTGCGCTGTGCCAGCAAGTCGATGCTGCGCTCACCGTCGAGGCTGACGCTGGATTGATTCGCCACGATGGCGACTCGTTGATCGCGCAAGACCGCAAAACCGTCTCGCCGTAGCATGTCTATGCCGTTCAAAACCGGATTGGTCCCGGCACTGACCTCTGGCCGCCGCACCTAGCAGCATTTTTGCAGGGCGGTATTCCAGCCTTCCGAATTGCACTAGTCTGAAGCATACCGGAGGTTACAACGTGGAGGTTGGCAAGCCGGTACGGACGCTGCGCGGCATCGATCTCGGCGTGCACGGCAAAGTTGACAAAGGCGCCGTCGGCATTTTAGAGAGCATGAACAACGGGCCGTACATGCCCTTTCTGGTACGGTTTCCCCAGGGAAGCTTCGCCTTCGAGGACGGCGAGCTTGAGGACGTTGAACCCGACAAAAAACCCTAGGTCCGGCATATGAAGTGCCGAACTAGAGAGTAATCTGAAAAGCGGCTGAAAGCGGAGATGGGCCTGCGCAGGCTGCTCGTTTGCGGCGCGGCGAATCATCACACATGAGAGTATTACTCGTTGAAGATGACCCCAGCTTATCATCTTCTTTACGCCGTGCGCTCGAGGCGCAAAAATTTTCCGTGACCGCTGTGGGCGATGGGGACCACGGCCTGAACGAGCTATGCGGAAACGATTATCAGCTCGCAATCTTAGACGTCTTGTTACCGAAGCGCGATGGGCTATCTATTTGCGCTGAAGCGCGCAAGCAGGGTGTGTCAACGCCCATCCTGATGCTTACCGCACGCAATGCGGTGACCGACCGGGTGACCGGATTGAACAGCGGCGCAGACGACTACTTGCCGAAACCGTTCGCTTTCCCCGAACTGCTGGCGCGCATTCATGCGCTGTTGCGGCGGCCGCAAAACGACGTTCGCCCGCGGGTGGTCACGGCCGGCAAGCTCTCGATTGACGTCTTGCGGCATCAGGCGACTTGCGAAGGACGGGTGATGCATCCCACCCGCACCGAATACCGCCTGCTGCTGTATCTTATGGAGAACGCAGGCATCGTCTTGACCAAAGACGCGATTTTGGACCGCTTGTGGGGCGGCGAACACGGGGGCAACAGCAACATCCTCGAAGTATACGTCAAGATGTTGCGGCGCAAAATCAGCGAGGCGACTGGCGATCCGGTCATCCGTACCGTGCGCGGCGTAGGATATACTGTCGACAAACCATGATCAGCGAACGCCGGGGAATGCGCAACATCGGCGCACCACGTGTGCGCCTGACGTTTGCGTATGCCGGCATATTGTTCGTGCTGTTGGTGGCCTTCTCTATCATTGTCTACGTGCTGCTGTCGATGGTCGTCATGCAAGACGTCGAACCCTACCGCGACGAGCCCGGTGTCGTGCTGGCCGCGCAACACATGCTCAAGGTATATGTGTTGCGCCTTGCCATCGTCGATGTGATGGGTCTGCTGGTCATCGTCGGCGCATCGTTCTTGTTGGCCAAGACCACGCTGCGCCCGCTGGAGCGCGCCATTGCGCTGCAGCGCCAGTTCACGAACGACGCGTCGCACGATCTGCGCACGCCGCTTGCAGTCATCCGCACGGAGACGTCAGCCGCGCTGCACGAACAGCCTACCTCATTGTCACGCTATGCGCAGACCATGCACATCATCGACGAGCAAGCGCAACGCATGGAACGACTCATCGATCAGCTCCTGACGCTCTCGCATTTGGATGCCGACAGCGCCTTGGACCGCGAGCCTACCGATCTGACCGTTGTGGTGAACGGCGTCGTGCGCGAGCTGCAGCCGCTGGCCAACGCTCGTTCGGTTGAGGTGACGATGCAACACGCGGAAAGCGCCGTCGTGATGGGTGATGAGCTCAAATTATCGCAGCTCGTCGGTAATCTGCTCGACAATGCCATAAAATATAGTCCGCTGCAAGCGAAGGTCAACGTTTCCGTCTGGCAAGCGCGCGACAGCGCCTTTGTGGCCATCAAAGACGAGGGCGCCGGCATTGCGCCGGACACGATCGAAAATATTTTTCTACGCCACAAGCGTCCGAAGGGCGCTTCGACCAACGCGCATGGCGTACATGGGTTAGGTTTACCCCTTTGCCGCTGGATCGCGCGAGCGCACGGTGGCGACGTTGTCGTGGAGAGCCAGCAGGGCCAGGGCAGTACCTTCACGGTACGACTTCCCGCGATGAAGGCATGAGCGATGGGGATGGGGGCGCGATCTCAAATCGCGGCTACGAGGAGAAAGTTATGACTAGTCATCTAGGTCGCCGGCTGCGCAAGGCTCTTGTGGTCGCGTTGCTCGGCGCAGCACTGGCGGTGCTGAGCGTGGCCGCGCAGCATCACCCCACTGCCGCTCAGGCATCGGTGCCGAGCGCCATTGAAATCGCAGATCACGCTCTGAATGCGCCCGTTGCCGTGGAGGACGAAGGCTCCTATCGTTTGATCGATCCTGTTGGGCCGGGCGGGCTGACCCGCCAGGCGGCGATCGGCGAAGTGGTTGCGAGCACCATGCAGGGCGGCAGCTATGGCGACCGTCAGTATTTTGGGCACTACGGACAGCAGATCTACGTGCCGCCGGCACAGCCGCCGCACAGCGGCGCCAATCCAGCGCCACAAGGTGGCGGTTGGGGAGGACACCGCCGATGAAGCTGCGCAAAATGCTTGCCGTTTTGGCGGCTCTGCTCGCGGCCGGCCTGACTTACGCAGGTGCCGCTTCAGCCGATGGATTCTTCCACCGCCTACGCGTCGATTCACTGATAAGCGACGGCATCACGCTCTATCGCACCGGCGAATACAAAGATTCGTTGAGTAAGTTCGATGCGGCACTATCGCTGAGCAACGACAACGTTGAGGCGCGCTACGACCGCGGTCTCGATCTTTACGCGATGGGCCGTTTTAGCGACGCGGCCGCAGAGTTTCACACCTGTTTGCAGCAGCAGGCAGATTTCGTGCCCGCACTTTTCAATCTGGGAGTGACCGAACTCGCGCTCAACCATCCTGACGCGGCCCGGGCGGTCTTCTTACAGATCATCAACGACCATCCCAAGTCGGTTCGCGCACATTTTGACATGGGATTGTCAAAGTTCTTATCGGGCCAGCCCGACCAGGCCGCAAAAGAGTTCGCGGTGGCGTCCTTGCTGCACCCGCAGTATGTGCAGGCGCATTACGATCGCGCGCTCGCAGAATACCGCACCGGCAACCTCGTGGCAGCCGATTCGGAAGCGGGTGAGGCACTCAAGCTCAACGGCTCGTACGCGAAAGCGTACTTCCTCAGGGGCGCGATCCGTCTGCGTCAGGGCAACTCACCAGGAGCCAGGAATCAATTCGAAACCGCAGCGCGCGTGGCGTCCGACCCGGTGTTGAAATCGCTGTGCACGCAAATCCTCGCGCAAATCGGCGCCTAAACTCGCTGGGCTTTAGAAAAAAGACAAAGGGCGGGGATGAAACCCCGCCCTTTGCTTTTAGCGAGCTATAAGAATCTAGTTAAATGATTGCACTCTGAGCGAATCGCGTATCACGGACAGCGTGGGCGACGAGATAAGTGCGATGTAGTATGCGTGCAACTCACGCGCGTTGAGCGTGGTGCGGACAAAATCCGGTTTCGGCCAGCGCTTAGGCGCTGGCGTATCGCTGCGAAGCTCCTTTTTTTCGAACGGGCCAAGGTTTCGCACGGCTAGCACCTCCTTCCGGCTATACCGCCAAGCGGTCGACCGGTCAATACTATAACGTATTGACCGAAGGATTGGTGCTCGACGAACCGAGTTTTGGGCTTCTCTTTAAGGACGATGCCGGTTGAACGCCGCCTCGTCAAAGTACCAGTCTGGTAGAGTCATCGGAAAACTGAAGTCGGAAAAATAGTATTCGTAGTGTCCGCTATCAGAAATAAACCCAAAACGGCCCTGGCCATCGGCGTTGGCCTGTCTCACCATCCAGTACGTACCGACGGGAGCAAACTCCACATCAGCGACTGCATGACCGCTCAGCGGGCCCACTGAGCCGCCCGCATCGGCGTGCGCCTTCCACACTTGATATGAGTGTGTATCCACCCACAGATCTCGCCAAGGATGCCGGCGCTCGTCGCGTACTGCGCGTAGGGTGAGGTGATATACCTGGTGGCCATAGTAATTTTCCAAGCCCGCCAAGGTCACGACGTAGTAGCGGTTGCCGTGAACGGATTCGTGTGTGAGCAGCAGGGGAGCTGTTGACGAACCCGCAGGCGGCGAACCGACGGGAGCCGGCGCCGGTGAGAACGGTGCCGGCGTCGCGTATAACAAGATGTTGTTATCGGGTGCCGACGGGAACGGATAGCCGAAGAACGTCTCATGCCTGCCACGCCGTCCCGGACTCGTGCTTTGCATCAAGCCTTGGCCGTCGTTGCGATACCACACATGGTACGTGTATTCGTGACGGCGACCGTGATGCACGAAGATCTCGTTCATGCTATAGACGATGTAGGTCGGGTCTGGATTGTGCCGCAGCGTGTTCTCCGTGCGGCTTAGGATCTGATCGGGCGTCAGCGACTCAAGCGGGCGGGGCATCGGACTGAGGGTGGGGCTCGGTGACGACGCTGTTGGCAAAGGCTGCGCGCGCTGAGCGGCAGTTCCTGGGCCGCCAATGAGTGCGAGCGCGAGCGCCATGAGTGCGATGCTGGCGAAGAAAAACTTCATGATCTGTAAACGTGTGCTACGCCCAGATGGTTTAGCATAGCGTGAAGTTTGGGGTGAGGCGCGGATAAACCCGCGCCCCTACATTAGACCTGCCCGCGCTACATCAGGGCTTTACGTTCGGGTTAAGATCGGCGAAGGCGCCTTTGGGGTTTGGAACCAGCCAAAAACCCAGGTCCCAAGATTTCGGGTGCACGTAGGTCCACAGCAGCTTCGCGTTGGCCGGTACGAGTTTGGCGGCGCGCAATTCCGACTCAGTCAATGTATTGCCCTTCATGCTGGGCAGCATGCCGTAGCCCTTGCGCTTGACCGTGCCGTCGGGTAGCCGGTAACCATAATGGATGTGCGGATCGATCGTGGTCCAGCGGCCTGCGCTGACCGGAAAGACGCTGTGCGACGGCGGCTTCGGATACGCGCTCACAAGATATTGGTAGTCAAGCCCGACCAGCTTGCCCGTCTTATCGTACCAGAGAAAGTTGGGTTGCAGCCTGGTCGGATCCCACCGGTTGTTGAAGTAAATAATCGTGCCGTCCGGTTCGAGCCTCGTCGTGCGGTAGTAACCAGCCTTAAGCGCTGACTGATCGGTGGGATATTTCGCAAGCAATTGCTGCGCGACGTCTTGCACAAAAGTGGACTCGGCTGCGCTTGGCTTGGGCGGCGGTGTCGCCGCCGGTTGCATGCCAGCTGCGCGTGCGTTGAACGTGTACAACAACACAAAAGCGCCGGCAACGATGAGTGACCGCCAGGTACCAATGTACGAACGAGATTTGCTTTTCACGCGTAAGTCCTCCTAAGGGGTCCTGTGCTGCCGATTCCTGAAATTCACCTGCATGGATCTCTTTCCGCCGACTGAGCAGCAACTCGATGTAATCCGCCAGCGCGGTTCTAACTTGCTCATTTTCGCCGGCCCCGGTACCGGCAAGACGGAAACACTTGCGCGACGTTTCGCGTCACTCGTAGCCGACGATGGCGTACGTCCCAACGAGATCCTCGTGTTGACTTTTTCGCGCCGGGCAGCAGATGAAATGCGCGATCGTGTGTTGCTTCGGCTGCGGCAGCGATTAGGCAGCGGATTGGCAGTTTCCGAGCTCTTTGTGAAGACCTTTCACGGCTTTTGCGGCCGTTTGCTGGATGGCGACGGGCGCCATACGCGGCTCGGTCTGCTGACGCCGGTGAAAAAACGCCTGCTCTGGCGCCGCGTGATGCGCAGCGGAAAAGTTAGCCTCCATTCGTTCAGCCCGGATGTGGTCGAGAGCGCGCAGTTTGCCACAGATTGCTTGAACGTCATCGCCCAACTCAAAGGCCGCGGCATCGACGTGCAAATGTTGCAGCGCATCGCAGCCGACGATATTCGCCTGCGCGACATCGCGAATATCTTTGGCGCCATGGAGCAAGCGCGGCGCGAATTGCAGTTGCGCGACTTTCGCGATCTCGTCATCGAGGCAGTGCTCGAACTCGGCGACCCTAACGGGGCGGCTGCGGCTTGGCTGCGCAGCGCGAACTTTCGGCACATTTTGGTGGACGAATTTCAAGACAGCGACTTGATCGATCTGCAGCTTCTGCAAAAGATAGCCAAAATCGCAACGCCTGCGCCGGCATTTTGTTTTGTGGGTGACGTCAACCAATCGATTTACCGCTTTCGCGGCGCCTCGCCCGGCAACGTCGAAAGCGCGCGCGAACTGTTTTACTGCGAAACGCTGCCGCTGCAGAATAACCGTCGCTCGGCGCAAGCCATTCTCGACATCGCTAACGCCGACGATCAACTACAAGAAGCCTCGCTGACCCAGGCGGCCGATCGGGCCAAACCGGGTTGGGTTCAGCTTATCCGTCCCCGCACCGTTGACGACGAAGTGCGAGACGTGTGTGCGGCGATCGTCGCTCAATTGACGAGCGGGGTAGCCCCGCGAGATATTGCGGTGTTGCTGCGGCAAGGCTATCCGCACCGCGAGCTCATTTCGGCGGCACTGCGTACTGCCGGCGTTCCCGTGGCCGCCTTGCCTGCCGCCGGCTTTCATGAAGATGGACTGGTGGATGCTGCGCTGACCACGTTGCGCTTGCTCGCGGAGCCATCAGATGAAGCGCTCTGGCGCCGGTTGTTGGTCAACCCGATCATCGGCTATCGCTCGATCGATGTGCGCAATGCATTTGACGTGGCGCGCCGCAGCGGTAAAGCCGACCCCGAAGCAGCTCTGCGCGCTACGCCACCCTATGGGCCGAGACCCATCGCTGAGTTCTTGCGTTCCTGGGCGCGCTGCGCGGATGCATATCGCGGTGGCAACCCGCTCAACGTTCTGCAGCGCGTCGTCGCGGAGCTGGATTTGCTTCGGCCGGTACGCGAACCGCGGCCGGTGCCCGGCTTCGATCCGATCGCGTCGCCGCTGCGCTTGCAAGCTCTTCTCACGGCTGCCGAGGATTATGCTGAAACGGCGGTCGGGACTGAGAAGACAGGCGGCGCTGAAACCGCGGCGCACGATCTCTCGACTATCGCGGAATTCATAGCGCGGCTTGAAGAAACCGTTGGTTTGCTCGCTGACGCCTTGGAACCGCCGGCGAACGCCGTTGAAGGCGTGCGCGTCATGTCAATTCACGCCGCCAAGGGGTTAGAATTCGACTTCGTTGTCATTCCGCAACTCATCGACGGGATTTTGCCGGCTGGAGAACGGCCCAACCGTTTGTTGGGCACGCGTAGCGTTGAGAAATTGCGGCGCGCGGGCGTTGACATATTTGCGAAGAGCAGCGCTGCTCAGCAAGAAGAGCACTCGTTGTGGTACGTGGCGCTCACCCGCGCCAAGAGCCACGTGCTGGCGAGTGCTCCGCTGTTCGACGACGACGGCATCGAGCTGCAACTATCGCCCTTCGCCGCTCCGATACTTGCCCGCGCGCCTGTCGCAGCCGCTGCCAGAGAGCGGCGCGGCAATGCAGAGCCAGCCGAAGTCCTGGAAGTTAAAACAACACGCAACGGCCCACCGTCAACTGCGGGCGAGCAAATAGCGCTCGAGCTCAACGGCAAAGCAGTTGACTCGACCGGCATAAAACTCGATCTGCTGGCGCTTTCCCCGACGCGCATCAATGATTTTCTGATTTGTCCCCGCCGCTTCTTCTACGCGCACGTTTTGAAACTGGAGCGCGATGACGAGGAGGTCACGCAACACGGCAAGCTTCTGCATGCCGTGCTCAAGCGTTTCCATGAGGTCGAAAGAGACTTCGAGCGCGTCAGCGACGCCGACGCAGCTGCGACGCGATACTTCGCCAGCCTGCGCATCCTAATCCGTGATGAGGTACGGGTGGCAAGTCAAGGTCAACCGGAAGATTCGCCGCTGGCGCGATTTGAAATACAGAATCTCGAAAGCCGGCTGCGCATGTATGCGCAGCAGCTCGCGGAGGAAGCCGAAGTCCAACCGTTTACGGTATTGGCAACCGAGGAATACGTCACTTCTGAGCTGGACGGCGTCCAAGTTCGCGGACAGGTCGACCGCATCGACCGCCTAGCGCGCGGCGGCCTCGTTATTCGCGACTACAAGTCTGGCCGGCGCAAAGCCGATTTAGCCTTTGCCCTGCGCAAGGCGTTTGCTCAGATGGATGCGGGCGAAGATATTTTTGGGGATGCGCCCACGGGTCTCAACTTCCAAACGATGCTCTATGTGGGCGGCGTGGAGCATAAATTCGGCGAACCGGTGGCGCGCTTGGACTTTCTCTACTTCCGCGGCAAGGGCGGCAGCGACAATGAACTGTTGATCGACCAAACGATGGTCACCGACGACGACGCACCCGGCGAGCACTGCGTCTCGCGCGCCGATATCGCGCGCGTCGAGCGCGACGTGGTCTTGCATATCAGGGACCTCTGTAATGCCGGCGGAGCCATGGTGTTCGCCACCGCCAAGCGCGATGACGTCTGCGTGTTCTGCGACTTCACGAACATTTGCCCTGGAGTGGGAGCAGTTCTTCGATGACCTCACCGACAGCCGTCGCAACGCTCTCGCCCGAGCAACACGCCGCTGTGCATCATCCCCTGGGGAAGCCGGCAGTGGTGGATGCAGGCGCGGGAACCGGCAAAACGTTCACCATCGTCGAGCGCGTGGCGATGCTGCACGAAAGCGGGCTGCTGTCTGCTGAGAAAATCCTGCTGCTCACCTTTGCTCGCAAGGCAGCCGCTGAACTACACGCCCGCATCGCGCAACGCTTGCACGGGGTGCGCCCGCACTGTTCGACTTTCCATGCGTTTGCGTGGCAAGTGCTATCGGAACGTACCTACGACATCGGCCTCTCGCCGGAAGCCGACGTGATTGAAGACGTCGACGGGCGGGTGATTTTCCGCACCGTGTTTCGTGAATATCTGCAGCGACCGAACGCGCCGCAATGCGGCTTTCCGCTGCGGCCGTACAACCAAGAAGAAGTGCTTGCGGGTTTGTTTGGCATTTCGCAAGACTTGAAGCAGCGCGGTATTTCCACTGGCGAATTTCGGCGACGAGCACTTGCGGCTGCCGACCAGTTTGCGCGCGTTCCGTTTCGAGTCATTCGCAAACCCTATAAGACGAAAAGGCCCGACAAAGAGCTCGCCCGCATCAGCGACAGCGACCTCGCCCGCGAAGTCGCCGAAGAGAAGGCTCGCGTGGAAACCGCGGCCGGCATCTTCTCCTTGTTTGAGCAGGATCTGGCGGAACGCAAGCTGCTGACCTATGCCGACATCCTGCACCGCGCGGAAACCGCCATCAATGCCAATCCCGACTTGCGGCAAGAACTGATCGAACGCTATCCCTACTGCATCGTCGACGAATACCAAGATACGGATTTGGCCCAACACCGGTTGCTGGTCGCGATCTATGGTTCGGATCTCAGCCGCGTCATGGTCGTCGGCGACGTCCTGCAAAGCATTTATGCGTTTCGGGGGGCTCATCCCGAAAATATCGATCTGATAAAGGCAACGCCCGGCGCGGTTGCCTATCCGCTCGTAAAGAACAGACGGTCGTTGCAAGAAATTCTCGACTTAGCGCATGCGACAATCACGCGCGCACACGCGAACGCAGCGCAGTTGAGCGGCGAGCGAGGCTCGGCCGATCAGCAGAACATCGAGGTATCAAGCTTATGGAGCGGTGAGGAAGGCGAACATCTGCCCGCAGACGAGGCGCGCATTGTGGAAGCCGCCGCCGTGCGGCGACAGCTTGCTGAACTACTCGACGGCAAGCACATGCGGGAAAACCGAGACGGCACGCGCGCGCCGCTGACGGCTAAGGACGTCGCGATCTTGTCGCGCACCAAGATGAACGTGCAGCCCGTGACCGAGGCGCTGCTGTCTGCCGGCATACCCTTCCGCCTCGTCGGCGGCGTTGGATTTTATGACGCGCCGGAAGTCCGCGACGCGCTCGCCTGGGTGCGGCTGCTGGCCGACCCGTTTGATGCGTACGCCATCGCCCGCGCGCTGCAGTCGCCGGTCGTAGGGCTCAGCGACGTGGCCATGACGCAAATCGCGCACGGTCTGCAAGCCGATGCGACCGCGCTTTCGCGTCGCGTACTGGTGGAATCTTTGGACACCCAAACCTTGACGAGTCCCGACTCCCGCGAGCGCTTGACAAGATTCCACGATCTCATCGATGCGCTGGCGCCCCATGCGGCATTGCCGCTGAGCGGCGCGGTGGCGGCGGTGCTCGAAACAACGGGCTTGCTCGAGTATTGGCAAACCAGCACGGCGCCGCGTGCTCCTCAGGCGCTCGCCAATCTCGCCAAGTTGGGGACGCTCGCACGCGAGTTTGCCGAGAAAACGCCTGGCGCGCAGGCGCTTGACTTTATCGCGTTCATCGGGGAGCTGGAGCGGGTGGATTACGACGAGCGCGAAGCCGACGTGATCGCCGAAGACGTCGTGACAATTTCAACGATCCACGCAGCGAAGGGATTGGAATGGCCGATCGTCTTTGTCTTGGGCGTCTGGCCGGTTGCGCGCAGTCAGCCGCGCTTGCGGCTTGACGAGCAATCGGGAGCGCTGTTGTATGCAGAGTCGCCGGATGGAACCCGTCCGTTTCATTATAGTGTCGTGGATGAAGGCGTAGACGCGGATGGCGTCGTGGGTGACGATGAAGACGAAGAAAAACGCGAACAGCAGGGCGAAGAGCGCCGCCTGTTTTACGTCGCGCTGACGCGCGCGCGAGACCGCGTGTACGTGAGCGGGTTGCGCGGCCGGCCGTCCAAAGCAAATTCGGATGGCAAGCCACACGAATTCTTGGAATCGGTATACAAGTGGTTCGAGCAGCGCGACTGGGTGACAGACCGGCCGCTGCCTGAGGAACCCGCAACGCTCTATCGCGCGCTTGTGCCGCGCGACTCAGGGGCGCGACCTGCCGGCACGCGCCTTGTTCTAGCGAAATCCGCACGGCCAGTTCCGCCGCTTTCCTATTCATTGGTGGCGGGCTACGAACGCTGCCCGCGACGCATCACGTATAAACTGATGTTCAGATTGCCGGAAGTCATGCGACCTGACGGCGCGCGGCGCGCTCAGCTGGGCGAGGAAGATGCAGGCGAAAGCCGCGTGCCAGAAGATTCGCTGCTCAAGGCGGGCGAGTATGGATCGCTCGTGCATAAGGCGCTCGAGCTTTGGGGCCTTGACAAGCGCGCAGGCACTGCGGCGGCATCGAGCGCCGCCTATGTCGAGGCTGCCTGCAGATTTTTGGATGTGTCGCCGGTTCACGCGCAGCGGCACCAAGCTGAATCAGTGCTCGCGAGGGTGATGCAGCAGTTCGCCGGCTGGAAGCCGCTTCACGTCGAGGCGCAGTTCACGCTGGACTTTGGAACGGAAGCCTCGCCCCTGCTTGTTTCCGGTTTTATCGACCTCATCGCGCTGGATGAGGACGGGCACGTCTGCGTGCTTGATTACAAGTCAGGTTCGATACAGGATGAGAGCTATGCACTGCAAGTCGCCTTGTATCAGCGAGCTGCGGAACTCGTTTACGGCATGAAAAATGCGCTCGGCTTCATCGCGCGAGTGGCGGGCGATTCGTTTTCGGTGGAACCAGTAGATCCTGTGAGTCCGGAAACGCTGGCGCAGCGGATTGTCGCGGTCCGCGATGGTTTGCGCAACTGCAACGACACGCCGCGCGCGGGTGTATGGTGTTTCCAGTGTCCGTATCGCGGCTCGCCTTGTCAAGATTATTTTCGGGGCGCCGGCTCGAGCTGATCAAATGGCTCTCTAGGGCTAAAAAAAACCGCACTTAGAACGCACTTTGCGCATGAGGGCGTGGGTTAACGCACTCAGCGCAATTCGCTAGCCCGAGCCGTTCTACCCAAAACCCCGATATGTTTGCGCGCGGCGAATGCGCTGGCGGCCGCTGACGTCTTATCCCCAGGTGAAGACCCCCTATCGGGTCATCGTCATGGATAGCCGCGGACACGGGCGTACCACGCGTAACGTGCAGCCTTACGGTTACGACTTGATGGCTTCTGATGTCCTCGACTAGATGGATAGTCTGGGCATTGGCAAAGCGGCAATTGTCGGCTGGAGTGACGGCGCGATCATCGGACTCGACCTCGCCTTGCGTCACCCCGAGCGAGTGAGCAAGTTGTTCGCTTTCGCGGCGAACTCCGATCCGAGCGGCGTCAAAGACGTCAACAAGAGTCCGGTCTTCACGGCGTTCATCGCACGCGGCGAAAAAGAATACGCACGGCTATCACCTACACCTAAGCAATACAAAGCGTTCGTGGCCCAGATCGAAAAAATGTGGGCAACGCAACTGCATTGGACGGCGCGACAGCTGGCCGAGATCACCGTGCCGACGTGGATGGTTGACGCCGACCACGATGTAGCGATCTATCGGCAGAACACCGAGTTCATGGCAGCGCATATCCCCGGCGCATCGGTGCTGCTGCAACCGGGTGAGCCATTTCTCATTTTTGCAAGATCCGAGCAATTCACGAGCGACCTGCTGCACTTCATGCGACACGTCAAAGGCGACTAAAACATGCCTGAGTTTTCCAGCTTGCAGAGAATTTGATAAATTTTGAGACCTGAGGCAGCGCAGGTTCGCTTAGTGCAGTTGGGCTCAGTCTTGCGGCTGTTTACATCAGTTAGGGGCGGATTTTTGACGCGGTCTGGGGATAGCGTTTGAGCTCTGCGATCTCTGCTTGCGACAGCGCCTGAGGGCGGTCTCGCTCGGAATCGACGACACAGACGAAGCCGAACGGCTCGTTGCCTTCGTTGACAAATTGATGCCCAGTGTGTGCGGGCACGTAAATGTGGTCGAACGCTTTGAGCGCATGCACGTCATTGCCGACGACCGCATAGCCCTGGCCCCGCACACAGATCACCGAGTGGATGTGGGCGTGGCGTTCGAGACTCGTGTAGCCGCCTGACTGGACTTCAAAGTAGCGGACGTCGAACGCGCCGCCTTCTTCGCGGCCTTTGATGATATGGCGCGTGGTGCCGCGC